>TARA_R110002095_G_scaffold161803_1_pt1 | contig 109773 bp, 87 predicted proteins | sample TARA_R110002095 | Tara Oceans TARA_R110002095 (sample SAMEA4397255) | marine metagenome | biome: Polar Biome; feature: [SRF] surface water layer (ENVO:00010504); material: water (ENVO:00002006), including particulate matter (ENVO:01000060) such as... | depth 5 m | reverse complement strand
AACGGTAGAGTGCCAATCAAATTCAAACCCACGGCAGTGCCATTCGTTCCTAGTATCTCGCGTACGAGCACTATATAAACCAGACTGACAGAGTTGATGTGGCTGTTTATATTGATAAGGTCTTAATAAACCAACAAGGTCTTACCTGTAAAACAGGTCCAACAATGCTCGTAGATGAGATAGTAGGAACCAATGATTGAGGGACTAGCTGACGCGTTCGAAAATGAGATTAGGTCAATCTGTCGGTATTTCGACGAGACGGCACCTCAGGACCGGACAGAAAAAGGTGTCAGGAACCTTTTTTAATCACCCGAGGCGATAAAACGCTTCGGCGTTGTCGTGGAATAGCTTTCGCTGAAATGTTTCCGATCGATCCTGCACGATCCATTTTAGGGCGTTGAGCCAGGATTCATACGAGGATGTTAAGGTGCAGACGGGCCAGTCGCCGCCGAAGAAAATGTGATCTTCCCCGAATGTGTCCAGACAGAAATCGATGTTCTGCTTCAGATCTTCGGGTTGCCAGTTCCCTTTCGTTGCCGTCGCGATAATGCCGGAAATCTTACATATCACCTGCGGGCGTTCGGCCATCTGTTGCATGCCGGCCTCCCAGGCGGAACGATCGCTCTGCTGATCTGGCTGCACACTCATATTGCCGCAATGATCAATGATGAACCGTGTCTCCGGGCACGCGTCGACGAGTTCGACTGCATCTTGAATCTCGCTGGGGCGCATGCATAAATCAAAACTCAAGCCGAGCTCGCCCAGCAGTTTGATGTTCTGTTTAAACTGTGGCTGTAAACACATGCCACGCGGACGATCCGAATCATGCAAGATTGTTCTGACCCCCTTCACAAACGGGTTGCCGGCAAATTCTTCCAGATACTTTCCAAAACCGGCCTCACCTGGCATACCGCCAATCACAGCGCCCGACATCGGATTATCATCCCGGCTGCATAACTCCAGAACAGAACGCGCTTCCTGCTGCTGTAGATCCGGGTGGACATTGACTTCCATATACACCGACTTTTCGATCTGACAATTCTGCGTCGCTTCGAGATAATCGTCCATTCGAAAACTGCACCGCAAAGGATCTATGCCCGGTAATTCGAGCCAGGGCAAGTCAAATCGATCTAAATCCCAGAGATGCTGGTGTGTATCAATAACGGGCATCGGATTCATCACGGGTCGCTCCTTTTTGAAATAGAAATGATGCCTGGTGCTTTCTCAAGCTAGAAATTGAGGGTTGGGGATGTTGTTTACGTGCTCCGTTGTCGCACTCTCATAATATCTATCAACCCCAAATTTAAAAATGACACTCCACTAGTTTTACTCTGTACACAGACTCATTGCAAATCCGAAATCGCCTCTGTTTACGCTGGTATTGAACCGTTTAATCGGTTAGAAGTGAGATTTACCCGATCTGCGTTTTCGATGAATTATTAACTCGATGCAACCTTCGCCAATCCAACAGAATCCCCAGTTAGAATACGAACAACGGCTCGAACGCCGTGCGAGTAAGGTACGGGCACTGGTCAAACAAAGCGACCAGTTTTCCACCCTGAGAGGCCTGCTCTTTCTAGTCGCCATCGCCATATTAATGGCATCGACAATCTGGGGACTCCTGAGCCTGAAGTGGATCGGTCTCCCCATCCTGGCGTTTGTCATTCTGGTTGTCTTACATGCCCGTTGTATCCGCCGCCTGAAACAGGCCCGACTGGCAGAAGCCTATTACAAAACGTCTCTCGACCGCTTGAATGATCAGTGGATTGATGTCCGCCCGACTGGAGAAGAATTTTATGATCCAGAGCACATGTATGCGGGTGACCTGGACCTGCTGGGACGTGGCTCACTGTTTCAACTTATCTGCAGTGCGCGCACGAAACTGGGAGAAGAAACGTTAGCACGCTGGCTGCTGTCTCCCGTGACCACCACAGAAATTCAACAGCGGCAACAGTCTGTTGATGAACTGCGCAACGAGCTGGACTTCCGCGAAGAACTAGAATTGCTGGAAGCAGAAACGCATAGCGATATCGAACAGACTCATCTTTCAGAATGGATACAGCAACCGCTGGCCGAAATCCCCGCCGCCTTGAAATGGGCATCCATGATCACAGGCGGCTTTGCCGCGTTCTCAGTCATCAGCTGGGTGCTCTCCTATAGTGGGATCGCACCGATTTGCGTGGCAATCATCATTCAAGTCTGCCTGCTGTTTTTTATCGGCCCCCGGATTCGAGAACTGCTGAATCAGACCGATGAAGTCCGCGACGGATTATCCGTTCTCTCAGATGTCCTGTCTCTGATTGAACAACGACAATTTGATTCACCCCACTTAAAAGCCATCATCTCCGCTTTACAAACAGACGGTATTCCTCCCTCACAATCGATTGCCCAGTTACGGCGGCAGATTCAGGGGCTCAATAACTGTTTTCGCAACCAGTTCTCAGCTCCGATCGCAGTCCTGCTGGGGATTCCCTTTCATTACATGTTTGCCATCGAACGCTGGCTAAAACATGTCGGGCCGCATTGCCCTGAATGGCTGGCTGCTGTGGGAGAATTTGAAGCACTCTGCTCACTGGCTGGCTACGCGTACGAACACCCTCAAGATCCGTTTCCTGAAATTGTGGAAACAGCTACAGACGGACCGCGATTAGAGGGAGCAGACTTAGGACACCCGCTGCTTCCCCTGCACCAGATGGTCCGCAACGATGTGACACTGAACTCTGAGAATCGGCTGCTCATGATCAGCGGCTCGAATATGTCCGGGAAGAGCACATTGATGCGAACCGTCGGAACCAACTTTGTACTGGCGATGGCGGGGGCACCAGTGCGGGCCACTCGCCTGACCGTCTCCCCCATGCAGGCGGGAACTGCGATGCGGGTACAAGACTCACTGCAACAAGGTGCCTCGCTGTTTTATCAATCAGTCGCGCGACTTTCCGCCGTAGTCCACCTGGCTGATGAACCGATGCCAGTCCTGTTCTTGCTCGATGAAATCCTACAAGGCACCAATTCGCACGATCGCCGGATCGGTGCCCAAAGCGTGATTGAAACACTCATCGAACGGGGAGGCATCGGCATTGTCACCACGCATGACCTCGCTTTAACGGAAATTACCGCCCAGTTTGGTACACAGGCAAAGAACGTACACTTCGAAGACCAGCTCGTTGATGGCAAAATGACGTTCGATTACCGCATGCAGCCAGGTGTCGTCAAGCACAGCAACGCACTGGAATTAATGAAGATGATGGGCATCGTACTGAAAGATGTCAAAACCGAACCCGAACACGACGCCTCATAAAACCATTCAAAGGTCACTCAACTGACCAGATACATGGCGACCTGAAAATAGATGATCAGGCCCAGGATATCCACCAGAGCGGTAATAAACGGGTTCGACATCAAAGCCGGGTCCATTCCCAACCGACGGAATCCCATCGGCAGCATCCCCCCCGCAGATATCCCCATCAGCACGACTAAAAATACAGCCAGCCCTACCACAGTCGCCTGAATCAATTGCGCCGTAAACGCCCAGGCGATGAAGAAACTAATCAATGACAATCCGCTGCCCAGCAGGAACCCCAGCTGCAGCTCTTTTCGTAACAAGGCACGCAAATCCTCCTGCTGGATGTTCGACTCCAGCGCCATCGCACGAATGATCAATGTCGCCGACTGTGAGCCCGCATTCCCCCCGCTGGCAAGAATCAGGGGGATGAACAGAATCAGCCACTCGTATTTGTCCGAGAGGGCTTCGTAATGTTCCAGAACCTTTGCCGCCAGAAACGAGGGAACCAGCAGAAATATCAGCCAACCAATCCGTTTCTGAATTACGGTCTTAAGTGACGTGGATAAATAACTGTCTTCCAAAGGCTCGACCGCAGCCAGACGATATGTATCTTCGGTTGCTTCTTCCTGCATAATGTCGATGGCATCGTCGTGCGTCACAATCCCGACCAGTTGATTCTGACGATCGACGACCGGAATCGCTATGAAGTCATACTTCGCCATCTGCTGTGCGACAAATTCCTGGTCATCATCCACGCGCACGGATATCACATCTCGATTGATCAATTCTGACAGCGGTCGCGTGGGACGGGCAAAGATCAATTCACGCAAAGATACGATTCCCTGCAATCGACGCCCCTCATCAACGACATAGATATAGGAAATAATCTCACTGTCCGGGGCCTGATGTCGTAATTTTTCCAGCGCCTGCGCCACGGAAACATTTTCCGGCAGAGACGCGTACTCGGTCGTCATAATGGCGCCGGCACTATCTTCCGGATAGGAAAGCAGTTTGCGAATATCCCGCCGCTCGGCTTGCGCAATTAAGGGCAGAAGTTCTTCGACATGATCATCATCCATCCGCGTTAACAGGTCGACCCGGTCGTCGGGCGCCATCTCTTCAATCAGCTTAGAAAGGGGGCCACGATCAATGACACCCACAATCTCAATCTGTTGTGGTAATGCCAGAAATTGAAATATTTCAGCCTGCTTCTCAGGAGTACTACAGACAAGCACACGCCAGACATCCTGGCTGTCAAGCTCTTCCAGAATCTCTGCAGTAACGGCGGGATAGAGAGCTTCACAAAACTCCTTGATGCCTTCGGTGTCATTTTCATTCAGCATCACCTTCAGTTCTGGCAGCAATAATCTCCCATACATTGTTGATATCCCTTCTCTCTCACTGATATTGCTTGATCAACAAATTTGACCTGGGCGAATTGTCTGCGGCAAAGCGTCTGTGGCGAAGTATCTGCCAAAATAGAGAACTTGATTCACGCCAGTCGTCAGCCTGAGGCTTATCGTAAAAAAACACCCTCACTGGAATACGGCGCCAGTCAGGGTGTCGATGACTTCATACAGACAACACATAGTTGCATTGTCTGAAAATAACCATTCGCAGATTATCTCTTGGAGAACTGAAAGCTCTTACGTGCTTTCTTGAATCCAAACTTCTTACGTTCAACCATGCGGCTGTCACGTGTTAGGAATCGTCCTGCACTCAAGGTTTCGTGGAACTGATTATTGTACGCTTCCAGAGCACGCGAGATACCCAATACAATCGCTCCGGTCTGCCCTGTCGTTCCACCGCCGTTGACACGGATCCAGACATCGACTTTGCCAAATGTCTCGGTTGCCTTCAGAGGTGCTTCAACCATCTGGCGATCGCGTTCGACCTTCAGATAGTCTTCCAGAGAACCGCCGTTGATCGTCAGCACACCGGTACCCGCTTTGATCCGAACACGGGCCACAGCAGTCTTTCGACGTCCTGTTCCCATAGCAACACCGTGCTTGTCCAGCTTACCACGAATGACTGGTTCTGGCTTGATTACGTCTTCCGCACCATCTTCACCGTCTTCACTCGGCAGAGTGGAACCCAGAGTCAACTCAGGAACACCAGAAGTCGTTTCCGCAGTGTCAGCAGTGGCTTCTTCTGAAGTCGCTGTCTCACCCTCGATCGGTGCCTGCTGTTCTGTTACTTCTTCTGTTACATTTTCTTCTGGAGTCTCATTTTCCATGACGGTCAACTACTCTTATCTGATTATTTTGAAAAGGAATAAATAGAAGTTCGAATGCCTGTAATTCCGCCTAAGGCAGCAGATAGGCTGGCATCTCTTGAGGTTGCTGTGACTGATGATCGTGAGTCGGACCTGCAAACAACCTAAGCTTCTTCAGCATCTGACGCCCCAGTTTGTTCTTGGGAAGCATCCGGCGAACGGCTTCAGAAAGAACTTGCGTTGACTGGCCCCGTTCCAGCTTCTTTTCAGCTGTGACGACTTTCAGACCACTGGGATAACCACTATATGAAGGATAGCCCTTCTGCAGCATCTTCTTCGAGAAGTAGGGGTGAGAGTCGTGAGCAAGTTCTTTTCCGGAAAACTTGACTCTGTCACAGTTTACGATGATTATATAATCCCCGGTATCAACATGGGGAGTATAAGTAGGCTTGTGCTTGCCCATCAAAACGGTCGCAATTTTTGTGGCCAGACGTCCCACAATTTGATTATCTGCATCAACAACGAACCATTTCTGATCGACAGTAGAAGCTTTTGCCATATAAGTTTTTGTCGTAGACACCGGTCATTCCTCAAACGTAAACAATATAATATTATACACTTATGTCAATATGCACTTCAAAAAGGCATGTCAAATTGTAGTGAATCTTCCACAGTAGGGTCAGAAAAACGTCGACAAAGCGAGCGCATACCAACCGCAAGGGAGCGGATAACAGTAACCTTTTTAAGGTCTATCTTCAACTTCAGTGAGATGGAAAATCTGAGCTGGAACACAAAAAACAGAGAAAGGTCGCTTTTTTGGCTCGGTACTTAGCAGGAAACTGAAAAGCGAGAGCCTCATACGCTCATATTTCCCTTGATTCTACCTGATTGAGCGCCTGTGCTGCCATTCATCACTAATGAGAAATGACCACAGTTTATCGAATCTGTTCTACAGATAGGACAGCAAACTCAACTGAAGCGACTGCGAAGTAATTTTGAGATTGGCCTCAAACGCCGTTTGTCGCTGAGTAATTTCGATAATCACCTCGGTCAGATCCGTATGAAATTCGTTCGAAATTGCCTCTTCTATTTTTACTGCCTGATCTTTGAGGCGGTTATCCGCCTCTTCGAGGACTTTCATCCGGCTCCCGATATCAGCACGCACATGGGTCATCCGACCGATTTCGACATCCAATAGCGCACCAATCCGCTCAATTTCACGATCATCGCCGCTCCTCAAGCCTGCTTCCAGCCGGGACAGTAAACTGATGACTCCCGTTGATTCCTGCGGATTCGGTTCTTTTCCGACCAATCCCACCAGAGGATCAGTGCCAGACTCAATGCCATCAATGCCCAGCGCGTACGCAATTTCGATCGGCGGAATTTCCAGAGGTCCCGTCCCTGATGCATCAAAGATCGTAAGACCGTTCCCCGTTGCATTGAGCGTTGCCTGAAACTTGATCGGAATGAAATTCCCCTGTAGAGGTACGGTATTGATCGCGCCCGGCTCGGTGACCGACAGTCCCAGTGCATCGGAAACCACATTACTGGCAATACTCAATGGCCCCGCACCTGAATTATCAGTAATCTGAAGCGCATTGGTTGTCGGATCAATGCTGGCAACCAGATTTCCCGGATCAACGGCGTTGATGGAATCCAGTACGTCCTGCACCGTAGCATCACCGGCCAGATTCACATTCACCACTGAAGCATCTCTGCGTGTAATATCCAGTGTGGTCGCACCAACGGGCACGCCCTGCCCCAGATTCAAGTCTGCCAGAGGCGTGGTGCCGTCAAACGTCTCAAAATCATTTATTTTGTCAATCACATCCTGCACCGTGACCGAACCACTCAGATCCAGATTGATGGTTGTTCCATCACGACGTATTACCTGAAGCTGATTTGAAGAATCAACATCGACTCCCCGCCCGTAATTCAATTCGGAGAGGGGGGTACTGGCGGAGAATGTGGCGATCCCCAACCCGGCTGCATTCGAGCCTCCATTGTTCTCACCAATCGAAAAGTCAGCACCGCTGATAAGACTCGAAATCGCCAACCCGTTCTGACTCTGATTAATTCCCAGACTGAGATCAGGGTCCTGTGTGCGAATCAGATTAAAAACATCTTCGATCGTAGTGGCCGACGAAAGATCAATCGTTTCTGTTGTTCCACCATTATTGATAACCAGTCCAGTACCGAGGGTCGAACCAATCCCGGTACCACCGTTCAAAGATGCCAGCGTTGTCTGCAGCGTGATTCCCGGATCAAGATCCGCCCCATTGATTTGAGCGACCGCAGTGCTGGCAATTCCCAGATCAGTCGCGGACCTCGATCCGATCACATTCGAAACGGCAACCGTACCGGCTGAAGGAGTAAACCGCAGGCCGTTTTGACTGGCGGGATCAATGTCTACTGTCAGCGTCAAAGGCCCCGCTGAAAATGCGTCTTCCAACACGGTTTTGAGATCTTGTATGGTTTCCGCACCAGACAGATCCACAGTTTGAGTCTGAGGAGAACCATTATCCAATGTCACAGTGATCGATCCCAGATTTATTCCACGACCGCTGAGCAAATCGGAAATGTTGCTCTGCAAAGACAGAGCAGGATTGATATCACTGCCGACTTCAGGTGAACTGGCAGCAAACGCCGAAATCCCGTCATAGTTATTCGGCAGCAATGTCTGCACATCGACATAAGATTGTATCTGGTGAGAATCGCCGTGATAAACCACCTGCCCGTTCGCCCGTTGCTCAAAGGGAGTGACTTCTGTTTGACTCCCTGAAAAAAGATACTGCCCCCGAAAGGTGGTATTTCCGGCATTCACAACCTGAGTTCTGAGCGAGGCAATTTCATTTGCCAGAGCGACGCGTTCCGCATCACTCACCGTATCCCCCACGCCCAATAGTGAAATCGATTTTGCCTGGTTTAATGCGTCTCCCACACCAGTCAAAGATGATTCGCTCGTTGCCAGTAAACTGAAGCTCGTGCTGATATTTGTCTGATACTGTTGCTGGCGTTCAAAACTGGACTGCAAAATAATCGTGCGCAGAGCGGCTCCGGGAGACTCACTGGCAATCGAAAACAGTTCCCCTGTTGCAACCTGCTGTTGCAATTTGACTAATTCGCGAGCATTGTCATTCAGCGAAACCTTCAATCGGTCAGAAAGCATTGTTGAAGGCAGGCGGCCTGGCAATATGGGACCAATACTCATTTTTCATCACACCAAAAGAGGAAACGAAACAGAAAGAGAGAACAGGTTTGATCTCAAAAACTTCGCTTTCAAATATTAAGTAAAATCGTAAATAACTCATCAATGGTGCTGACCAGCCGCGCTGCAGACTGGTACGCTCGTTGATACGTCAAGACATTAATCGTTTCTTCGTCGATACTCACGCCGGAAAATTGCTCGCGCTGCCCCAGCAGAGAGTCCCTGAAGGCCTGCGCCCCCTCGGAAAGTGCAGCCTCAGAAGCAGAAGCCTGCGCGACATTCGATATCACTTTTTCGTAAAATCCATCCAGGCTGATCCCTCCCAGGGAGTCAACGGAATTTTCAGCAAAGGTAGCCAGCAACACTGCATTACTACCGTCTGAAGGACCTCCTCCCTGTCCGGTCGCCAGAAATTGCTGATTCTGCTGTACCACGGAATTGATTTGAATATCGCTGGAGTCAGCCCCTGTAAATAAGGTATTAAGACCAATCGCCGCTAACGCGTTACTGGTATCGTTGGAAAAGCGAAACTCGTAACCAGAGCCGGCGGCAATCGAAAGACGTCCATCTGTTGACACAGAAGAGCTCAAATTGGCAACACCACCAATGGCCGCTGATAAACTATTTAAAGTGGTATCAGCGCCAATCCCATCCAAGTCAACATTAATGGTCGTTGTATTAATCAGCCCCGTCGTTTTGTTAGTCACCTTAAGCTGGAAACTGCCATGTGTTGCCTGAAATGGAAGTCCGCTCAGGGTGGAATTTAAAGTGGCAGTGGGGTCGAGTGCGCTGGACGCGGCTGTCAATTGTTCGAAACCAGCTGTCCCCTCACCGGAAGCATGAATTTTGTTAAACTCAAAAATCAAATTCGAAGAGTAAGTGTCAAGTTGGTCAACGAAACTGCCCAGGATATCATCTCGGCCTTCAACCACCCCCTTGAGTTCGCCTCCCGTACGCGAGATATTACTGCTCGTCCGCGAGAGTAATACTTCATGAACTACGACCCCTCTGTCGGTATCCGTTTGTAAGGTCAGTTTTTGCGAGGTTCCGGCCAAGACCAGATAATCAGAGCCAGTAAACAAATCGATGGCACCATCGGAACGTTCTCGATATCGAATGGGAACCAGTTCTGATAGTCGATTCAGTGCTGTATAACGTTGAGTTCTGAGTGCCCCGGCATCACTTTGCAGCAAACCGGAAGCTTCCAGTTTTGAAATCTTGGGATTCAGCTCGATAATCGTATCGATCAACTGATTGGCTTCTTTGACCAGATTCTCAACGTTGACTGATTGCACTTCTCTCAGCTCATTCACACGCAAACGCAAGGAGCTGATTTCTGCCGCAAACTTTTCCGCTTCGTTGACGACAAATTCGCGATCGGGAATGGAATTGGGCTGATTCACCACATTATTAATCGTGGCTAAAAACTCATTGAGACCGGATGAAAGGTCACCTTCCGTCAATTCCCTTAACTCAGCCTCTAACTGTTTATAAATCAGGTTCCGTTCTTCGATCGATGAGTATTCCGTATTGGAGGAATGGATCCGTGTTTCCAGAAACAGATCGATCTGCTGCTGAATACCGGAAACTTCGACTCCCGTTCCCAGAACGAGTGCTCCCTGGCGAAACGGATCGGCAGCGTTGAGAACTAATTCTTCACGGATATAACCGGGAGTTCCCGCATTTGAAATATTCTGGCCGGATACCTGGATCCCAGTCCCGAAAATTTCAAGCGACTGCTTAGCCATTGCTAGTGCTGCGTTAAGTCCCATAGCAACAATCCCATACCGAATGACTCAATCTTAGCGCATCCATTCGCCCCTCCATTCCCGGAGAGAAGAACTTAAGCCGATGCGTCAAAAATCGCCCCCCCTGTACTGCTTTCATTTTGTCCGCGTGAATAAGTGGGAACTTTTTGTCCTGCATGGGCAATCAGTTCCAGAATTTGCGAATAGTGCTGATAAGACCGTTGTGAAACAATCCACTGCACCCAGCTTTCGTGTCGTAATTTTTTTGATCGCTGTTCCGCTTCGTCAATTCGCTGAAAAATGGCGGCACTTTCAGGCACCCCCATACCAGACAGTAATTCCTTTAACGAACCGGAAGGCAAGCCTCGTTGTTCTGCTGCCTGAAGTAATTGCTGTCGCCGGAGCAATACGAATTGCAGCTCCCGTGTCAGTTCTTCTTCCACCGCAGCCAGCTGGTCAATCTGCTTGACATCAACCTGCTTGAGTGCCTTCGATTTTTCCTGATAAAGCGTGAGCAACTGTTTTTGGATGGGCTCTAAATCTTTGATAACCCCAACCAACTGCCCCTGCAATTGCTGATCATTGGCCTGCGTAGACGCAGTTTGTTTTGCATGCATGGGAGCCCCCTTTCTCCCTGTTTACATAACCCGCCCCACGGAGCGGAGAAAATCGCCTATCGTTATAATCGACACAATCGATCCATCTCTCGCGTCTGTTTTAACCAGAATCTTTTTTCCCCGTGTAAAACCTCCCTGATTAAGGTGTTACAGTGGGAGCGGCTTCGAGAGATTTCACCGACTGCGCGTTCAACTGTCGTGTAAATGCGGAAAACAGTGTATCCGAGAAAGCACCGCCTTGTCCTTTGGCCAGATCTGCTGAGATCTGCTGATCCATTTCAGCCTGAAACATTTCTTCAGCCTGACCGCCATGAAAATAAGCCGGTTTGTTTTGTGCAGATCGAAACGATTTGAACATCTGCTTATAAAACGTTCCCGCGACAAAATCCTGAAATGCTTCTTTCATTTCAGGTGAGGCTTGGTTTGTCTCATTGAGTGCAGAGGGGGCATTCGTCGCCTCTGCGAGCAGCGATGTCTGATTGATGGATGGTTGAATTCCAGACAAGGAGGTCATGACTGGTTTTCCCTGAAAAAAAGATTAGAAAAAAATGAACTCAACGTGAACTCAGCAATGATCAATGCTCGTCATACTCGGCATGCAGTTTTCCCGAGCGATGAATTTCGCGAATGATGCTGATTACATCTTCGGTAGGCACGCGCAACTGATTCAAAGCCTCTACTAACTGCTGCAGACGTTGGGTGCTCTGCTGTCCCTGCTGATCCACGAGAGGCACAAAGCCTCCCGGCAATCCCCCCTCAACATTACCCACACCAACAGTCAGATTCTTATGTGAAATGATTACCGGACTGATTTCGACTTCGCCGGTAACAACAACCGTTTGCGATTTTGGATTTATCACAACCCGCGCCTGTTGATGGGGACGATCAATGCCCACCTCCATCACAGCAGCAACAAACTCGACCGGCGATTCCATATACTGTTTGGGAATACGAATAAATACTCTTCCCGGTCCCTGTGCAATCGCCAGTGCCTGATTACCGGCTTCAAAGCTGAATTCCGAGTTAATCACACGTGCCACTTCACTGGCGGTATGAAAACCAGCATGCTGTCTGTCAACCAGCAGTGTGATCGAACGCGTTCTCCGATCGATAAACGGCAGCTCGAAATTTCGCTCCATGACCAGCCCGTTAAAAAGCTTACCGGTAGCCAGTGATGTTTCATCTTCCAGGATCACAGCCCCGGAACAGAGCCCGGCGCCAATACCATTTCCGATTTCAGGAGTTGCCACTGGTGCGACTAACAGTCGTCCGCCACGCAAACTTTTGGCCCCCAGCATTGAACTGACAAAACAATCCAGTTTTTGGCCTTTGCGAATCCCACTTGCTGGAATTGTGGCTTCGATCATGACCAGAGCCACATTATTCGCACCAGACAGATCTTTTAAATCGACTACTGGGTTATTCAAATGTTTCAGAGCCGCTGCCAGGCTACGGATAGCGGGCAGATTTTTGCCGCCATCACCGGTTCCATCCAACCCAACGACGAGCCCCATTCCAGTCAGCTTGATTTCTTTCATCCCGTAAACAGTGCAGATATTTTCAACACGCGTACGAGCCCAAAGTTCCAGAGCAGAACACTGCAGGAAACAAACGGAAAGAATCAGAACAACAACAGCTTTGAATGGTCGGGTTTTCATAATACCTTCTCGAGGCAGATCAACATAAGACATTGGATTAGAAAGGAAAGATCCAGTCGTACAAGACAACGCCCCAGGGACGCTTCGTACTCTGATACACTTTACCTCGCTGATGTTTCTCAATATTCAGATTCGCGATATTTTCGCTTAACGCGGTATTGTCGCGGTTCACATCTTTACTGCGGATTTCTCCGGTTAATCGATACTCCCATACATCGCGATTCGTACGAATGCTCTTCCGCGCTTCCAGAATCAGATTCCCATTCGGGCGAATATCAACCACAATGGCAGCGATCCGGTACTGAATTCCTTCACGGTCTGCTAACTGGCCGGTGCTTTGCAATCGCCCCTGAAGCTGGGCATCGATTTTGGGACTGTTCAAGGCGGCTGGCGCCAGGTTTCCCGCTTCACTAATTCGCATGAATTCTTTCAACTCGGCCTTTAATGTCTCACTACGATTCCGGTTAAAGCGGGAATCAACGGTAACACTCGATTTTTCATCGACCAGGATTGAAATGATATCGTGCACCTTCACAACAATGGGTTCCGGTGCCGGTACATAGATCAGTGAATAATCTCGGATCAAAGGAGGCTTGGGATCTCGAGAATATAAATCTCCCTGGCCAAAAGTGTTTGCCAGTGATGAAGTCAAATTCAACGGTTCGGCTGAAAAACCAAACTCATCCACCTGAGCAGCCACTCGTATTGGTCGTCTTATTCGTGTCATTTTAGGCGATTGAATTTGCTGCGCATCATTGGCTGCGGAAGTACCCTGGGATGATCGAATTGTCGTGTTCGGTTTTGCCTGTACTGCTCCCGGCGCTGCTGGAGATTGCGCCTGAGCAACCGAAGAACAAAACAATACGATACACCCCAGGGAAATCGCCTCCCGTAATACTGCCAACAGCCTTCGCTGGTGGCAGATTCGCTCACTGTTTCCCAGAGTCTCTAAGACAGACGTCTCTATGACAGACTGCCACTTTCTGTGATTCCATTTCATCTTCGAATTCCCCCTCTTCGAACCGCTGATCTCGACGCATCGCGGACTCCACCGGTACGCTGAATCGATCCGGTGGGTTCTACGGTACCGGAGATGAACTGAATCCCAGCTGAACGCTGAATTTCACTCGCAGGCCGATAATTCATCTCGGCCTGGTTATAACCAGAGACCGTTGCCGTCAATCGATCGCGACCTTCCAAGGCAACCAGAGTGATCGAATCTCCGATCCCGCCTGTGCCTCGTGCTCGCATTTCTCTTCTGACACTGATTCCGCCTCGTCTTGCAGTGACCGTCACAATGGCACCATCACGAATCAGAGGTACTTCCATCAGATCCTGAGTCCGCATCACATTTGATTGATGCACTGTTCGAGTTAACTCCCGACCGATGACCAGTCTGGGATCGGAAATGCCGGTCTGATTTGTATCAGGCCTGACCCACATCAGGTCATCCGCCCGAACCACGGTCCCCTTATTCAAGGAATATTTGGCAGCCAGAATTTCAGGTACATTTTGAATCCGGCAGAAGACGCGTACCAGACGGGCAGTCCCTTCAGCATCGATGAAATTCAAACCGACGACCTGTTCTGCCTCTGCAAACCGGTTCAGCTCAGGAAAACGAAAAGTGTCAGCCCGGTTCGAAAGAATCAGTGACACATCAGCAGGCTGGACCCGCACTGTAAGCGTAAAGGCACTCGCATCCGGAAAATATCGCTTGATCCACTCAGATAAAGCCTGGTGTATTTTTTCTTCTGCTTTTTTAACGCTCTGTTGTGTCATAACAGGAGTCCGAGCGACCGTTTTTCTTGCTTCTTTCAGAGTCACGCGTACCTGACTTCTTCCCGTTAGTTCCAGCCGACTGAGATCCACGCCCAATGCCTGCAACCGACTGCGAATTTCAGAAATCGTGATGACACGCATTCGCCCCTTTGATGGTGCGGGCAGCAATATCATCTGTTCCATGCGGGCAACCTGTTCCGGATCCGCATTCAGAACATCGGCAACATCTCCCAGATGAACAATCGGTGAATCAACGACGGCCGTCGCTTTCAGACGAAGAATCTCCGCGTTCAGTTCGCCCCCACTGCTCAAACAGCAGATGACCAGCAAACAGCTCAAACACGAATTGATCCAAAAGCGAGACATACAATATATACTTTGTGTTAGCAATTATTCGTTGAACTTAGAAACGACGCATGTTGGCAACGGTCTGCAAAGCCTGATCGGCGGCTTGAATGACCTGACTGTTTAATTCAAAATTTCTCTGAGTTCGAATCAGTTCTACTAACTCACGAACCGGTTCCACATTGGATTGTTCCAGAAACCCCTGGCGGATCTGACCGCGACCTTCTGTTCCCGGGTCACCAACCTGAGCATTTCCGGAACCTGTTGTTTCGGCAAACAGGTTGTCTCCCTGTCGCAACAAACCTTGATTGTTAATAAACCTGGCAAGTTGAATATTGCCGGCAACTTGAATCTGATTCGATCCCTGTTGTTGATAGCTGACGACGCCATCACCGGAGATCGAAATATTAATCGCGTCCTGAGGAACCGAAATATTCGGCTCCATGAGATAACCTTTATCTGCAGACGCCATCACAACTGAGCCATTTGCATTCAGCGAAAAATTCCCGGCACGGGTATAAAGAGTTTGAGTTCCGTCATTGACTTGAAAAAAACCGTCGCCGACGATCGCCATATCCCAAGTACCCTCCGTCGGTAAAATCGACCCCTGGCTGAAGTCCCCTTCCGTACTCTGAACCCGCGCTCCCAAACCAAGACTGATTCCGGTGGGAGTAATATTACCGGCATTATCCTGCACGCCAGGCAACTTATAGTGTTCATAGAAAATGTCTTCGAAATTCGCCCGGCTCTGTTTGTATGCAGTCGTACCCGCATTGGCCAGATTATTGGCAATCGTATCGAGATTGAAATCGTTCACAGCCATGCCGGAGGCACCGGTATATAAAGCTCTGATCGCCATTAGTCGTCGCCTTTCTCTCACCACCTGTGTAACGGATTACAGCAGGTTCACTGTATTCTAAAACTGTTTCTTAACGACGAGGCATACTCTGCAGTAATCGCCCCAAAGAATCATCCTGTAACTTGATCATGTTGATATTGGATTCGAACATCCGGGAAGTGGTGACTAATTCCATCATTTCTTCGATTGAATTGGTGCCGGAAGCTTCCAGAAAACCTTGCTGAATATTCACAGGCTCTTTGGAGGGATCTACACGTCCCTCTGTCGTATAGAGACTGTTCCCCACTTTGACTAAACTATCGAGTGAGGTCGGCATCACCACGGCCAACTCACCCACAGGCCCCAGAGACAGTCCGTCCTTAGTAAAGGGGACAACACTACCATCAGTGGCAATCTCGACACGCACCGCCTCGGCAGGAATCTCGATTGGGTTTCCATCTTTTGATAGAATGGGTAAGCCCTGGTCAGCTGTGACCAGGCGTCGGTCAGCATCAACAGCGAGTGACCCATTGCGAGTCAGAAATGATTCTTGCCTGTTGCCAACCTGGAAAAAACCTTGACCTTTGAGCGCGATGTCAAATTCGCCTTCGGTCGGAATCAGTGAGCCGTTCTCAAAGTCTGTTGTAATCGCTTCCAGAGTAATGCCACCGGTATGATTTTCTAAATCGCCGGGCAATGGATTCAGATTCCCCTGCTTTTCATCTCGAGGAGGGTTCATGCGAAACAACGGAACATCACGCTTAAATGATGTCGTGTTTGCATTTGCCATATTGTTCGAGAGCACATCAAGCCGAACCGAATTTGCGTCGGCTCCTTGAGCTGAGAGGTACATGCCGTAAATCATCTTGATACCTGACTTGAACCGCTGCGGTAGACTTCTCAATCTTACTGCAACGAGAACAACGAGTTTCGATAGACACTTCCCCCCATATATCTATCGGACCTCTTTAACAGGAATCTTTAACTTAATCGGAAAATTTAGACCAGTCACCCCAAATTAACGTTCGTGGCGTAGAAAACGATCCTTGTCAGGCCTACTTCTACAGGTAGTTGCACTGACCTTCTTCGATCTAGGGACTTTTTTCGGAAATGCAGGAACAATTGGCGGGGTAGGTAAGAAAATCTAACACTGCATCTTGAAATGCAGGAGAGCAATAAAAGCTGTTGCAGCCCTGAAAAAATCCAACCATCCAAAAAAATGGCTGGTCACTCAGCGACAAAGGTGCTTGCTGAGCAACCTGATCGAATGCTTAGAAACCACAACTTTGAACCGGAACGCATTCAGTCTTGTTCTCGACCTCGACTTCAAACTGGCCCAAGAATTTCTGGATCTCAGCTCGATTGACCTGTACGTCATCAGGTGCTTCCACTCCCAAGCGAACTCGGTTTCCCTTAACTGATAGCACTTTGATAGAGATGTTGCCGTTAATTAGGATTTCTTCATCCTTGCGTCTCGTGAGTACTAACATTGATGGACTCCTTTCTTCGGGGTACATTCCTTTGTAAATTTAAACAGGCTCAATTCTTTCTAGAGTTTACGAGTTACATCCGTCTCGTATTGATTATACGCAGCAAACTCAGTTCCAAATGGAAGAAAATTCAGAAAAATTAAAAAAATTACTATAACCCTTACAGTTTCGTAAAATAACCTTGTTACTCATCCAGCACCACAATATTGCCTATTTTGAAATCACACTCTGAGGCGAGGCAAGATGACACACTTTTGTGCTAAAAAAGTGACGCATTTTGCAACAATGGGGTAAACTTACTAGAGGCGGATTAGCCAAATTGATCCCTGATTTCGTTTTGGGCTGAGTGAAGTATCTGGTCGATACATACTGAAAGGCTTCTTCCATTCACTGTCTTTCTTCAGGAGAGCACCCACTGATGTCATTCTTCCTTGATCTACGATTTAGCGGGATCCTGTATGCCATTCTCATTCTGACGACGCCAGCCTTCGCAACCGAACCGAAGGAAAAGGGCGCTTTACCTGAAATCGTACCGGAAACTCCGGGTTCCAAGAAAATGCCTCCCCTGGAAGAGGTGCTGACGATCACTCAAAATTACTTCACCGGCTGGGAAGGCTACCAGTCAGGTGATTACATTACGCGCAATCAAATCAAGCCCCTCTTCAGGCAGCTTCAGAAAGCAGGCTGGACTGTCAAAGCAGAGAAAAATATCCTGAAACGCATCCATGCGGAAACCGATTACCTGTCTCGACAATTAAGTACCCCCAAGGGGATCAAATTCATGCGCAGAGTCTCCCGCATGCCGGGAGGTTATGATCGACTGGACCACCTACTGGCCATGCCCTATGGCAAACGCAATATCCGGGACTTCATCAACTCCCCCGGCGGCTTCACGATGATCGAATACATGACCACCACCAAAGGGGGTAAGAATCTCGGCAAATACCTGTCTCAAGCCAAGACGGGCAAGGGGTTTAACAAACCCACAAGCTACATCTACACTGAGACAGAATTGATCCAGGCGATCAAGCAGGCTTATGAAACGGAAACCGGGCAGAAGAAGAAAAAGAAATAACAGCTTCTCAACCTTCCAGATTGACTCCGAAGAACTCGGCACTCTCGGCGACATCCTGCTTACAGTCTGCAATCAACGTTTCAATTTGTTGTTCATTGAGATCGAAAAACGAGATCAGGATATCTTCGGCTTCCAGATACTCTGTCGAAGAAATATTCCATAATGAGCCGGCAAGCAGCGTTCCCGTTCGCAGAGCGACACCCAGCGGACAACCATGTTGATTTGTGCCATGATGATTTTCGACGGCGGTCACGATTTCCAAAGGAATATCCCAGTGATCCAGCAGACGTGCCCCAAGTAAAGCATGATCAAAGCCAAAATACTGCCGTTCTCCTGTGATCAGCGCGTCTCCATGTGGATAACTCTCATAAATCAAGCTGTATTGTTCACGCTCGACTTGTGAAAAGACCAAAATCCCCACGTCGGCTAACAAACCTGCCGTGTAGGCTTCGTCTTTTTTCAGACACTTATGGTGATCAGCCAGATAAGAAGAGATCGAAGCAATCGTCAACGCACGTTGCCAATAGTCGGCAAAAATACGGCCTTTGCTTCGTTTTGTCAGTGACTCCACCATCGAAAAGCTGATCGTCAACATACGAATCGCATCTTTTCCCAGATAAGAAACGCCATGTTTGATACTTGTAATCTGGCGGGCAACACCATACTTCGATGAATTCACGACCTGCAGAATTTTGGCAGCAAGGCCCGGGTCATGTTCGACACATTTCACGATATCATCAATGTTACTATTGGGATCACGCGTGAGCTGCAAAACCTGTTGCGCGACTTTCGGAGCAGAATGCAGTCGGTCCAAACGTTGTACAAAGGCATCAGCAAGATCAATGGGCTCTACTCGATTATCTACTAACATGACCATGACCGTCTTTCTGTTTGTTGTTGCTATTGTTTCTCAGTTAGATAACCCGATGAATACTGTTCAAACTCAGGATCATCCAAGCAAATCTATCTTTGAGAAAAAGCAGGCACGGACTTAAATTGAACTTCGAAAACCAATTTCATGATTCTCTGATGCAACTCTTATAGAAAAAACGGTCAGTCCGGTTATAGCGGAGCAAGACAAAAAACAGCCTGAAGGGAAACACCTCCCAACACAGACAGCCAACCAGCCAACGTGGTTTATGTCAGAAGCTGAAGCCCTGACTCCTGGATCTCGAAAGGCACGAGCGACTCATCGACGGCACTGCCCCGATGCTTGGCAATGTGCAGCGCACGGCTCATTCGGTTTCCCTCACGGATTTTTCCCATCAGGATAATCGTATTCGCGTTCGATAACACATCGCCACTTTCAATCGGACGCTGAATCAAATCATCCAGCATCACTTCATGCGTGGTCAGTAATAACAGGCAGCCGATCTGCTGGAAATCGTAGGGGTGCTGTTCGATCTGCTCTTGATGACTGCGAAACTGGGCGCGAAACAGATCACGGGCCACCCAGTCATACTCTTTGCGCATAATCTGGTGATAAACATATTCAAACGCGTGAAACTGAAACGAATCACTGGGGCGATCCGTCGGCTCAATTCCATCAATCACGGTCCGCCTCACTCCATGCACAAAATTGGAATAGAAAAATGCAATCGCAGAGTCCAGCTTTTTAACAAACTCCAGCTTCCATTCTTTCCACTCATCCAGTTCCATATCTCGCCGGGTCACTCGACGACCACTTTGACGAAACAGGTGCTGATAATCTTTCCGCGCCTGATCGGCATTCCAAATCTGTTCCAGATCGAACGGCGCATCGACAAATTGTTCCCGCAGCTTCCACTGAAACAATCGCTCCGCATAGTCGCTATGACTTTGAGAATCGCCGCGTGTCGCCATGTCGAACAGAATCCCGGCCTGTCCTTCCTGCTGCAGACCAGCCTGTGCGAACTGCAACCCCAGTTGCGTCTTACCAATGCCAGTCGCCCCCAGCACCACCGTCAACTTGCCGGGCAATAAGCCTCCCGAGAGCATTTCATCCAGTTGAGGAATTCCCGTTTGTTGTCGTAACTCTGTCATGTTGGAATATTTCTTCGCGAAGAGACCCTCCGCGCCTTACTGATATAAATAATGGAGACTACCAGAAATTAGACTGAAATGAAGCGATCGCGGGCAGCCACATTCCAATGGTCGACGACCTTCCCGCCACTGACCACCGTAACCGATTTATGCAAGGCGGAAGTAGGGCAGACATGGCGGGGGATCGCCAGCAGTTCATCACCTGGTTGATATTCATTCGCCCGCTGGCTCATCACAACCAGATGTTCTTCATTCTGTAATACGGCTTTCGCGTCCGGCAGATCGGGGAATCGGCAGCGATCTTCCATCGCCGGGTCAGAGGCAATCGCCTTATAACCCAAATCAAACGTGATGCGATCGGGACCAGGACGACTGATCACGCGCGTTAAAACCAATGCCGCGGGTGTGAATTTCAAGTCGGGAAATAATTGACCATATCCCACATCATGCAATACACAGGTTCCCGGACAGACTTCGATATCCGGATCATCGATTTTGGCAAAGATCGGGAATGACCCAGTCGCGCCTGCCACAATTCGAGGCACGGATAAGCCTTCGGTAATCAACTGGTCGCGTAACCGACTCACATCGTTCCACACAGCCAGCACGGCCGCTTCACGTTCCTGAAAATCGACCTGATGATTCTGGCCGTCATACACGTGCAATCCCGCGGCAATCAACCCCGGCGTATTGGCGATCATCTGATACAGTTCGACCGCCGCTTCCCCCACTTCGACTCCGGTCCGATTCTGCCCCGTATTCAAATCGAGCAACACTTCGATCTCGACACCAGCCGCCGACATCGCTTCGCCCAATTGTTCAATCGGCGTTGGATGATCGGCTGTGACCTGCAGTGAGACATCAGGCCAGCGCTTGCGAAATTCAACCGCCCGCGCAATATTCGGCCCCACCAGGTTATAGGCCAGACAGATGTCTTTGACTCCCACGTCCGCCAGCATTTCCGCTTCCGCAAACGTGGCCGCCTTGTGCTTGATAATTCCCAGCGAGAGTTCCAGCGCAATAACTTCACGCATTTTGTGTGTTTTGCAATGCGGCCGTAAGCGATTGGAATCGCCGACCAACTCGAGCATCTTCCGCAAATTGTCTTCAAGCAGATCCTTAAATATTATCATTCCCGGAGAAATAATCTGACTCGTATCGTCTATCTGGTAACGTGCATCCATGAGAAGGCCTGATCACTCTATTAAAAATTAAATACCCTGGAAGAATACGTTTTCCGCCGTCTGTTCCAGAATCCAGTCTTTATCTTGATCAGAAAGGAACGGCATACCATTCTGGATCAATCCGATGGATGCCTGATAGGAATGATCGCCTTGCACCTGATAAGGACAGTCTGTCGCCCACATCAGGCGATTCGCACCAAAGGCCTGATAGACTTTCTTAATCAGCGGCAATAAATCATGGTAAGGCATCTTCTTTTTACCTAACGCATAAAAGGCAGAAACCTTGACATACACATTGGGGTGCTTTGCCATCTTGCATAACTGATCGACTTCTTTCGGATCGATCTCACCTGTAACGCCAATGCGGGCCAGATGATCGATCACCACGGTTGTATCCCGATGCTTCTGGCACATCTTGTCCAATGCGGGCAGGCCGTCAGGATTCATCAAACAGCACATCGCCATGCCCTCTTTGGCACCGGTGCTCCACATCTGCTCCATGCAGTCCCCGTCCAGCCATTCATCGACCTTTTTCGTTTTGGGAGCGATGCGAAATCCCCGCACGCCTTTCTTTTTCAGCGTCTGCATCTCCGGTGTCGGATTAGCACCCTTCTGATTGATCACAGCCACACCCGAATACATTCCCGGATACTTGGCCATAGAATCCAGCATGTAACTGTTATCAAAGCCATAGAAAGACATCTGAATCAGCACCACTCGGTTTACGCCGACGGTCATCATCTGCGCCTGCAACTCTTCCGCAGTAAAACTGGGCGGCTGCATGTCAGACACCTTATACCCGGGCGCCAATGGATATTTTTTAATATCAGGAGTCCAGACATGCGAATGTGCGTCGATATATTCCATAGCATGATCCTCTGATGATAATAAAGTGTTCGAATAACAAAGCCGAAATCAGGATTTGGCTTTGGCGGTGTAAAAATATTTCTTCACTAATTCATCTGAAGGGGGGGCAGTCAGTTTCGTGACCACAAACCCGGAGATGAACGAAACAGAGAGTCCGATGATGATCGGATCAAAGTTAAACAACTGATACGGCTTGAAGAAGCTGCCATTCACAAAATACCCGGTCACATACATCGCCAGATGCACAGAAAACCCACCGATCATCGCGCCCATCGCACCGGCTGCATTCACACGTCTCCAGTACAGGCCGTAAATAATCGGTGCCAGGAAGCTGGCCGCCAAGCCACTGCCCACATAGACAATAATATCCTGCAGGAACTTAGGCGGGTTAATCGCCACGATCATCGCCGCGGTTCCCACTACAAATGTGACCAGATAGCTTAATAGTTTGATCGTTCTCTCACTCGCTTCCGGATTCAGATTCCGCTGATACACGTCGCGGACCCAGGCAGAAGAGATCAGTAACAGAAAACTGTCCACGGTCGACATCACCGCCGCAAACGGTGCGGCCACTAACAGACCTGCCAGCCAACCCATCTGGATATTTTCCGTCAGTAAGACAGCCATCTTCGGCATGATACTATCCGGATCGCCTTCCATTCCTGGAAGCAGGACCCGGGCACAACAGAAGATTAATACCAGCGGAAAATAAATCAGCGTGTAATAAATGGCGACTGTACAAATCGAACGCTGCAGTGTTTTGGTATCTTTAAATGCCATCAACCGCACCATATTGGCCGGTTGACCTGTACCCGAAATTGCCCACATAAAGAAGAAGGAGATCGCCAGACTGAAAGGCAAAAACCCATTGGAACTACTCGGACTCGGTCCCGGCCCCACAACATAGGTCCCTTGCTGGGCCCCCTCTTCACCGTAGGCATAGGCTTTTAAATCGATGTTCGAAACACGGACTCCTTCCAGGAAGTCTTCCGTCTCTCGCTGACCGAGAACTCGCTTAATGTCATCCAGCGTTGTCAGTTGCAGTACCTTAACTTCATTGACGGTCGTCTCTCCCGCGGGAATCTCAGTGGCGCGCGTCACGCGAAACAACAACGGTACCTTCGAATTCGGAATCGGTTCGTCGGTAATCCAGGTGCCCTTATCGATGTGCAGAACTTCATCCTGGGGTTTGTTTAGCGTAAGCGTGACCCCCCCTTTTGCATCATCCGATATCCGCGGCGGCGTCATTTTCGCCATCAATTTTGTGGTGTGCTCCAGACCCCCTGCCTGTGAAATCGCCAAAGGTAACATAATGATCACACCAATCACCATCACAATCCCCTGCATGACATCGGTCCAGACCACCGCATGGAAACCGCCGTAAGTGGTATAAAGAATCACGGCGATACCGAAAACTAACAGACACAGCAAGTATTCAGGGCTCTCCGCGCTGTTTAAATAAGGAATCTCCGACACAGCATGAGACAGACTGCCCGCAGCACTTTCAAAGACCGTCACTCCATCCAGCAGTGTCTGCAAGATTAAACTGCCCGCTTTGAATTGCGCGACGAGATTGATCGACATGAAAAACACGATCAGAGAAACGGCCATCAAACCCAGCATCGGACTATGAAATCGATCGCGAATCACATCCGGCACCGTGATCGATCCCGAACGCCGCGCGACCTGATTCAATCGCTTACCAATCAGGCCCATCGTACAGATTGGCACGACCATATAACTGCCAATCCAGAGCGCGAGAACCCAGCCATGTGTGTAAATCTTGGATGGAAACCCGGTAAAGCTCCCGCCGGAACTGCTGGTCGCGGCAAATGTCAAAGCAAATGCCCAGACGCCCAGCCCACGACTTCCCAGAAAGTATTCGCTCATGAAGCTCTTACTTTTCAGTAAGCGATTCGACAAAGCAGCCAGCACAAAGACAGCCGCCGTATAGATTAAGAAAGAAACCAGCGCCGCATTGGAACCACCTTCTGCCAGCACGAGCGGTAAACTACGATTAATATCAAATAAAAGGTTCAAGACTCGTTCCCTCCAGCAGTTGCTTCATCTTGTGTTGCGTGCATCTCTGCAATTTCTTCTGCGAGATCTTCGTCTTCGTGAGCTACTCCGAGGTCGTCTTCTTTCATAAAAAACAGGCAGAACCAGATGGTGAATATGTCAGCCACCAGCCAGGGAAACGCGATTCCCCAAAAGACCCAGCTGGGAATGCCCATTGTGGTTTCAATCGTTTCAGGATCAAAGCCTGCCTGATAACCATTCATGTAGCAATAGGGGACTGCCCACAATAACGCGACTACCCATAAGCCCAGAATAATCCAGGCCTCACGTTTCGAGTGCAAAAAGACAGGGTCAAGTTCCATTGACTCTGTATCGTTCGACGGTGTGGTGCTCATGGCACGGCCCTCACTTCTAATCGAATTACGCTTTATGTATCGTTGAGCGGTGAATCGTTGAGCGAGCGATTGTACTCTTGATCCTGACGAGACACAAAGGACCTCTACTGGAATGGAGAAATTTTATCATAACTGAATTCACAGTGACAGAAACGTGAACAGACTGTTATACTGTTTTACAAATAAAACGTTTGAGTTTCACCAGTAAAACCAAACGCGTTTTAAAACGCAAACCTGTTCCATGTTTGGGAGCGATCTTCTATGTATCTGAGGCACACTGTATCTGTTTTCGTTTCGACCTTGTCCCTGATGACCTGCGTCGGTTGCAGTTCCAATTCTTCGGACTCACAAAAAGCTCCTGAAGAAGTCACCGTTAATCTGGGCTCAGGCGGTGCAATCGAAATGGAAGGCGATCTGGCCAGTGAGACGAATACTAACAAAGCAAAACCAGCCCGACGCTTCCAGCCCATCACACTCGGCAGCGGTTCATCCCCCGCCACCAAGACAGGGGCCAACGTACCCGACGAACAGAAATTCGATAATGTTCTTGAGGCGCTCAAACCACTACAGATTATGCTCGGCGAATGGGGAGGCACCACCTTCAAAAAAATTGGCGGATTCAGCTCCGTGGAAACACTCGGCTGGGTCTGGGATCTGCAAACCGATCCGGCTCAACCAGCACTGGTGATGAATGCCGATAAAAGCCGCTACTATGCAGACGCACGCTTGACTTATCTCGCTGACAAACAGAAATATCAGTTAACCGTCACCGACAAAGCGGGGACGAAACGAATTTATGAAGGCAATTTCTCCGTGCCTCTCAAAAAAGTGCCGGGTGATGACAACCCCAACGTCATGCACTCAACCTATAAGCTCAGTCTCGCGATGGTTGAACCTGCCGACGAAAAAAAACACGCACAAATTATTCTCAATCAACAGAACAACGACCGCTACATGTTTGAAATCTACGATCTGCGCGGCGACAGCTACGCCCGCATCGATACAATCAACACACGCCGCAAAGGAACTTCGTTTGCCAAAAGCGATTCCGATTACGGCGATAAGACCTGCGTGATCTCAGGCGGGCTGGGAACCTCACAAGTCACCTACCAGGGAAAATCGTTCTGGGTCTGCTGCAGCGGCTGTCGCAAAGCCTTTGATGCCAATCCCGAAAAATGGATCGCGAAACACGAAGCCAACAAAAAAAAGACGATGAATCAATAGACCCATCTCATCGGCACGTATAAACGGGAAGACTCCGCCATCAACAATCACGGTTCCGTTTTCCAGCGAACCGTGATTTCATCCCAGCCAGGAACCGTTTTGTCTGGCAAACTTTGCAAATAAGGTACGCGCTCAATTACCTGCGCGAACAATGCGGCAATCGCTTCTCCCATATCCCACAACGCGCCTCGCAGATTTGCTTTGTCCGCAGCTTCCACCATTTCCGCATACGAAAGCCCCCCTGTCTTGCGGCTCAGCTCTGCGTCACAAACCCAGTTCGTTCCTTTTTGTTTTAGCGCATATTTTTTGATCAGCCGCGGATTGCGTATTTTCTGATAGCGGCGATTCTCTGCCAGAACACGTAATAAAAGCGGCTCATGCTGCGGCGCCCAGGCATCCGGAAAATCAGCGGCTAACATGCCCCGCGGCTGTCCCACGCGCATGTAATGCAACTGCACCGGTTCGACTGGGGTCTCTGCCAGATCACTCAACAGACTGGCCCAGTCCAGGCGTAATTCTTTCCGCCCGATTTCATGAAACGACACCAGATCTTGTATCGGACGATTCGTCGGCGTGTACTTGCCTCCCAACAGATCGAGCGTAATCCCCGGCTGGACCGATTTAATCAGACTGTCGCCAACAATATGCGCCAGCCAGCCAAACAGATACGCCAGCTTCCGTTCTCCAGGGCCGTAAAAATCTTTGGCATCCTGAAACACCATCGCCGCATAGTCTGGTAGATGATCCCAAGGCACCGTCTGTTTTCGTTCTGCCGGCGTCCAGCCAAAGACCACGTGAGCCCGCCCATAAAACAGCTGATGGATCTCCCGCGGACGATACTCCCGATCTCCGAATTGCAATGACCACGGCTTGACTTCGCCCCCCGTCAGCGGACTGCGTTCTAAGGGGGCCGTCCCAAAGCCAACTTCCTGACCGGTATCAACACAGACCGCTTCCGGCATGAGCTGAATATCACAGCCCATATAGGCACCCGCCAGATAACTGGCATAGTGCTGATTGATCACAGAGGCAATCGGCAGCTTCTGCTGTGCAGCCGCCCTCCCCGCCAGTATCGCATACATCGTATGACCGATGATTCCACTCATGACCTACCCCGAACTTTTTGAGTCCCTCATTGGAATTTCAAAGAAACGATCCAACACTCAATCATATCAGAAGTCGCTCATATTCTGCACTCAGCCATCTAAAATTTGCCCTCCCAGAAATGATACAAGTACTTTTTCCCAACGTTGTCAGACATCGATCCGAATTCGATTCCAATCACGATGGCAAACTTAGACAGGTCACGTATGAACACAATCGTTAAGAAGGCATTTTTGATGTGTGAAGATTCAGTTTAGGTCGCGTAATTTCTCCACCAGTCCATATAAATATTTTTCAAAGCATCTACAGTCCCCAAAGCGTTTTATTTTGTGAGATGCCCAGCCAAATACATCCCCCCCTCTAAATCACGCTGATTTGTACTCTGACAAAAACAAATAAATCTCATATTTGTCTGAGAATTTTATCTACCGAAATGGGAGATATCGTGAGGCTTTTTAATCTTCCCGTTTTCTTTTAGCTAGCTCTGGAAGGCACTTTCCGGAAAGACTGTGATGGACTGCTCTAACTCGTTTAGCACCACAAATCGATCTATTTTTAACTCACCCACTGCAGCGAACTCCGATGCGCAACCGCATCAGAAACCAGCAGACGATGAGCAATTTATGCGCCTCTATACGAATTCCTATTCCAAAATTTTTCGATTCATTCTCACGCTCATTCCCTGCCGCAATGATGCAGACGAAGTCATGCAGGAAACCAGTCTCGTCTTGTGGAGAAAGTTTGGTGAATATCAATCAGACGGCAGCTTCACACGCTGGGCCTTTGGGATCGCCCGTATCGAAGTGCTGCGATTAATGGAACGCAAAAAACGATTCGCTGCTTTATTTGACGAACAACTCCTGACGCAAATCGCTGCGACGCATGCCAGGTACGACGAACTGCTCGAAATCAGACGTGATTTTCTCGGACAATGTAAACGACAACTTCCTGAAAAAGACCTCTATCTGCTGCAACTGATCTATGAATCGGAACACGGTGCAAAAACGGCTGCCAGCATCATGGACCAGCCTTTAAGTACCATCTATCGTCATCTGGATCGAATTCGCACTGCTCTGTTTCGCTGTATTGAACGTAAAATGAATGCGGAGGATGCCTGATGAGCAAAACACTCCGCAATCAGAAGGCACTCGTGAAACTGATTTATGAAGTGCAAAATGAAACTGCCAGTACATCTCAACTCAGGGAACTAGCCGATCTGCTGCGAGGAGACCCGGAAGCACAAAGACTGTATGTGTTCTTAATGGACATGCATGCGGAACTGATTCTGGAAGAAGAATTCGTGGTCCCCGATCAATGGGACCTGTTCCATGACCACACGTCTCACGAATTACCCACGAAAAAAAAGGCGGCCACACGAAAGACGTTATCCCACTATCTGTTACTCACACTCTGTTATTTTATTCCTCTAACAGTACTCTCCTATTTTGCTTATCACGCTACAAAACCACTGCCCCATACACAGGTCGCAGTCATCCAGGAAATGGCGGAGGGATTATTAACTCAGGATCACCGGCCCTTATCAGAGAATGCACCACTCCTGACTGGCCACACTTATCAACTGCAACAAGGAGTCGCCAAGCTTCGAATGAATTCGGGAGCCGAAGTGATTCTGGAAAGCCCGGCCACATTCGAATTATTGCATCACAACAGCATTCGGCTCCAGAAAGGGTCGCTGGCTGCAGAAGTCGAATCAGTGGCAGTGGGCTTTGTTGTAGAAACGCCATCACAGCGGGTCGTCGATCTAGGTACCCGTTTTGGAGTTCGTGTCGACGCTGACGGCACATCAGAAACGCATGTATTTCAAGGTAAGGTGGTCTGCGCACAACGACAGGACGATCGCGTAGAAAGCTTGACGCACTTTCTGACAACCGGACAAGCGATTCAAATCAAAAGCGATGGCAGCGCACCGCTGCCTCTCAAAACGAATGAAGACAAATTCACGCGCGCACTCAAATTCCAGGCACAAATTGAAAGGCTGGCGGGCGCGATTGAATATCGACAGGAAATCCCCGAGCAGATCGGAGCCGGCGAGTTCACCAGCAGCCAGCACATCTATTTGTTTCAGGAACGAAAAAACCTGATTCTCCCCAAAGATGTCACGGTCTGGAAAATCCCTCATCCCGGCGCGCCTGAGAATCAGAAAGAGATCAAACAGGTGATTCCCCAAGGCACGAAAGTCAATGTATTTTTGCTGCATCTGGATGGCCCGCACCAGGACGCACAAGGCCAGGATCATCCCACAGTTCGATTAAGTGGAACCATTCACTTCAAACATGCCGTATTGGGTGGCTTCAAAAAAGATAAGGACTTTTATACCACGGATCAGACCTTAGGGGCTGCTGATGTTGCCTATGACAACCAGAAATTCGGACAAAGTGGTCGAGGCATTGATCGCAGCGACAAAACAACACTCTCAGAAGAAGGTCATACATTGGATGTCTCCTGGAGCCAGAGAGGGAGTGGCGGTATCGGCCGCGATCAAATCCGAATCATTGTGGCGACGGAGGAATAACTGCCGCACCAATTCCCTTGAGTTTTTAAAACTGTTCCGGATCCCGTTACCGGAAAATGACAAACCCTGTTATCTATTCCTAGTGAGAAGAGACGAAAGATGAAAACCCGTTCAAAACATCCCAACAGCCGCGGTTTCACACTGATTGAGTTACTCGTTGTGATCGCCATTATCGCAATCCTGATTGCCCTGCTCTTACCGGCAGTTCAACAGGCGCGAGAAGCCGCTCGTCGATCACAGTGTAAAAACAACCTGAAGCAAATGGGAATCGCGTTTCACAATTACCATGAGACATTCCGCATTCTGCCCCCTGGATTTAACGTCGATCTCGTCGTCGCCAATACGTCAACTGGCAACGGTGGACTCGGCTGGAGCGGCTCCATTCTGCCCGGAATCGATCAAGCAAACGTCTACAATACAATCGATTTCAATGCAGACTGGGGGACCGGCGCCAATGAAGAAGCTTGTGCTACTTTTATTAGCGTCTATCGCTGCCCGTCTGACACAACAGTCGACCACCGTAATCATGACGGCATTGATGGACGCGTACCAACATCCTATCTGGCCTGTTATAGCGGAACACGTACTTCGGACAGTGAAGCCAATGTCACCGACGCGGATGGCACCTTCTTTCTGAACAGTTCCATACGCTTGCGTGATATTACCGATGGTACTACCAATACAATCGCAGCCGGCGAATGCATCAATAATTTCGATGTCTTCAAAGATCACTTTTATATCGGCTCGACTTCGATCGGCGGATGGGATGGTGCACCACGTGAGTATTCTGAACATGTCGCCAGTACGGGCGTGCCGATGAATACGACAAATGAAGTCGCATTCGGCAGCCTCCATCCAGGAGGCGCACATTTTCTGCTGCTGGATGGATCGGTACGGTTTTTGAGTGAAAACATGAGCCAGACTATTTACTCGTATCTCGGCAGCCGCGCAGACGGGAAAGTGATCGGCGAGTTCTAAACGGCGATGTGCTTCAAACAATTCAGAGCCAGCGCAGGAGGACTGCCGAAACGCAGTTTTCCTGCCTGCTGAGTCTCAGCTTCAAATCAGGATTCAAAATAAAATGATCGTTCAACAAAACAAATACCCATTTGGCAAAGTTTCTGCAGGATCATCACGCATTGCCTGCATCATTCTTTTCCTTGTCACCGTAGTGGGTTGTTCCTCTGCGAAAATCGATCCAGCCGCCAGCAAACCCTCAGCCGCAGTCGAAACGGCTGTCGCAGAACTCAATGACAGCGGGGCCGAGATCGTGCTCGACTCAGACGGAGAAGTCGTTGCGGTCAAATTGCCAGAGAAAACCACACCTGAAGTGATTGCAACCTTAGCCAGATTGAGTAAACTCATACGTGTAGATGCCACGGAAACCGATCTCAAACAACCGGCGTTTGCTGCACTGAAATCACAAAACCCGAAAGTGGAAATTGAACTGCCATAATCGCAATCACATATTTCAGAATTCGTTCCTCTTTATCATCACTGAGCTAATCATCACAGAGCGACGACTCACGCTGATCGACTTGCCTTAGGAATAATGAACCAACATGAAGCTTTCAAAAATAGTCACGACACTCTTTGCCATCGCTGCTTACGTCCTGCCCGTGCACGCAGATGAACTTCCCCCTGTAGAAGAAGGCAGCTTCAGCCTCGCCATCATCCCCGATACGCAACACTATCAAGGTAAAGGAACCAACCGAAAAAAACAGGCGCAAGCGCCTACAAGCAATCCGGTTTTTGAAGCCATTACCGACTGCATCATTGATGAACTGCAGCGCCAGCGAATCGTGTTTGTCAGTCATGTGGGCGACATCGTGGACCGCAATAACGACGAACAATGGACCGTCGCACAAAAATGTATGAATAAACTACAAGGCAAGGTCCCCTATGGAATCAGTGTCGGCAACCACGATATGATCACAAAAACCGGCGATTCTTCACTATTCCAGAAGTACTTCCCTCAATCACGGTTCAGCAAATTCGACTGGTACGGCGGCTGTTACAAATCTCCCAATGGTCAGCCTGAAATCTCTGGTAACAATGCCAACAGTTTCCAATTGTTTTCCGCAGGCGACATGGATTTCCTCTTTCTGCATCTGGAATGCAATGCCCCCGATTCCGTCTTAGCCTGGGCCGACAAGGTTTTAGAACAACACAGTGACCGAAGAGCCATCATCACCACTCACATGGGACTGGGACCACTCAATCGCCCCAAGCAAGCGCGCGATTACTTTGACACCCCGAAGGGCCGCATGACCTGGAAAAAATGTCATGGCACCAATGGCAACACATCACAACAAATGTGGGATAAATGTTTCAGTAAACACAAAAACCTGTTTATGATTTGCTGCGGCGATCAAAGCCGTACCCAAGCCTTGCATCAGAGTGTGAAAGGTCAACACGGCAACACAGTTCATGAGCTGCTTTCCGACTACGGCTCGAACGGTTTCCGCCTGATGAAATTTATTCCGGATCAGAATAAAATCGAAGTCCGTACCTGGAACCCGGTCACACAAGAGTACTGCGAAAAAACCAGCATCGTTCCCGAGCGCGATCAGCATCAGTTCACGTTGGAATATCAGATGACAAAATGAGTCAGCGTCAGGCGGTCCTGATCGTTATTTCTCGCTCACTGGCAGCGAGATGATCAGGCCGGCAAAACGCGTGGCGGTGCTGCGGCGGTTGGGCATGTGACATTTGAGACACTGTGAAGGAAGACAGATCGTCCCCACATGGCGGTAGATGCCTTTCTCGACTTGCTCAAATTCTTTTTTCCCCGAGGAAAGTGCTTCGGCCGCCTGTTTTTCGAACGCGGTTTTCGGTTCATGATCAATATTCATCGCCTCCGCATTCACCGAAATCCAGCGGAATTTGATATTCCGCGTCCGCTGCATTTCTTCAAACACCTCGTCCAGCACACTGGACGGAATCGGCAGCTTTTCATCCTCACGGTAATATTTGCGATGCACAATCAACAGCGTGGAATGCAAAGCTTCATGTAACAACCGCGCCTGCTCGCGCGCGGCATCAATAGATACGGATTTTTGATCCCCGTTCAGCCCCGCGCGCGCCACTTCCTTCTCGGCACAGGCTTTTTCCTCTTTCACCCCTTCCGCGGCAAACCCGACTGCCGTCAAAACGCCAACGACGCAGAGGGATAAGCTTAATAATCGCGGTATCTGCAAATTCAAAAACATGGCTGCCAACTCTCCTGGGTACCCGGAATCAATATCGGACATTTCAATCCAATATAAGAGCCACTAAGCACTCCTGTCAAGAAAAAGAGCTCTGAAACCAATCCCTGCTTGAGAACAAAGAAATCGCACCACTTCTCGGTGGAGTTCGCAGCCGCTACCAAAATGAACTGCACAACTATATAATGCAGCATGTTCTTTAAATCATTTCTCACAATAGTGTGTTATGTCTAAACCGTGTGATGTCGAATCGTTTCTTGATCTGCTACAGGAGAGCAAACTGCTCTCGGCGGAAGAGGTTCGCGCACTGGTAGACAAATTCAAGCTGGAAGAGCTGGACTCTCCCAAACAGGTGGCCCAAAAACTGGTGACAGAAAAAGTCCTCACGCGTTACCAGGGCGAACGCCTGCTGACCGGCCGCACGCGAGGCTTTTTTATTGATCGCTATAAAGTTCTGGAAGTGCTCGGATTCGGGGGCATGGGCAGCCTGTATCTGGCAGAAGACGTGGAGACCGCAGCCCCTGTCGCCTTAAAAGTATTGAATGAGAAATGCCGCAACGATGCCGGCATGCTCACGCGACTCAAACTCGAAGCCACCGCCGGCGCCCGTTTACACCATCCGCACGTCGTACGTACGATCAACTATGATGACACCGGCGCCATCTGTTATATCGCGATGGAATTTATCAAAGGCATCAGCCTGCTGGAACTGGTGCTGCTCAGACAAAAGTCGCTGCCCACACCTCAGGTCTGTGATGTCATCTTGCAGGCAGCGCTCGGCCTTCACAACGCGCATCAGGCCGAGATCATCCATCGCGACTTGAAGCCGGAAAATCTGATCATCGATTCTCAAGGACTCGTCAAAGTTCTCGACTTCGGCCTGGCACTGTTAAAAGATAATCCCGAGGCAGAATTTTCACTGGCTATGATCTTTGGTCATGGCTGTGTCGGCACTCCTGAATATATCGCCCCCGAACAATCCAAAGATGGGCAGTCCGTCGATGCGCGAACCGACGTCTACAGCCTGGGCTGTACGATGTATTTACTGTTAACGGGCAAACTCCCCTTCCCTAAAGGAACTGCCGCCCAAAAAATTCAAGCCCATTGCGAGCAGACACCCCGGCCCATCTCGGAAATCGCGCCCAAAGTTCCTCGGGAAGTGATCGCGATTGTCGAAAAAATGATGGCCAAACAACCCAAAGACCGGTTTCAGTCCATGAAAGACGTCGCCGCAGCCTTAGAACCCTACGCGAAACGAAGCCCGGTCGAGTTCCGCTTCAACAAAATTGTCTCTCAGCGGGTAGAGGAAGCCAAGGCCCGTAATGCCATCACCCATTCGAGCATCCTCAAACCACAACTCTCGTCCCGGATTGCAACTGCCAGCCATGTCGCGGAACAGGCGCGGCAAAAAACAGAAGGCATCGAACGACTCACGCGTGGCGAATCGGACATTTCCAAGAGCGGCATCCTGCGTCATGCCGTGCCTGTGAAATCAACCGATCAGATGGCACAACAGGCGACCGACGCCATCAACAACGAAATCCAGCCGATCGAAATCATTTGCCTCGACGATAAACAATGCTTCCCCATCAACCGACAACGGATGGTTTTAGGCCGTAATGCCAGTTGCGATATTCAACTCGACCGCCCCGGCATTTCGGGAGAACACTGTGCCTTCCATTTTGAAAACACCGGCTGGATCGTCTCAGATCTGAAGAGCAAAAACGGCACCGAAGTGGATGGCAGACGCATTCAGGAACAGATTATATTCCCCGGCAATACACTCTCACTCGCCGGTAGTTACCATTTCCGCGTCGCCTCTCCCAACCAGTACACAACAAAAGGCAAGTACAAAAAACTGATCATCGCCGCTTCTGTCTTCATTGGCATCAGCCTGATCGCCGGCATCGGTTACTGGCTTCTATCGTAGCAAATTTGAAGAAATCAAACCAACCTGTGAGCGGAATGGCGCTAGCCACCGTTTGTGTGAAACGCAACGTTATCAAAAACGGCGGCTGGCGCCGTACCGCTCACTTTGTCAAACGTTTACAGAACCGATATTGAAATCTTACTCGGTCTCTAATTTTGTTTTAGCGAACTTTCAACCTGTTTCGCCACTTCTTTGCCCAGCATCTCATAGCCTTTGCCGTTGAAATGCACGTCTTTGGGATTCTGTGTTTCAGCCAAGTGCGGCGTGATGAACGTAAACAGATCGTCGATCTCCACGCCGTTACGTTTCATGACGCGGGCTGCGATCACGTTCTTTTCTTCGAGTAACGTTTTGATCTGCGGCCCCTCTTTCCAGTCAGCGGGAATCGGCGTGCTACTAGCCCAGACCAGTTTCGCTCCGGTTTTCTTCAAGCGTTTGACAATTTCTTCCAGACGCGATTCATAATCGGCTGCAGGCGTGCGACGATCGTGAATCCCAAAATTGAAATGGATCAGATCCCAGTTGCCGTCCCCAAGCCAGACATCCAGCTTTTTCAACGCGGTCGCCGTCGGTCCACAATTCGCCGGTGCGCGATGCACATTCGCTTTACCCGCGAGCGCCTTCCGCGCGGCCTGCGTGTAACCCCGTGAGACAGAGTCCCCAACCAAGATCACACGCGGCAGTTTCGGATCATCGGCGACGTAGTCCCAGGCGGTGGCGCGGCCAGACAGCTTATTTTTTTTATAGATCGGCAGATAAAATCCGCCCAAGTTTTCTTCCAGAACGGTCTCCCAGGCCTGCTGTTCCGGAGAGAGTGTCGCTTTCCAGGCGGCGAACTTTGTGTCGTTCTCAGCCGCCTGCTTCGCTTTTTTTGCTGCTGCTTCGGCGGCATTGGTTGGTTCGGTATTCTTGTCTTTCGCCCACAGGGGAGCTACGATGAAGCCTGTCAACAGAAACACAAACAGCGTGGATCGCGAAAAGAAAACGGGGTTGAGCATCGCTAGTTTTCCGGTATCTAAATGAAATAATCGAAGGTAACACGTTCATTTCAGAATACCGCACACAGCGAGGAGAAACAATCTTATCCGGTAGATTGTTTTCGCAACCCGGTTTTAATCACTTAATCCCACACAAACATTATTGAGGACTGCCCCGTGTCACATAACTTCCGCTCGAAACTGAAACAAGGTGAACTGCTGATTGCCCCCATGGTCACGCTCTCTTGCCCGGAAGTGGCTGAGATTCTGTCGGACGTCGGTTACGACTGGCTGTTCCTCGACGCCGAGCATAGCACCTATTCGCCCGCGGACCTGCAGGCCATCGTCGGACGCGTCAGCCACAAGCTGCCGAGTCTGGTTCGGCTCCCCGCTCCGGAAGAAATCTCCATCAAGAAAGCCCTCGATCTCGGCGCTGACGGAATCATCGCACCGCAGGTCAATTCCGCGGAACAGGCAGAGAAAATCGTTTCCTGGTCCCGTTACTCACCCGAGGGAACCCGCGGCGTCGGCCTGGGTCGCGCCCACGGTTACGGTTTTACCTTTGATGACTATCTGGCAAAAGCGAACGAAGAAATCACAGTCGTCGTCCAGGCCGAGCATATAGACGCGGTGAATGCGATCGAACAAACCGTAAAAGTCCCGGGCGTCGATGCCGTTCTGATTGGTCCCTACGATCTTTCCGCCAGCCTGAAACGCATCGGCGAAATCGATCACCCCGAAGTCACCGGTGCGATTGACCATGTCACAGAAGTCTGTAAGCAACACAACATTCCCCTGGGCATTTTCGGCGTCACCGTCGACGCGGTCAAACCATACATCGAAAAGGGCTTCACCCTGATCACCGTCGGCGTGGACACCGTAATGCTGGGCCACGCCGCCCGCAAAATGCTGGGACAGGTGAGGTGAGCGTTAAAAAAGTATCAACACCATTGTGACAATGATTTTCAGAAATGAACTTCTTCACCAAACGTTCCAAACAGTGCTTAGAAATAGATGCATTCTCCCAGCTTTTCAAAAAAATACTTGCCTCTCTGTATTATCCCTGCAACAATTTACTCGGAGGTAACAATGAAACTATCAAAAGAACAATCAGAGGCTGTTTCCCGTGGAGAAAAAGTCTCCATCAAAGTTGGCGATGTGGACTGTATCCTGATCCGTGAGGATCTGTTTGAAAAAATACAACATATTCGCGAAACGGAGGAAACCTATTCGGCAGTGATCGAATCGCTTGATGATGAAAATCCTGAGCAATATCTAGAATACCTCAATGAGAAATAATCTCGTTATTGTTGATTTTCGTTCTACTAATCCTGCTGCAGGGGTTCGGCCCGCTCTCGTTGTCCAAAACGAGAGCGATAACGCGCGTATGTCTAATACGATTGTTGTGCAGATTACCACAACCATTCGTCGTAAGTTAGAAGGCACTCAACTTCTGCTTGACCAGCAGCATCCTGACTGGCAACAGTCGGGACTTCGTCGGACTTCGGTAATCAATTGCTCCAATATCTACACGATTCGACAACAGCACATCGCAAAGGTAATCGGATCTCTTTCGAATGCGACAATGCAGGATGTCGAAAAATGTCTGCGTGTAGCCTTAGAATTAAATTGAGCAACTGACGGCATTTCAATACTAACATTATCGACATTTTTTATCCCACAGGCCCCACGATGATCACCACGCGCGATGCCACGATTGATGACCTGCCTGCGATTGTTGAGATCTACAATCAGTCAATCCCCGCTGGCACTGCGACCGCCGATACGAAACCGATCACGGTCGAAAGTCGGCGTGCCTGGTTTGCGCAGTTCTCGCCGGACAAACGACCGATCTGGGTGGCGGAGGATGAAACAGGCCAAATTGTCGCCTGCATTTATGTGACTTCGTTCTATGCCGGTCGCCCCGCATATGACAAGACCGCCGAGGTCAGTCTGTATCTCTCGAATTCGCATCAGAAACAGGGGCTGGGTACGTTCCTGTTACAGAAGATGATCGACGCCTGCCCGGCTCTCGGTATCACCACCCTTGTGGGTATGCACTTCGATCATAATGAGGGAACGAAACACCTGAATGAAAAATTCGGGTTTGAAGTCTGCGGGCATCTGCCCGAAATCGCAGAAGTCCACGGACAGAAGCGCGGGCTGTTAATTTCCCTGCTACGGATTCCGGAAGTAGAATAAGGATCGGAGTTTAGTCCTTGTCTTGCGCCTCAGACATATCCGGCTCACTCTGTTTTGTCTCTGGTTCCTTGTCGTCTACTTGTTCGGTTTTTACCAGCGGCATTTTCTGAAACGCCTCTGCTGTCAGTTCCAGTGCCCGCCCCGCGGCCGTCAATCCATAACCGCCGTTTTTGCTGATATCAACGTGATACGCCAGCAGGTATTGATCATTTTCCTGACCGGAATCGGTTAACACGGCCCCCCAGACAACGATCAGACGCCCCTCCCTGATCTGTTTGATCAAGGAGTCTGGCACCACGATCACGGTGACCGGATCGGGGGGCACGATCCCTTCCGGCTTCGGGGGTGGCGGCGGATTGTCCAGGAAGTCTTTCAAATCATCCATGCTGGTCGGCGAATGCGCATGGACCCGATGAAATTCGTGATACGCCAGACCCAGCTTCTGCAAATCGTCCTTGAAGGAATCCCCTTTCTGTTGGGACTGAAAGATCTGCTCCGAATAAACGCCAATCAAGACCACAATCAGCGATGCAATCACCAGCCCTCTGACGATCAATGGCGTTCGGCTTGACTTCACTTTAGCGTCTGCCTCTGACTTCACTTCTGGTGTTTCTTCGCGCTCTGTTGAATCCATGCTGGTCCCCCGAACTCCCACCTCTCAGACATAGCCTGCACCTCAACGCACATGCGACTATGAAACAACGAATCTGACCGCTGCGATCACTGTACTCGGAAAAAGGGTGCAATTCAAGAACCGTCCCGTTTTACTCGCCGTCAATCGTGCCAGAGGAACCACCACGTTCGTCGCGCCAGAGAGTCCAGTAAGCCTGCATACGACGGGCAAACGCCTTCGGTTTCTCGGCAAAGATTCGATCCGCCATTTGAAACGCCGCCGTCTGCAGTGATTGTCTCTGCTCACGAATCAGCGACAGAAGTTGCTCTACATTAGCAGCTGAGCCGAATGATTCTGTTTCGCTGGTAATCAGTTGTGTCATCACCGTCAGGTCATGATCATCGCCCAGATAATCATTCAACAGGTCCAGCTCTGCAATACGAGCGGTCAGCATCGGCTGCCAGACAGCACTGATGAGCCGCATATGATACAGATGATATTTACTCCGCTTGCGGGACTCGTGAAACAGGTCATCATCTGGACGCTGATGCAGAATGGCTAATGCGTCTGCACCACGTTGATAGGTCTGCTGCAAACCATCACGGATGATTTTCGCCGCTTTCCCTTTGATCTTCCAGCCTTCTACGGCTTCCAGAGCAGCTTCCAACTGCTGAGACAGACTTTGCAATTCAAGATCCAGATCAATCCATTCTTCTACCAGCTGCTGTTTCCGAGCAAGAAACCGGTTTTCTAATTCAGAAAACAGCTCTGTATATTCATATTTGGGATCGGAAAACCGCTCTTTCAACTTTTGAAGCGATTCCAGCATCGACTCGGCATCTCTGACACGCGATAGGCGTCGCCCGGCATCACGATACCAGACATTGAGCCGCGCATAGTCATCACCCAATCCGGAACAAACCAGGCGAATCATACCACGCAATTTCTTGAAATGTTTCCGCACTTCGTGGATCGTCTGGTGCGGGTTCTGTTCTGCGTTTTTTAACTCGCGGATCGCCTGACTCAATTGCTCTGCAGCAATCCGTCGGACTCCGCTCTCCAGTGATTCCTGCTGTTTGAATTGATAACTCATTACAAAACCCAAGTGTTATTATTACGAACCTAAGTCATAGCCGAAGACTTTATTAATCAACGTCTGTTTCTGTCTGTGGAGTTGTCGCTTGTGATTCCACCCAATGCATCACGATTACGATCAGCACGCCCGAGATGGCAAACCCGCTGATTATAGGAATTACGGTGCCATTATAACTATGACCAATTAAAATGCCGCAAGGGACGGCGATCAATGTTGAGAGGGCCCCCGTCACAGCAGCTCCCACGCCAGCGATATGTCCCAGAGGTTCCATCACCATGGCATTCAAGTTTCCGTACATGATGCCGAAGCAGAACAGAATGACCATCATATACGCCATCAACGCCCATAGCGGCGGATGCCCCCCCACCGAGAGCACGTACAGAAAAAACAAAATAGAAATGACCGTCGAAATCCATTTGGACCTGCGCGTCAAATACTGCATACCAAATCGCCCTACGAGTCGGCCATTCACAAACGAAGCACCGCCGATACACAATGCCAAAACCGCAAAGTATAGCGGAAACAACGTTCCCAGTTCATACTGCTTTTGAAAGATCTGTTGTGCTGAACTCAGATAACCCAAAAAGGCACTCGTTATCAGACCTAGTGAAATTGTATACCCCAGTGAAGCCCGATGCGAACAGACTTCATGAATAGCACGCTTGATACGGCCCATCGAAAATGGAATACGATCTTCTTCCTTCAAAGTTTCTGGAAGCCGCAATGCAAACCAGCACAGCGTCAACACACCACAACCCAAGAGTGCTGCAAAGATGGCGCGCCAGTGTGCGATCAGTAAAATCGCCTGCCCCAAAGTGGGAGCGATCGCGGGAACGAAAATGAAAATCGTCATCACAAATGACATAACCCGCGCCATCGCGGGACCTTCATATTGATCGCGGACAATCGCCACAATCACACACCGCGGACCTGCCAGTCCCAGCCCTTGCAGGAATCGGCCACAGAGCATCACAGTCATATCCGTCGCAAACAGAGCTAGACAACCCCCTGCCAGAAACAGGCTGAAGCCGAGATAAACGGTCGGTTTTCGCCCCGTTGTATCAGAGAGGGGACCATAAATGCCCTGCCCGAGCGCCAGCCCCAGAAAAATAAGAAAGACAATCAACTGACTGTCATTGGCCGCTTTCGCTCCCAGATCATAGCCGATCTCAGTGAGTGCAGGCAGCATCGCATCGATAGATAAAGCGACTAATGACTGCATAGACGCCATCAATGCAACAAATTCGCCAAACGCGATGGCCGCTGGTTCTCGTTTGTGGTTCAAGGAAAGTATTTTCTAAACGGAGTTCATCCATGAGATCGGCACTGGCACGACGCATGCCTGTGAATCATATCGAGTGCAACACCGCGTGAAAACCGAGGGATAACCCGTTGGAGGAAATGTTCCTCTTGCCCAATTGATTCTGAAATCCTATCTTTCGCGTTCTGAATGAGTTCTTTTCTCGACACTTACTAAAGAGAGATATTATGCAAAGTGCAGAAAGTTGGCGTTCTATTTTAGAGAATTGGCCGGAAGCGATTCCCAAAAAAGGAATTGTGGTGACCACGTATCAGGAGTCCATTCCCTTTCAAAACTATTTGCTTTCGAATGGGGTCGTGCTGTTTGAGCGTGATAAACCGGATTCACTGGGAGCGCGAAAAGTCATGCTGTCTTACGAGGCAATCTGTGCCATCAAGCTCACAGACACGATGGAACTGGCCCGTTATCAGGTGATGGGGTTCCAGCCGACATTATAACAGCAGAGTGGCCGTAGCCCTGGCTGAATCAGGTGACTGACATCCAGCGAGAAAGAATGATCGTGGGCAGTAGCAGGGCAGCGGTCAGGATGGCGTATTGCGGGTTCGCGGTCCAGACAAAGACCAGGATCGCGTTGAGCATCACGTAAGAAGAAAGCATCGTTCTGACAGCGATCTGAACATTTTGGGGCACCGGATTTAAAACAGCCTGAACCAGACGCCGATTAATGGTCAGTATCACCACGCCTATCGCAGCCAGAACCATCGACAGATTAATCTGTTGCGGCCAGGGATAGGTCGCCAGCATCCAGACCAGCGCGCCGAGCCCCGCATTAATCACCAGCATACCGCCAATCAAATGGCCCCGATGACTCTGTTTTGCTTCCATGCGGGCAAACCAGGTGAGCCCCATAATAAACAGGCCCAAAGCGGCGGCAATGCGGAGTTGCGGCTTGACCCAGAGATTAATTTCCCGCGCCACAGCACTCGCACCCAGCATCACGTTCAGAAAACGACAGACGCCCATCATCACCGGGCCCAGAAATGTTTTTTTCAGAATCGTATCATAACCGAGTATGGCAACCAGCAGCAGGCCGGCGACAATCAGACTCTGTTTGCCAACCGTCTGTGCAGCGCCGACTCCCGCCAGCATCAACAAGCCGCCTAAGACTGCCGCTTTTTGAGTCGAAATGCGTCCTGAAGGAATCGGCCGCGAAGGACGTTCTTCCGCATCGACTTTCCGGTCGAACACATCATTAAACACCATGCCCGAAAGATACAGGCTGGCGGAAGCAACCAGCAGTAATGCAAACGAGAGCGGCGGATTGAAAGAACTGTGCGTCAACAGAAAGCCGAGAATGATATCCGACATCGCCGTAAATACAGCAGGGAGACGCATCAATTGAAAGTAAGCCAGACACTTCTTCATGTTGACAGTGATTCTATTCCTCAGAGACTGTGTTGGCCCATTCCTCAAGCTGCTGATACTGACGCTCAAATTCGGGAGTGGTTGCCTGCATCGGGCTCTTGAAGAACGAACTCAGATGCGTCATCACACCAGATCGATTGCCGCGACGCCATTCCCGCTCCGTAAAGCGAACCATATCAAGCACCAGTGGTGCCGCCAGAATGGAGTCGGTCCCCTGCCAGGTAAACTGCAGTGACATTTTCGTATCCAGGAAGCCTTTAAAGTGAATATGGTCCCAGGCAGTTTTCCAGTCGCCCATCGATTCAATATATTCGATCGAGACCAGAGTCTGTGGCTTGTAACCGAGAATTTCGGTCAGCAGATGATCTTTAGAATGCACTTTGTTTGATTTATTGACCGGATCATCGAGGACTTTGCCGTCCAGATTCCCGAAAATATTATGCCCCACCCAGCTCATCACATTCAAATTCCGGTGAGCAAACATCGGCGCGAGCACACTTTTCATCAATGTCTCGCCGGTCTTTCCGTCACGGCCTGCATGTAGTACCTGCTTCTCTTCTGCCAGCTCAATCAACGCCGGCAGGTCTGTCCCTGCGGAAGGGGTGAAGTTAAGGTGCGAACAGCCGGCATTGATGGCGGCGACCGCATACAGGGCACTGGCGGGAATCGGCGACGTGTCTGCCGACGCCAGCGCTTCTTTTAGTTCAGACAGATTCAGAGCTTTGGCTGATTCTTCGACCGGGGGTTCGGTCGAGGCCAGATTGACGACTACCACATGCGCCAGATCATGCTGTTTCTGGAATGCGGCCATATCACCGGAAAGCCGTGCCAGCGTGTCCTGCAATGATTCCTGATCGAATTTCTTGACCGCATCACTGGCTAACGAACGAATCGTATCACCGACATGAATCAGTGTTCCCGGTTTGACGTTTTTATCGAACTCGTTTAGCTCTGGCTCAACCGCTTGCAACAGAGCGGGATGAAACACGCCCGAGGTTTCACTAAAATGCTTAGCAGCCTCCATAAACGAGGTATCGCGGATCTCATGTCCGCCGATAACCATTTGATCCCAGCCTGCCAGATCAAGCTTTTCAAAGTAAGGATGTTCCGAAACGAGTCCGCTGGTCCCCGTGAGCCCTTTCTGAAGCGATAACAGTCCGATGGCGGCTGTCGTTGAAACGCCACCCCATGCTCCGATGATCCAAATCCCGATACGCTGTTTCGTCATGATGCTGCCTGAAAACTGATAAAACTAGATTCAATTAAAATCACTGATGATATAGTGCTAGGTGGGAGCAGACAAAAGGAAGACTGCTTTACTCGCGGTCTGGCAGATTTGATTGCTGCTTTCATGCGAGGTTTATTTCTGTGAGGAATATGTGACGAACTCCCTTGTCACAGAATTTATGTTAATCACGTTTATAATTGTAGGTTCGTACCAACGCAACACAATCAAAAGATTCTTGATTCCGCCGAATTTTTGAACGAGTCTTTCCTGAGAAGCAAAATTAGCTGGTTTCCAGGGTTTGATCAATCCAATCCATCAAAGCCTGCTTAAAGTCTTCAATCGTCGACAGTGCCCCACTTTTGGTTTCCTCAAGTTGGGTCGGATCCGTCACTGCTGCCTGTGCAAAGTAATAGAACTTGATCTTGGGCTCCGTGCCTGAAGGTCGCACTCCCAGCTGTACAGTCAGAGGCGAACCTGCTCCTTTTGCTTCAAACATCAGAACATTTCCCTGAGGTTTAGAAAAGGTCTCGGACGGGGTATTTTCGGGTAATGACCGAATTTCAAGGTTTTGATAGTCTCTAACCAACGTAAATGTGAGATTTCCCATTTTTTGCGGGGGTGTCTGACGAAATGCTTTCATCAATTGCTTGATCTGTTCATTTCCTGACGACCCTTTACAGGTCTTGGAAACCTGTCCTTCCAGATGGTAACCGTACGCGAGATACAGCTCATCCAGACGATTGAGCAGTGTTTTCCCTTCACTTTTCAACTCCGCCGCCAGTTCACAAATCCAAAGTGCCGCAACGGCTGCATCTTTGTCCCGACAGTATTCGCCCGCCAGATACCCCAGAGATTCTTCCGTACCAAATACGAACTTAGCGGGACCTTCTTCATCCATCGTTTCCGCGATGTATTTAAACCCGACCAGCAGATTATTGATGATCCGCACATTCGCTGCGCGAGAGATCGCTCCGATTAAAGGGGTCGTGACAATCGTTTCAACCACATAATGGTCCGGTGTCAGAGTCCCCGCTTCCTGACGTTTCCGGAGTACATAATCGGCCAGCAAGGCACCGACCTGATTCCCTGTGAGATGAATGAATTCGCCTGCCTCGTTCCGGGTACACACGCCCAATCGATCGGCATCCGGATCGCTGGCCAGAATGATTTCTGCGCCGGTTTCTTTCGCCAGTTCAATAGCCGGCTGATATACCTCAGTACGTTCCGGATTAGGCAATTGATCAGGCACATTCGGGAAATTCCCATTCTGCTCGCACTGTGGCTCAAACCGCTTGACCCCGGTAAACCCCACCTGCTGCAGGACTTGAAAAACCGATGTTTCTCCCACCCCATGCAGGGGGGAAAACAATCCACTTAGATCGCGGTTCGTCGAATGGCTCTGTGTGATGACCGAACTGCGATATTCACCGGCAAGATCCTCGTCGATGTATTTGATTAATCCCTGCGCCACCGCCTGATCGAAGTCCAGCATCGGAATTTCGGTCGCCTGATAAACTTCATCAATAATGCCCTGATCGTGGGGTGGAAGCACCTGGCCTCCAGTGGACCAATACGCCTTGAAGCCATTATCAGAGGGAGGATTATGAGAAGCCGTAATCATCGCTCCCACATCACAGCCAAGCTGTCTGACCGCAAAAGAAAGTTCCGGCGTGGAACGCGAGGTTTTGTAAAAGTAAACCGTCAAACCGTGCGCGGCAATGACACTCGCAGCGATGCGGGCAAAGCGATTTGAATTGATTCGGGAATCATGGGCAATCGCGGCTTTTCCGGTCTCGTTACCAGAGGCTTTTTTATAATAGGCAGCCAGTCCATGCGCCGATTCTGCAATCGTTCTTTCGTTGATCGTGGCAGAACCGAAATCACTCATCAAACCGCGTCGGCCCCCGGTTCCAAAGGGAATCACTTCCCAAAAATATGTGTCTAACGTCCCGAAATCTCTGGCTTCAATCAGCTGTAACAGTGCGGGCTGATAAGGAGCGTACTGAGGTTCAGTAAGCCAAGGCTGCAAATTGGTGAGAGCAGACTCAGAAAGTTGTTTTTCAGTGACGGCAGAGCGGGCAAGTTCGATGGCCTGCTGGGAATCCAAAGAAGGGGACGACTGGTTCATCCTGTGATCATTTCCGTATTGGGGATCGCGGGGGTTGTTTTTTACGTTTTTCTAATTAAAAATCGCGTTTTTTCACTCTCAGAGAGACTCATTTCCTGGTAGCTGACTTGCGACAATCAGAGAGAAATCCTCGAGAATGAAATTCCGCCGTGAGCTAGATTGTAGAGTGAACCTCCCTGTGAGCCAAGCCTCACGCAAATTCCCGTTTCACAGGCAGACGAGGCTTACCATAAAGGGGGAACGATTCCTCTCGAACTGAAATCATCACAAAAAGCGTACTTTGTCTCGAAATCAGATATACTTTTCTCAGTCGGATTAAACGGAATCTACCAATGATTCCGAATAGGGCAGCACTGAATTTTTGCCCACAAAAGAGCATCCCCTTTCTTTAAGACTTTGCCAGTTTTTGGTTTCCCACCAATCAAGTCCTTGATTCCCCATCATAACAGTGGCAGAATAGGTGGATTGAGTCAGCACATAGCAAAACTGGTAATACAAATCTCGATTTCTGAGAGCTGAGAAACAAGCAGAGAGTTCTCTTGGTCTGTTTCCCGCTTCTCTCAGTTCCACTCTAACGTCCTGTTCCATGATGAACCTGATTGAATAACGAAATTAAGGTAGCACTATGAAGTTTGTTGAAGGTCATACTGTTGGCATTGATTTAGGAACAACCTACTCAGCAATCGCACAACTTGACACAGATGGTCAGCCCATCTCTTTGAAGAATACCGACGGGCGTTCGATTACCCCTTCCGTTGTGTTGCTGGGAGAAGAAGGCCGCGTTGTAGTAGGTCCTTCTTTTGAACGAACCGCCATTGAAGACGATCCCACCCGCATCGTCGAAGCCGTCAAACGACACATGGGCGACGATAATTTTTATGTGGTCTATCAGGAAAAAAAACTGACAGCCGAATTTCTTTCTGCTTTGATCCTCAAAAAGATGAAGCAGGATGCAGAAAAAGATATCGGCCCCATTACCAATGCGGTGATTACCGTCCCTTATTATTTCAATGATGTTCGTCGCAAAGCGACTCAGGACGCTGGTCGCATTGCCGGTTTGAATGTGATTGATATTATCAACGAACCGACGGCGGCAACGCTGGCATATGCCTGGAAGCGGGATGAGTTAGGCAACCCCAACGCCATGCCAGATGGCGAACGCACGATCCTCGTTTACGACCTGGGTGGTGGTACATTCGACGTCACGATTGTCCGTTATTCGCCGACTCAATTCCGCGTACTCGCGACTGATGGTGACGTCATGCTGGGGGGGCTCGACTGGAGTCAACGTATCGTCGACCACGTCGCAGAGCAGTTTAAAAAGAAATTTGGCAGTGACCCGCGCGAAGATCCCGTCGCCATGCGGACCTGCGTGCAGGAGTGTGAAGATGCCAAACGCGAGTTAAGCCATAAAGCGCAGACTCCTGTTTCAATTTATCACAAAGGGAACACATTAACGGTCGCCCTCACACGAGGCGATTTCGAACGCATGACAGCCGACTTGCTGCAACGAACCCGCGACACGACGGAACTGGTAATGCAACAGGCGGGCGTGGAAAAAGGTCAGCTCGATGATGTGGTACTGGTCGGTGGTTCGACTTTGATGCCTGTTGTCGAAGAAATGTTGAAAAACGTCTGCGGCAGCGAACCTTCACGCACAATGAACCCCGAAGAAGCAGTGGCACAGGGTGCCGCCATTCATGCGGCGATTCTGGAAGCCCGGGCAACTGGTGGCGAAAGCCGTATGGCTCAGGCCGTTATCAAACGCTTGCGCAGCGTCAGCACGTCTGATGTGAACTCACACTCTCTGGGTGTAAAAATCACCGACCCCAATGATCGCACACGCAAGATCAATCATATTATGATCAAGCGAAACACGGAAATCCCCGCGAGTGTCAGTCAGAAATTTGTGACGACCTCAGACAATCAGCAGCGGATTCATGTCGTCATTCTGGAAGGAGAGGCCGGTGATCCTGATGCCTGTTCGACCATCGGCGATTTCCGAATTTTGAACTTGCCTGCGAATCTACCCAAGGGCTCGCCTGTGGAAGTGACCTACCGCTATGATGCCAATGGTCGAATTCATGCATCCGCACGAGAGCTGACAGGCAATAATGAATCGGCAACTGAGATCGTACGTGATTCCGGACTGGATACGGCAGGCATTGACCGCTTCGAAATTCTTGCGAAAGACTATCTGGTCGAGTAAGATTCCATCTGGTTGTGGACGGTATCGCTGTGAAAACGGATCACGGTGAAAACTTATTATTGAGAATATCAAACTGATATTGATCACTTCGTTTCTGATCTAAGAGCAAGGAGTCCTCTGAGGTGGCAATAGATGTCTACAAGGATTGGCTGGGAATTCCGGAAGGGGATCGCCCCCCACACCATTATGACTTACTGCGATTGGTCAAATTCGAAGACGAAGAAGAAAAGATTCGCGCTCATTATAAAAAATTAAATGGGCACGTTCGCAAGTATGCGTCCGGAAAATACTCTAATCAGTCACAAGAGCTGTTAAACGAACTGGCGAAAGCCATGCTCTGTCTAACAGACCCGGAGCGTAAACGAGAGTACGATGAAAGCCTGGGACGTGAGTTCGACGAGGATGAAGAAACAGGCCCGCAATCGATCGAACAGATCTTGCTGGAACAGGGACATATCACAAAAGACCAGGCGAATGAACTGAAGGTATTTGCCGATCAACGTGGACTTTCCATGAGAGACGCCGCCGTCCAGATGCGTTTCGTGAATGCCGAGACCGCAACACAGGCGATGGCCCGTTCGAAGGGAATGCCTTATATCGATCTGGAAGAAACAATTCCGGATCACAGTATTCTGCTTCAGCTGCCAGAGCATGTGGCCAAACGCAATACGATTCTGCCCCTCTTCATTGACGACGACGTACTGCTGGTTGCCTGTGCGGATCGACCGACTCATGACCTGGAAGACGACCTGCGCATGCGATATCAGGTTCCCTCTCGCTGGGTGTTGGCCATGCCCCGCTCCATTAATAGTGGGATCAAACAATTCTATGCTGCTGCAGAAGAGGTTGAGGACGAAGAGATCCCTTCCGAAGAAACTGCATCGAAAACCAAATCTAAAAAAGCGGCCAAACCTGCTAAAAAGGTCGAAAAAAAGAAACCAGCCCGCGGGCCAGCCCAGCTTTCACCTGAAGAACTGAAAGAAAAGAAACAACTCGCGTTCATTTTCAGTGGGTGGGCATTTTGTGGTGCGATCTTAATCGATCAGTTTGTTCTGAAAAACTTTCTCTTCCCACAGACGTGGCCGTGGCACTTCATGCTAACCACGCTTTCCGTTCCCATCATCGCCTTTTATCTGATGTCCGGGATATGGAAGAAGTAAAACAGCCCTGATCGGGACACGCCGCATAACCGACACAACTGCCATGGTCGGGACGATTTTCGCGTCTGCCTATCAGTGAACCGCACAGCTCTGATTCCTGCCGACCCGAGTTCCGATAATATGGTATATAGGTAAGAGGGAAAGCTATCATTGATTGAATGGTTTTCCCTGCAGCCTGCCTGATTCCGTTCAACATCAATGAAATGATTCAGACTCCGGAGCCTCTGATGGCAATTTCTTCTATCACTTCTGCAATGAATACGGCGCTATCAAGCATTGACCGCACCAGTCAGCGCGTGGCAGAAATTGCAGAGAATGTATCGTACGGAATTGAAAGCGAAACCGGAAAAAGCAGCCCGTTGATCACCAGCGGCATAGCAGAGCTCCCGCTCCTCAAACACCAGATCGCCGCAAATGTGAAAGTGTTCGAAACGGCTGACAGTCTGTATAACACACTGCTCTCACAGCGGCGCAGATAAGCGAGATTTCACTTACCCGGATTTCGTAAGCTTACCTGCTAGCGCACAACGGGGTTAAGCAGGTCCCGTACCCTGCTTCGCATCACTCTGCATCAGCTGGACCTTCGCTCGTCGACTCCATTTTGCGAAGCTCTGCAATCAAATGTCCCAGCTTGCGAACTTCGATCACTTTCATTTGAAAGCCCAGCCAGTCGCAGACGTCAGCCACCTCTGGAATGTGTTCCAGTTTTTCGTGGAACATTCCGGCGACCGTTAACAGGCCATCATCTGCAATTTCATAATCCTGCTGTAATTTACGGCACAGATAGCGGAGTGTCGTGATCCCCTCGACATGATAGACGCCCGGCTCGACTTCGCGAACCGGCTCTCGTCGTAAGATCCGTTTGGCCCGGCTTGGTTCGGGTGAAAGTATGGTATCAATGATATCATCGTGCGAGAGAATACCGATCGTCTCACCATATTCATCCACCACGGAAGCGAAACGACAGTCTTCCAACTGGAATCGGGAAAAGACATCAGACAGATTCGCACACCAGGGAACATGAATCACCCGCTTCGATTTTTGATTCAACGTTTTTTCAGTAAACGAAGACAATTCCGTCAGCGAGATAATCCGATCGATTTCATCTGAATCGTTCTTGCGTTTGCGCAAAATGATGTAGTCGGTGTTCGGCGTAATTTTCGTCAGGTCTTCCAGCTTTAACGGCATATTAAAAGTGAGGTAGGTTCCCCGGGGACGCATTGCTTCTTCCACTGGCATTTCGGAAAGATCCAGAATGTTATGTAGAATTTGCCTTTCGTGGCGAATCACCTCTTCACTGGCGCCTGACGCATCCACGGCCCGTTCGAGATCTTCCGAATGTAAATACGATTCCTTCTGAATCTGAGGCCAGAATGTCCGCCGCATCATCCGACTGATATTTTGCAGCAGCGGAATCACCGGGTCCAGAATTCGCACGGAGATCGCCAACGGCCAACTCACCATGACCGCGATTTTTTTGCGGAAGACAATCGACAGACTCTTGGGGAGCACTTCGCCGAACAGAATAATGGCCAGCAGGCTCCCGACCGTGAAAAAGCCGGCTCCCACTGTCATCCCGGCGTCGGCCAGTTTCTTGGCAATGACTCCTGCGACTGCGAAATAAGACAGATTGATCAACAGGTTCCAGAACAACACTGCAGTCAGTAACCGGTCGGCATCCGCGGCCAGAGCCGCCACGATCTGCTCGCTCGGTTTCCCTTTGCTGAACTGTCTGAGATCTCCCCGCGATAGATAAAAAATGGCCGTCTCGCTTCCTGAAAAGAAGCCGGAAGCGCAAATCAAGGCGAATAACGCCAGTGATCCTGGAAACCAAATTGCGGCGGAATCAATAAATGCGATTATCATGAAACGGGGTAGCCGCTCTATCCTTTATCAAAAGTGGTTTTTCCCAGGGCAACATCAAATTCGGAAACTGCCGGAATATACATTGCAAGAACGGGAAGCCCATACGCAAACAGAATCGTAATCAGAACTCCCAGAGTTCCTCCCAGTAAAAACGAAGTAATGGCATAAAAGGTCAGAAATGGGAGCAACCAGGCCGAAATCGCCAGAGCCCGCGAGGGGTTACGGTGCGTCAAAGCCGAGTGCAAAGCCGCACTTCCTACGACAATAAATACCAGGAAACTTTGCAACTGTAATGCAAATGAAGACCGTGCCTGCACTAGCAGAATCATGAAGATGCCAATCCCAATAAACAGGAAAAACATAGTGCCCAAACTACCTCCAATGGCCGAACGACTATTGTCATAAGTCAGCCCCATATGCAGGCCTAGCACGACTGCAAAAATCATCAGTGCGATGAAACCAATCAGAGCACACAGAAACCCTTCTGTAGAAAAAGCACCCTGGCTAACAAGATACACCAAAATCAAGATCGGGATCAAAATTACTTCTTTACTGTTATAGAAAATGCCGCCTAACTTCCCGAGTACAAATTCTCGGGCAGAAATATCGGTCACCAATAACAGCTCCAGCGTTTTACTATCTTTTTCTGAAGTGATGGACGTGACAGCCTGCGTGTTCGCCAGGACCAGACTCAGCCAGGCAATCCCTGCAAAAGCCAGCCCCTGAGGAGGGATCACGCCTAGATACAACGTCCCCTCAGCAACCGCGTCCGATGTGACGGCGGCCCAGAGCGTGAAGCCAGCCAGCAGAAAATAAGCCAGCTTGATCACATAGATCTTTCGCCCGTACGCCTTGGTCATGATCTCCCGCCAGATTACGGGATTCGGCCAGATGGTTCGCGTCTGCTCTTTTATGACAACTGCTTCTTTATCTTCTTTGGGCGTCGCTTTAAAAACAGAGCGTGAAGGATTCCAGACCCGCAGCCGCAAAACGGTGTAACCTTTGAGGGCGATTCCCAACACAAACAGACTGATCAAGGAAGGCCAGGCAGAGATCGAAACCGGTTGCAATCCCATATTCAGTGAGAGTGGGTTCAGAATTTCATATAATGTACGAAACGGGTCTAAGCCCGCAATCCAGGGTCGCACCACTGATTGTGTCCCTAACAGGCTGACGGCCAACTCGACCACTCCCAGGAAAACCACCATTCCCAACACACTGATCGCCAGCGTCTGAAATGTTTTTTCGCGCCAGAATGCCACTAGACCGGCCCAGCTTCCTGTTGCGAAAACAGTGACCAGACCTAAAAGTTCCATCCAGAGAATCTGGGATAGTTCAATTCCGCCCAGCAGGTACAGGAACACAAACACCGGAATCGAAGCAGCCAGCAGTACATAAACCACCAGCAGACTCGACTGTGTTTTCCCACTGACCAGTTCACGGTCTTTGAGCTCGGTCATTAAGAGCAGAATCAAGGTCCCGCGGTCTTTTTCCTGGGCGATACTGCCCGCGGAAAATAAGAGTGTGAAAAACAGGACCAGCAGCAACTGCAAAAAAGCAATCATCTGAAAGATCAAATTTCCCAGGCGGGCAAATTCCCCGATCGTCGTGGTCTGGATCTGCTGAGTTCCCAGGATCGTTTGACCAGCAGTGAAAATCAAAATGAAAATCGCAGCAACATAACCGGAACGAATCAGGTAATGGCGAATCTGGCGGGGGGAAGTCAATGCTTCCCGAATGAATATTGGATTGCTAAACAATGTTCTCTGGCCTCTTTTACCCGATAAGTAGCAACATTATATTAAGAGACGCCCTTCTCCCCACGACCGAAGCATGCCAGGCTGTGTTCGCATACTTTCTTCATCATCTTAGATCGTTCTCTGAGTCGCAAATTCTGTCAGCTCCTCAAGAATCTGTCTGGCTGGTGACGCGGGACAAAATTTGAGCGATTCCCGAGCCTGCTTCGCAAAGTCACGCGCCCGATTTGCAGCATACTCGATGGCATCACTGTTTTTAATAAATTGAGCAAGCCGTGATTTAGTCTCTTCACCCGGCTGGGACAGGATCTCTTGAATGGTGGCCTGGTCCTCTGGACTGCTTTGATCCAGCAGCCGAATCAAAGGCAGGGTCAGTTTCTCTTTTTGCAGATCTGAGCCCAGTGATTTCCCCATCTGTGCTTCATCGCCTAGCAGATCGAGTAAATCGTCAGTAATCTGAAACGCCACGCCGAGCGCGCGACCATAATCTTCCAGCGCTTCCACAACGGACTCATCTGCATCCGCATACAGAGCCCCTAGCTCAGTACTTATGGCACACAATTCGGCGGTTTTTCCGTTGATAATCTGCAGGTACTGTTCTTCGGACAGATTTGGATTGCCCCGTTCATAAATCTGGGCCAGTTCACCTTCACAAACCAGATTTGTAGCACGGCCAATCAGACGACAGGCACGGGCATCACCCAGACTGGCACTCAAATGAAAGGCGTGAGTGAACAAAAAGTCACCGACCAGGACACTGGTTTCGTTGTTCCAGCGTGAGTTGACGGTCGCGACATGACGGCGGATCAGCGCGTCGTCTAATACATCATCATGCACCAGCGTGGCCAGATGAATCATTTCGACGACCGAGGCCAGTACATAGTGACTGTCCTTGATGCCCCCCGTGGCCGCAGCCGAAAGCAGCAGCAGGATCGGACGCAGACGCTTCCCCTGAAAACGGGTGATATGCTGCAAAACATCATGAACATAAGGGTGTTTCGAGCTGACTTCGCTCAAAAAAACACGTTCTGCCTGTTCCAGCTCACCGCCAATTAACTCTTCGACACGTGCCAACAGGTCATGTGTCGTAAGATGGTCCCCCATTACAGCCTCACCACAATATCGAATCGATTTTCCAGCTTTTTTGACTGGCGGTCGTTTATTATCAAACACGGAACATATGACCCCTCATTTTGGATCACTATGCCGAGCCATTGTAAGCATTCTGTCGTCAGATAGGAATGCAAACAGGGCCTCCGTGTATGATTTCATCGAGCGAATTTAATCTTTCCGGCATTACCCGAACAAATCGGATGTTCTCGATCGGAAATCGAAAGGCATTATTTGCCTGATGCATTAAAAATCAGTCTGAGTTCCTAAGATAATGCCCGCTTTTCCCACCTGATTTTTCGACAAGTTGGGCGGGCCCGAGACTCATACCCCGATCGACGGCTTTACACATATCATAAATCGTCAAGGCAGCCACACTGACGGCAGTCAGAGCTTCCATCTCCACACCGGTTTTCCCGTCGACCTTGACGGTGGCTTCGATCCGAATCCTCGTCTCATCCAGGGACTCAAAATCGAGACTTACACTATTAATACTGAGTGGGTGACAGAGGGGAATCAATTCGGACGTTTTTTTCGTCGCCATGATGCCAGCAATCCGGGAGATTTCCAGTACATCTCCTTTGGAGATCGCACGATCCAGAATCAGCTTGCGGGTTTCCGGTTTCATCGTGACGAAAGATTCAGCAACCGCCACCCGCGCGGTCACTTCTTTGCCCCCCACATCGACCATGCGGCTGGCGCCCTCTTCATCAAAATGGGTCAAATCAGACATCGGAACCTCAATCACATCGGGAGCTTAGTTCGTTTACAGGAGAATCACCACATCAGAAGTCTCGATGTGATTAAGCGGCATCTGCGGCACTGTCAGATGTATCGGCAGAGCGTGATTGCTTGAAGTTTCCGTCTTCAGTGATGTCATCAAACCGCACCGACATCCGTTTCGAAACTCCTGACTGCTCCATTGTAACGCCATACAGCATATTTCCGACAGTCATCGAACGCTTATTATGCGTGATCATGATGAACTGCGTTGTATCCTTAAAGTCATCAATCAGCCCGGCATAACGCTCGACGTTCGCTTCATCGAGAGCCGCGTCAACTTCGTCCAGAATACAGAACGGGCTGGGACGGCTGCGGAAGATCGACATCAACAGTGCCACCGCAGTCAAGGTTTTTTCGCCACCACTCAACAGAGTTAAGCCACGCAATTCTTTTCCAGGCGGGCGCGCAACGATTTCAATTCCACATTCCAGAACATCATCGGGATCTTCCAGAATGATATCTGCCTCACCGCCGCCAAATAGCTTGCGAAAGATTCCCTGAAAATGGCCGCGGATCACTTCAAACGTATCGTGAAATAATCGCTTGCTCTCTACATTGATCCGACGAATGATTTCTTCCAGAGAAGATTTCGCTTCGCTCAAGTCATCCAGCTGCGATTTCAAATATTCAAAGCGGCATTCCAGTTCATCCAAGTCATTCAGACTGTCAGAATTGACGCTGCCCATCATTTTGATTTTTCGCCGCAGACGATTCACCTGTGCTTCAATCTCGGGCCGAATCTCAAGATAAAGCTTGGCATTAAAACCAGGCTCAGTCTGATCCGCGTCTTCATTTTCAACCAATTCAATCTCGACCGGTTCTGAATCGGCATTCGTCTCCGCAGAGAGATCAACCTGGTTTTCTTCGCTTTCCTCGCCAGTCAGTTCTGTCTGTATCACGGTTTCGTCTTCAGACTCGCTCTGATTCAACTGGTCCTGCACCTGTTCTTCCAGATACTGTTTGAGAATCGACTCACCAGTGGAAACAATTTCTTCCAGTGAGAGCTGAAACTCTTCTTCGATCCGCTCAGCCAGTGTACTGATCTGATGCTCGATATCGCGTGTCTTAAATTCTTCTTCGTGTTTTTTATCACCCAGTTCGCGACGTTCTTTTCGCAATGCTGCTTCTTCAGCACTCAACTGCTTTTTGAGTTGCCGTTTTTCATCTCGCATCGCTGCCAGACTTCTAGCCTGTTCCAGAAAGGTCTCCTGAATCAGAAACTGTTCATCCAGCACGGCTCGCGTATTTAAGATGTGCAGTTTAATCTGGGAATTTTTTTCCAGCGATAATTCATAACGTCGGCTCGATTCTTCCTGCTGCTGTTCACGCTGTTCGAACTCCAGCTTCAACCGACCAAAACGCTGCGTCAGGCCGGTTAAGCGTTCTTCATGCGTCGCCAACTCCAACTGTCGGGCGTTTTGCTGCTCTTTCATCTCCTGAACTTCGCACTGCTTGTTGAGCAAGTCCGATTCGTCCTGCTGAATCTGTAACTGCAGCGCTTCCAGTTTGGTTTCTGTCTCCTGCTTTTCGACTAACACCGCCGCTGATTCGGTCTGCAATTTCTGAGCGTGCAGATCTAGATCCTGCAGATCGTTTTTGACGGTTGCCAATTCTTCGTTGAACTGTTCCAGCTTATGTTCGGCGGCGACTTTCGCTGCCTTTTCCGTGGATAATGCCTCGGATGCGAATTGCATCTGCTCTTGGCAGACGCTCCGTTCTTCATCCACCGTTGATAAAAATGCATCCAGTTTTTCGAGCGCGGATTCATTATCATTGAATGTCCGGTCAATTCTGATCAGATCGTTTTTCAGTTTTCGCAATTCACTCTTGCGCGTGAATATGGCAGACTCTCCGCCAATCGCCCCTACAAACACAGACTGATTTTCTTCAATCAGTTCTCCCTGCAGAGTTACAAAACGGTACTGTTGCCCTAGCGTTCGCGACAAATTGACGGCGGTCTCTAAGGAATCCACGATCCAGGTATCCGACAACAGCAACTCTGCCAAAGCCTGATTTTCAGGCGTTGGTTTGACAAGTTGGTCAGCGCGGTAAATTACCCCGCGCTCCGCAGACAAATCCAAGGCACCGCTTTGTGAATCTGTTGAGAATGATTCCGTGCTTGCGGTATCACCTCCCACAGAGAAACCGCTCATCGGCGGTACTGTCTGATCGTTTTCGGTTTGACTCTGAGGCCGTGTAATAAAACCAACGCGTCCCGAAATCGAGTACTTTCCCTCTTTCAGGAACTGATATAGCGGATCAAATTCGCGGATGACTAATAACTGCGACCGATTTCCTAGCGCGACTTCCAGAAGTGCTGCCTGTTCCAGATCGACATCCAGCAGATCAGCCACACTTCCCACAATCGTATTCCAGGGGGAATAGTTAGACGTCTGCGCCCGGTTCAAGATTTCCTTGACTCCGATACTGATCCCTTCCTGGCGTCGCTCCAGATCTTCAAGCACACTTTTACGGGCCTGATACGCACTCCGTTTTTCTCGCAGGTCAGACAGAAGTTGTGTTTTCTGGTCTTGTTCGCCTAACAGATTCTGCTGTTTCACATCGACATCAGACAGACTTTGCGCAAACGTGGCTACTTTCTCGCCAGCAATTTGGAATTGTGCTTCGCACGCCGCAAGGACAGACTCCGATTCCTCTACGCGGGCTTCCAGCTGCAGTCGTTTTTCGTTCGCCTTGTCTGTTGAACTGTGATAGGTCTCCAGTTGCGTTTGAATCGAAAACAGCCGATTATCCAGCGTCAGAGACTCTTTATTCAGATCATGCACCTGTTGCTGTTGTTGTTGAATTTGTGCATTCGCCGCGTCCAGTTCTTGTGTGACTACGACAATCCGCGAACGCGTTTCTTCGAGCTTCTCGCGTTGCAGTTGAAATTCGGTCTCGGAATTGTTTTTCTCATTCCCAACCCCTTCCAGATCTTTCTGAATTTCTGAGGTTCGCCTTGCCATCAGAATTCGCTGTTTGCGCAAACGAATGATCTCGGCTTCAAATTCGTGCTTCCGCTCGAGTTGGTGCTCGATCGCGGTCTGGTTTCCCGCTATCCCTTCTCGATGCGAAGCCAGTTTTTTCTCAACCGACCGCAACTGATCGTCATATTCTGCGACTTCGGAATCAATGGCAGACATTTTTTCTTCGTATGTCTGATACTCGTTATTCATCTCATCGATGCGCTGTTGATACTGACCGATGGTTGCCTGGAGGGAAGACTGCTGAGAGGTCAAGTGACGCCAGTCATCCGCGGCCATCCCCATCCACAACTTACGAAGTTCCGTCGATGCTTCGCGGTATTTCGCCGCTTTGGAAGCCTGACTACGCGTCGAATTCAACTGGGCTTCCACCTCATCGACAATATCAGTCAATCTGAGAATATTCTGCCCGACCCGCTCCAGCTTTCGTTCCGCGTCCACCTTTCTGGATTTATAACGGCTGATTCCTGAAGCTTCTTCAAATACCACACGCCGCGTCGCAGCATTGGCCTGTAGAATTTGATCGACGCGGCCCTGCTCGATGATACTATATGCCGATGTCGCCGCACCAGTGCCCATGAACAGATCGCGAATGTCTTTCAGGCGGACCGGATTCCGGTTCAAAAGATATTCGGAATCACCGTTCTTCCACAAACGGCGGCCGATGTGTACTTCATCGGCGTCAATATCCAGAAAGCCTTCTTTGTTATTAAACGCCAGCGTGGCTTCGGCATACGCATTCGGCTTACGGCCCTGAGAACCGTTGAAGATGACATCGGTCATGTCTTTGCCGCGCAGGCTCTTCGGGCTCTGGTCACCCAACACCCACTTGATACCGTCCACGACATTACTCTTACCACTTCCGTTGGGCCCGACAACGCAAGTGATGCCTTCCGAAAATTCAAAGATGGTCCGGTCGGCAAAACTCTTAAAGCCGAACAGTTCCAATGATTTCAGCATCACGTAACCTTACACGGGAAAACAGATAGTGGGCGCCTGACTTTAACCTGGCAAACACAACGCAAAAGTAACAGTTCTTAGTTTTCAAAAAGGCTTATTTTTTAAAGTAACGGAACAAGCTTTGGAACGTGGTCTGTTTGATGAATTTGTCATCTTCTTCGTCATCGTCTGATGCTTCTGACTTACGATAATCAGCTAAACTCGCTTTACCATTGTCATCCAAGTCACCATCTTCTAAATCATATTTTGAATCTTTCGATGTCTTCGTCTGAGGTGCTCCCGAGTGGAATATGTTCGGAACCACATTCTGGTTTCCGATACGAGCCCCCTTCTTCGACTTAGGCTTGTTCGATTTCATCGAACCTGATTTCAAAGCCATCAAAGCGTCTTCCTCAGTAGGCCGATAGTACATGCGGCCCCCTTCGGGTAGCGCATCGATTTCAACCTGACCGTCAATGTTCCCCTGTTGATGTGCCTGCAAAATCATTTGAGCGATATCGGGGTAACTGGCCCCCATATCAACGGCAGTTCGAAGAACAACGGCGATATTTTTAGAGACCCGCTTTCGCTGATCCGGTTCGCCAACCTCATATTTACTGACTGTAATTTCTTCAGTACCCGGGGCACCGGTAATCAGGACTTCCCCTGCCCGAACGGCAATCGGCACGCGAAATTCCTGTTTCGAACCGAACAGGACCACTTCAGGATGCTTACGGTGTGTAATGTGAATCATCGAGCCCCCATTTTTCTGGGTCCCCTCTTTCGCATCTGGATCATGATCGGCAACGGTTTCCAGTTCGGTTTCCAGAACATGCAGCAGGAACTGCCCGTTCATATTTTCGCCGCGAATAAACGGATCGTTTTTATCCAGAGTCCAGAGTGCCCGAAATGCGCCATAGCGGGTCTCGGCACTGGTCATACTCATCAAATCCCGCAAATATAGATGTGCCTCTGGCTCATCAACGGCCGACATCGCCGCCAGTGCATAAACACGAAACGCCGGTTCTTCCCGAGCCGCTTCTGCCAACGCTTTGAGTCCCGAACCGTCATCCAGATAGGCCAGCGCCACAGCCGCATGAAAACGGACTTCCAGCAAAGGGCTCTTCAGAGCCGCTTTCAGAATTGGAATCGATTTTTTACCGATCGCTTCCAGCTGAATCGAAGCACGTTCCGCCTTATCGGGCATCATGATTTCCTCGGTCAGCTTCTGCATCCGCACGCGTTGTGCGACATCGGTCTCACGGAAAGCGATATATCGTACCACCTGCAGGTAGCGTGAATCGTTATGTTTATACCGCGGCTTCAGCTTCAACACGACTTTCTTATCCGTCTTGGCTTCTGCCAGTGGTTCTTCAATTCCGTATTTATCAAAGTGATGGAAGCGGGTGCCAATTCGATTGGCGATACGCTGCGCGTTTCGAATACTCTTAAAATCGTTTCGCAGGTACAACGCCAGATCACGATCATCCGCCATGGAGATCCCGCCTGATAAAATTCGTCCACGTCGCAAAATTCCCGCGGTCGCTTTTTTACGATCTTCTTCTGAAATCGGCGGAATCAGAATCGGCCCCTGTGCCTTGGCGAGGATATGACCTTTCAAAAGCCCGCGGCCCTGAATCATCGCCTGTTCAGCCAGGTAGGACTCCATTAACCAGCCCCCTTCCAGGCTGGTCGCTTCACTATTACCGGGTAGATAAACTTCTACATCAAACGTCTCGCCTTTGCGAATCAGGGGCGGCAGATAGGCTTTCACGATTACCAGTGCCGTAGAAGGACTGCGTAAAATATGGTTTGGATTTTTAACATTCCGGCGGCGCATCTCGCGGAGTAATGCTTCACGGTGAACTGAAGGCGGAGGATTCCCGCCGGTCCCTTTTAATCCGGTCACCAGCCCCACACCTTGCAGCGCGATCAGATTTTTCCCCGTAATCTGCGTGTATTCTCCGATAAACGGAGTTTCCACTTTCGTCTCAAACTCTTCTATCAGAGACGTTTCTTCGTCCGGACTTTGAGAACGCAGACTGGCCGGATTCAACCAGTTTTCCGGGTTCAAATTCAGTTTCTGACACCCCGTAAAACCGGCTGTCAGCATGATTACCACGATGAATAGATTGACAGAGTTCTTCACAGTACGACCCCGTTTGTGAGAAAATAGTCTTTTCAGAATGTTCGTTTTCGACAGAGACCAACCCCGAACGCAATTTGATCATCAAGCAGCCAGGTGTAGGAATACAACCTGCCCCTGTTTCAGTAAATACACTGAAAACAACCTGAGGAATCAAACATTGTCAGAGCTGACAAAGCAGAAAACCTGAAGAGAATTGAGATTTGATTTGAGAGAGAGAGAGAGTTATGTGGATCGGGAGCTTATTGCAAAGCGAAAAACGGGTCAATAGCGTTTTTCAGCTTAGAAAATAGCTGAGACGGTTCCCAGAATTGGTCCCATCCGAGCCGAGCGAAATGACCATAGCTTATTCAAGTAGTTGCAGTTTCTCAGCTTCCGTACGTGTCCGACGAGTTTGGTTCGGACTTTTTGTAGAATGAAGCTGGACGTCAGTGATCGAAATTCCGTCAAAAAAATCAAGTTCACTCTGGGCTGAGGGCACAACTTTCACCAGATCGGTTAATCTGGCTGGGCGTACTTTGATACTAACCTGATCAATGGGAGTAATCCGCAGTGTATGTAGATCGGGAAAGAAATGGAGTTGAATTCGTGAGGCTTCAATCTGAATCGTTTTCTCATCACTGGTTCGCAGCAGTGTGACATGCTCTCGGTCTCTGCTACTGAGCACCAGCGACCGCCCCTGATCATGATTGATCAGACTGGCATTCCGAGCAAACATTCGCAGTTGATCCCGCTCGTTTTCAATTTCGACATTCCCTTCCAGACTCATTCTCAGATCCTGCGGATCTTTATACGAAACCTCAATTCGGTTTGCCGAAAACCGTGTTTGACCGCACAAAAGCTGTGCATCGTGACTAAGGGTGATTATTTTTTGATCAGGACTCTTAAACCGAACGCTCAGATCTTTCCCCTGCATTGAAAAGGGGCCGAACTGAAGTGTATTGGTTTCCGTCAACTGGACCGTCTCGATTTTTGACTTTTTGTCCACATCAAAAATAGGGTCAGTCGCCCGGCATTGATCATGAATCCCTGCCAGACAAAGCAGTACGGCGCAACATCGTGCCAACATCAAAAAACTCCCATTCCAGTCTGATATAGTAGTTCTCTCTAGTCATTTCACAGACCTGACTGGTGATCAACACGGTTTCCGTTCTATAGATCACTTACTCGAAGGAACGAACAAATCAGCATTGGGATCAGGAAACGGAGTTGATTTAAACTGGCTACTCGATTGAGGAGCTCCAAACGAGTCTGCATCTAAGATGTTCTGTGATCCGTTCTGTGAAATTGATCTGGAACTAAAAAAAAGATTCTCTTCTTTGGTCGCCATCCGTTCCGAGATTTCGACCGGCCCCTGAGATTTGATTGACACCGTATTTTGCTTTGTAAATTGAATTTGAATCTCAGTAGCTTCCATGTGGGTGACTTTTAAACCATCGAACCGGACCAGCAGTGCTTCCTGTTTTGCTTCCCCTTTCAGCGTGATCAACTTCGGGCCGAACTCAAATTTGGCTTCCATCGCATTCGCCCGCAGTTTGTCACTATAGCTGACAATTTGGACGTTTCCCTTAAGATCGAGAACCATTGACTCATTTTTTGAATAAGCTCCGTGGATAAAGTCTGCAGTGATCACGACTTCATCTATTTTAAGCATAGCCTGACTACGTAAGCTGATGTCGTACTTACCATCACCCTGAATTTTATAGTCGATCTCCTCTCCCTTTAATTCCATTCCTGGAAGCGAGAGCGTATGCACCTTGCCCACAGGTATGTCCTTTAGTTTTGTCTCTGCAGCAGAACCGGAAGTAAGGAGACTAAGAGAAAAGACTGAAATCAGACAGGCCGAGAAAACGTTGTGGAACATGGTTTAGCTCCCCTTGAGAAATGGGACAATAAGTTTCATAGAATCCGGCATTATGCCTCACGACTTCTCGTATCAGAACTTAGTCGTGCAGGTTAGGTTTCTCTGCCTGAACGGACCAATCCTCTGAAAACAGTTTAATATCAGTGACTGCGATATCAGCAAAGAAATCAAATGGACTCGGCTGATCTGTTTCGACTTTCACACGATCTTCTGCTGTAGCTGATCGCTCTACAATTTTGACTTCTTCAATCGGGTGAATCAGCATCATATGCATATTTTTATACTTCATCAGGATACGAGAGGCTTCGATCTGAGTTGTCTTCTGATTCTGCGTTCGAATTAGGGAGACATGACCACGTTCACTGCTTCGAAGCTCCAGAAACCGTTTATCCATTTCTAGCCTGGCTCGCTGTGCTGTCATCCGCAGCTGATCACGCTCGTTTTCAATATGCACATTTCCCGTCAGAAAAACTCGCAGATCTTGTTCATCTTTGTAGCTGACCTCGATTGTCTCAGCAGAAAGACAAGTCTCACCGCAGATGAGTCGGGCATCACCTTTGAGTCTGATTATATTTTGATCACGTCGAGTGACCCGAATATTCAGCTCTTCTGCCTGCATTTTGAAGGGGCCAAATTCAAATGATTTTGTTTTGGCAGAAAGCGCCGCATAGTTTTTCAACTTGTGCTTGCGAACCGGTGCTAAGGTCTCTGCCAGACAAAGGTCGTGTATTCCCAGTAGACAAAACAGGACAACAAATAATCTTGTAAGCATGCTGGACTCCATTTCCAGATTTGAACGGCGAACGTAACTGCTGTTCTAACAAACAGTTTTTTAATCGTCCATGCCAATATCCCGAAAAACAGGCTCTTTGCTTGATCGAGGAATATCTGCACCACAACAGTTTTCAAACGACTCGATTTCGGACATGATATGAGGAACGATCTTAGTTACCATTGGTTAAGAAGTTACAACATTCCCGATCATCAGATTTCCTGCGAGAGCCCACCTATGATTTTTCAACGAAATTTTATTGTCAAAACGACAATCGCGTTTGCACTGTGTGCGACACTTTCCCCTGCCTTGGTACACGCTGATGGGCCGGCTGACAACATTCCCGATAAGGTTCGCCGCATCCCGTCGCTCGGCGTCGAAGTCCCCGCACCGCAAAAACAGCAGTTGCAGCAGGGACTCGCGAAACTCCAGGCATCGCTGGACCAGTTGAAAAAGAGCAAAGACGCGCGGATCAAGGCATTGATTCCAGACGTGGAAATCTATCACCGTGCGGTACGATGTGCCCTCGAATATCAGGAGTTCTTTCACGAACGCGAAATTGGCTACGGGCTCAAGCTATTACAACAGGGGCAGGAACGGGCCGATCAGTTACTAAAAGGGGAAGCCCCCTGGACGCGTCAGACGGGACTGGTGGTCCGCGGTTATATCTCGAAGATCGACCAGACCGTGCAACCCTATGGTCTGGTCATTCCCGACAGTTATACGTTTGATGGAAAAAGCCAGTATCGGTGTGACCTCTGGTTTCACGGCAGAGGGGAACGGTTGAGTGAAGTCAACTTCATCAGTCAACAGCAACGCTCTCGCGGACAGTACACTCCTGCCAACACAATCGTACTGCATCCTTATGGCCGCTACTCCAACGCATTCAAGTTCGCCGGCGAGATCGATGTACTGGAAGCACTGGAATCAACAAAACAGAATTATCGGATCGACGATGACCGCGTGTCTGTACGTGGCTTCTCAATGGGTGGCGCCGCCTGCTGGCAGTTCGCCGTACATTATGCCGACCGCTGGTTCGCAGCGAACCCGGGAGCCGGCTTCTCGGAAACGCCGCTGTTCCTGGATGTCTTTCAAAAAGAAACTCTGAAACCGACCTGGTACGAAAAGAAATTGTGGCAGATGTATGACTGCCCCGGTTATGCACTCAATCTGTTTCAATGCCCCACAGTCGCTTACAGTGGCGAAATCGACCGTCAGAAACAGGCAGCCGACGTCATGGAAGCAGCGCTCGCCAAAGTAGGCATCGACCTCGTACATATTATCGGCCCCAACACTGCACACAAGATTCACCCCGATTCCAAAATCATCATCGAAGACAAAATGGACTCCCTCGCACGCGTGGGTCGACAACGTGTTCCCAACACCGTGCATCTGGTTGCGTATACTTTGAAGTACAATCAAATGGCCTGGGTGACTCTGGATGCGATGGAAGAAGAATGGACACAGGCACAGATCGATGCCCGCCTGCTTCCCCATAATCGAGTCGAAATCAAAACCAATAATGTCACCGGATTCACCTTGAAAATGGAAGCGGGAGAGTCGCCGCTGGATATGACCCAACCGGTCACCGTTCAAATTGATGGCGTCAAACTCGAAGCACCGCGTCCGAAATCAGACCGTTCCTGGCAGATCTCATTTCATAGAGCGAATTCTGTTTGGCAACGGGGACCCGCCGTTTATGAGCCGGGACAGCTGGTCAAAAAACATAATCTGCAAGGCCCGATTGACGATGCCTTTATGGACTCTTTTATCTTTGTCTCCCCTTCTGGAACGTGTGCTTCACCGACCGTCGACAAGTGGGTCAAATCAGAAATGAAACACGCGATCGTCCATTGGCGTCAGCAGTTTCGCGGCGATGCCCGCGTGATGCAGGATTCACAGATTACCGACAAAGAAATCGCATCCAGTAACCTGGTGTTGTGGGGCGATCCTCAGAGTAATCAGCTGATCAAAAAGATTGTTGACAAGCTGCCCATTCAATGGAACCAGGAAGCAATCGTCGTTGGCCAAACGCAGTATCCTGCCGCGCACCATGCTCCGATTCTGATTTTCCCTAATCCGTTGAACCCTGAAAAATACGTGGTCCTCAACAGTGGGTTTACTTATCGCGAATTTGCGTATCTGAATAACGCGCGGCAGGTGCCCATGCTGCCCGACTGGGCGATTATCGACTTGCGTACGCCAGCGGGTAGCCAGTATCCGGGAAAAGTCGTGGATACCAATTTCTTTGATGAATTCTGGCGAGTAAAATAATGCGATCCGATTTCGAAGCGCGCCACTTCGGAATGAACTGAAAATCAATCCTTTCAGAATGGTGAAACCATCCATGAAATTCTTAACAAATTCGCTGATTGCTGTTTTGCTGATGTCAATGACAGGCAAGATCACAGCCGAGGTCTCATATTATAAGCCCTCGTCAAAAACAGGGGCTTCGCTCTGTGTGATTGTCAAAGACGATGTATTGGCGCATACCTCTCAGATCCTGCCTTTGAATATCAAAGGGGGAAGAATCACGTCAGGAAGTGCCAGCGATCAGAGTGTGCTCGTGCTCAAGAATTTGAATTACTTACTGAAAAAAGTTGACAGCAGCCTGAATCAACTGGTGAAATTGAATATCTATGTCGCCCGTGAAGATCTGGTCCAGGAAGTGCGACAACGACTGGCACAGGAACTGGAAGTCACAGCACAACCTGCCTGCACCTATGTGGTCACCAAACTGGCTGATCCCAAAGCATTGGTCGCCATGGATGCCGTCGCGGTGACAGGTTCGGATCAGAAACTGTCGAAGGCACAGATTTTCAATGACGACGTTTCCGGCTTCCGTGTCGCCTTATTACCGGCAGGACGCACTGCCTACATCTCAGGTCAGGCAGTCAAAGCCGATACGCTGGCCGAATCCACCCAAAAGACGATGGAAGAACTCTTCCAAACGCTTAAGTACCTGGGAGGTTCTCCGGCGAATATCATCCAGGTGAAAGCCTTCCTGACTCCGATGTCAGAGGCAACAGCAGCCAGTCAGGTCATCGATGGTTTTTTTCCATACGACAGAAAGCCGCCTGTCTCACTCGTCGAATGGTATTCTTCACTGCCGATTGAAATTGAAATGATCGTCGCGCTACCGGGTGCAGTGCCTGCTGCTCGTCCTGCGGAGACCGTCACCTATAAAACGCCAACTGGCATGAAAGCCTCTCCCGTTTACAGTCGGGTCGCGATTGCAGAAGTCAGTGACCGGATTTATGTCTCGGGAATTACTTCCAAAGAACCAGGCGACTATGCAACACGGATTCGAAGCGTCTTCAATCAATTGAAAGAGATCGTCGGGGAAGCCCATAGCGACATGCAGCACTTGGTGAAAGCCACCTATTATGTTTCAGATAATGAAATCAGCGGCGACTTCGGCAAGATCCGCAAAGACTATTATGATCCCCAACGCCCGCCGGCGGCTTCTAAAGCGACGGTAAAAAGTGTGGGGGTTCCCAACCGGATTCTGGTGATTGATATGATCGCCGTGCCTGCGAAGTAGCTCGACACTGACTTCGTAGAGTCATCAAAAAACGCCCTGTAGAATCAGGGCGTTTTTTCACATAGATACATATCGGTTATTTTACTGACGGAACTCAGGCAATGATTTCATGCACGATACGGTTTACTTGTTTGTCAATCAGTGATTGCTCTGCACCATTGCGTGTGAACGTCAGTCGTTCTGCATCCATGCCAAATAGATGCATCAATGTTGCGTGATAATCGCTGGGGCTGACTTTGTCTACGACAGCATGGTGCCCGAATTCATCGGTGCCGCCGTATGTCATGCCTCTTTTTAATCCGCCACCCGCCAGCCACATGCTGAAGCCGTAGGTGTTATGATCTCGGCCCTGCTTGGCCATGCCGGCATCGTTCTGGATCACGGGCAGCCGCCCCATTTCACCGCCCCAATGCACGAGCGTCTCATCCAATAAACCGCGTTGCTTGAGGTCTTTCACCAGACCCGCGGAAGGCACATCAACTCGCTTACAGGTTCGCGGGAGTGAAGTTCGCATACTGGTATGGTGATCCCAATGCTGATTGCCAGTCATGATCTGCACAAAACGTACTCCACGTTCGATTAAGCGACGGGAAATCAGACAACGTTTCCCAAACTCGGCTGATTCAGACACATCGATCCCGTACAGAGCTTGTGTGGCTTTTGTTTCCTTACTCAGGTCGAGTGCCTCTGTCGCCGCGGTCTGCATTTTAGCAGCCAGTTCATAGCTGGCGATGCGGGCGGAAAGATCGTCTTCGCCTGGATGCTGATTGAGATGTTTCTGATTCAGTTTGCCTAAGAAGTCGAGGTATTTTTCCTGGGCTTTTCCGCTGAGATGCGGGGGTGCATTCAGGTTCAGAATCCGTGGTTCTTTGGGACGAATCACAGTTCCCTGATAGAGGGAAGGCAGCCAGCCGTTGGTCCAGTTATCCACGCCCAATACGGGTGCCCCGCCCGGATCGACCATCGCAATGTAAGCAGGCAGGTTTTCGGATTCACAACCCAGTCCGTAAGTCAACCAACTCCCCAGAGTCGGTCGGCCGGGAAGAATGCGGCCGCTGTGCATGGCATAGATTGACTGGCCATGATTATTCACGCCGGTGTGCATGGATCGCATCAGCACGATGTCATCCACGACTTCACTTAAGCCGGGCAGCAGTTCGGATAATTCGGTGCCACACTCGCCATGTTTGCTGAATTTCCAGGGACTGCCAAGCACTGTGGAACTGGCCTGAGCGGCGTTGTCATACTTGATGTCGCCCGGAAATTTCTTGCCGTCATACTTCTGCAGCATCGGCTTCGGATCGAACATATCCAGATGGCTGGGGCCGCCTTGCATGAACATGGAGATCATGGATTTCGCTTTGGGAGCGTGATGTGTCGGCTTCAGCTTCAGATCAAAATGTTTCTTCTCCAGCTCAGGCCGCACAACGGGGGTTTTGGCTTGCAACGGGTCCTGATTCAACAACCAGGATAACGCGACAGAACCAATGCCCATGGAACTGGACGCCAGAAAATGGCGGCGGGAATGGTCGGCTGAAATAGGTTTTTGATGATTCATAATTCGATACCGTTCTGATACCAGGCGTCAATAAATTTGAAAGCTGATTCAATGTGAATCAACTCTAGTCAACGTACAGAAACCCGTTGCTGCTCAACAACGCCTGACAGAACGTTGCCAGCGCCAATTGCTCTGGCGTTTTTCCGGCAGCCTTGGCCGTCGTCTTGAACTGGGGAACCTGCGATTTTATAAATCCGACCGATTGCTGCACTTCTTCGGCGGAAGGCTCTTTTCCAAAAGCGAGCATCCAGGCTAGTTTGACTTGCTCTGCTTGATTACCGGCCTGTTCTTTCTGCAGTCGCTCTGCAAAATATTCGGCATGTTCGACCATGAACCCGCTGTTCATCATTAACAGAGATTGCGGAGCGACGGTCGAAGAAGAACGTTTCTCGCAATTCGGCTCCATTTTCGGAGCGTCGAACATATCGAGGACCGCCAGAGGCTTACTGCGACTGACGGCGACATAGATACTGCGACGGAATTGGCGATCATCCATTTTGATGTTTTTTTTCTGACGACCTGCCGAATCGACGTTTGCCACGCCGACCACGATCTGGCCGACTTCATCTTCCTTCACCGGTACCGGCTGACCATACAGGTCTGTTTTAAGTCTTCCGGTGACCGCGATAATCGAATCGCGAATCGTTTCCGCTTCCAGACGGCGAACGGGCATATGACCGTAGAGCAGATTGTCCGGGTCTGCCACATCGTAATCATCGGAGCGTTGTGAACTTTGCATATACGCGGTGGAAGTCATCATCATTTTATGCAGGCGCTTGATTTTCCAGCCATGCGACACAAAGTCTTGCGACAGCCAGTCTAAGAGTTCCAGATGCGTCGGCGGGATGCCCAGCTTTCCGAAATCGGTGGGAGAGGCGACGATGCCTTTGCCAAAGTGGTGCAGCCAGAGACGGTTCACAAACACCCGCGCTGTCAAAGGATGCTGGCCGCTGGTGATATACTTCGCATATGCCAGACGTCGTCCTGTTGTCGGTAGCTCTTTATTGGCGGCTGGGATCTCAACGGCTTTCTCCAGATTGGACTTAATCACCGTCAAGCCGGCTGGCAGCAGCTCATGCTTGGGCTGCTCGAAATCACCACGATCGAAGAAAAAGGTTTTGGGGATCTTGCCGGGAACTTCAGTCAGAACGCGAATGAATTCTTCTGTCGGTTTCTTGCTTCGGATCGCGGTTGCTTTGTCACTATATTCCGTTAGAATCTTCTGAGTCTTGAGCTCCATCAACCGCTTGGCTTCGTCTTTATAGTGTTGTATCTGAGCGGCCCCTGCTTTATCAAACTTTGCGAGACTGGAAGTCGAAACCAGCAGAGCCGGATAGTCGGCAATGATCTTTTTCTGTGCTTCAGTCCGTTTTTTTGCGTCTGTTTTTTGAGCTGCTACCGCAGCGGCGCGTTCAGCTTCGGGGATTTTCTGCAGTGTTTCTTGTTTGATTTTTCCGACCAGCGTTTTGGCCAGTTCTTTGGCTTTCTGAGTCGCCTTGCCAGATTGCTCGTGTAAGGTTCGGTCATACAGATAAAGCGAGCCGGAAGACAGCCGATTGATTCGCGGATATTCCTTGAGCATCGCGACCTGCTCTTTGGTTCGTTTTTTTCCGGTCGTTTTATAAGCTGTGCGCATCGCGTCCCGCTTGTCTTCGGGAACATCCAGCAGCTCGCGTTCCAGTGTGCGGTCGATGAACTTGTTGACCAGCTCGGTGCGTTCGGCGAGGACTTTTTTTGCCTCAGCTTCAAATTCATTGGCAACTTTTCGATCCGCATCCGACATGATCGAAATGCGACGGGCAGCCGGCGTTCGCCAGCTTTTCCAATCGAGCGCTGGTTCAAAAATCGCTCGGAAGCGGTAGTAGTCATTCTGGGGAATCGGATCGTATTTGTGATCGTGACACTGGGCACATGCAACCGTCATACCCAAAATCGATGATGAGACAATATTAACCGTATCGATAATCACCTGATTTTTGGCGACCTCTTTTTCCGCAGGGTTACTCCCCGTTCCATCCGGAGCCATCCGCAAAAATCCGGTCGCCACCAGTTTTTCCATCTCCTCTGGCTTCAGCTTATGATAGGGCGGCTTGACCATTTCATCCCCCGCCAGTTGCTCCTGCAGAAACTGATCGTAGGGTTTATCTTTGTTGAACGCACGGATCACATAATCGCGGTAACGGAATGCCCAGGGGCGTTCCATGTCTTTGTTATTATAACCTTCGGTGTCGGCATAGCCGGCGACATCCAGCCAATGACGTCCCCAGCGTTCGCCATAATGTTTCGATGCCAGCAGACGGTCGATGAGTTTTTCATACGCGTCCGGACTCTTGTCATCGAGAAACTGTTTTAATTCTGCGGGCGTCGGAGGCAAGCCAATCAGATCAAAAAATGCGCGACGTGCCAGTGCTGCCTTCGAAGCCTCTGCAGTGAAGGTCAGACCCTGGGCTTCCAGCTTGGCCAGCAGAAATGCATCAACGGGTTGCCGAACCAACTTGGGTTGCTTGACCTTGGGTACAGGGGAATTTTTGACAGGCTGAAACGACCAGAATGCCAGTTCATCCGGGAAAACATAATCATCGTCTATTTTTTTCGGCTCGGGTCGCAGGGTATGTGCGCCCTGATTGACCCAGCGTTTGAGAATCGCCAGTTCTTCCTCGGGCATATGCTTGCCTTCGGGTGGCATTTCTTTGGCCTCGATACGGGCAATGAGTTCGCTTTCGCCACTCTTTCCGGGAACGATGGCAGCCCCGCTGTCGCCACCTTTGACCATCAGCCGTTTTAAACGCAGGTCGAGGCTTCCCTCAGTTTCGCCATTCTCACCATGACAGTGCAGACAATGAACTTTGAGGATTTTGCGCACGTCATTTTCAAAAGAGAGCGCATCCGTTTTTTTCGCAGGGTCTTCGGCTTGCGCAGCACTCAGACTGAATGAAACAGAAAACAGACACGCCAGGAAAAGTCGCCCGTTCATAGAAGAAGACTCTCTTGGTAATGGTTTAAGTGTGGGCTATCCCGGATTACGGGATAGTATTTTTATGGAGGGCACATCGCACTCGAAGAAGCCGTAATATCTTAGAGTTGCTTATATATTATAGTATCGGTTTGAAGCGTCAGTGCAAGAGAGGATTTTCAAACGGATTTGATTCAAGGAAAAGAGTGAAGTTCTCCGGTTTATGCAAAAAGCGAGGGTTTGAGGTCCCTGGAGACTCCAACCCTCGCTAATATCACGTAAACTATTTGTATGATGTGACTTAAGTGCCACCTACCCTGTCACCAGTTTTTTCATGAATTCACCTTCGTTCAAGGTCGGTCGTTCCGGACTCCCTTTGTGGCGATATTCAAGTTTCATGTTACTCAGGCCCATCAAGTGATAAATGCTGGTATGGATGTCGCGGACATGCATGCGATCTTCGACCGCGTAGAGCCCCATTTCATCGGTCCCGCCAATTGTCTGGCCCCCTTTGACACCACCGCCAGCCATCCACATTGTGAACCCGGTCGGGTTATGATCGCGGCCGTCGCCTTTTTCACTCATCGGAGTTCGACCGAATTCACCGCCCCAGACAACCAGTGTGGAATCTAAGAGACCGCGTTGCTTGAGGTCGGTCAGTAGACCGGCGACACACTTATCCATGCCTTTGCAAAGCGCTGCATGTCGTTTTTCAATGCCGGAATGAGAATCCCATTTACTGCCAGCACCGTTGTAAAGTTGAACGAAACGCACACCCCGCTCGACCATCCTTCGCGCCAACAAGCAGTTCGTGCCATAGACCTTGGTCTCTTTCTGATCCATGCCGTACATCTCGTAGGTCTCTTTCGTTTCCTGCGTGAGATCGACGGCTTCGGGCGCAGCAGCCTGCATGCGGAATGCCAGCTCGTAAGATTCCATTCGGGCATCCAGTTCCGACTGCTGTTTTCGTGACTCTGCATGACGTTTATTCAACTGCGCCAGTAAGTCCAGCTTGCCGGATTCCTGGGATGCAAAAATATCATCGGGACGGTACAGATTGGAAATCGGTGTTTTCCCGGTGTTGAGTCGTGTGCCTTGATAGAGGGCGGGAATGAATGCAGTTCCCCAGTTACGGGGGCCATTCACAACCGTTCCATTGTTGTCCTGGATCACAACGAACGCGGGCAGACTTTCATTTTCAGTTCCCAGTCCATAAGTCACCCAGCTGCCTAAAGAAGGGCGTCCGGCCAGCGGAATGCAGGTATTCATTTGGCAGACGCCGCCCGCATGATTGATGCCGTTGGTCCAGCAACCGCGTAACACGGCAATATCATCGGCACACTTCGCCGTGTGGGGCAGCCAATCGGAAATCCAAGTTCCTGCTTCCCCATGCTGTTTCCATTTTCGTTGGGAGGGAAGCAGCGGCGCATTGACTTCGCCCATCGCGGTAATCGGTTTCTTGAAACTCTCCGGCAGCGGTTTCCCGGCCATTTTTTGCAATTCCGGTTTGGGATCGAACAAGTCAATATGGCTCGGCCCCCCTTCCATGAACAGGAAGATGACGCTTTTCGCCGTCGCCGGGAAGTGTGTTTGTCTGGCTGACAAAGGCGACAGCGGTTTGGTGCTGATTTTGGCAGCGGCATTGGCCTGTTCCGCCATAATCGCATTCAGGGCAAGGCCGCCGAAACCGGCCCCCGCCTGAAAGAGAATCTGGCGTCTACTCATCGCCGAATCAGCAAATGCCTGTGGTGATTGATTGCTCATAAGTCTGCCTTTCCGCTATTACTATCGTGAGTCACGAATGATTAATCGAGGTAGAGAAATTCGTTGGAGTTTAAGAACACGTGACATAAATCGGCCAGTGCCTGATGACGTGCATCGCTGGCGCCCATCGATGTTTCAGAGGGCGGCAAGATATGCAGTGCATTCGCCAGACTGTTTTTCAGCAGTCCACTTTTGGTATTGAATTGCCAGAAAGCGATTGTGGAATCCGATTTCTTCGCACCATCTTGAATCAAAAGTTCTTCCTGGCTCAGAGCAGCATTAGACAGCCGGACATTATCCAGCAGACCATTCCATTTACTGCCAGACGTTTTATCGCGACCGCCGAGAACCAAATTATTTTCCGGACGATAGTCGCTGATCACATTATGTTTCACAGAGACACTCTGCAGTGGTTTCTTCGAGAACAATTCTTTGACGTAAAACTGAATTCCGGGTGCGCCGGTTTCAGAAATCTTGACTGTCGCAGCAACATAATAAGGCTTATTCAATTCCAGATGCAGGTTGGACGGCACAACTTCATAGGTCAGTTTGCCAGCCTTGTTGTTGCCCACCAGTTGCAGAATCAGATTCCGTGGTTTGTAGGCGGACTTCTGGCTGGTAACACCCAACGACCATCCTCGCTGTTTGTTGCTTCCCGTCCACTGTGACGCAATCGTACTGACGGCGGCGTTTTCATAGATCGACTCTAATTGCACGTAAGCTTCAATCGTGAAATCCTGAGTGGGAAGCGATTTTGATTTGGCGACGTGCAGGTTGCTGAGTGTAGAACCTTTCCCCAGCTTGACTGCTTCGCCGGTCGTTTGCGTGATTTGACCGATAAAGGTTTGCTGCTGATTGTCTGCTTCGGCTTTGATCCGTTTTTCCTGTGACTTCAGGAATCCGGACAACAACTCCACTTCCGCAGGTTTTGGATTTTTTCCATAGGTCATTTTATGCAGATACGTGATCATCTCTTGATCACTGGCAAAGGATTTGGCTTTCAAAGAACGAGCCATCGCGTTCGCACGTTTGAGGAACCAGTCGCCGTTGATCATCAACAGTGCCTGATTGGCTGTGGTGGTGACGTCCCGTTGGGCGACGCTTTTAATCCCGCCTGGTAAGTCAAATGCGCCCAGTACCGGGTCCTGCACGTTGCGTTTCATGATCGTGTAGACACTACGGCGTGTCTGGGTCGCTCTGACGCTGGGACCTCCCAGTTTCAGGTCGAGCTCCCCTGAGAGGAACAACGCCGAATCGCGAATATCCTCGGCATTCAATCGGCGAATATTGGCACGCCAATGCAGACGATTTTGTGGATCTTTGAGCTCCGCCTGTTTCGCAGTTGCATGAAATGCGGACAGGCGATAGGTCGATGAATTCATGATCAGGCGGTGCAGACTTTTGATGCTCCAGCCGTTGTCGACAAAATAACTGGTGAGCCAGTCCAACAGTTCGGGATGGCTGGGTGCTTCGCCCATATGACCAAAGTCATTTGCGGTCGAGACCAAGCCGGTACCGAAGTGGTACTGCCAGACCCGGTTGGTCATCACACGTGTGGTCAAACGGTTTTGAGGATCCACCATCCAGTTTGCCAGCGCCGTGCGACGGCCTGAAGAATGAGGCGCCGTTGAGATCGGTACAATTTCCGCTTCGCCTGGCTTCAACAGAGACAAGAATCCGGGGACAATTGGCTTATGGTTCGGGTCATCGGGAATTGTGGTAATGGGCGCTGCGCCGCGTGAATCAGTTACACTCATACCCGTCGGCAATGGCTTTGGTTTCAGCTTATCAAACGCAGCCAGCTCTTTGAGTAGCTCATTGTATTTTTTCCCATTGGGCTTTTCACTCTTTTTGAGCGATGCCAGAGAGGATTTCTGTTTGATATCCACCTGACGCTGTACGAGATCAGCCAACTGGTGTTCCAGTGCATTCCGCTCTAGCTCAGGCTTTGCCATAATTTCCTGTAAGTCAGCCGGGAACATTATAATCTGACTTTTCGCAGCGCGTTCCAAGGTACTTTTCGTCAACTCATCCACTTGTTTACGAATCGCTGCGGTCTTCTTTTCCCAGATATCTAATTTCTGATTGTACTCTGCCAGTTCCTGTGGCGTTACAAAAGGAACATCATCGCGGGGCATCAGCGGGGCAAAGAAGGCCTGCAGGCGGTAGTAATCCTGGTGAGAGATGGGATCAAATTTGTGATCGTGACAGCGGGCACATCCCATGCTAACGCCCATGAATACGTTGCCGGTGGCATCGGTAATATTGTCCAGAATATCATTCCACTGCGTGCGTGAATCGCGTTGATTATATTCATACAGGTAATGTCTGAGAAAACCGGTCGCCGCTATTGCTTCGGGATCTTCCGGGGCAATTTCATCGCCGGCCAGCTGTTCTTTCACAAACTGAGAATACGGCTTATCGCCATTAAACGAACGCACGACATAGTCTCGATAGCGCCAGATTTCCGGACGAAATGCGTCCTGGTTGAACCCGTCTGACTCGGCGTATCGTACGACATCCAGCCAGTGCCGCGCCCATTTTTCACCGTAGTGAGGATTCTCTAATAAGTCATCGATCAGGCGAGACCAGGCATCGGGCGAGGGATCGTTCACAAAAGCATTGATTTGTTCCACCGTGGGTGGCAAGCCAATTAAGTCATAATAGGCACGTCGAATCAGCGTTGTGCGATCCGCTTCGCTGGCAGGGGTCAGGCCCTCTTTTTTCAAACGATCATAGACGAAGGCATCCACCGGATTTTTCGACCAGGCTTGTGCTTTCACTTGTGGAACCTGGGGTTGTTTGACTGGCTGAAAGACCCAGAAGTTGCGATCTTCTTCGGTAAAGAACGTTTCATTCTTTCGCTGCTTGATCACAAAACCCGCGTTTTCAGGCCAGTAAGCGCCTGTTTTGACCCAGCGGGTTAAAGTAGCAATTTCTTTGTCTGCCAGTTTCTGTTCCGGTGGCATTTCAAAGGAATCGAAGTTGATCGCTTCCACCAGGAGACTTTCATTCGCCTTACCCGGCACGATTGCAGGGCCGCTTTCTCCTCCTTGCAGCATTGCTTTTAGAGAATCCAGCCGCAATTCTCCCTTCTGCTTTTTCTCGCCATGGCATTCCAGACAGTGCTTGATCAGCAAAGGGCGCACTTCTTTCTCGAAGAAGTGGAGTTGCTTCTGATCCACTGCTGATTTGACCGGTTTCGTTTTTTCCGCGGCATTCACCAGATTCGCAGAAACGAAAAGAAACAGACTTACGATAAGGAGTCTCATGGACAAGTCCTCTTTCATTATATCGATGCGGAAGACAAAACGAGTCTATCCTCGGATCACATCACATTAAGTTAGCTATTATTTTTTGGAGTGTTTCAAGGGGGGGAGTCCGGCAATAAAAACCGGATCAATCACATCAGCATTATCCTGGGCATCCTGAATAAATAACCCTTCCACAGTTTCACCTTCGGCAAAACCCAAGTCCGATAGATCAATGCCCACCGCCAATGCCTTGGCACCGACGATGTGCAAGTTGCCTCCGTTACCGGAAGCGGTTTCCAGTTCGCTACGTGAACCAATGCCTGCTTGTTGATTTTTATTAAATAGATGTAACCAGAATTTCGCTAACGGTTTTGCTTCAGGTGAAGCAAGATCGATATCGAACTGGTTAATTCTGTGAGTGTTTCGTTTTGAAGTGAACGGTAATGGAGTGACATAAAACGCATCACCGGTTGTCGTATGCACGATGATCTGCAAATCAAAGAGAACAATATCAGGCCCTGCGTCATTCACCACAGGTTCGCGGAAACGAATCGCCATCCCGGGTGTATTGGGCTGATTTGGATCTTCCACTTCATTCATCACGGGAGGCTCGGTTAACGGTGTCTCCGAGCCAAAGGGATTCACAACCCCCGTCAGCAGGCTGCGATCCTGATCGAGCAGGTGCCGGCGTAACGTCAAGGGATTTCCATCTGTGGCAGGATCAACCCCGTCATCTCGGGTCAGAAAAGATCTGCCCTTGTAGTGCGTCAACTCAATTCCGATCAAATCTTCGACCGCGTATTTATGAGCGGTTCCTCCGCGCTGAATCGTCACACTCGTCAGGTCTTCTGCTTTACGATGAGGCCCCACAGTGGTGGTATAGGAAACCACACGATCGGGTAACCCTGCGATATATTGAGCACGGTCAAAGGGAATTTCATTCACGACCAAACCGTTGTTCGCTGTTAAACGCTGTGCCATCCCTTTGGTTAATCGCTTTGCAGCAACCCCGGAATTCTCTTCCAGCTTGATGGGGCGGACATCGGTTTCGCCTTCGATCACTTGCACATCAGTATTGCCGGTATCTGAAACATTCACAGAAAACCGGGTGCCGTAATCGATCACATTGGATAGTGGCGTTTCAACCGTAAACCCTTCGGCTCCCTCAGGAGCAAACACAGAGCACGCACCGTAGCGGACTGCCAGATGCTCATCTCCTTCACTTTCAAATACAGCCGGCCCCGTCAGAATCACTTCGGCACCGTTGGAAAACACAAGCTGAACTTGTCCCGCTGAAATGGCATATTCCTGATAGGCTTCGATGGCAGAGCCCACTTTGAGAAAAGGTGCTCCTTCCGCAAATCGCACGGCTGCGGTTTGAGTCACTTTGGCAACGGAAATCTCCTCTGGTACCACATTCTGGCTGATTTGCTGTGGTGTTGAAGGAGCCTGGTTAAGAAACAGAAAGCCGCCCACAATTGTAGCGCAGACAGCAGTCAGTAGCAGCCACAATGCCTGTGGCGTTTTTAACGAACGACTGACCAGAGTCTTTGTTCCGTCAGCTGGTAGTGCATGCGTGTGAAAACGAAAATCGATCTCTGGCTCGGGCCGCTCATCATGCAGCCGCTCCAGATTCAAATGCAGCTCGAGGTAATTGAAATAATCCTTCCGGGCCTCGGCATCTTCCGCCAGGATATTTTCCAGCGTTTGATGTTGCTCGGCCGTGATCGTTCCGGTGCATAGTGCGCCTAAAAGGTCGAACAGGATTTCTTTCTGGTTCTGTTTTTGATTCATTTTCCCTCTCCTGTATAGGACAATGTCCTTTCAATACAGTGAGTCAATTGATGACGAATCTGGTTGAGCCTGTTATATAAAGTCTGGACGGCAGCCCCGGCTGCTTCGGCGACGTCTTTGACTGGTGTCTGATCCCGATAGACCTGCTCCACGAGAAGACGATCTTTCTCTTTCAGTTTTTTAATACAGTCCTGTAACGCAGTGGCCCGCTGATTCAATTTCAGCTGAGGAATCCCTGCTCTCTCATCAGCCAACTGCTGAATCACATCATCCCGAAATTGTAACCGTTTTCTCTGTGCAACTCGAATAAAGTTTTTCACTTCGTAGAAAGCCACGCCACACGCCCAAGAGAAAAAGCTGCAAGTTGCATCATATTCTGGAAACTTTTTCCAGAGGATCAAGCTGGTTCGCTGAAATACATCTTCGGCATCATCCCGATTAGGCAGCAGAGAATAGATATAGGAATAAAGCTGGTTCCGATGCTGCGTAAACACATGCAGAAACTGCACATGCAAATCGTCAGGCAAGGCGGCATTTTCCAGGTCGTTGCTCATGAAACCTTCTTTTTAACGATACAAAATCTCAGCTTCCATCACAAAACAAAGCTGCCCTATCAAGCAATCGTACAAACTACCGGCAACTTACCGTCGAATCCTACTTATAAATGACCTTTTATACGAAAACTCTCAAACATCACGGCTATTCCTCAACTTCATTAAAATATAGCCATACCAATTTAGTTACATATGGACACACATCAGGCAGCAATATGAGGAAATGAATTATTTTCGATAAATATTCAGGTAAATCACTGCAATTGCATACGAGTTATTAATGAGGGAGTTACATATCAATGCCAACAAATGAACATGGTTAGCTTTGTTCACAAATACAAAAATGCCTGGTGTAGCAGCTCTCCCGATCCTTTCTCTATCAGATTTCTCTGTCAGATTGCTCCCATGAGCACCTGATTCAAAGAGTTTTGCGTTTCTCTGGACTATTTTTTATTCATTTATTCCAGTTGAAGATATTGTTATCCAGATTCGGTTTAAAAAGACAGGAACGACACTATGAACAAGCTTAATCGCTCGCGTTCTCAACGGGGATTTACCCTGATTGAATTACTGGTCGTGATCGCCATCATTGCGATTTTAATTGCGTTACTCTTACCTGCCGTACAACAGGCACGTGAAGCCGCCCGCAGAAGCACCTGCAAGAACAATTTAAAGCAAATTGGGCTCGCAATGCACAACTACCATGAAACCTTTCGCACGTTTCCTCCCGGCTATGTGGAAGAAATCCTGTCTTCCAGTGGCGGTGTCGTTGTTGATAACGAAGGCCATTGGGCCTGGAATGCCTTATTGCTGCCTTATGTGGATCAGGCGCCGTTGTTTAATCAGCTCAATGTGGGCACGGTTCCCGTATCGACGGTGCTTAACAATGCCAGCATCCGAACTACGATGCAGCAGACTCTCCCTGTATTTCGTTGTCCCTCTGACACAGGCCCTGCCATTCATGATGAAGCAGGCCGCAGAATTAAAGCCACCGGTGGCTCTGAGTACGGTCTGGCTGTGACGAACTATATTGCGTCCAACAACTCCTTTGGTTTGAAGAAAAACCAGGGAACAGACCCTACCAATACAGCCAATGGTGCATTTTTCCGCAACAGCTCAGTACGGATGCGTGATTTTTCTGATGGCAGCAGTAATACCATTCTGGTGGGAGAACGCGCTTACAAACTCGGTAACGACAAAGCATTTGCTGGCGCCCTGTATGCAGCCCGGGACTTTAACGCCTCAGGCCCCGCCATCAGTTCGGACGGTTCCAGTTCGAATCAAGGGTTAATCTCCATTTTTGGAGGTGGTGCCGCCGCGATCAACGCGAACGCTTCTTCAGGACAGGGAAGAATTGCTTTCAGCAGTCGCCATGTCGGCGGTGCTCATTTCCTGTTTGGCGATGGTCGCATTATGTTTCTCAGTGAAAACATAGACCACAATGCTGCCACGATCCCCGCTGACAGTACGCTCGAGTACCTGATCGGAATTGATGATGGGCATGTTGTTGGTGAGTTTTAAGTCTCTGTCTTAAATTCACTTAAACCAGATTTTAAGGGACAAGCAGTTACCAGAACTGCTTGTCCCTTTTCTATTCGCCTCATATCAACAGGAAATCGTCCTGAATCCTGCAGAGCCTTTTTTGGTGATGAGATTCAGTTTTCCAGCGCCATCAGATAGGCAATCAGATCTGCCATTTCCCGAGTTTTGATTTTCTTTTCAAAGCCCTCAGGCATCAATGATTTTCCCGAACTTCGGATCTCTTCGATATTCTCTCGCAGAATCGTAATCTGTTTGTTCTCTGCTTTTTTCAAGGTAATGCTGGAAGGCGTCTCATTCACAATAATGCCGGTCTCGATCAGTCCGTCATCTGTGGCAATCACGTATTCCAGATAGTTTGGCGAGACTTCCTTATTCGGGTCGAGCACATGCACTAAAATTTCCGGCGCGGTTCTGTTTTTAATCGTCGCTAAATTCGGGCCGACTTCATAGCCTTCCTTCCCCAGCTTATGACAGGTCAGGCAATCTCGCTTGAAGACTTTCTTCCCGGCGGCCAGATCTGACTTTATAGAGAGCGCTGGTTGATATTGTGCAATGATTTCGCGCCGCGGACCGAGCGTCTCACCGGCAAACAATTGAGTGGCCTGCTTTTTAATTTCCGGGTTCCTACTCTTCAAGAGAATCGACCGTCTGACCTGCGGGATCTGGCTGATCGAAACGGTTCTATTGGAGATCGCTGCAAACAGTCGTAAGATCCAGTTCTGTCTTCGTAACAGTCGATTGACGATTTCCGTTCTCACACTCGGCGTCAGAGAGGGATACTGTTTCAGCAACAGCGCCGCGATTTGTGTATCAGTAAAACTGGTAAATGCTTCGACAACGGATATCTGAATCGCCTGAGGCTCGCGTGCTGCCAATAAAGGCAGTAATGCCGCTTCCGCAGTCGAGAGGTCGGTACAGCTCAATAAATCAATCGCCTGTTGGCGTGCTTCAATGGAATTGCTTCTGTCCGCTGCTGTTTGCTTCGCTTGCGCGACGCGGTCACGCACCAACCGGGCCGCGCCCGTCTCGTCCGCTTTGGCGAATGCCAGAATCGTTTTGCCCCCTCGCTTTAAGCCCTGTCCAATCGCCAGCACAACTTCGTCTTGAACCGCTTCCGCCTTTTGTTTCTGTCCAGGAGAACGATAACGGGCAGTCAGTTCCAGGATCTGATTGACTTCCGGAATCTGTTGTCGCGTACCAATCACATTCGCCAGTTGTCTGAGCAAAGGCTTGGCATCCGAGCTGGCCGCGAATTCAACGTCTTCCAGCAAGCTTGCTAAAAATTCGGCCGTCGATTCCGACAATGAACTCAGAACGGCTGTGCGAATCCAAGGGTCTCCATAATCGCGGCGTACAATCTGATACAAGGCTTTCGCAGCCTGTGGATCCTTCATCTCGCCCAGCGTGAATGCGGCCTGGAAGCGAACGCGTGGATCTTCATCCGCCGCCAGTACCAGAACTTTGTTTCTTAGCACTTCATTTTGATTCATCTTTACTTCGGCAAGCCGAACGGCGGCGCGTCTGAGTTCGGGTTCACTATCATTGAGTGCCTGCAGTAAATTGACATCGCTGAGTGCATTTAAGCCCTGTAATGACCAGAGTGCGTGTAAGCGGGCCAGACGGGACGAACTGTTCTCCAGCAATTGATTAAGCAGAGGCACGGCGGCCTGATCCTGTCGTTCGAAGATCAAACGATGCGCGGTATCCCGCCACCAGGTGTTGGGGTTTTCCAGCTCAGCGACCAGCGTTTTGATATCTGCGGAACCGAGTCGTGGCGGTTGTGGTTTTTGATAACCGGCCGGGTATTCAGGAGGCACCAGCCGATAAATCCGCCCGCGATCCCGGCCGCTGGTCAGATCGAGGTGTGCTTTAATATCATCGGGAATCGACCAGGGATGTTCGATATTTTCTCGATACATGTCGAGCACATGCAGTGTGCCATCAGGAGCGTTTACAAAATTCACCGGACGAAACCAGTTATCGATGGAAGCCAGAAACTCGACCTTTTCATGAGCCCGCCGCGCTTTGAAGGTCACGCCGTCCGGCGTCATCAGGTACCGCATCACCAAGTTGCCGGCCACTTCACCAATGAATGCGTTGCCGTAATATTCTTCCGAATAGGCGGTTCCCCGATAGATGGTAACGCCCGCCGAGGACGTCACAAAACCGGTCGCGTTTTTTTCGCTGCGTGGCGAACGGGAATTCGGATCGGCGGACAGTCGTTTCGCGTTGATGACCCGCCAGGGCTCAGGAGGACTGGCACGAAACACAGAAACGGTATCGCCGGCCTCCGCCACATCATTGATGGCGGACGCGACCGGCAGATAGCGGTTGCGTACCAGATATTCTGTAGGTAAGACAATCTGCATCAACGGATTGCGAATATTACAGATGAAGCGGTTGCCCCAGTCATCGAACGTATTCCCAAATCGGGCACCACCCGAAATCACTTCAAACTTCTCTGCGCCGGCATTAAAGCGAAAATCGCGACGCCCCATATTGATCGGATCGGTTTTAGAAGCAGCCGAACTTTGAATGGTTCCCCCATTACTGCCCCCTGCCCCATAGATTTGATGATCCAGGCCCCACTTGAGATTATTCATCACCGCCTGCACATTGTATTTGCGAAACCCGGTGAAAACTTTGCGTTTGATATCCGCTTTGTGATCGCCGTCCGTGTCTTTGAAATACCAGATATCGGGAGTCGCAGAAACGTAGACGCCCCCTTTCCAGAACGCCAGACCGGTGGGCCAGGAGAGCTGGTCAGCAAAGATCGTCGAACGATCAAACTTTCCGTCGCCGTCTACATCTTCCAACACACGGACTTTGCCAATCGGAGCCGACTTCTGTTCGGACCAGGCTTCATCTTTCGATTTATCCGTATAAGGATAGTCATTCATTTCGATGACGTACGCCAGGCCGTTCTCGTCATACTGCATCGCAACCGGATCGGTTACCAATGGTTCCGCCGCCAGCAATTCCATTTGAAATCCATTTTGCAGGCGAAACGTCTTTAACGCTTTTTCTGGAGACGTCGGCTCCAGATGAGGCAGTGCCTCTGCCAGTGATTTCGGAGACTCACCTTGTTTCTCAGCAGATTTCAGGTGCGCAGTAAATGCAAATAGCACAGCAGAAGCCGCCACCGTTAACAGAAAGAACGCCTGCTTGAAAAACAGATTTTGCATTGAGAATCCCCACAATGATGATCGTTATCAGGAGCCCGCGCACGCTTGTGACTTCCTGTTTCCAGGGCCGACTCTATTTGGAAAGAATGTTAAATAATTGTAAATTGGCAAGCGATCCTCCACAAGCCACTCTTGGAAATTGGAACCGGAACTGTTTCGCAGCGCGTAAAAAAACTCTCTTCACACCGAAGTAAAGAGAGTTTGGAGTTGTTACATCACGAATGAGTTAGACGGCTGGTTGCCCCGTGAAATATTCCGGTTCTTTACCTTCCTGCCATTTAATATTACAGCCGATACTGGGCTTCTGGTCTTCAGTGACCGGTGCTCCCGCTACAACGGCATCGCAGGCTGTCTTGAGATCGGCACCGGTAACAGGTTTATCATTGCCAGGACGACTGTCGTCAAACTGTCCACGATAGACCAGCTTTTGTTCCTGATCGAACAGGAAGAAATCGGGAGTGCAAGCTGCCTTGTACGCTTTGGCAACGTCCTGAGTTCCATCATACAAGTAGGGGAAGTTGTAGCCGGCTGATTTCGCTTCTTCTACCATTTTTTCTGGGCTGTCATCGGGATGCGAGGCGACATCATTCGAGCTGATGCCAACCACTCCCATGCCTTTTGCCAGGTATTCATCAGCGAACGACGCCAATGCTTCGCGCAGATGAATCACAAACGGGCAATGGTTGCACATGAAGATCACCAGCAAACCTTTGGAGTCCTGAAAATCGCTCAGCGAGACCGTTTTCCCATCGACATTTTTCAATGAAAATTCAGGAGCCTGTGTTCCTAAAGGCAGCATTGTTGAGGCGGTTTTTACCATCGTCTGTTCTCCTTTTTCCAATCTACCAATGAAGCAGATACCATTTTTAGTTTTAAGTTCGGGAAGCAAATTTTTCGACTAAGGGGCCGACGACCTGTTTCGGCACGAAGTCTTTGAGTTTTTCTTCTGCCATATCTCCCCCCAGCTGTGCGATCTGTTTGATCAGGGAGCTGGAAATATGAGTATATTTTTCACTGGCCATCAGAAAGACCGTTTCAATTTCAGAGGCCAATGTTCTATTTGCCAGAGACATCGTAAACTCGGCTTCGACATCGGTGAGCGTGCGCAGCCCTCGCAGCATAATGCCGCCACCACACTCCTGCACGAAGTTCACAGCCAGCCCCTGAAAACATTTGACTTCCACATTCGGAAAGGCAGTTAACAGTCCCTCTAGCATCTGCTGGCGTTCTTCGGCTGAAAACAACGGCCGCTTATCGGGATTAATACCGATGCCGACGGTGATCTTGGAATAGATCCGAGCCCCGCGCTCCACAATATCCAAGTGCCCCAGAGTCGGTGGGTCAAAACTACCAACGTACACAGCATGATGTGGGTCGAGCGTCATCGTCTCAAAACTACCTTTCTCGCATAATTCCTGCCAATTTCTACTCTCATTGTAGCTGGAACCCCGGTCGATCCAAACGGACAGAATCCAATTTCTCTGACGAATCAGAAGATTTGAGCTAGAGACCTGAAGTGAATTGCAAATCGGCCTGTCTCGTAGTGTAATAGACTTATCAAAGCATGTATCTTTACAGGCACACTCCATTGCCGTCCGTAATAGATCACTTAACCTCACTAACTTCAAATATTTTCAGGAGCATCGTGGAATGCGATTTTCTGTTTGCCGCTCAACAATTCAAACGGCTTCTTTGGCAGTTATGCTACTGGTCTTCATCAGTTCCGTCTCGGCAGCACCAAAAAATCTGGAAGATGTCTCAAAGCTGTTAAACGCCCCCGCCAGTCAGGCGAATCAGAAACAGGTCCTCGATTATTTCCTGAAACGCTATGAAAAAGAAAAAGACTTAACCAAAGTCAACCATCGCCATTTAATTCAAAAGACCGACGATGGTGGCGGCTACGCAGGCTGGTTTTTGAAAGGCAAGCCGGGCGATGAAATGATCATCTTTGCCGAAAAAAATCGCCAGTGGCCAATGATCGCGCTGGGAGACTCCGGCTACTTTGCCCGTGTGGAACGCTTTCCCAATTTTTCATCCGTTCATTATCGCTACAGCGTGAATGGCCGCCGTTTACCTGCGGGCCGATATAGCCGCTTTGGCTTTGAAAGTTACGAGTGGAAACCTGAAAGCATTCGACAGGAAGGAGTTCCTCAAGGGAAACTCACTCAGATGCCCGCCTTCAAGAGCACGAAACAGTATCCAGGTACCGTCCGTGACTGGTGGGTCTATGTGCCCGCGCAATACTCCAAAACTGGTGATCCTGCCAAGCTGATCGTCTTCACAGACGGTGGCGGTTACTGTCACGGCGATGGGAACGCCACGATTGTGCTCGATAATCTGATCCACGCGAAAAAGATTCCGGTCTCCATCGCTGTCTTTATCAACCCCGGCGTGATTCCTGCCACATCCAAAGGCAAACAGCCCGTCAGAAACCGCAGCAATGAATATGATACTTGCACGGCGCAATACGCGACGTTTCTGGATGAAGAAATGCTGCCCGTGGTGCGGAAACAGTATCGGATCTCCGAAAAGCCGGAAGATCATCTGATCTGCGGCGCCTCTTCCGGCGGCAGTTGTGCTTTCACCGCCGCCTGGCACCGGACTGACCAGTTTCAGAAGGTCATTTCCTTTGTCGGCAGCTTTTGTGATTTCCGAGGGATTAATGATTATCCCTCCCGAAAAAACAACACGATTCCCCTCAACCAGTTTGGTCCCTGGAAGACGGCCCATGATTATCCCGGGCTGATTCGCAAACAGGATCCTCCCAAGCCAATCAAGGTCTTTTTGCAGGATGGCGATAATGACCTGGATAACAAACTGGGGAACTGGTTCCTGAACAACGAACGGATGGCAGTCGCTTTGGCTTACAGTGGTTACGACTTCTGGTTCGTCACCGGCCACGGCATGCACAGCAGTCGTCACGGGAAAGCCGTCCTGCCCGAGGCGCTGGTCTGGATCTGGAACTCAAAAGCAGGCGGGAAATAAAAAAACCTGCCCAAAGTGCGAGGTATTTCCTGCGAATCAAAACATTCGTTGAGATTTCTATTTGACGAATCGTGTGCAGGTCGATAAATTTACATCATTAAGAATCAGTCGGGCTTATTGAACTTACTTGCTTAAGCGACAGGAACCTTAAGTCAGTCATTATTGATTTCAAAAATCGATTTTGTTGAGTTCTCCCACTGAGGATTTAAAATAACAGAAAATGGATTTGTGTTCCGCCCCCTGCGGAACCGTGTTAGCCGCTAGTCGACCAAGAGTTACTGCTTCAGAGTTACCCGCCTTGAATGCTGCGACAGCTAGGATATTCCGCTGACTGGAACACAAGTGATTGTCTGTCGGTACATTGACTTATTTCAAGGAGGATCGCTTATGACCGTAGAAACCTATTCCCAAAAAGCAAAGAAACTTTCAGAGAAGATTGAGCAGACGATTACTTTTCGTACGGGTAGTCAGGTTCATTCGTTGAAAGTGGATGTCTTGGGAGAAATCGTTGTGCTCTCGGGTCGCACTGATTCTTTTTATCACAAACAACTGGCAACACATGCTGCGTTAAGTGAAATCGATCAGTATGCCCTGACGAACAATATCCGGGTCGAATCTTAGCCGACCTCTCGTTCCTGTAAGAAACAGGAACCACGTAAGAAAATATCAGAGCCAGCGATTTGATCAGGATGATCTTATCCTGCTGGCTTGATCATTCCAGAAATCAATCAGGCTTCTTCATCCACTTTGATTTCTGACGGGTTTTCTGCCGCCTTGTTGCGGCTGCCGAACTGAAACTTCTTTTCTTCTCCGCGCAGAATCCGTCCCAGGTTGCTCCAGTGACGCACGATAATTAACAGCGGAACGGCGATACTGAAAACGGCGAGGCTCCATTTTTGCTGCGTGAAGGCAGACGAGCCCAACTGAATAAACTGGGCCACGCCAAATGCAAACGCAGCGAGAACAGAGCTGAGGGCCACAATCCGCCAGAACAGAAATGTCAAAGCGAAAGCGCCGACTGCAACCAAAGTTGACCAGGGCCCCAGCATTAGAATCACGCCCAGGCTGGTGGCGACCCCTTTCCCTCCTCGGAAACCGAGCCAGATCGGAAACATATGGCCAAGAATCGTAGCGACGCCACTCAACACGCGCGCATGGTCAAAATCAGGGGAATCAGCGCTGACAAACAACGCGGGAATAAATAAGACGGGTAGCAGCCCTTTCAACGCATCCAGCAACAGGACCAGAATCCCCCATTTCGCCCCCAGTGTCCGCGCCACATTGGTGGCTCCGATATTGCCGCTGCCCACTTTGCGGATATCGGTTCCTGCCACTATTTTTGCTGTCAGCAACCCAAACGGGACCGAACCGGCCAAATATGAGGTCGCTGCCACAAAAAACCAAAAATAATCTGCAAACATCGGCGGAATAGTTTCGTATAATAGACAGGGTAACAAAAGAGTCGGTTTACGAGCTCTGATGATACCCGACGACAGCCAAAAAGCACAACGACAGGTGCAGCAAGCTGTTCAAGAAATTCATGCAAGACTCCTGCCGACCGGCGGACGACGATGATTCTATTCGCGTTCGCGGTCAGAAAATCAAAGATACTGATGGCCCTGCCCTTCTGAATGAATTATTCTAAAAGGACAGGGCTCCCTTCCTTTCTCAACGCCGTTTCACAATCCACAATCGCCATGACAAAAAAAACGCTTCCTATCCTTACACCCAACCAGGACCAGCCAGTCGATATTGAACAGGGGCTTTACCCTGGCCGATGGTGGCACCGTGATGGTGAAAAAATCGTCTGCGACTTATGCCCGCGTGCCTGTGCCCTGGCAGAAAACGACCGCGGCTTTTGTTTCGTGCGCCAGAATGTCGGCGGCAAGATGGCTTTGACCACCTACGGCCGCAGCACCGGATTCTGCGTCGATCCCATTGAAAAAAAACCGTTGAACCATTTTTATCCCGGTTCCAGTGTGCTCTCTTTCGGAACCGCAGGCTGTAATCTGGGCTGCAAGTTCTGTCAGAACTGGGACATTTCCAAATCACGGGAAATCGAACGTCTCAGTGCGCGGGCTCTGCCTGAAGAAATTGCCGAGGTCGCAGCAGAGTTAGGCTGCCAGAGTGTCGCCTTTACTTATAACGACCCGATCATCTGGTCGGAATATGCTATTGAAACATCGAAAGCCTGTCACGCGCGCGGCGTGAAAACCGTCGCCGTCACTGCCGGGTACATTACCGAATCCGCACGCGCCGACTTTTTTGAACATATCGACGCCGCCAATGTCGACCTGAAAGCGTTCACGGAAGAGTTTTATTACCGTGTGACCTTGTCACATCTGCAACCGGTCCTGGATACCTTGCGCTGGTTAAAACAGGAAACCGATGTCTGGTTTGAAATCACGAATCTGGTGATCCCACAGGCGAATGACGACAGCAGCGAATTTCAGCAGATGTGCGACTGGATTCTGGATAATGTCGGCGATGAAGTGCCGTTGCATTTTTCCGCCTTCCACCCGGATTTTCGCATGCTCGATCGGGGCGCCACTCCCCCCGAAACGTTGATTCGCGCACGCGAGATTGCGCTCAACGCGGGACTTAAATATGTTTATACGGGGAACGTCAACGATGCCGCACGGCAGAGCACCTATTGTCCCGGATGCCAGCAGACGCTGATTGAGCGTAACTGGTATCAATTAGGCAAATATGCGTTGAATCAAAATCAATGCCGCAATTGTGGTACACACATCGCTGGCCACTTTAATGACGAGCCGGGTACATGGGGCCCAAAAAGATTACCCGTTGATATCCAGGCAATGTTAAACAAACATTCCGACACGAACTCTCAAATAGCCGACCCACAGAAAGGTTCTACACCGATGCAGGCTGACCAGACACCTAGAGACATCGAACTCACCAGCGAGCATGAACAAAAACTGTTACAGAAAGCGGCGGCTGTCGTCGTAGGCACAACGACGCAGACCCCACCTGCAGAATTAAAACTGGACGAGCTGGAAGACATGGTCGTCAATGGTGCGTTCGTCAGCTTGAAACGGCAGGGACAACTCCGTTCGTGCTGTGGGAACTTTGGACAGCCTCTGCCACTGGGGCAGGCACTGCATCAGGCGGCAATTCGCGCTGCCAAAGACGATCCCCGGTTTCCCCCGATTTCCTCCAGTGAATTAGCACACCTTGATCTGGAAGTCTGGCTGCTCTCCGAACTGGAAGTCGTCGAGGAACAGGGCACTGATCGTCTCAACGCGGTCACCATCGGCCTGCATGGTTTGCAGATTCGAGCAGACGGACGCAGTGGTTTACTGCTCCCCGGCGTCCCCCTCGATCATGGCTGGAACCCGGAAGAATTTCTGAATCAGACCTGTATCAAAGCAGGACTTCCGCCCACCGCCTGGAAAGATCCGGGAACGACCCTGTTACGCTATCAAGGCGTTTCCTGTTCCGCCAAGTTAGCAGACATGACGGCACCAGTTGAAAGTTCCAGCCAGCAAATATTAGGACAACGCGAATTTGCACAATACCTCCAATACGTGCAATCAACCATTGAAGCGTTGATGAGCGGTCAGGTTCCCATGTATTACTGTCCCCAGGTTTCCGATGCCAACATTCAAGGCGTGGCACTGCTGCTGACAAGAACCGAAACCGGCGAAGAACTGGCACTCTCAAAATGGACGTTGAAACAATCCTTTCCGATGCAGTCAACGGTGTTCTCGCTCAGCCAGCAACTGGTGCAAAATATCACCCGGCTTAATCTGCGTCCGGGAGAATTTCAGGTGAAACTGGTTCTGGCCTCCGACCCCGCGATGCATGGCACCGTGGAACGTGTGGACCTCACGAATTTCGATTCGCAAAACCGTAGTTTATTGCTGATTGAAGGCAAAAAAACAGGCTGGTTCTTTGACCGCGAGCAGGAAGCAAGCCAGCTGATTGAACAAGCACAGCAGGCGGTGGGGATCACGCAACCCGAGTCGGCACAGGTACTCAGTCTGGCGATCCAAACGTCGGCGGCTCGTTTTGAAATTGTGAACCGCCCCCGCGCAGAACGAGGATCGGCGATCAGACCAGCCGGAGTCGCCGGTACGTTTTACCCAGCCGACCCAGGCACACTCGAAGGTCAACTGGATGACCTGTTCCATGAAGCGGGCACACCAGAACGCTGGGCCGCTGCAATGGTCCCCCATGCCGGCTTGATGTATTCCGGTAAAATCGCGGCGGAGGTACTGAAACGGATCGAATTCCCATCCACGATTATCGTGATCGGACCGAAACATACGCGCGAAGGTGTTGACTGGGCCGTCGCCCCGCATCGAGTCTGGCAGCTACCGAATGGTGAACTGGAATCGAACGTTGATCTGGCCAAAAAACTATCGCAACAGATTCCGGGACTGGAACTCGATGCCGCCGCTCACCAGCGTGAACACGCGATTGAAGTCGAACTCCCCTTAATTAAACGACTGGCGCCCGATGCACAGGTCGTGGGAATCGCCATCGGTGGCGGCAATTTGAATCGCTGTGAACAATTTGCCGAGGGTCTGGCGCGTGTGATTCAGGAACTAGATGAGCCTCCGCTGTTGCTGATTTCCAGCGACATGAATCATTTCGCCACCGATACAGAAAACCGTCGGCTGGATGAATTGGCGCTGGAAAAAATGCGAAGTCTGGATCCGGAAGGGTTGCTGGAACTGGTTCAAGAGCAGCACATTTCGATGTGCGGAGTCCTGCCAGCAGTCATCGTGATGAAAACACTCCAGAAAATGGGTAAACTGAGTCATGTAGAACAAGTTGGCTATGCCACATCCGGGGATATGACGGGCGATCGCTCCCGCGTCGTCGGTTATGCGGGTCTGCTGTTAAACTAGACCGGCCCTTTGGTGCGTTACGGACGAGTTTCCCGGGAATCCGGAAAATTGAGGGTGACCAAGTTACCGGTTTTCTACTAAAATCCCGATACTATAGTTTGTCAGTCCTGTAAAGTATGCGCGCCAGCGGAATCGGAGTCCCGTGATTATGTCTATTGGTCGAATCTCGTTTTTAACTGTATTCGCTTCCCTCATTTTGTTCTCCCGCTCGTTACCGGCGGCTGATGCCCCGTCTGTCGAATTGGCGTTGACGTTCAAGCCAATCCAGAAAGACGTCGAAATCGAAATTCCGGAAAAGTCGGAATACGGCCGCTGCAAGGTCGAAGTCGAGCAGAACAAAAACAGCTCGGGCTGGATTGTGTATGGCCCGAACGGTCAGGTCTTGAGACGCTTCGTGGATACCAATGGCGATAACGTCGTTGATCAATGGCGGTATTTCAATCGCGGATTGGAAGTCTATCGCGATATCGATGCCAACTTTAATAATAAAGTCGATGGCTCACGCTGGATGAATCTGGCAGGAACTCGCTGGGGCATCGATAGTGACGAAGATGGCGTGATTGATGAATGGAAAATGATCTCCGCCGAGGAAGTCACGCGAGTCGCGATCGCCGCTCTCGCCAGCAACAACACCAAGCTGTTTCAGTCGCTGTTGATCTCAGAAGAGGAACTGGCAGACTCTGGCATCAAGAATCCCTTTGCAGACAAGATTCGCGAATCGGCCAAGGCAGCCCCGCAGGAAATCCCTGCCATGCTTTCCAAAACCAAAATGATCACCCCCGACACGGTCTGGGTTCGCTTTGACGGTTCCATGCCCGGCCTGATTCCTGCGGATAGTATTAAAACCGACAAGGATTTGCACGTCTTCGAAAATGTGATGGCCATCATCGATACCAAAGGAAAAAGCGGCCTGATTCAATTTGGCGAACTGATTCGCATTGGCAATGTCTGGCGACTGACTCAAGTTCCGCTGCCCATTGAAGGCGAATCGATGCAGGTCACCGAAGGAGGAATCCTGATGCAGCCGGTCGCCGGGAATGCCAGTTTGCCAACCAACTCAACGGTGGGACTCTCGAAAGAGATGCAGAGCTTACTGGATGATCTTCAGAAACTTGATCAGAACAGCCCGACGCCGGACAAAGGTCCTCAGGCAATTTCCAAATACAACACTGACCGCGTCGTGATTATTGAAAAACTGATTTCCTCTTCGAAAAATGAAGATGAACGGGCACAGTGGACACGGCAGATGGTCGATGGACTGGCAGCCGCCGTCCAGACCGTCGGATACCAGGACGGATTAAAACAGCTGCAGAAAATTCGGGATCAGGTGCAGAAGAGCTCACAGGATCAGGATCTGGTCGCTTATGTTACCTATCGCACTCTACTGGCAGATTACAGTTCGCAGTTACAGTCAACTCAAAGTGATAAACTCCGCGATGTGCAGACCTGGTGGCTGACGCAGCTGGAAGACTTCATCACGAAGTACCCCAACTCAGATGATTCCGCCGAAGCCATGCTACAGTTGGCGGTGACTCAGGAATTCAGCGGGAAAGTGGCGGAATCCAAAAAATGGTATACTAAACTGATCGAAAACCACGCCAGCTCAGAAGCAGGAACCCGTGGTGCTGGCGCGTTGCGACGGATGAATCTGGCGGGCAAGGAACTCGAGCTAACGGGATCCTCATTGGCTGGCGGCAACATCGATGCCAAGCAGTACCGTGGCAAAGCATTGCTGGTCATCTTCTGGTCCAGCTGGTGCAAACCCTGCACGGAAGACCTGCCACAAATCCAAGAGCTTTACAGTAAATATCACAGCCAGGGTTTTGACGTACTGGGAATCAACCTTGATGCGACTCCCGATCTGGCAAAAGCTTACGTCAAACAACACAGCGTTCCCTGGGCCCATATTCACGAAGAGGGTGGTCTGGAAAGTGCCCCGGCACGTGACTTCGGTGTGATCTCACTGCCGACCATGTTCCTCATCGATAAATCGGGCAAGGTAGTCAATCGCAGTGCAACCGTATCCGATCTGAAAAAAGCACTCCCCGATCTGTTGAAATAACCTGTTTCCAGGTTGTCTGGGAATTCGCTTTCGTCAACGAACACATGACGAGTCATCACTCAGGACAGGGAGAGAACCGCCTCTCTCCCGATACGTCCATCGTGCAACGCAGACGCGACCAGGACGCCGTCCGCTCTGAGTTCTGCCTGTGCGATGAGATCATCTGTGTGACTGATACCGCCACCTGTGATCAACTGCAGTGCAGGATGGCGGCTGCGTAATGTTCGACAGAGTGCTTCCGTCCCGGTGCCCGTTCCCGTTCCGACTTGCGCCAGATCTAGTAGAATCATTTGTTGCACCCCCTGCTCCAGACTTAGCTCTGCAATCTCCAATGGATCATTCAGCGCAGCAAACGGGTTCTCCGATGATGAACTGACCAGCGGCTGCCCCTGTTTCAAGTCGAGACTGAACACCGTCTGCGATGCGCCCCACCGCCGTACTAGTGCCCCCAGCTCTTGAGGCCCCTCGATTGTTTCCAGACCGGCGACAATGGATACGCCTTCCAGCGAAGTCAACGGCTCCGCATCGTCGGCAGTCCGCAGACCACAATCGAGCAGAAACGTGAAACCCTCTTCCAGCAGACTCTGATACAGTTCCAAATTCAGTCTTTGATGCAGAATCGCATCCAGGTCGGCCACATAGAACTCGGTCAATTCAAATTCCTCGCGTAAAGCGCGTGCGATGTCCACAGGCTGACTCGACTGCGTCAGACGACTCTGAATCGGTCGATACAAGTCGCGCTGACCGGCGACGCCTCGTACCACTGTTTGATTGAGAATGTCCAGAACCGGAATAATTTTCATCGCTGTGCTTTAAGATTCCCTGTAAAATCAGGAGACGACATTTTGTAAGCGTGCCACACTCTTTCTGAAAGAGAGGCTCCCTTATTTCTGTATCGCTGATTAAAATAACAGTTCGAAAAAAGTAAGATTTCGACAGACAACATTACCCGATCCCCCCGCGAAAAGAAAACCAGATGAAAATCTTCGAAGCGGATCTGACCAATCCACAGCATGCGAGTGCAGTCGTCTTGCTGCTGAACAGTTATGCCGATAGCCCTGAAGGGGCTGGTAAATCATTGCCGGAAGACGTGCAACACAATCTGACAGGCACTCTGCAGAAACGGCCTGATGCGGCTGTGGTGCTGGCATTCGAAAAAGAAACACCTGCAGGTCTTGTGATTTGTATTGAAGGTTTCTCAACATTCGCCTGCAAACCATTACTCAACATTCATGATGTGTTTGTCGCACCGGAATATCGGGGGCAAGGTCTCGCCCGGCAGTTATTTGACCACGTTGAGACCATTGCCAAAGCACGCGGATGTTGTAAACTCACTCTGGAAGTTCTGGAAGGCAACAAGCGTGCCCAAGCCGCTTACACGAAATTCGGATTCGCCGGTTATGAACTGGACCCCGAAATGGGGCAGGCCCTCTTCTGGGAAAAGAAACTGTAACAGTTCAGTGAGTACTCAAAAAATAAAGTAGTCCGTTTATGAAGTATGATGTTGTCGGCGTCGGTTTAGTCGTAGTGGATCATCTGGTCGTGTTAGCACAACACCCGGATCAGGATACGAAAACAAATATTATCAGCGACGCATATCAGGTCGGTGGTCCGGTTCCCACCGCGCAGGTTCTACTCAGTCGATTCGGTAAACAATGTGCCTTCATCGGCAGTTGGGGCGATGATCAATATGGCCCGTTGATCGCAGAAGATCTCGCTGCGGAAGATCTGGACCTCTCTGCCAGCCGCATGCTGCCGGGAACCCGCTCCGGTTATGCGCAGGTCTGGATTGACGAACAGGCGGGAACCCGCACGATTGCCTGCTATCGACCACAAAATTGGCTGCCGCCGACAGAGTTGGACTCAGCACTGTTCCAACAGACCAGAGCCGTGCACCTGGATGGCTGGCCTTCAGAAACCAGTCTGCAGGCAGCCCGACTGGCGCGGCAGGCCGGCGCGCTCATTTCTCTGGATACAGGATCACTGAAACCAGGCATGCCCGAATTGATTCCCTATCTGAACGTGATGAATTGCCCGCGTCGCTTCATCACGGAATATCTGCAAACAAATGACGTTCATGCGGCCGGTAAAGCATTACTGGCACAAGGCCCCGAGATCGTTACGATTACCGATGGCACACGCGGCGCATGGCTCTTTACGGAAGCAGGCTGCCTGCATTGTGCGGCACTGCCTGTGCTCTCGCTCGATACGACGGGCGCGGGCGACATCTTCAGCGGCGCGTTGCTCTATGGCATTCTGGAAGAGTGGCCTCTGGAACGGGTCTTACAATTCGCCTGTGTGACGGCGGCTCTAAAATGCGAGCGACTGGGAAATCGGGGCGCACTTCCCACGCTGGCGGAAATCGAAGTAGTTCTGCAAACCAGAGCACCTGCTATTGAAGTCGATTCGCTCTGATCGGATCAAACCGAAACTCAGACTAAGGAGCGGCGTCTTTCACAATCGGATTGATCAGGGTGCCAATCCCGCTGATTTCGATCGATACAATGTCGCTGTTTTCGAGCGTGAATTCATCGGGGGGCACAATGCCGGTTCCCGTTAATAGAATCGCACCGCTGGGGAATTCGTTTTCTTTCCCTAACCAGCTAATCAGATCTTCCAACTCGCGGGCCATCTCTGCGATCGATGTCTCGCCTTGGAAGACTTCTTCGCCTCTACGTTCAATCGTCAGAGTAATTTTCGTCGCTTCCCGTTCCAGCGGTTTCTCATGCAGTAGAATACAGGGTCCCAGGCCACAGCACTCCTTGTAGAATTTTGCCTGAGGCAGGTACAGCGGGTTTTCGCCTTCGATGTCGCGGGCCGACATATCATTTCCAACAGTGTAGCCCACAAGTCGTAAATCTGGAGAAACGATCAGAGCGAGTTCTGGTTCCGGCACTGACCATTGGCTGTCATAGCGGACTCGGACTGGTTGATTCGGACCGCAGACCCGGTTCGGTGTCGCTTTAAAAAACAACTCCGGTCGATCTGCCGTATAAACCTGATCGTAGTGAGAGGCAGCTGCCTCGGATTCTTCCATCCGGGCAACCTGACTGCGTTTGTACGTCACGCCGGCGGCCCAGACTTCCTGATGATCGATGGGTGCCAGAAACTCCAGCTGGCTAAAAGGAACCGGAGGCAGTTCGGTATCAATCAGAAATTTTGCAAGGCCGATGGGATCGGGGGCAAACAAGATATCTGATAAACGATGACAGTTATCGACCTGAGATAAATCCAGAAGCTGAACGCCATTTTCTTCCACGATGGCGACATGACGTTCTCCATTTGACAACAAAACTTTAGCGAGCTTCATCTTCAGTCTTCCTTCTGATATTTGTCTAACGCGGCAAGTGTCCTTTGCATGTCTTCCGGTAATGGTGCCTCAAATTTCATCGGTTTTCCACTCTGCGGATGATTAAATTCCAAACAATATGCATGAAGTGCTTGACGCTCGATTAATATATCGGTCTCCTGCTCTGCCTCAGCCGTTTCTGCCTCGCCGCTCACGTCTGTCATTTTCAATGCGATCCGGCCCCCATAGACACGATCAGTTACAATGGGATGACGGATATGTTGCATGTGAACGCGCAACTGGTGCGTCCGCCCGGTACGCGGCTTGAGTCGCACGTACGTGAACGCTTTATAGCGCTCGATCACTTCGTAAAACGTAAACGCGTTGCGGGCATTGCCCCCCTCGTCACAGACAATCATCTTTTCCCGCGCACGAGGATGCACACACATAAATGTATCGAGGTAGTCGCTATCAAACTCCATACGGCCCCAGACAATCGCCCGGTACTCTTTTTGAACTTCCCGTTTCTCAAACTGGGCGCTCAATTTCGCATGCACCTGATTATCCTTGGCAACGACCATGATGCCGCTCGTATTTCGATCGAGCCGATGCACAATGCCCGGACGATATTGACCGGCGACATCACTTAATTGATCGAAGTGGTGCTGCAGCGCGCCCGCCAGTGTGCCCGCATAATTTCCTTTTCCCGGATGGACAATCATATCGGACGGTTTATTGATGATGGCAATCCAGTCATCTTCATAAACGATGTCGATCGGAATATCTTCCGGCGGCAGCCGATTGTCCGGCATTTCGGGCAAGCGAACAGAAACGCGATCATTCACACGCATCCGCCGCGCCGCTTTTGCGGCCAAACCGTTGACCAGTACTGCTTCCTGCTTAATCGCTTTCTGGAACAGCACGCGCGTATAATTGGGATACAGGCGACACAAATAATGGTCGAGCCGCCAGCCGTGAGCGCGTGCCTCGACCGTAATTTCAATCGGTTCACTGGAGAGCTCTGGAGGTGGTGACGAAAGTTCGTCAGACATTATGGTTTCTTTTCGGTCGCTGGTTCCGACTTTGGTTTCTCAGCGGGAGTATCCGCTTTTTTAGCAGATGCTTCTGGAGCAGCCGGCTTTTCAGCAGGTTTCGAATCTGCTTTCGCTGGTGCCGCTGGCTTGGCGTCGTCTGGTTTCTTATCTTCGGTCTTCTTTTCTGTGGGCTGAGGAGAAGACGTTACAGGCGCGGGAAGCCCTGGCAGGCTTGGGAGACCGGGAAGTGCTGGAAGTCTGGGTGTTTCAGTTGAACCAGTTGGTGCGCCGCCAGGTGCAGCACCACCGGGCATAGGCAGATTGAACCCTGGCTGCTGTCGATCACCGGGTTTAGGAGTCTGAGCATGGAACCATTTGTAAAATTTCTTCGTTGCTTCCTGATCCAGAACAGCGACTTTTTCTCCTTCCACCGGTTTCACACGTTGCTCGGCCAATTTGCGGAAGATGGATTCCGGGTATTCCTGAATCAATTTTTGATAGAGTTCAATTGCATTTTTCAAATCACCGTCCGACACGGATTCTTCCGTGCGTGCCATTCCAAACAGGGCACGTTCACGAATTTCCGGCAAGGTGCTGGAGGAATCGAGCAGTTGCTGGAATTGTTCTTTGGCATCTGTGAGATCGCGATCACCGGCACTGCGATCAGTAAACGAATTGCGAATGCCGGATTGCAGATGGCTTTCCGCCGCGTGGACCAACGCCCATTGTGCGACTTTGGTGCCGGAATAATCTTCGGCGACGGTTTCAAAATCGGCCGTGGAGGTACAGGCGGCTAAAAGGGTCCAGCCCTCTGCATCCTGGTCGCTTCGACTGGAAGACCAGGAAAAATAGCCGATCACCACAACAAAAATGACGCCGGCTGCAACGACCGCTTTCACGCCGTATTTTTCCATAAATGGTTCTGCCTGAACCATCAATTTACTCAAGTCGTTGGTTTGCAGATCGTGTCTATGTTCGCTCTTCATGAGAGTCTCTCGCAGTAAATATGAAATCGTCCGAAACTCATTCTCTCACAACGAGATAAATAAGTCCATCGCGCGAGTATATTGCCCCTGAATTTATGCGTCAAGCTGATCCCCCGGCTCTGGCCGGTTTCAGTGTAAAGAAATTCAGATTTTCGATTCCCGAAGACTAAATTCAGGCCAAATCAGCATAAAAACGGACTGATCAGACATTCCCTGACTCGAGAGGAGTGCTCCGGCGAGATTCTAAGGTGAATGGGAGCATTTCAGATCTGCCTGCAGTGAAGCTCCTGTGCCACGTGAACAACGAGTTTGCTTAATCCACCAGGACAAATGCTTTTTTGAGGCTATAAACAAAACAGGGATACATGAAGAATCCCACCAGCATCACCGAGTAAATGTGGATCAAAGAGACTTTGATCAATCCAAGATCCACCACCAGCTCGATGCACCAGGATCCCAACAGAAACAGAACGGTCAATACCAACAGGCCGTACACTTTGAATAGCTGATCAGGGCGATTGATATATAACAACAGTTTTCTCAGAAACAGAGCAAACAGAATCAAACCAACATACCCTGCCAGTTTCAGACTCAGTGCCAATGGAAGCCCTAGAAATCCAGGCCCCCAAAAGACGGTTCCTGAAAAAATGATTTTGGCGAAAAAGCCGACTGCCGCCCCGATGAGTACACCGCGGGAATTGACTTCATGCGGCACTGCGAAAAATAACAGTGCGCCTGCCAATATGATCAGATGTCCCATCAGCGATGTGACAGGCAGGACCTGCTCGACTACGGACAGCATTTTTGTGCTGAATTCAAAATACAGTACCCCCACCGCCGCCAGGAAAACAAGAATGCCGCCATAAATGAACAGATTAAATCCCTGCCTGATCCGTTTTAGTGATATCGATGGTTCCTGAATCCACTGCGCACCCGAAGTTGGATCTGGATTCGAGGCTGCCTCTGATTCGTTATTCATGCTTCCCTGATCGCTGACTTCACTCAATAAAACTGGCTTTTCCTATTTGACAGTGAAACATCTTAGCAAACGCAGCACCAGACACAAGTTTTTGGCTGTCAGCAAAACGAAACCATTATTTTTCAAGTAATTGTCTTTGAAAAGATTCCAGCAGTTTCACATTCGCCTCAAACTGCGCGGGGCTCGTCGCATCTGCAAGTGACGTGGCTTTGAGAGCCGATGCGATGTCGGTAGACGAATCGATGCGTATTAATAAATGAAACACATCATGGCCACCTTTTGATTGAGCTAATTCTTCCGGGGAACGGTTCGCTGCAGAATAGACATTGATCAGTAATGGTATCCCCGCTGAATTACACAGGACTCTTGCCTGATATTTATTTTGATCCTGGGGGTTGGATTTCAGGTCCATTCTTTCCCAATCAAAATCGCCAGTTTGAAATATGTGATCAGGAACGGCTATCTGCTCTTTTGTCGCAATCGGAAACGTGTTAGCCAAGAGTCTTAGAATTTCGGGAGCGGTGGCATCCGAAAAAAACGAAACACGACCATCCGCAAACAGCAGATGACCACCGTCCCAGGGAGGATGCCCGAAACTCGCTGGCACGTCACACAGTTTTGATCCCAGCGGACGCCAGTTGAAAGGATATCCCCACGGCTGATAATTGCCCGCTACTTCACCAATCAGCCAGGTATTCGCATCGCCGTTTTTCATCTTGTCAAAGGTGACATTACTATTGCGATGCAGCAGGTTGGGATTTCCCAGATAATGCGTCAGTCCATAACCGGTGCTGGTAACATGTATGTCGACTCCAGGAATCTGGTACGCGTAAGGAAGGATTTCGTACACTGTTAAATTATGCGGACTATCCCAAGGCTCATTATAATCAATCTTACTGGAAAGATTATTTTGGTCGAGAAAAGGCATGATCAGCATCACCCAACCATGCATGGCCACATCGTCTTCGCGAATGGTCCCCCCCGGTGGGAAGCACCGATGTAAATCGTGATAATTATGAAGTGCCAGCCCAAACTGCTTCAGATTATTTTTCGAACTCGACTTGCGGGCTTGTTCTCGAGATTTCTGAACGGCAGGCAGGAGCAAGGCAATTGTCAGGGTAATGATGCCTAATAAAACGCACAGTTCTACCCAGGTCAGACCTGATCGACGCTGCTTGGCCATGCTGTCAGTTCCTCCCGCTGTAGGACTCCCCAATCGTAGTCTCAGTCACCTGGTTTGAAATCCGTTTTTTGGAGACAGAGCAATCCATAATTTGGCGAGTAGTTTGATATAAATGATCGCCATCCAAAGCGCAACGATAGGGACCAGAATTGCGCCAATCATGATTCCGAAAAACGCACCGATCATAATAAAAATATACCCAATCAACAGACAGACTGTTAATGCAAAATATCCATGGGCTTCTGTTTGCAGCTTCCGAGATTGTATATAAAGTGCCATTTTAGCCATGAACGAGATAAAGAAAATGAATCCCAAAATGCTGAAAATGCTCAGAATAAATTGAAATACGTCACCAAATGATTTCGCATAAAAGTAGCCGATTATAAAGGCGGCGACATTAACGACCTTGCACCCAATCGAAGCCTTCAATATCTTTCTGGCTCCAGATTCTTCAGGAACTGCCAGACAAATGAGAGGCCCCAACACCATCAATATCGCGCCAAACAGGCTTACAAAACGGAAGACTAAGTGCACCGTCGGGGGAAGCTTGCCGATAGCAATCACCGGTCCGGCTATGATGGAAAGCAGAATGAGTACAAAACCAGTAAATTCAATTGCCACTCCCAATCTGACCTGTTTTAAGGAGCGACTTTTCTCATTCTTCTCGCGAGGATCGAGATTCGCTTCGGTTTGATTCGCGTTCATTCAGATTGTCATTCTGCTGATGTCGGATTTGCAAGATTGAACTTACGCAAGATACTGAATTCTCCAGGCGAAGCAGGTTCTCTTCTTTTAGTTTGATTCCATTTTCTGCTGCAGTTTCTGCAGCGTTTTCACATTCGCTGCCAACTGCGCGGGCGTAGCATCCTCGGACATTGAAGATTCCTCTAACTCCTGGGCGATGTCTGTGGTGGAGTCGATGCGTAAGAGAAGCTGCGGAGCAGGCCCCTCTTTCTTCCGTCTCCCTGCTCCTTTCGGAGCGAAAAACACTTGAATAACCAGTAGTTTTTGTTTCTTGTTTTCCAGCGTTTTGGCAAAATACTTGTGTTTGCTCTCTGAATCAGACTCCAGTTCGATGGGTTGCCATTCCCAACGAAAGTCCCCCGTTTGAAAGACTCGGTCAGGGGCGGCCGTCTGTGCTTCAGTCGCGACGGGAGGTGCCTCGGCAAAGCGTTTCAAGATTTCGGGAGCGGTTTGATCTGAAAGAAAAGAGACGCTGCCATCGGCGAACAGCAGATGCCCGCCGTTCCAATTCGAACGTCCATAACTGTTGGGCCCTTCACACAATTTCGTTCCCAAAGGCCGCCAGTTGAAAGGATAACCCCACGGCTGATAGTGGCCGGTCACTTCTCCCGTCATCCAGGTATGCGAGGTCCCGTTTTCCATTTGACCAAAGGTCACATCGCTATTGCGATAGAAGAGATTCGGGTTCGCCAGATACTGGGTCACCCCAAAACCAGTATCAGTAAAACGCTCATTGCCCCCTGGTATTAAATAGACAGGAATCGCCGAATCAAACACGAACGTGTTGCGAGGGCTCTGCCAGGATTCGTTTAAGTCAAGCCAGCTATATGCAATATCATCAACATAAGGGAGTAGCATCACCATCCAGCCCTGCATGGCGGTCTCGTCTTCGTGGATGATACCGCCGGGGGGCAGACTTCCCTCAGCCTCGTGATAATTTAGAACAGCCAGACCGATCTGCTTCAGATTATCTTTTGATTGTGTCTGGCGGGCTGCTTCTCTGGACTGAAAAACGGCCGGCGAAACTAACGCAAAAACCAGCAACGCCAATCCGAGCATCAGACCAATTGCTATCCAACGTTGTCCTGACATCAAAGTGTGCCTCTCATTTGAGCATGATCTTGTTTCAGATACATCATCTTCATGCGTATTTCCAATGGCCTTCCCACTTGTCGGTCCAGAGAAACTGGGCCGCGAGATGGCCGTTGCGGCGGAGTTGCAGCCAGTCGAGATGTTCGATGCGACAAACAATGACCGCGAAGTTTTCAAAACCCAGTTGGGCTTCTTCATCGTTGGGTAGACGGTCAAACAGATAATCGGGCAGATTGGAAACGGCGCTGTCGACTTTCGTGCCTGGCGCGGAAACCGTGATATACCCTCGGCGATGCTCGGGGCTGCTGTCCTGCCAGTGTTGTGCGGCTCGTGCAGCATCACTATGAATTGTCGCACTGCCCCGCAAACGAATCTGCACCCGTGTGATCGGATCGTAGGTCACCCATTCGATCCAGGGGGACTCTTCCAATTCGCTCACCTTATCGGACCGCCGGTCGGTATAACAAATGAGTTCCCGCGATTCCGGCTGTACGTCCCGCAGCACCACAGTACGCACGCGGGGCCGCCCTTCCGCTGCGGTTGCCAGTTGCCCCAGCCGCCAGGGATGGGTCTCCGTTTCGATGGCAGATGTCAAGTGCTGCCAGGTCTCATCCAGAATCGTACTGACTTTGGCGGGATTGAATTCAAATTGTCTGGTCATCGGAGCCCTGTTCGGATTCTTGATTCCACGGTAATAGTTGTTCTCTCTTCATTCTGCTTGATCTCAGGCGATGGTCAAGCAGAAGTTTGAAAGTTCAGGGGCTCTCATGGGTTAATACTTCATCTTTGGGGTGATATAACAGTGCGATGGGCAACATTACCAGAGCAAGCACCAGAAAAACATGGCTCATCGGCCAATGCAGCTTCGTGCAGACTGTGGTAAAAATCTGAAAGCACAGGGCCGAGAGGACGATGCCGATCCAGTTCACCAGATTCATGGTGCCAATCATGCGGCCTTTTTGCGATTTGGGAGGCCGGGTTTGCAGTTCCACCTGTAGTGGCACGACGAACAGGCCGGCGAAGAAGCCGAGCAGTGTGAGCACTGAACGGGCCATCCATTCGGCTGCATTTTGGGGGATGAACGAATTCCATAAAGAGGTGTCGGCTTCTTTGAGCGTTTCCAAGCCGTCAGAAGGTCCCCACCAGCCGATACCCGACATCATGATCAGACAAAATACGATGCCCCAGGCACCGATGGTGACGAGTTTGAAATTCACCCGTTTATGGGAAACGCGGCCCGCCATCACACAACCGACCGAAATCCCCACGCCCATACAAGCCGCCATCAGGCTGGTACGGCTGACGCTGAGGTGCAGTTGACCGATACCAAAAATATTCACCAGCGGCTGAATGATGCCTCCCACGAACCAGAAGACAGACGAGATCAACAACACCGATAATAGTCGACCATCCTGCTTTAGCAGAGTTCGCGTTTCCGCGCTGATACCCAGCGTCGACCAGCGGAACGGAAGGCCGGGATGCGCGACCGGCGTTCTGCGAACCCAGAACGAGGAGATCGTACCTATGATGGCGATCGCGATACAGAAATAGCTCGTCTTCCAGAGTTCTCCCGGAAAGGCCTGTTTCACAAAACCGGCGGAAGCCATTCCGAAAATAATCGCCAGAAAGGTCGTCATTTGAATGATGCCGTTGGCTTGCGGTAAATCATCATCGCGAAGCATCTCCGGAAGAATCCCATATTTGGCAGGCCCAAACATGGCACTTTGCGTACTGAGCAAACCGAGGACGACCAAGAGCGGCAGTAAATTTCCGGTAAAGAATGCAGCCATCGCCAACAGGGCAATCACGATTTCCGCGATTTTGCAGGCGATGACAATCGTGCGTTTGGAGTGGCGGTCGGCATACCAGCCTGCCAGTCCGGAAAAGAAGACGAACGGCAGTGCAAAGACTGCCAGAGCGATCCCCTGCTGATCACTGGATTGTGCCTGTAACGCCTGTTGCGCGCAGAACAATAACACGAGCTGCTTAAAAAGATTATCGTTAAAGGCGCCCCAGAACTGGGTGACCGTCATGCCCCAGAAGGAGGAGTCATGATACAGAGGTGGGAGCTCTTTACTGGGCGTCAATTCCATTTCCGTCACCGCATACAGTCCTTGTCGAGGGGCAATATTGGCCGTGCTTCACAACTGAAATCAAGCTGGTATTCGCTCCGGAAAGGCGTCCCATTAAAGAACCAAACGACTTCGGCAGACGGGAATACACACACGGCTGGAACAGCTGAATCACGCGCTGCTAAACCATAGTGACTGGCCGGATTTCTGACAATGTTGATTGAGCCAAACCCCCGAATATGAATCGAATTTCATTCAGAAATTTCGTTCACCGGGATATCCGATTAGCCCGTTCCCTGCCCTTTATTCGATCGACTCATTTGCAGCTTCTGCTTTGAGTGGAGATAGAGCGCGCTGTGCATTTTTGATGCGGATGACTTTGAAATTGTCTCCGCCTTGCTTACGGGCCAGTTGAATAATCAGGCTCTGATTGCTGGCTTCGCCGTAAATCCATATTTCATTGATCGCCCCCCCGGAAATACTGCGACCAATTTGTGTGGGCGCGCCCAACACTTTTTTGACCTGATTGCGGTTCATGCCCGCGATGACGGTACCGTTGCGAATGGCTTTGCGAATCGGATCGTCACGGAATTCTTTGACTTCTTCCGGATTGAGCCATTGGTCTTTCTGCAGCATAAACCCGAGCCGCCCCAGCAAGGTGGCTGCGTCCGTAGACTTGGGATTCAACTTCCAGGCCTCTAACAACAGTTTCGTCGCGGCCTGTTTGTCACTTGCCAGTTCAACCAGGTCACGGGCCAGCCGCACGCGGCCGTCTGCGTCACCGGCGTCCAGTTTTTTCCGGCGCTGTTCGAACCAGTTCACTAACGTTTGTTTCGATTTTTTGGGATTATCCCGCTTCTGATATTCCTGCGACAGATCCAGTACGTACTGACGGGGCAGCTCGCCAACCCGATGGAAATCAAAATCCAACTGCATGGTCTGATACTGTTTGACCAGATCCGTGCGTTCCGGCAGTTGCTTTTCAATACGCGCCGCAATTTCAAAACCGTTGCTGCCGCCTTCGGACAGATTCTTCAGGATGCCTTCCAATAGTATCTGCGAATAAAACCAGCGAACCAGCCGCTCCCGTTTCTTCTGATCGGCTTGATTAAATACCTCTGTCTGACGTTCCAGATACTGCTTGCGTTCAGCCGGTACATCCAGCTTTTGCGGTGTTTGGGCTGATGGGAATAATTTGAGCAGCCGCGTGATCAACGGCCCCTGGTCCGGCTTTTGCTGTTTCTTTAATAACTGCCACTGGAGAACCAAAGCTTCATGCTTGAAGGCATTCGAAAGCAGTGGATCAAGTTGATATTCCAACGCGCGATCGGCCAGTTTCAAAAGGGACTCCGGTTGTTTGACCAGTAGTTGACGATATTCGAGATCAATCCCATTCTGATATGCGGCGAGCGCTTTCTGAGTCAGTTCTGTATCACTGTAGAACGCAGCCCGCTTTGTGCCCCAGTCCGCCAGGGCATACCATTCCCTGGCTTTGGTCCGGTCGATTTTGGTTTCCTCGATCACGAAATGTTCGACATCGGTCGGCATTTTTTTCAGGGACTGCATTTTGAATATGATCCGACCGTTTTCCCGCGCCAGCTCGCCTGTGACTTCTACATTTTTGTAACTCGTGTCCAGTTTGGGAATCGGACCTGCAAAATAAAACGGGATCGGACAATTGCGAAACCGCAGTGATTTGGAATTGAATGTTGAAAGGCGTCCCTCTAAGGTCTGCGAGACGCCAAGAAATCTCTTCCATTGATCGCGCTGGCTGACAAAGTTTTGAATACTGCGATCAGCGGAAAAAGCAGTGCCCTGGAACAAAATCAGAGCGAGCAGCAAGCAGAGGAAGCATCGATTACGAGTCTGTATTATCATTTCGACAGCCCCAGGAATTGGGTTTGTTGATTGAGAACGCCTTCAATTTGATTACGATTGTGAAACTCATCGAACTGAATTCCCAGTTGCTCATACAAATCCAGGTGTGACCATAAAAATGCCGTTTTCCCATCGAGTTCAATGATGCCTGTATCAGATTGGCTAGCAGCCTGTTGAAATGTCGCAATCTGAGCTGCAAAAATGAGGGGCTGCCCGGGATGCTGCTCGAGATACTCAAGGAATGACGGAGACGTCAATTCCAGATACAACGTATATTCGTCTAGCAGCACCGGTAAATTCAATCGAAAGCGGGGTTCTTCGGTTTCGGGATCAGGGGGGAGCGGTAGCAGGGATGCTTCAAAAATCATCCAAGACCCTGCATATCGCAAATCAAACAGCGAGTTCCAGCTTTGCTCATCACTTTGTTTGATCTTGGTCACCGCTTCATCGGCAAGCTCAAACAACGGTGAGACGGCTTGCAAGTTGATCGCCTGTAATTCGCGCGAGGTCTGGCGTATCTCATTCGCACTCTGATCAGTGCGTCCCAGCACCTCGAGCGCGTGAAAGGCTTCCTGATAAGCCGTGTTTGCGGCTGGCAAGTCTCCCTGCTTGAGCAGGTCTTCACCTGTCGCGGTGGCTATTTTGAGAGTTTCTGACGCCTGCTCCAAATTGCGGCTGTGGAGTATTCCGTAAGCTGTGAGCCCCACAATCAGCATGATGCCCGCCAGAATGCCTCTGAATGGAGTGATCAGTTTTGTACGTGGCGCCGGTAACTCGAAGCGTGAGACTTTAGGTTTTGCGGTCGCAGTGGCAACGGCTTCCCCGGCCTGGCGCGCAGCCTGTTTCTGTTTGCGTTTTTCTTGGAACTTTGCCATGAACGGCGTATTCAGAATCAATTCAACCAGTTCCTGCTTTGTGGGAACCTGTTTTTTCTTTTTGCGTGCTTTGGGCGCAGGATAACTATTGCGGGGGAGTATGAAATAGGCCTCATCGCACTGCTGACAGAGATGCCGTGAAGGGGTTTTACGACGATAACCAGACAGACTCACTCCGCAGACGCACACGATTTCATAGGGCTCTGGGATATCCTCCTCACGGCGTTTTTTTTTCGACGGAATTTTCAGCCAGTCAGCCATAAAATCAGTACCGTGTTCGAGTTGGGTAAGCCTGACATTGAAGGTAAATCGACCTGCATCTTTGAACAAAAAGGGCCTTCCTTATTATAGGCATCCCGGCTGCTGATGTCATAGGACTCTGTTAGGTGAGACCGCGCTCAGCAACAATTTTGTCTGAATTTCATCCGAATCAGTCAAAAAAGAGGAGGCAATTCATCACTACAATCGCTACTTTCCGGCCCAGTCACCAAAACTTTCTATTTAAGAGTAATCCCTCCCCCTGGACAGCCCCAAAAGTTTGACCGACTCTGTTTTCCAAGGTATATGCCAGTATAAATAGTATGTTTCTTTTTAGAATCATCCACTTGGATATCGCACACACAGTGGTTGGCAAGGATGCATTTCCACAGATTTCAAATTCGTTAAGAGCGGTTTTTTGGAGCATCAGGATGTCTACCATTTCATCCCCACATTCACAGGTCACACAAAATCCACACGCGCTTCAGGTCTCGCTTCTGCCTCTCACACATCAGATGGCAGCCGTCGAATTAACGAGCGGCGACTACCAGATCGGGTCCTCGGCAGAGTCTTCGATACGGATTGAAGTTCCAGGTATCGCGGAAAAGCATTGCAGCATTCATGTTGGAACTGATGAAGTGACCTTGCAGGCCATCGATCCGCGCGTCTGGGTGAATGATCGGCCAATTCGCCAGATCACACTCACAGCCGGCATGAAGTTCTTTGTGGGTCCTGTCGGTTTTCTGGTGGAGACCATTACCGAAGTGACCGTGGCAGCGAAACCGGAATCGGAACCAACGCGTTTCGAAAATGATCCTGCATCAGGTGCCCGGATTGAAATACCGGAAGAACTGCAAGCGGTCGCCAAAGTTCAACAAATGCTGGCAGAACGTCACAAGTTACTGCAGAAGATCGAATCGGAACAGGTTCAACTGCAACGGGAGATGGAGTTACAGGAAACGGAACTGCACCAACTGCATCAACGTTTTTCACTTGAACCGGAGTTGCCAGCGGGAGCTGACCGTGAGCCAGTCAATATTCAAGCAGCTCACAATTTACAACCATCCTTTGACGAGTCGATTCTGGAGCTGGATCAAAAACTGAAGCAGTTAGATCTGTTGCAGCAGGAAGTTTCACAGGAACAGGCACAACTACTTTCACGACAGCATCAGGTCAATGCGCAGAGACACCAACTGCAACATCTGGAACAGTCTCTGCAAGGGGAGCTGACAGAACAGCAGCGGGAACTATCCCATGCCTGGCTGGACCTTGAAACAAACCAAGCCAGTGCGCAGTTAGAACTGGAAACTGAGCGAGCCTTTCTGGAAGAATCGAACACGGCACATCAGCAACAGCTAAACGCGATATCTGAAGTAGAACAGTCATTCCAGTCTTTCGAACAGGAGCTGACCGAAGAGCGCACTCGTCTGGAGTCCTGGGCAGAAGACCTCGAAACTCAGCAGAGTTCACTTCAGGAACAGGCGACGGTACTGTCCGAACAAAAGCAAACTCTGGAAGAACAGCAACTGGCCAGCGTTGATCAGACCGAGCTACAACAGGAACTGGAACAACAAAAAGTACAACTGCAGGAAGAACTGTCGCAACTGGAAGCAACTCGCCATGAACTGGCCGAGCAACAAACACTACTGCAAAACCAGACTGAAACGTTAAATTGTCAGCAACAGGAAGCGCAAGCGATACGTGAGGAGTTCGAGCAAAAGAACTCCACGTTGCAGGAACTGGAATCGCAAATCTCAGAGCGACAAAACACGCTCACCGATCAGCAGACAACCCTGAATCAACTGCAGTCGGAACTCGATGCCAAATCAACCGAACTGGAAGCAGAGCGCGAAGCGTATACACTCCAGATGAGTCAACTTGAAGAACAGCGTACGCACTTTGAAAAAGAAAAACTGGAGTGGGAAAACGCACGAACCAGTCTGGAAGAGGATCAGACGGCGTTAGAATCTCAAACGAATGCGATCGCCGCGCAGCAAACGGGGCTGGAACAGTATCAGTCAGAACTGGATCTGCAGAAACAGGAGCTC
>TARA_R110002095_G_scaffold203734_2_pt1 | contig 110010 bp, 96 predicted proteins | sample TARA_R110002095 | Tara Oceans TARA_R110002095 (sample SAMEA4397255) | marine metagenome | biome: Polar Biome; feature: [SRF] surface water layer (ENVO:00010504); material: water (ENVO:00002006), including particulate matter (ENVO:01000060) such as... | depth 5 m | reverse complement strand
CGTGGGTTACAATGATTTTCTAAAGTAAGTGCCATTAGGCTAGCGCCGTACCGCTCACAGTTGGTGGGTTGCCCTTACTCCTTCGCAATTTATTCAAGCCTTGAACTGTTGACAGATTTACTACCACGAAAGTCACGAAAAAACACGAAAAGTTTTTGTTCGGAGTGATTTTCGATCCTTGAAACCTTTCATTTTTCATGGAACCATTCAGAGCTTGCTCCACTAGCGAATGCTAGATAGCAGATTTTTCTGAGCGGAATGGCGCTAGCCACCGTTTTTGATGCAACAACCCAACACACCACCGGCGGCTGGCGCCGACCCGCTCACAATGGGTGAGTTTACTCTGGTTTCTGTGCAGTCGGACGTTGCATTTTGATGACTTGTTTTTTGCGGCGGTTGATGCCGTAGAGTGTGCCGGGCTGGCTTTGATCCCAGGCGATGCCTTGACCGGTGAGGGGGGCGGGCAGGGTGGTGACGTGATTGAGTACGCCCTCTGTTTTCGGTACTTCTAAAACATAGAGTTCGCCGTGATCGTGGCCCGTTGTGTAGAGTCGGCCATCGGGGCCCCAGGCGCCGCCGGAATTGCTGTTGGGGAGGAAGCGTTTCAGGACGGAAACGGGAAACGTAAACGTTGCCTCCGGCTGCCAGTGATCGTTGTACCGCACGAGGCGGGTCTTGCGGACGTTTTCCAACTCGCCGTAAAAGGCAAAGGCGATCCACCATTGGCCCTGCCGTCGATCAATCCAGTTAATGGCGCCCTCAGTATCAGGAAACTTCAGCGTCTCCAAATGTTTCAGCGTCTTCGCTTCGAAGATTTCTACCGTGTTCTTCAGCGGACTCGCGGGCCAGTTCGAATGAGCACAATACAGTTTGCCGTCAATCACAACACCGCTATTCAGATGACGAATGTGAGAGCCTTTGGGGCCCGTCCATGTTTTGAGTTGTGTACCATCCGTTTTTTGATAGCGGGCAATCTCTCGACTGGAAATGGCATAAAAGAAATCGTGATCAACGGCCACCGCCTGATGGGCTTCCTTCGCTGCGAAGCGCTGTAGCTCACGAAAGCCTTGCGATTTTTCTGCTGTCTGTGCTGGGAGTAGAGAACTGACGAGTATTAAACAGAGAAACCAAAGTGTTTTGATGTAGCTGTGATGTATCGTCATATTGCTCTCGTGAAAAATTTTCTTTGAGGTGGCTTTAGAAAAGTCATGATAACCGGACCGGGAATTGAAGTCGAATCTCGGTCATTTTTTTACTACCATGAAAAACAGGAAAAGCACGAAAACCTTTGTGTTTTTGAGCCGTCAAATAAAATAAAATTTATCAGAATCCAACTGATTCTGATATAAGTTGATCTAATACGGGAAACAAAGCATGCAAAAAATTACATTTTCCCGCCTGGCTATTCTCCCCTTGAGTCGCTGGTGAGCGACCCACAAGAGGAATCTGCTCTCATAGGAGTGATACCATGACTCAACGGAACCTTCTGTCGATTTACTCTTGCCAATTAATCGCTTTACTGTTTTTGAGCGTTCTGGTTTCCAGTGCTGTTGCTGAAGAAAAAGTAAAACAAAGGCAAACGGGGACCAGTAAAAAAGATCTGCATACCTATCAACTCGTTGCACGAGTCGCTTACCAGATTGGAAAAGACAAACTTTCTTTGCAAAAAAACAATAAACCAGACTCTTTAAAGACTGAGAATGGTCGTATCGAAGCATCTATCGATAAACTGACTCCAGTTGCAGGGGACATCACCAAAGCTTCCAAAATCCAAGAAGTTTCCTTTCATGCCCTATTTGATTGGCCCGAGTTTCCCATTTCGAAGGCGGACATGTCAATTCCCGTCGTTATGGCTCTCTCTTGCGAAGACTCAGTGACGGGACATGTCTGGACGGACTTTGGTAAGCCTGTGTTGAGAATTCACAAAGGGCAACCCGCTGTGGCAGAAGTGTCTCTTGGTCGTAGCGGCTCTATGGTTCCCGGTAAGTATCTGTTAACCGCCATGCTATTTGTTAAGCTTTCTCCAGAGAGCAGCCTCTCTCTCATGGATATCAAGCAAATAAAGTTTACGATTGAGCCTGAGGCAGTGAAAACGTCACCTCAACAGAAGAGTAATGATTTGAAAGACAAGAAGTAACAGGCGACTTCGATTCACGACATTCATGATCGCAGCCGTTCCTGATTATGATCTCCGTATCGACAATAGCAAAGCCAGACTGCTCACAGAAAGTGGGCGCTTCAGGGTCGATCATCTGGCGGGGCGTTTTCGTTGCATTTTTTGCAGTTGAGTTGATGGCCTAACATGGAGTCGCGACCGGCTTGGGTGGTGACCCACTCGCGGGCCATCAAGGGGGGATCGTGGCGGACGTGTTGATTGTGTCCGCAGTTGAGTTGTGCGACCCAGTGGCCGTCTTCGTCTTTGTGATAGCCGATGATGGGTTGTTGCACTGGTTACTCCTGGTTGGTGTGTTGTCTGATCGTTCGTAAACGGCGGCTCGCGCCGCTCCGCTCAGTGGGTGTGGGTTTCGTTTCTGTTTTATTCTACCACGAAAAGCACGAACCAATGGCTTTGTTCCTCATTCTATCTGACAGCTTAACATTGTTCATCTCTGTGGTTGAGAGTCTGTTGGGTAAAATCGGGTGAATGATTCACTATGTTCGTAAACGGCAGCTAGCGCTTTGCCGCTCAGTTTATTGGGAGATTGGATCTGTTATCAACGTGTGCTCTGACTGGTGCGTTGGTTACTGGCGGGCTGACACATGGGTCAGCCCCTACTACAACACTTATTGAAATGTAGCTCTGGAATGGAAATTAATTGTGCCGGGTAGCCCCGAATGTAATTCGGGGTTGTCGAAGACAACAGGAAACTGACAGAAAATGCTTTCGTTCCAGTTTGTGTTTTTTCATTACTGCGAGACTTTACTGAGATTTGTGTTTCCTCTGTTTTGTTTCGTTCTACTGTCAATTTCACGCTCGCGGCGGTCGGCCCGTTTGTGCATCCGGGCCGACCCAGTGGATGGGAGTTAAAATCATGTTTGTGAAAAAGATTCTCGTTAGGGGCGGGGTGGGGTCAAGAGGAAAGGGGGTTTTATGTGGGGGCGGACGGTGGTTGAGAATGTGCTGGATGGTGTGGGGAGTGGGCTGGGTGATGTTGGGAATGCGCGGATATGTGTCGACGCGCACAATAGAATCGAGTTTCATTTTGAAAAATCGCTCTGAAACAAGCGGTTTTTGTCAGGTGGGTTTGAAACGGGTTTCACTTCTTCACCTGAACCAGCAGTGCTCACGCGCGCGACACACAACTTCAGATAAAATAAGCAACGCCGGGTTCACGTCAAGGGCGTTTTTAGCAGTGTGCGTTCCCAAATCAACAGTGTTGTTTTAGAACCAGTGCTGCTTCAGAACCAGTTTTGTTTGTCAACAAGGGTCAGGAATGGTTTGTTGGCGAGGAAACAACGGAGGTTTTCCAAAAATGTTTCGAGATGGCGTTCGGGGACGCGGGTCGAGGCTGCTGCGATGTGGGGGGTGATGATCACGTTTTCCATTTGCCAGAGTGGGTGCTCAGCCGGCAGCGGTTCGATTTCGAACACATCCAGCCCGGCGCCGGCGATCTCGCCGTTTTGTAACGCGGCGGTTAAATCCTGGAGATCGACAATCGCGCCGCGGCCGATGTTGATTAGGTACGACGACGACTTCATTTGCTGGAACTGCGCGGTGCGAAACAGTTTTTCGGTTTGTGGCGTGTGCGGGGCGGCGATGACGACGAAGTCGCTGATGGTTAAGAGATCGTTCAAGCGGTCGACGTTCCAGACTTCCTCCACAACGCCGGGGACTTCGGTAGCGATGGGATCGACGGCGCAGACTTTCATCCCAAACGCGGCGGCGCGGCGGCAGATCTCCGCGCCAATGCTGCCGGCTCCGACGACACCCAGTGTGCAATCGGAGAGATGCTGATGACTGCGATCGACTTCGCTGACTTGTCCCGGTCCGGTGACAAAATTGGGTTTGCCAGCTTGACCGCCGATCGGTTGCCAGTTCGATTCGGTTTGCTGGCGGATGTAGCGATGCAGATTGCGGGCAAAGCAGATGACGAAACCCATCACGTGATCGGCGATGACATCATAAAATAAGCCGCGCATGTTGGTGAGCTGGCAGGGATGATCGACGAGTTCAGGAAATACATAATGTTCGAGACTGGCGGTAGGGGACTGAATCCACTGCAAACTTTCAGCCGCGGCGAGCAGTTCGGGCGTGATTTTTCCGAAGAAGGCGTCGGCGTCTTTGATTTCGGTGAGTGCTTCGGGAAGCTCCGAGATATTATAGACTGTCAGTTGGTCGGAGACTTCCTGAATGCGGGCGAGTCTTGTGGAATCGATGGCGGGGTAGATGAGTAGTTTTTTCATAGTTAACTATATTCAAGCAAAATATATTCAATCAAAAATGTTCGATGGAGCCACTGATGATGCGTTCGATGCCTGTTTCGGTTTGCAAAATCAGAAAGCCCTGATCGTCGACTTCAAGACATTCTCCTTGTTTCGACTCGCGCCCCGTATTAATTCGGATCGTTTTGCCGGTCAACAGGCAGTACTGTCGCCAGGCCGACATGAATTCGTTTTTCTCATCAGCGACATCATAGAGTCGATTTTCTATGCCGTTGATTAGATCGATGAGTGTGGTTGCCAGCGAATATTTCTGGCGGGTGGTTTCGTAGAGTGAAGTTCCCACAGATTGCAGAGCATCCTCAGCGGAGAGGAAGGAGTTATTCAAATTGACGCCGACGCCGATAACAACGAGCCCCGGTTGACTGGCGTCGGTTTCGACGAGAATGCCGGAGACTTTTTTGCTCTGCAGGTAAACATCATTGGGCCATTTTAATTGCAGGGTATATTCGGGGAGGTATTTTTCGAGTGTTTCGCAGACGGCGAGTCCGGTGGCTAATGCGATCAGGGGTTGCTGTTCGAAGGGAATTAGAATCTGGCTGACATCGACGACGAGGGAGAATGTTAAGCCTCCTTCAGGGGCCCACCAGGCATTACTGCCTCGGCCTCGGCCTGCTGTCTGTCTTCCGGTGAGGACCAGACGAGGCAAGTTGATGCCACGCGTTGGATTTTTGTTTACGACAGGAGAGAGGGTATTGAGGGCCCAGGTGTTGGTGGAGGCCAGACTTTCGAAGTAGTCGAGATGTTCGATGAACGTTTCCGTCTGAATTGCTTTTAGATCGTCGGCAGTAAACGGTAGCATTCCAGACTCATTTTTCAGGAAGGAGATCGAAGATCAGGAATTCTCGGACAACGCGGCGAGCGCTTCTTCCCGGGAATCGTATAAAGGCCAAAGGGTGCCGACCTTGATGCACTTGAGGATGTTCTGCATGTTATCGCAGGCATTACAGAAGACGGCATGCCCGCCGGTTTGCTTCGCACGCTGCAGGAGACGAATAATCGCCCCGATGATAATGGAGTCGAGGTAATCGACTTGGGACAAGTCAATGATCACATTTTTCACTTCTGGTGAATCGAACAGTCTCAGCACTTTATTGGATTCCACCTGAACATTGCTGTACTGAAATTGGATGGCTGAACCCTGGGGAACGACGACCAGATTGGGGGCGGCCTGTTCGACCTCAAAAATATCCAGGTTTTCTACCATTGTTCAATTCCAGTCATCCGCGATTTCAGTAAGTCCTGAAAAACACTGATTATGTAGTATCAATAGAGAGCAAGAAGAATTCATCAAAATCTGTTACAGAGCATACATAACCTTAATACAAATTTCAGGGTTGGAACGAAAAACTCTCTGAAAAATCAGGACGATTCTTGCAAAATGTACATCTTTTTCTGTGGAGGATCCCGCGGAATCAGGACTGGTATTTACGATTTTTTTCCCGTTCCAGATCCAGACAGACTGGTAATTTCAGTTGATTAAGGTGAAATATCTTAACTAGAATAGAGACTGGTTTGGAGAAATAATGAATTTGTACGATTGCCGCTGGTTGCATTCCTTATAATTACATTGATTAAAAGAGTTGTCCGAGGCAGCATTATCGCTCTAGACCAATAATTCCATAAAGTGGAAGAATTTTACCGGGAATGAGCCGATAAATTTATCCGAATCGTCGTTAAAGTGATGTGAACAATCTTCTATATTGGTTTCCCTGAATCAGCCTGTTGAATTGCCGTTATGTCGTCTTCTAAATTAGCCTGGAATAGCAGCCCTCGAATGCTTCTGCGTTCGATTTTGATGCTGGATGACAGTGCACACTCAATCGCATTGGGTACGGCGATCGGGATGTTTATCGCTCTGACGCCGACGGTTGGCATCCAAATGCTGATGGTGATCTGTTTTGCGTTTCTGACGCGTCCTTTGTTTCGATTTAATCAGATTGCTTCGCTGATTACGGTTTATATTTCGAACCCGCTGACGATCGTTCCCATTTACTGGTTCGATTATAAAATTGGCACCTACTATGTGGGTGGTTCGATGACTCAAAGTGATTTCGCCCGGATCCTTGAATTTGAAGGGTTCAGCGGCTGGTGGGAAACGGTGAAGCAGCTCTTGCTGGAAGTCGGCTCCCCGCTCATTATTGGATCTCTTGTGGTGGCGACATTTTTCTCGCTGGCGACGTATCCGATTATGCTCCGGCTGGTGATGCACTTTCAAAAACGGAGCCCGGAAGCCGATCTGGTAGAAACTGACGCCCAGACTGTGCTGTCATCTAAACCTGCCGACAAAGAGCAGAACACAAAATCTGTGCATCTTCATTCCAGCTAGGCGTTGAACTCCACCTGAACTCGCCCATAATGATCAGTCTGGATTGATCTGACCTGATTTCGACGAGATAGGAAGGTGCCTCGAATGCCGTCTCCCCAATATGATTGTTTATGTGCGGGTATCATTGTTGCGGACCATGTCTGCAAAGCCATCGATCATATGCCCAAGCCGGGAGAACTGATACTGACAGATGAGATGGAGCTGACCACAGGTGGCTGTGCGTCCAATGTGGCTGCAGACTTAGCGAGACTGGAGCGGCAGGTAGCGATCGCAGGCATTGTGGGGCAGGACGTGTTTGGTCGGTTTGTCGAAGAAAGCCTGATTCAATCGGGCGTTCACTGTGAGTATCTGATGAAATCAGATCAGCTTCCGACCAGTGGCTCGTTTGTGATCAACGTTCAGGGAGAAGACCGGCGGTTCATTCATTCTGTGGCTGCGAATTCGCTGTTCACCGGAGAAACCGTCACGGAAGAACAAATCAGGTCGAGTCGAATTCTATATCTGGGTGGCTATTGTCTGTCGGAAGAATTATCGCCGGACAATGTGGCTAAGATGTTCCGGATTGCGAAAGATGCTGGAGTGACGACGGTGCTGGACGTGGTGACTCCCCGGCCGGATGACTATTGGAAAATGCTCAAACCAGTGCTGCCTTTAAGTGATTATTTTCTTCCCAATAATGATGAAGGGGAATTGATTACGGGAGAATCCGACCCGATTGCACAAGCGCGGGCCTTCAAAGCAGCCGGGGCGAAGACAGTGATTATCACCTGTGGGAGCGAGGGAAGTATCCTGATCGATGACCAGAAGACGATTCATTCTGAAGTGTATCCGGTGAATCTGGTCGATGGAACGGGCAGCGGTGACGCGTTTGTCGCCGGTTTTATTCACGGATTGCTGGAAGGTGCCAGCCCTGAAGAATGCCTGCGGTTTGGTTCTGCATTGGGACACAGCTGTGTCCGTGCCACCGGTGCGACGGCCGGCATTTTTACCCGTGGAGAACTGAATCAGTTTCTCAGTTCCCACGAGTTGCCGGTAAAAACGCTCTAAGATCGCTGGCGCAATTGCAAATGTCTTATTTCTGATCCAAAAACGGCTGAACTGCTTTTCCCCAGACAAGATAGCCTGCATGATTTAAGTGCAAACCATCGGACTTGAACAGTTCCGGTCGCGGCTTGCCATCGGCTCCCAACATGGGTTTCCAGACGTCGGCATACTCCAGCAGGCAATTATTGGCGCACTGGTCGGCGATCAGTTGATTTGCTTTTTTGATGGTCTCCGCCAGATTCCAGCGTTTGAGGCTGGGTTTCACAGCGATGAAGACAATTTTCGTTTGGGGAAGCGTTTTATGAACGGTCGCCACGAATTTTTGGAAGTCTGAAGCAACTTCTTCGGGAGATTTTTTCCGCGAGAGATCGTTATCGCCAGCGTACAGGAAGATTAGTTTCGGTTCATGCTTTAAAATGATGCGGTCTGCAAAGTGAGTGGAATCGACGATTTCCGATCCACCAAAGCCGCGATTGATTGCTTTCAGTTCGGGAAAGTATTTGTCCAGATCCCACAATCGAACACTGGAACTTCCTGCAAACAGGACCCCATTTTTCTTGATGCCCTGTTTCTGATCCTGCTTTTCAAACTGAGAAATTGATTTTTCCCAGCGATCATAATCGTGTTTTTGCTTTTCCGCTGCCAATCCGTTCTGGGAAACGAAACAGAGCAAGGCCAGTGTCACTGAAAGATAAATGCGATTTGTTTTCATGATCATTCCTCAAGTTTTTGATTCAGAAAGCGGTTACGGACGCCTTTTGAATCTTTTTATAATAAACAGCTATGGAACAGTATTATAATACGCGCTCTGAAACGGCTTGCCAGGCAGAGAGTGCATCTCGATTGGCCGCCACATCATGCAGACGTAAAATATCGACGGATTGATCGGCCAATGCAATGGATACGCCGACTGTGCCAGCCAGACGTTCTTCCACAGAACGACCGAGTAGTTTTGATAAGAACCGTTTGCGGGAATGCCCGATCAGCACGGGATACCCCAGATCTTTGAATTCCTCAATGTGCGAGAGTATTTCCAGATTATGCTCGGCGGTTTTTCCAAATCCTACGCCGGGATCAATGACGATCCGCTCGGGTTCAATTCCGGAAGAGAGCAAAGTTTGAATACGTTCCCCGAACCATGTTTTCAAATCGGAGACAACATCCTCATATTCGGGATGGTCCTGCATGGTTTGTGGCGTTCCCAGAATGTGCATACAGATCACGCCGGCCTTTGTTTCTGCCGCCAGGGGAATCATCGCCGGATCAAAAGTGAGACCGGAAATATCATTGATGATGACAGCACCGGCTTGAATCGCCTGCCGGGCCACTTCTGCTTTTGTGGTATCAATGGAAATGGGGACGTGTGTTTGTGTTGATAACGCCTCGATCGCGGGAATGACTCTTTGTAATTCTTCCTCAACAGAGACCAGTTCTGCCCCTGGACGAGTGGATTCCCCTCCAATATCAAGAATGTCGGCACCATTTTTGACAAGTTGCAGCCCTTTGTACACGGCGGAATCAAGATTGATTGCTTCGCCGCCATCGGAAAAACTATCGGGAGTCACATTCAGAATTCCCATCAGGAGCGGCATACGGCCTAAGGAGATGGACTGATCCCTACATTTCCAGAGCCGCTGATGCTCTGATTGACTGGTTGAAGATTTTAAAGATGGCAAATTCACACAACGATCTATTAAACCAAACACTATTGGGAAGGACTTTTGTTGAATCAACTTGGTTTTACTGCCCAGGCTGAACTGTTGCAAGGAAATTGGCTGAAAGTGGTACCCGAATTGAGAATCACGATTCTGACAGCTTGAATCGACCGTATTCGAGTCTCGTTTCCGTATATTAAGATTGAATTCCGGCTTTTGATAGGAACAGATGCTCTAAAACTGATCGAATGCTATCCTAGTTGTGGATCGCAATAATGAACGAAAAATGGCCAATCAGCAATACTTGAGGAAACTGAGGATTTTTAGAGAAACTTCATTTTTCGTATTCTCTTTACTTTGACAACGTAATCCGTTCTGGTATTGTAGCCAGCGTATTTGCTGTAACCGGTAAAACTTACCAAGCCAGAAAAACAGACCTGTTTTCCCTAAGTGCGTAGGCTTAGGGACATCGTTGGAAAATGAGCTTATTTTTCAGCGGTAGTGGAACCACTTTTATTTAAAGAATCTGAGGAGTACACCATGATTCGAAAAGCTGTCACACTCTCAATGATTGCTGCACTGACTTTGATCTCTGCATCTTTCAGTGTCTCTGACACAGAAGCCGGATTGCTGAACCGTTGCTGCAAGCCAGAACGCGTTCGTTGCTGCAAGCCAAAACGTGAACGTTGCTGCAAGCCAGTCAAAGTTCGTTGCTGCAAAGAAGAAAAAGTTCGTTGCTGCAAACCAGTTCGTCGCGTTCGTTGCTGCAAGCCAGTTCGCGTACGTTGCTGCAAGCCAGCTCCAAAATGCTGCCCCGCTCCAGCACCAAAGTGCTGTGCACCAGCTCCTAAATGCTGTGCACCAGCTCCAAAATGCTGCCCCGCTTCACCTTGCTCAAGCTGTGGATCAGATTCACACGCTAAGCCAGCTACTCCCAAAGTAGAAGAAGCACCAGCTCCTCCAAAGAAAGCTCCAGCACCAGCTCCTAAAAAAGCATAGTGAACTGAGCCGAATCTGACGGATCATACCTTGAGTATGACTGTCAGGAGCTAGATCTGATAAATTGAAACGGCCCATTGCCTTGTGCAATCGGGCCGTTTATTTTTTGTATCGATCGTATGGGTTATGACTGTTTTATGCCCTTCAGAGCCAACAGTTCATGCAGATTTTGCATAGGAAGTATCTGATTCCGGCTGCTCGGAATCACTTTGACACTTCAGCATTTTCTGTAACTTGGGAAGCATCTTTTCCCCCATCCGAGCGACTTGATAAAATACCCCTGAATCCCGGCCGGAAATCTGGAACTTCAACAAGTCAAAGGCGATCAATTTGCCATGAATTCGAGGGAGGTGTTCCAAGACAACACCTTCTACCTCATTCTGGCGAATGATCCATCCGTCAAACTCGGGATCACGCTTTTTAGCCTGAAGCTGCGACTCTCTGTAATGGTTCAATACGAGACACCATTCAGGGTTTTCCATCATCTGTTCTAATTCAAAGTCGATCATGCTTTTCTTATCGACGTTGACTGAAAAACAGCTGCATGGATTTTTCTCTGCCGACACGACCGACATAACAGGACTACCGTCTTCCCTGTTTCATAACAAAACAGGGGAAAACGACTCAAGAACAGAGAGCTCATTGGCACTTAGCTAAAGTGTATCTATCCGTATTTTTGTTCATCGTCTGGCTAATACTAGCTCAGAAATACGCATTACATATTTGTTTTCGAATCCGAGACTTCACCTAACGCTGCGTTCAAAGCATTGGTCATTTCAGAATCATGCAGATGGTCCCGAGTATAGATTCGGAAAATCAAAAAACTGACCGGTAATGCACGAAACAATTCATCATCGCTGAGCTCCTGTGACTTCCCGGTACCTGGGTCCAGAAGAAAATTCTGACCTCCTGCCGGAAGCCTGCCACTGGGTCGGTGATAGTGCCTGGCCACATCAATCCGGAGGGGAACCTGCTTTAACTCAGCAGGTAGCTTGGCACGGACCCGTTTCTCCACCAGATCGGGCTCAGAAAAAATGGATGTATGAACGGCGGATCCTGAATGAAAGTTGATCGACCGTTCGCAGGCCATTTTCCATTCCACATTCCGGGAAAGGAGACCCTGCCAGCTTTGCCCCAGTTTTTTGACCTCGGGATCATCACTTTTCTGGAATCGGCCCACATCGACCAAGAACGAGGATTCGGTAAAACCCTGATAGTCATCCAGTTTCTCCAGAGGATTTCCGTGAAACAGATGCCGCATCGTTTCTGGAAAGATTTCTTCAAGCGCCAAATCGAGCGCACGAACGGTGCGATGGTAGTAAATCGTGCGAAATAAATTCGCCCGGGTTTCAATAAAATTGACTAAAGCCGGCAGCCCCCGCCCGTGAATCGTTAAACCTTCCGATGTAAAAAAGCTGTAATGGATCAAGCGGGAAACATCGACGGCCCGGATGTTATAGCCCGACATATAGGCATCGCGTAATACGAAATCCATATTATCGACAGTGTAGATACCGCTGAACATGGACCGCAATTTACAAAGCCAGTCTGGATTGCCCTGCTCGCTCTCGGAGTCACTCGCGGGTCGACGAATCAGCCAGCCAATCTGTTTGGGATCCAGTTCTTCAAGAGGATTCAAGCGACCGTTCGGATTTCGTCGAATCCCCCGAATCAAATCGCCTAGCTCATGCTCTATAATATGGGCGCCAATATCTTCATGAGTCAGGTCAAACTGGTCCAGATAATGGTCGTCAAAAAAATGTCCAAAAGGCCCATGGCCGACATCATGCAACAACGCTGCCAGCCTCACCAGACTCTCTACATAAGGCAGGGAAGGAACATTCCGGCAGGCACTGTTCAGAGAGTCATACCAGGCATTAATGGAAACGGACGCTAAATGCATTGCCCCCAGAACATGCTGGAACCGCATATGCTCAGCCGACGGGAAGACCCACCATGCTGTCTGCAGCTGGTGAATGTGCCTCAGTCGCTGGACCCAGGGATGATCAATAATTTCCTGTTCCGAAACTTCATCATCAGGCATCCCCGTTTTTGAAGTAAACGGGATATATCCGTGAATCGGATCATGGGTCAAACTTTCGGAAATAAAATCGCGTACCATTTTCTCACTGCTTCAATTGCACTATAGTGCTGATAAAGTCTGAACAGGTTTTCATAAACTCAAATTTTGTTACAGCTTAATTCTTATGACGTTGTCACACCTTCCAAGCCGTTTTCAGTTTCAAACGCACCACCCTCGGCGGAGTCGTGTACTCCGACGTATGGAAATCATTGCGTTGATCATCGGGCTGGTTGCCACTGTTATTCTACATGGCCTGCTGAAGATTACCACCATCGTTCATTGGGAATTAGGTTGCACCATTGTGATCGCAATGGTCTATTTCACATTGAGCCTGACGATCCGCTATATCTGGCATCTCTCCCGAAAAGAATTTGTTAAGCAATATCTGGCTTATATAATCACCTCAGGCCTGTGGCTTCTTTCAAGCGTTGCCATTCTAATTTTTCACGACCTGCTTCCCGATGACGCTCCGGGGCGCCTGGAATTGATTCTAGGGGTTTCCGAATTTTGTATTATCCTGCGAAGCCTGTATGAAACGATTATTTTAATTCGGCGTGTTTCTTCCCGCGGTTGGAACCCGGCCTTGATCGTTGTCGCTTCCTTTCTGATATTGATTAGTCTCGGGACCATCCTGCTGATGTTCCCCTCGGCCCGAGTTCAAGATACGACTGACAATTCAACTGAAACGGCCCCTTTTCTGGTTGCTTTGTTTACATCCACCAGTGCCAGTTGTGTCACGGGACTGATCGTGGTTCCCACCGGATCTTACTGGACCCGAACCGGCCATACCATCATCATGTTTCTGTTTCAGATTGGTGGCCTGGGGATTCTAACGTTTGGTGCCTTCTTCGCTGCTGCATTTGGACGAACCATGCAGATTCGCGAAAGTGTTACATTCAGTGAGATGCTGGAATCTCATCAACGAGGAGACGTTAAACGACTCCTGTTGGGGATTCTGGGGATCACCATTTTCACAGAACTTGCTGGCGCATTTTTTCTGACAGGACTTTGGCCGGAACTCCCCTGGCAAGATCGTCTCTACCACAGCCTGTTCCATTCGATCAGCGGGTATTGTAATGCCGGGTTTAGTCTGATGGATGACAATTTGCTTAATATGGGACACCACTGGCAGGTCTGGGGAGTGATGCCTGTTTTGATCATTATTGGTGGGCTGGGGTTTGCCGTAAATTATAACTTTTTGATTTATGGCATCACACACTTCTCAAATTTTTCGATACGCAAACCATTATTTAATCATCCCACCCAAAAGGTGAGACTCACTGTCTCATCGCGGCTTGTTTCTCTGTCGACACTCTTCCTCTTGGTCGGAGGCACGCTCGGGATATTTCTGCTGGAATCCATTCATCAGCAAAAAGACGTTTCTGCCTGGGAACAGCTCAATGCCGCATGGTTTCAATCTGTCACCTTCAGGACCGCAGGTTTTAACACTGTTGATTTAGCAGAATATCAACCGCACTCCAAACTGTTCGCTATTTTGCTGATGTTTATCGGAGCCTCTCCTGGTTCAACAGGTGGCGGTGTAAAAACAGTCGTCTGTGCGCTCGCCGTGCTTTCGGTCTGGTCACTTCTTAAGGGACGAGATCATGTTGAAATCATGGGCCGCACGATTCCCAATGCTTTAATCAACCGCTCGTTGACCATTATTTCGCTTGGTATTCTGGTTCTGATGACATCGACACTGCTCGTAGTGATGTTTGAAAACCGGCAAGATATCTTCCTGGATCACCTGTTTGAAACCACAAGCGCTTTTGCCACTGTAGGCGTTTCCACAGGAATTACTGCCGATTTATCCCCCCCTTCCCGTTGGGTCATTATACTCACAATGTTTATTGGAAGAGTGGGCCCACTGACTGCCCTGATAGCACTGACCAACCGCGGGCCGTCATACAGGTACAGTTACCCGGAAGAAAGTGTGACCCTGGGGTAGCCCTAATTTAAGTGAGCGCGAATTTATTTAGATGACAGATATTTTATTTTGTGCGGGAGAGATCATCCAGTGATTAAAGTAGCGGTAATCGGATTAGGACGCTTTGGAACTGAACTGGCCAAACGACTGGGAACCAGTGGAGTCGAAGTCATCGCGATTGACCATTCTGACAAGCTGGTCAACGAAGTTAAAGATGATGTCGCTATCGCAGTCCGCCTGAATGCGACAGACGAACTCGCTTTAAAGAGCCAGGAAATTGACAAAGTAGACGCCTGTGTCATTTCGATCGGCGAAAACTTTGAAGCAGCGTTACTCGTCACAGTCATCCTCAAAAAGCTGGGCGTTCCCAAAATCATCTGTCGCGCACAGTCTGAGTTTCATGCTGAGATTTTCACTCAAATTGGCGCGACTGAAGTCATTCAACCTGAAGTCCAGGCGGGTGCCCACCTGGCCCGTTTACTAGCCAACCCGCATCTGGAAGATTACCTGCAGGTCGGTGACGGATATACAATGATTGAACTTTTAACCCCCAGTGATTTTGTGGGTAAAAACTTGACCGAGCTTTCCCTGCGTTCCAAATACTCGGTCAATGTTGTTGCGATCCGAAAACGTAATTCGGAAGAGGTCGAGAAAAAAACCGGCAAAGTCTATACCACCGACTGTGTGCCTCACCCTGATTATCAGATTCAAGAATCAGATATTATTTTAATCATTGGAACAGATCAAAACCTGGCGCGTCTTCCTACTAAAAACACTTAACCAGACCTGCCATCAACCTGAAGACCACTCAAAAGGCACATCCTCTACGCCCAGTCCATTGCTCTCCCGACAGCTTTCTTCCAACGCTGGTACAAATGGTCGCGTTTCCCCGACTCCATTGCTGGATGGAATTCGTTATCGAGGGCCCAGTTCTTGGTAACTTCATCCTGATCCTTCCAGAACCCAACCGCCAGCCCCGCCAGATAGGCAGCTCCCAAAGCCGTTGTTTCATGCACAACCGGCCGTTGAACGGGAACATCCAACATATCTGACTGGAACTGCATGAGCAGATTATTCGCCGCGGCACCGCCATCAACTTTAAGTGTTTTCAACTTGATCTTTGAGTCCTGCTCCATCGCATGTAAGACATCACAGCTTTGATAAGCCAATGATTCCAGAACCGCTCGTGCAACATGCTCCTTCGTCGACCCACGCGTTAAACCAATCAATGTACCACGTCCATTTTGATTCCAGTAAGGAGCCCCCAAACCAACAAAAGCGGGCACAAAGAAAACATCGCCTGAATCTTCAACCCGGGAGGCCAGCTCCTCGATTTCCTCAGAAGACTTGATGATCTGCAACCCGTCACGCAGCCACTGTATGGCGGCTCCTGCAATAAAGACGGACCCCTCGAGACAGTATGTGACCTTCCCATTAATACGCCAGCCGATGGTAGTGAGCAGTCCCGACTCAGAGGGGATGGGTTGATCGCCTGTATTCATCAACATGAAACAGCCGGTTCCATAAGTGTTTTTGGCGGCTCCCTGCTCAAAGCATCCCTGGCCGAACGTGGCCGCCTGCTGGTCGCCGGCGATCCCCGCTATTTTGATTGGTTCTCCAAACAGATCAGGCGTTGTCTCGCCGTAGACTTCACTGGAGTCTTTAACTTCGGGCAGCATACAGCGGGGAATGTTGAAAACCTTCAGCAGCTCATCATCCCACTCATGCGTATGAATATTATAGAGCAATGTACGGCAGGCATTACTGGGATCAGTGACGTGCACTTTGCCCCCCGTCAGGCGCCAGATCAAAAAGGTATCGATTGTCCCGAACAGAATCTTGCCCGCATTGGCCTGCTCCCTCAGCCCTTCGATCTCATTCAACAGATACTCAATTTTGCTGCCGGAAAAATACGCATCGAGTACCAGCCCTGTTTTCTCGCGGAATAACTTCTCATACCCTTCTGCTTTGAGTTGATCACAACGATCAGCCGTCAGGCGACTCTGCCAGACGATCGCATTCGAAACGGGCTTCCCTGTCTCACGATCCCAGAGCACAATTGTTTCCCGCTGATTGGTAATCCCAATCGCGGCGATCTCCGCAGGAACTGCCCCTGACTGCTGAATCACAGTCTGCGCCGTTTTCAACTGCGAATCCCAAATGGCCTCCGGATTATGTTCCACGAGCCCTGGCGAGGGAAAGATCTGCTCGAACTCCTGTTGTGAACTCGCTTCAATTTGACCTTGATGATTAAACAAAATGGATCGGCTGGATGTCGTTCCCTGATCAAGGGCCAATACATATTTTGCCATCGAAATGCTCCTTGAGTTGAGTGAGGGCTCTTTGGGGTCGCGTTGCTTATAGATTTAACGTTCACATTAAGCAAGCTGAGCCAGGTTCTCAAGGAATTCCTGCGATTTCTTTGTTCACATCAGCTTCAAACTCTCCGCGCATAAAAAAACTGATGGCAAGTGAAATCGTTTCACAAGCCATCAGTCAGTCACACTAACGGTACCTCCTGCAAAGCACCAGTGTCTTCAAACAGGTCTCAAAGTCTCGCTCAGTGATAAGCCTGCATTCCATGCTCGGACAGGTCCAGCCCCTTCAATTCGTCTTCTTCAGATACTCGAAGCTGTCCGATCATCTTAAGGAAGAAAAACAGAACAAACATTGTCACAAAGGCGTAGACAGGAATCACAACAGACCCCAGGATCTGCACACCAAGGTCATAATCTCCAAAGATACCAGTGGCGATTCCCCCCCAGACTCCACAGAGCCCGTGTACTGGGAACGCACCAACGGGATCGTCGATCCTGAGTTTTTCCAATGCCAGGATACCAAAGACAACCAGTAAGCCAGCGATACCACCAATGGCAATCGCTTCGAGGTTCGTCACACTGTCACAGTTGGCAGTAATCCCAACCAATCCAGCGAGTACACCGTTCAAGGCCATCGAAATATCGGGCTTACCATACATGATCCAGCCCAGGATCATCGCTGCGACACCACCAGTGGCTGCTGCAAGTGTCGTATTTGTTGCGATTAACATCACAGCATTCGTATTGTCTGTACCACCAAATGCCAACTGGCTACCCGGGTTAAATCCGTACCAACCTACCCAGAGGATGAATACACCCAGTGTGGCCTGTGCAATATTGTGACCGGGAATTGGAACTGATTTGCCATCCTTGAAGCGTCCAATTCTAGGTCCAAGAACCAAGGCACCAGCCAGACCGGCGAAACCACCGACGGCGTGTACAACAATCGAACCAGCGAAGTCATAGAAGCCCATAGCATCTAACCAGCCACCGCCCCATTTCCAGTAACCGCTGACTGGGTAAATGATTCCTGTCAGGATAATACTGTAGATTAAGTAAGAGCTGAATTTAAGACGACCAGCAACGGCCCCTGAAACAATAGTGGCAGCTGTCGCTGCGAATGCAACCTGGAACAGGAAGTCAACCTGAGGATGTAAAACACCCGGGCCAGGATCTCCTGCCGCTCCAATTCCAAATTGTGCAAAACCGAAGTAGCCGTTTCCGCTATCTCCCGGGTACATCAAACCATATCCGACGGCGTAGTAGACTAAAACGCCGACACAAACATCCATGAGATTCTTAAACAAAATGTTGATTGTATTCTTGGAAGAGTTAAATCCTGACTCGACCATTGCAAAACCAGATTGCATGAATAGCACCAGAACCGCACACAGAAATAACATGCTGTTATCAAGAGCATAATATAGTTCCGGCAAAGTAAGCTGAGAAGCTTCCTCTTCTGCCGGAGCCGCTGCTTCTGTCGATTCTGCTGCAGGCTGTTCTGTCGGTTTAGCTTCGTCAAACGCCAAAACCGGCTGTGAGAACGCTAAAACTACGACAAGGCTAGCCGTTAAGCCCGTGAGCGCATTTTTCCAATTCATTTTGTCGCAAACCTTTCCTGGAATACTCATCAGATGCTGTTTCTTTTGTTGTTTCAGTTAATCAATTAATCTGAGTGAGACCCCTAATTACCAATCATTAATTTGAGCACTTTTTTGGTAATCAGGTATAAAGCAAACATTGTGCCTCAATACTATTTCGCAAAAGAATAAACGGCAGTATGTTCTTTATTTCATGAGACTTATATCATCTCATAATAAATTAATATTTCCTGAAGTCCGGTGGAATGCTAATTTCAAATGCAGGATGATTAGGCATCGACCCATTCAGGTGCCTTCCAATTAGGCACCGTAATGAATGTGACAAAGTTCAATTATTGAAGAACTTGGCATCGTGAAGACGCCACCCGAATTTCAGTTCGACAGATGGTCTGTTGGATTTGGTAGCGATTGATTTACGCTGTTGTCTTCAAAAAGAAACGATCGCTGCCATCTTGGCAGTCCTACACAACATCCAGAACAGGACCATTTTCACAATCCTATATATAACAGCATCTTACGAATCATGTTTTCAATTGGCATGCTGATTGCATTTAGAGACCAGCGTGGTCAGGGTCCAGGTCGGATCCTGCCAACTTTGTTGTATACACCTAACAGACTCACACGCCAATCCCCATTGGATTCGCAGGAAGAATCATTATTCCGTGTGAGAGATCATCGTGGTCATGGGCAAAAATATTGGCCATTATTGCTGGTTGAGGAGAGACTGTGGCAAAACTTTTAAGCTTTGACGAAGAGGCCAGGAAGAGTTTATTGGCAGGAGTCGCCAAATTGTCGCGTGCAGTAAGCAGTACGCTTGGGCCGCGAGGGCGAAACGCTGTCTTGGACAAAGGCTGGGGAACCCCTAAGGTGACCAAAGATGGTGTCACCGTAGCGGAAGACATCGAATTGGAAGACCCATTTGAAAATATGGGAGTCCAATTAGTAAAAGAGGCTGCTTCGAAAACGAATGATGTTGCTGGTGACGGTACCACAACAGCAACCGTTCTGGCAGAAGCAATTTTTCGGGAAGGCCTGAAATACATCGCTTCAGGAGCAGATCCAATGGCCTTGAGCCGCGGCGTTCAAAAAGCCGTCGAAGCGGTCGTGGAACAGATTGGAAAAATTTCCAAAGAAGTAAAAGGTAAAGACAAAAAGGCGATAGAAACCGTTGCCACCATCGCTGGTAATAACGATCCGGAAATCGGCAAGATTCTGGCTGATGCAATTCTCAAAGTGGGAGTTGATGGCGTCATTACCGTAGAAGAAGGTCGTGGCGTTTCAACAGAAGTAGATCTAGTAGAGGGAATGCAATTCGAACGCGGATTTCTTTCTCCTCACTTCGTAACAGACGAAGACAATCAAACCTGTGATATGGAACGAGCCCATATCCTGATCTACGAAGAAAAAATCAGCTCAGCCCAGGCACTGGTACCGTTACTGGAACAAGTTTCCAAAGATGGTGCTCCATTGCTGATCATTGCTGAAGATATTGAAGGCGAAGCACTGGCAACTCTGGTGGTCAACAAACTGCGAGGCATTCTCAAAGTCTGTGCTGTCAAGGCTCCCGGTTACGGAGATCGCCGCAAAGCAATGCTCGAAGACCTTGCCATATTGACTGGCGGAAAAGCAATTTTCAAAGACCTCGGAATCAAACTCGAAGCTGTTGAGTTAAAAGACCTGGGCCAGGCCAAGAAGCTGCATATCAGCACCGACAACACAACCATTATCAGTGGTGCTGGAAACAAGGCAGCAGTCACTGGTCGTGCTGACCAGATCCGTGCAGAAATTGAAGTCACTGACAGCGAGTACGATCGTGAAAAACTGCAGGAGCGTTTGGCAAAACTCGCCGGCGGAGTTGCACAGATTAACGTTGGTGCCGCTACCGAAACTGAAATGAAGGAACGCAAAGACCTGATCGATGACGCACTTGCTGCAACGCGTGCTGCCATCGAAGAAGGAATTGTTCCCGGCGGTGGAATCGCTTTACTCCGATGCAGCAAAACACTGGACGGTCTCAAACTGTCTGGTGATCAGGGACTGGGAGTCGCACTCATCCAGAAAGTTCTGGAAATGCCTTTACGAGCGATTTCTGAAAACGCGGGCCAAGATGGTTCCGTTGTTGCCAATCGTGTCAAAAAAGAGAAAAGTAGCACCTACGGTTACGATGCTCTGAATGACCGCTACGGCGATATGTTTGATTTTGGTGTTGTTGATCCGGCTAAAGTAGTTCGTTCAACACTCCAGAATGCATCCAGTGTTGCATGCCTGCTGATGACAACTGATGCCATTGTTGTCGAAGAACCAAAAGACGAAGAAGACGACCACCACCATGACGACCACCACGACATGGGTGGAATGGGCGGCATGGGTGGCATGCCCGGCATGGGCGGCGGCATGCCTGGTATGGGCGGCATGGGTGGTATGCCTGGCATGGGAGGCTTCTAGTCTCGCTTACGATCCTTTAACGAGGAGCACCGCGAATTTTTCGCTGGCTCCTCTGTTAAAACAATCATTATCATTTCATCCGGGAACTGCTCCCGGATTCACAAATACAACCAGACTAATTGGAATACTTGGGAGTTAACATAATGGAACTGAATCCTCTTGATGACCGTATCGTGATTGAACCCAATGTTGCTGAAGAAACAACTGCTGGCGGCATTGTTCTGCCTGACGCTGCTCAGGAAAAGCCACAAAGCGGAACTGTCATTGCTGTTGGCCCAGGACGTCTTCTGGAAAGTGGCGAACGCTGCCCCGTTGCCGTTGAAGTAGGTGATGAAGTTCTCTACGGCAAATACGGCGGAACGGATATCGAAGTCAGCGGTAAAGATGTCAAGATCTTGCGTGAAAGCGATATTCTTGCCAAAATCATTAAATAGAGAACGTACTATTATCGGAACACGAGACAGAGAATTGAATCGCTGACGGCTTTTTAATTTCTGACTGCCTTGGGAATCTAATTCAAACCACAAAATCACGCAGGGGAGAACGGAGTAATCCGATCAAATGTTCGTTCCTGTTAAACAGAGGAGTTTATAAGCGTGGCAAAGCAACTATTGTTTGAAGATCGCGCACGTGCCAAGCTGCAAAAAGGCGTGCAAACTATTAGCGACGCTGTAGCCATCACAATGGGTCCTACGGGTCGCAATGTGATCATCGATAAAAGCTTTGGAAACCCCCTGGTAACCAAAGACGGTGTTACAGTCAGTAAGGAAGTCGAACTCGAAGATCCCTTCGAAAACATGGGAGCCAAACTGGTCAACGAAGTTGCCTCCAAAACCAGCGATGTCGCCGGTGATGGTACAACAACCGCTACCGTGTTAGCTCGCTCAATCTACCAGGAAGGCTTGCGGGGACTATCCCTAGGCGCCAACCCTATGATTGTTCGTCGGGGAATCGATAAAGCTGTTGAAGCTGCTGTTGCCGCAATCGAAGAAATGGCGAAACCAGTTACCGAAAAAGCAGAAATTGCGCAAGTCGGTGCGATCTCTGCAAACAATGACTCTGTCATTGGGAACCTGATCGCCGATGCCGTCGAAAAAGTCGGCCGCGATGGTGTGATTACTGTTGAAGAAGGCAAGGGCAATGAAACAACCCTTACTTTTGCCGATGGTATGCAATTCGACAAAGGCTATATTTCACCTTACTTTGTCACAGACACAGAAGGCATGAAGTGCCTTCTTGAAGATTGCTACATTCTGATTCATGAATCAAAGATTTCTGCACTGCGAGATCTGGTACCACTGCTGGAAAAAGTTTCTCAGACTGGGAAACCATTGCTGATCATCGCTGAAGACGTTGATGGCGAGCCTTTAACTGCTTTGGTTGTGAATAAACTGCGAGGCGTACTTAACATTGCAGCTGTCAAAGCACCAGGCTTCGGCGATCGTCGCAAAGCGATGCTGGCAGATATTGGCGTGCTGACTGGTGGTACTGTGATTTCGGAAGATCTGGGCATCAAGCTTGAATCTGTCGAATTGAGTCAGCTTGGTCAGGCCAAGCAGGTTGAAATCACCAAAGATTCCTGCACACTGATCGAAGGTGCTGGCAAGACAGAAGACTTGCAGGCACGTGTTGCTCAGATTCGCGGACAACTGGCTAAAACCGAAAGCGAATACGATCGCGAAAAATTTCAGGAACGGCTAGCCAAATTGACTGGCGGCGTTGCGATTATTTCTGTCGGTGCTGCAACCGAAACAGAAATGAAGCAAACCAAAGCCCGAATGGAAGACGCCCTTCACGCAACGCGTGCTGCTGTGGAAGAAGGAATTCTCCCCGGTGGTGGTGTTGCCCTTCTGCGATCGATTGAAGCTGTTGAGAATGTCAAAGGCAAAAACAGCGATGAAAAAATCGGTATCAGTATCGTCGCTCGTGCCCTGGAAGGACCGATTCGCCAAATCGCTGAAAACTGTGGAACTGACGGCGCTGTTGTCGCTGATGAAGTGAAACAACTTTCTGGCTCAAAAGGCTATAATGCCAATAGCGGCGAGTATGTCGACATGTTCAAAGCGGGAATTATTGATCCGGCCAAGGTTGTTAAAAACGCCTTGAAGAACGCTGCGTCTATCGCAGGCTTGATGTTAACCACACAGGTTCTTATCACCAACAGTGATAGTGCCGAAGGTGGAAAACAGGCTGATGTCGAAGGAAGTGTTCGATAAGTTCTGTCATTTACTGAAATCATCTGATTGATTTCAGTAGGGACTTTATGATATCAGACGGGCCGCCGTAAAAATGGTGGCCCGTTTTTTTCAGTTCTAATAGAACTGTGGAAGTCAGAAATCTACCTGAGTGGACATGGTAAATTTCGAAACCTTTAAATAAACAACGAGTAGTGAGTTATGGCATCGAAACGCGATTATTATGAAATCCTCGGTGTATCGCGCGAAGTGACCAGCGTTGAAATCAAAAAAGCGTACAAGAAACTGGCGCTGGCCAATCACCCCGACCGAAATCCAGGGGATGAAGAAGCCGTCAATCGCTTTAAAGAAGCAGCCGAAGCATTCGAAATCCTGAGTAATGAGCAGAAACGTACTCACTACGATCGCTATGGGCATGCCGATCTTGGTGGTGGTGCAGGCGGTAGCCAGTTCCATGACGTCTCTGATATATTTAGTGCGTTCGGCGACCTGTTTGAAGGATTCGGATTCAAGGGCTCATCTCAGCGAGGCGGGAATCGCCCTCGGCAGGGCGAAAGCCTGCGGACCAACATTCAAATCGATCTGTTGGATGCCGCTTCTGGCTGCGATCGAGAAATCAGTATCACTCGTCAGGAAAGCTGCGATACCTGTCATGGCTCTGGTGCAGAACCAGGCACACAACCAGATGAGTGCGATTACTGTGGCGGTGCAGGGCAGGTCGTTCAGTCACAAGGATTTTTCCGTGTTCAGACAACGTGCCCGCGGTGCCGTGGAGCAGGTAGAGTCATTTCTGAAAAATGTTCTGACTGCCGAGGCGAAGGACGAGTTTCCAGTGAAATCACATTGGACATCAAGGTTCCTCCGGGCATCGATAACGGCATGCAGCTCTGCCTCAGAGGCGAAGGCAATCCCGGCTTAAACGGGGGACCACGGGGCGATTTATACGTTGTTGTCGGCGTCGATGAACATCCTTTGTTCCGTCGTCAGGATCAGGAACTGAGTTGCCACGTCCCCATTACATACACACAGGCAGCCCTTGGTGCCAATATTGAAATTCCAACCCTGGAAGGTCGGCACGATCTGAAAATTCCTTCGGGTACCCAACCAGGTGAAGTCTTTCGTCTGAAAGGCCTGGGTATGCCGAACCCCCATGGTGGAGGACGGCGCGGCGACCTGCATCTCGTTGTGCAGATCGATGTGCCGAAGAAAATTTCAGAGCGGGAAGAAGAATTACTGCGGGAACTGGCAGAAATCGAACACACAGAAGTGTCAAAACACCGCAGCCCCAATCGAAATTCGTTTTTTGATAAATTAAAGGAATACTTTACACACTCTGATTAATCATATTCAGAATGTGGCAATCTCCTTTTTGTTTTCTCAATATGAGATCTGTTAAATTTAGCGTTATAGGTCAGAAGCATGGCAGATATGGAACAGCCTGAAGAAATCCAAAATCAGACTGAAGAAAATTCGGTTGAAGAAAGTGAAGCGGCCCAGGAAATGCCTACAATAGAAGAACAATTGCAGACAGCCATTTCTGAGCGTGATGAAAACCAGGATCGTTTTCTGCGATCACAGGCAGAATTGGACAACGCCCGAAAACGGCATCAAAGGGAACTGGCACAAATGCGCCAGTATGCTGCGGTGCCGTTTATACAAGATGTGTTGCCAGCACTAGACAATCTAAAACGAGCCGTTGATGCCGCGGAAAATGCGGATCACGTTGACGAACTCAAACGTGGTGTCGAAATGGTCGCGAAGCAAATTTTAGACGTCTTCTCGAAACACGATGTCAAAGCGATTGAAGCACTAGGACAACCCTTTGATCCAAACTTGCACGAAGCACTACAGCAAATGCCCTCCGATGAGCATCCCCCGATGACCGTCATCCAGGAACTCGAACAGGGCTTTATCTTGAACGACCGGGTAGTTCGCCCCACAAAAGTAATCGTTTCTTCCGGTCCCACTGAAAATTAATTAGTTTCTTATCGCCTTATTTTGTGAGAAGAGATCGATGCCAACTTACGATTATGAATGTTCCCAATGCGATAATAAATGGGAAGAGTTTCAGTCAATCACCTCAAAACCCCTCCGGAAATGTCCTGCCTGTGGCAAGCTCAAAGCAAAGCGCGTCATCGGGGCTGGTGCCGGAATCATCTTTAAAGGATCTGGCTTTTACCAAACTGATTACCGTAGCAACTCTTACAAAAAAGCAGCGGAAGCAGACAGTAAAGCACAATCTTCAAGCTCAGAATCTAAAAGCAGCAAAGATTCGGGCAGTTCAAAAAAGAGCGATTCGTCTGATTCCTGATTACCTTTGATATTTCCGTTGGAAGTATCTATAAGAGAATCAGACTCCGATATTGCTCCTCTTTTCGTCTGAGGCTTCGATGATTCAACCTCAAACATGCCCGATTTGCCGCAAGGTCGTCACGTTCAAAGCCAGTGACGAGAAGTCGCCGTTCCCGTTTTGCAGCAAAAAATGCCGCGACGTCGATTTTTTCCGCTGGTCGGAAGGACGCTATGCGATTGTTGAGGAGCTGGATCCTCGCATCATTGAACTACAGCGTCTGGAGCAAGAGGGTGAAGAAGATTAAAGAACCTTCGCCCCATGCCCCGGCAGCTTCTTTGACTGACAACTCTGATAGCGACAGCAAACACAGTAACGGCCTCTCTCCCGCAGCACGCGGAACTTTGTTTGGCCTGTTATCAGCGCTGGCGTATACCGCTGCGAATATTGCTTTACGCGAAGCAGCCGTTGATAACAACGCCGACTGGGCTATTTGGATATCTGCCTTGAAATCCATTCCGGCAACGATTGTCGGCTGGGTCCTGGTTGCTTACCGCGGCTCTCAAGGTCTGCCCGCACTACCTCCACGACGACTGGTCATTCCGTTAATCCTCACCGGGCTGGTGATGCAATTTGGTGGAAACGTGATGTTTCAATGGTCGCTGAGTTTAGGCGGGCTGGCGTTCACCGTCCCGCTCTGCTTTGCGACATTACTCACCACTGGCGCTTTGCTCGGGCGGATTTTTCTGGATGAACCAATTACGTACCGAATGTTTGTTTCAATGCTCATTCTGACGGCGGCGATTGTGTTACTCAGTCTGGGAGCACACCAGGCTGAAGAATCTGTCTACGAACACATGGAACACCATTCCAGTTCCATGAGTACAGTCGCGCTCACTATATTTGTGGCCTGTTTTGCAGGCTGTGCGTATGGAACTGGCGGGGCAGTGATTCGCGGCTCCGTTCGTGGCGAACTTTCGATTTCAGCCACACTGGTATTAATCAGCACCACCGGCCTGGTTTGTTTAACATCCGTTGCCGTTTATCGTCTCGGTTTTTCGATCTTTTGGGAAACTACGCCTTGGCAGTATCTGGTAATGCTGGTCGGAGGCATCATGAATGCCATCGCTTTCTTTGCCATCGGCGCCTCGATGAAATATCTAACCGTCACCCGCGTCAATTTATTAAACGCTTCTCAAACAGCAATGGCTGCGTTTGCCGGAGTACTTTGTTTTAGCGAACCATTAACAGTCTGGCTTCTCAGTGGAACAGCGCTCACCATTGCTGGTCTGTTTCTGATGGAAAAAAAGCGGCCCACGATTCCCAATAATATCGCAAGCGAAACGTCCCCACCAAATACAGATCAACAGGAGGTCGAATCAAATGGATAATACACCTTCCCCTGAATGGCCCCAAATCGAATCCGAAATTCCTCCTGTCCCGAATTTACCCTATCCAGAAGTGGACTGTGACTGGAATGCCCTGCATTCAATTCCCAGCATTGATCCCACGGCATGGGTCACACCAGATGCGATCATCACCGGTCGCGTCCGCCTGAAAGCACACAGTTCGGTTTGGCACCAATGTGTCTTACGCGGCGATCTGGAATATATCGAAGTGGGAGAAGAAACCAACGTGCAGGACGGATCGATCCTGCATACCGATTACAAACATCCCTGTATACTGGGAAACCGGGTCACACTGGGACACTCTGCCATCGTGCATGGATCGATTGTTGAAGACGATGCCATGATCGCCATCGGTGCCACTGTGCTTAGCCGGTGTGTCATTGGCAAAGGCGCATTGATCGCCGCCGGTGCCCTGGTCCGAGAAGGAATTCACGTTCCTCCAAATACGCTCTGGGCTGGCTGTCCCGCCCGGCAGATTAAAGTACTCACGGATCAACAACAGGAACGTCTCAAGGCGACCTGGCAGCATTATGTCAATCTTGGCACTGCCAGCCTGCAACGCTTTGGACGCCAACATATCGACGCGATCACGCAACGTGGTTAATCTCTCAGAAACATCTGTCTACAGTAATTAATCATGTTTCTGCCCCAAATAGTACGGACAGAGATTCAAACGACTTGCCCTCAAAAGCCGTAGAACGGACTGCCCCCTCAAGATTCGGACAAAAAACCTGTGCGTAGATCCCTTTTTTGCCTCGAAAACAGTCCATTACCTGTGGTATCCTAAGGATTCAATTTTTCAATGAAACTAATTAACTCAGGATCTTCTAATGAATGCCAAGCAACCTGAGCCTTCCGGCTCAACAACGCGTCGTGAGTTTATCAAAACCAGTTCGGCAGCGGTTGCTGCTGCCTCTACCTTATCCAGTGCCGTTTTTGCGGGGACACCTCAGACGGCTGCTCTGCAATCCAGTCTGTTTGCTGGCGGGTCTGATGTCATTCGTGTAGGCCTTGTCGGTTGCGGGGGACGGGGAACGGGAGCCGCCGCACAAGCACTGGCAGCCGACCCGAATGCAAAACTGGTCGCAATGGGTGATACATTCTACGACCATCTTGATTCGAGTTTTAAAAACCTGAAAAAGAATCCTGTGGCAGAACAGGTCCAGGTCGACGCCGATCACAAATTCATTGGATTCGACTCCTATCAGAAGGTCATTGACTGTGTGGATGTGGTTCTGCTAACAACACCTCCTCACTTCCGCCCCATGCAGCTGCGAGCAGCCATCGAAGCGGGCAAACATGTTTTCGCTGAAAAACCGGTCGCCGTTGATGCGCCCGGAGTTCGATCGGTAATGGAAACCTGCAAACTGGCTAAAGATAAAAATCTTTCGATCGTTTCTGGCCTCTGCTGGCGCTACCATCAGGGAATGCGTGAAACATTCAAGCAAATTCACGATGGTGCCGTTGGTGATGTGATGGCCATTCAGTGCAGCTATAACACCCGTGGTTTATGGATGTTTAAACGAGAACCAGAATGGAGTGACATGGAATGGCAGATGAGAAACTGGCTCTACTTCACCTGGCTCTCTGGTGATTTCAACACCGAGCAGCACGTCCACAGTCTGGACAAAATGGCCTGGACGATGAAAGATGCCCCCCCCCTTTCCTGTAGTGGCACCGGTGGTCGCCAAACCCGAACGGGCAAAGAATACGGCCATACTTTTGATCACTTTGCGATTGTTTACGAATATCCCAATGGTGTGAAAGGCTTCAGCCGTTGTCGTCAGCAGGATGGTTGTGCCGTTGATGTTTCGGACCATGTATACGGAACCAAAGGCCGCGTCGATGTCTTCAAGCACCGCATCTTTGATCCGAAAGGGGAAAAGACCTGGCAGTTCCGAGATAAAAGTAAAAACATGTACCAGGTCGAGCATGACGAATTCTTCAATAGCATCCGTTCGGGCAATCCCCTTAACAATGGCGATTACATGACCAGGAGTACCATGCTCGCCATCATGGGACGCATGGCCGCTTACACAGGAAAATCGATCACATGGGACGAAGCCTTAAATTCGAAAGAAGATCTGACTCCCTCCAGCTACGAATGGGGTCCACTACCTGTGCCACCGGTCGCAATGCCTGGCATCACTGCCTTTAAATAATTCCGGATTCGATTGAATCTTGATTAGATGAACCGCTTATCCCCACACGCTTTCAGATTTTTCTGAGAGCGTGTTTTTTTGAATCAGACAAGAAGGTCTTCATCGAAAATATCAGTTCCTGGAAATATTTTGAGAATGGCGAGTTTTCCGAAACATTTTCTCGTCACTCGGGTTTGATTTTTGTAGATTCAATTTAATCAGCTGCGTTAAAGTTCCAGAAGTTACTCCCCCCATCTTATTGGGATCTCGGGAACCTCGCTGAATTGAATACAAAGTCAATGTTGTAAACCCATTGACTTGAGATACTTAACATTTCGAAACCACATTTCCGGAGACCAACAGATGCGTTTCACACGTCTACTTTCCATTGGCACAACTCTGCTTGCAGTCTGTGCAACAACGCTGCTTCCCGCTCAACCTCCTGAAGGCGGCGATCGTCCTGAACGAGGTGATCGGCCCGAAGGGCGTCAACGTGGCCCGCGCGATGGTGGTCCTCGTGACGGTGGTCAGCGCAGAGGCGGCCCCGGAGGACCAGGTGGTCGTCCTAATTTCTTGATGATGCTGCCCATCATCGTGGTTCTTGATGTCAACAAAGATGGCGAAATCTCCAAAGAAGAAATGGATAATGCCACTGCGTCTCTCCAAAAACTGGACAAGGACAAAAATGGCAAGCTAACAGCTGATGAATTACGTCCTGATTTTAGTAGTTTCGGCCGACGCGACGGTGACCGCGATGGTGACCGCCGTGGCCCTGGAGGTCAGGGTGGTCCTGGTAGACGCGATGGAGCAAGCGGCGGTGACTTCGTCGAACGCATGCTGAATAATGATAAAAACAAAGACGGAAAACTGACCAAAGAAGAACTGCCCGAACGGATGCAGCCGATGTTTGATCGGATCGATACCAATAAAGACAAGGAAATCGACAAAGCTGAGTTAACCAAAATGTCAGAACAGTTTAACTCACGGAATCGATCGCGCGGCGGAGATCGTGGTAATCGCGGCGGAGATCGCGGTGGACGTCGTCCCGACAGCGATCGTCCAAAACGTCCTGAATCAGAAGAAAATTAAGACTTACTGTTTTCCATTTGGCTCGTTATCTCATCTTGTTTTAGGGACATTGGTATGCACCTCAAAATTGCAATGTTCGCTTTGTTGATGTTGATTTCCTCAAGCGTTCAGGCAGACTGGATGCGGTTTCGCGGGCCAAATGGCTCAGGAGTTTCTGACGAAAAGCAGGCAACTCCTTCTAAATGGAGTCCTCAGAAAAATCTGAAATGGAAAGTGGCTCTGCCAGGTCACGGTTCATCCAGCCCGATCATTGTCGGTGATAAAGTCTTTATCACCTGCTGGTCGGGCTATGGGATGAACCGGAACGAGCCCGGCGAGCAAAAAGATCTCAAACGGCATCTGGTCTGCCTGGATCGTAAGACCGGCAAGATCCTGTGGGACAAAACCGTCGGACCTGTTCTCCCCGAAGATGTTTACACAGGCATGTTCGCTGAACATGGATATGCATCGCATACTCCCGTCTCAGATGGCAAGCATGTGTATGCGTACTTTGGAAAATCAGGAGCCGTCGCGTTCGACCTGGAAGGCAAGCAACTCTGGCAAACACTCGTCGGCGACGAGCTCGATCCCCGTCGATGGGGATCTTCCTCAAGTCCTATTTTGTATAAAGACCTGCTCATTGTGACGGCGACTGCAGAGAGTGAGGCAATCGTTGCTTTGAATAAAAAAACCGGCAAGGAAGTCTGGCGTCAGGAATCAACGGGCTTCAATTCAACTTGGGGAACTCCCATTTTAGTTACCCATGATGACAAACGAACCGACCTGGTAATCGGTGTGCCTTATGAAATCTGGGGGCTCAATCCAGAAACGGGAAAACTGCGTTGGTATTGTGAAGCCATGCCCACCGAGACCTATTGCTCGAGTGTGATTGCCCATAATGGTGTGGTTTATGGACTAGAAGGGCGGGGCGGCGGATCGATCGCCGTTCGAGCCAATGGTAAAGGGGATGTCACCAAATCGCATGTCCTCTGGTCAGGTCGGGATGCCAACCGCATTGAAACACCGGTGATGTCTCAGGACCGAATCTACTTCTTCTCTCGCGGCATTGTTAACTGTCTCGATGCCAAGACCGGCGAACGCCTCTTTCGTGGACGACTCGAATCTGGCGACGCTGTCGCTTCAGATGACCAAAAACAGGAACAACCGGGAAGTCGTTCTGGCGGACGCCAGGGCAGAGGCGGTGGCGGATTCCGTGGCAGTGACTATTCCTCACCCGTGATCGCGGATGGCAAAGTATATTACACTTCCCGATCTGGTGAGACTTACGTCATTAAGGCCAGCGACAAACTGGAACAAATCTCTGTCAATCGTTTGACCAATGACAATGAAGACTTCAGTGCCTCACCCGCAGTCAGTGATGGTGACCTCTTTATCCGTTCGGACAAGCACTTATATTGCGTCGGTGCAAAAGACAGTTAAGACGGAAGACGCTCAGGGTGATGACTCACCCTGTATCGTTACAACCAGACGACGACTTCCGGCGTGGTTGCGGTGTTCACAGAGATAGATTCCCTGCCACGTCCCCAGACAGAGTCGGCCGCCACTAATCGGAATGGTGAGCGAATTACCAATCATTGACGCTTTGACATGCGCGGGCATGTCATCGGGCCCTTCGCAGGTATGCACATAAGGAAACGATTCGGGAGCGATCTTGTTGAAGGCCATCTCCAGATCTACAGGTACATCCGGGTCGGCGTTTTCATTGATCGACAGAGAAGCCGACGTATGCATAATAAAAACATGCATGATGCCGACATCAATTTGTGACAATTCGGGTACTTCGCTCAAAACTTCACGTGTCACGAGATGAAAACCCCGCCTTAAGGCAGGAAGTCGGATCTGCTTTTGAATCCAGGCCATAGTAGAGTACTCTCTGCTCAATCGTTGTGAGTTCGATCAGGAGCCGCTTCACACTGGGCACGCCAACGCAGCCAATGATCGGCGAGCGTAATCGCAATCATTGCTTCGGCAATCGGAACAAATCGCGGCAACAGACAGGGGTCATGTCGGCCTTTAGTTCTGATGGTTGTTGGCTCCCCCTGTTTTGTGACCGTTGGTTGTTCAATCAACAGGCTGCTGGTTGGTTTGACCGCAGCACGAAATACAAGAGGTTGCCCTGTTGAGATGCCACCCAGACTACCGCCATGCCGATTTGAGTCTGTTGTAATGATCGGAGCGTCTGCTTCAGAGCCAGCGTCTGCGATAAAGTGATCGTTATTCTGACTGCCCCGCATCGTCGCACATCCGAAGCCCGAACCGTATTCCACTCCTAGAACGGCGGGAATGCTAAACAGGCCTTTGGCAATGTCAGCTTTCAATTTATCAAAAACGGGCTCTCCCAAACCGGGGGGCACATTGATGGCCGCAATTTCCGCGACGCCTCCAATGGAATCACCCTCTTTACGCACCTGATTTATGAACTCAATCATCTCACGGGCCCGATCATGATCGGGGCAGCGTACCGGATTCAAACTGCCATCAGAAAATTGTTCTACCTGATCTGCCGTAATTAAAGTGGGATCAGCAATCTCTGCTTTCAAGTGACCAACCTGAGTCACATAACCCACGATCCGTCCGCCAAAAGCATCCGCCAGAATTTTCTTGGCGACGACTCCAGCTGCGACACGGACGTTCGTTTCACGGGCACTGGAACGCCCGCCGCCTCGGTAATCACGGAAGCCATATTTGGCGTCGTAAGTATAGTCGGCATGACCAGGACGGTACTTGTCTTTGATATCGCCGTAATCTTTGCTGCGCTGGTCTTCGTTCCGAATCAGAATGGCGAGAGAGGTGCCTGTGGTGACGCCTTCAAATACTCCCGCGAGAATCTCTGGATGATCGGCTTCTTTCCGCTGGGTTACAATCTTGCTTTGCCCCGGTTTGCGGCGGTTGAGATCTACAAGCAAATCTTCCACGCTGATCGAAATTCCCGGAGGAACGCCATCAATAATCACCACATTACCCGGACCGTGGCTTTCGCCTGCCGTCGTAATCCGAAACACTTGTCCAAAAGAATTTCCTGCCATACTTTGATTGTAGCGGGACTCCGAGGAATGTCATCCTTCCCGAGAGGCTCCCCTTGATGAATTCGTGGAGAAGGTAGGAATTGTTCCGAATATTCCCGCCAAGAACCTGCAGGAATCAGTCGCAACTGACTAAAATGTCCCTGAAAACGGGTCTCCCCCACCATCGCCCTGTTTAAATGTATCGACTCCAGGCAGCGACTATCACGATTCATGGAAAGAAATCAGACAGTGTCCAACCCGCAACCGAACAATCTTCAATCTGCCCAGTTATCGGGCTGCATGATTCTGACCCTGATGATTTTTTTCGGCTGCATGATGCCTTTAATCTTTGTCGATCTGGCTGAAACAGCCTTGAGGAATCTACATCTTAGTCCTCAGGCAGCAGTTCTGGTTCTGATCGGCATGATCTTTGGATCATTGTTTAATTTTCCCATCGCCCGCTTCCCGCTTGATAAGGAAGTAAACGTTCCCATGTTTGAATCGCTGGCCGGGATGCAATTGATGCCAAAAATGAAAAAATTGCGCCAGGAAGCCATCATCGCCGTCAATCTGGGAGGATGTATCATTCCTGTGCTCCTGGCGGTCTGGCTTTCTAAATTCATCATCGCTGGTGGCCCTACATCCATCATCGTTACTCTGACAGGAATCTGTTTTAATACCGTCATCTGCTATCGCATGGCAAGACTGGTACCAGGCATGGGAATCGCGATGCCTGTTTTTATTCCGCCACTCACCGCCGTGGTCGCTACCTGGTTTGGATTTGGAATCGTGGGTCCCATGCTGGGGGATCTAGGAGTCAACTTCCATCCTCTGTATTCTCCGGTTGCTTTTGTAATCGGCATCTCCGGGCCGCTACTGGGTGCAGATCTGCTACACTGGAAAGATTTCAAAAAACTGGAGGCTCCTTCCATCAGCATCGGCGGGGCGGGAACCTGGGACGGAATTGTACTCTCCGGCATGATTGCCTCGCTCCTTGCCTAGTCGGATTTCTGTTTTACTTGAGTTCTTCAACAAATGTCGATTGATACTCGGTTGCGAAAACCTATAAACTCTCTCAATAGGAAATGGAATTCGACTCCTCAGTGCCATTCCGAATCGCAGTGACTGACCGATCAAATTAAAATAGGGCAAATCGATCGAGGGAAATCAAAAACCATGGACTGGTGGCAAAATCTCTTATTGGCGGTCGTAGGCATTTTTGCCGGTATGTTGAATGTACTGGCTGGCGGAGGCTCTTTAATTGTCATGCCGACAATGGTGTTTCTGGGAATCCCCGGCGCAGTGGCGAATGGGACTCTCCGCATTGCGATTTTGGGTCAGAATTTGACCGCAATCGCTGGTTTCCGACACAAAGGGTTTTCCGATTTCCGACTCAGCTTCTCATTAGCCCTCTGCGCCCTTCCGGGTGCGTTTCTGGGAGCCTTTCTGGGATCAAAACTCAATAACGTCTGGTTTAACCGTGTTTTAGCAGTCGTCATGCTCGGTGTATTAGTTTCGATGATTCTTGGGAAGCGCAAGAAGAAACCAAAGCAGACTGTATCAGAAAATACCACCACAGCAGAATCGGAATCGAATTCGGAATCCTCAATCATTCAGAATCCGAATTCCCTGGCCGGCCATCTTTTGATGGTTCTGGCCGGATTTTATGGCGGCTTCATTCAGGCAGGCATTGGTTTTATCCTGATTGGGATTATGAACGGCGTCATGAAAATCGACCTGCTGCGTACGAATATGCATAAAGTTTTCATTGTTGCAATGTACACGTTAGCTGCGATCGGAATCTTTGCCTGGCAGGGAAAAATTGATTGGGTTACAGGCTTCATTCTGATGTTGGGAATGTCTGCCGGCGGTTGGATTGGCTCCAATCTGGCTGTCAAAAAAGGGGAAGGTTTCATTCGCGCCGTGCTTTATACGGCTATAGTTTGTATGTCGATCAAACTATTATTAACTTAAAAACAATCACACTTTGATTCGTTATTGATATAGAATATTCTCTGGTGCAAATGGTTTTCATCAGCAACAGATCGAGAAAGCGATTGAATATGTGGCGACGCTGGCAGAAATTTCGACTTCTGATTCTGATGGTGCTGTTTCCGTTCTGCCTGTTGGTCTGTGCCCCCGCTGCAGAACCAGTCGTCAAACCGGAATTTGATGCCGGCCGCGCGTACGAATATCTCAAATCAATCTGTCGGCTCAAATCACGTATCAGTGGTTCGCCCGGCATGGCGGCACAACAAAAGTTGATCTCGGAGCATTTTAGAAAACTGAAAGCCAAGGTTTACTTTCAGACATTTGACGCCCCGCATCCCTTAAACGGGACTCCCGTGCGGATGAACAACATGATTGTCAGTTGGTATCCCGAAACGAAAAAACGGATCCTGCTGGCCTGTCACTACGATACACGACCTTTTCCCGACCGCGATCGGAGACAACCACAGGGACTCTTCATTGGCGCGAATGATGGTGCCAGTGGAGTGGCATTTCTGATGGAACTGGGAAATGTGATGCACGATTTGAAAATCAGCCATGGCTATGGCGTGGATTTTGTGTTTTTCGATGGCGAAGAACTCGTCTATCGTGAAAATGACCCGTATTTCCTCGGTTCCAAATATTTTGCAAATCAATATAAAACGGAACCACGGGATTATGAATACGTCTATGGCATTCTCTTCGATATGATTGCAGATAAGAATCTGGCGATCTATATGGAAAAAAACAGTCTCAAGTATGCCCCCCGGTTAACGCGCAGTATCTGGGAAGCCGCCCAAAAAGTGGGAGTCAGACAGTTCGTCCCTCAGGCCAAATTTGAAATCCGGGACGACCATTTACCCTTGAATGAAATCGCCCGAATTCCAACCTGTGATATTATCGACTTTGATTACCCCGCATGGCATACCACACGAGATATTCCACGCTACTGTTCCGGAGCCAGTCTGGCGAAAGTCGGAAAAGTGATCACATACTGGTTGCAGAATATACCCTGATTCACACAGCAGACATCAAATTGATTTTATGATTTTCCAGTTAGAACGCAGCACCGGCGAAATGGATTCAAAGGGATGATTGATTCAGTACTACTCCATCGGGTTCAGTTTGCCTTCACCGTTTCGTATCACTATCTGTTTCCCCAATTGACAATGGGCCTGGCTCTGCTGATCTTCATCCTCAAGACGATCGGCTTGAGAGGAAATCCCTGGGCCGATGCAGCGGCTCGGTTCTGGCTCAAAATATTTGGCCTGACATTTCTGATGGGTGTCGTCACAGGCATCCCGCTTGAATTTCAATTTGGAACCAACTGGTCTCAACTCGTGAAAAAGACGGGGTCGATTCTGGGACAAACTCTGGCGATGGAAGGCATCTTCGCGTTTTTTCTGGAATCGACGTTTCTCTACCTCTTGATCTTCGGGGAGAAAAAACTGGGAAGGACCGCCCATTGGATCGTGTCGTTCATGCTTTTAGCGGGAACGTGGCTCAGCGGTTATTTCATCATCTGCACGAACGCCTTCCTGCAGCATCCGGTGGGTTATCGAATCGACGATCAGGGTATTTTTCACCTGACCAGTATCGGGGCGCTGCTCAGTAACCCCTGGGCGATCAAACAATATCTGCATACCATGACCGGCTCTGTCATTACTGGCAGTTTTACGATGGCTGCGATCGGCGCTTATCATTTACTGCGCGGGGAGCATCTCGAAATCACCCGCAGGTATCTGTCCGTGGCAGTCATTGTCGGATTTCTTGCCAGTATCATCGCCGCCGCCCCGACTGGCGACTGGGAAGCAAAACAGGTCCAGCAGCATCAGCCGATCAAATTTTCCGCAATGGAAGGGCACTTTCATACCGAAGATGGAGCTGGTCTGATTCTGATTGGTCAACCCAATCTGGAAGAACTTAAAATTGATAATCCCATCATCATTCCCAAAGCACTTTCCTTCCTGACGCATGACAGCTGGAATGCTGAAGTAAAAGGCCTGACCGAATACGATCGCGCACTCTGGCCCGACAATATCGAATTACTCTATTTTTCCTATCACATTATGGCAGGCCTGGGAACACTCTTCATCGCTTTGATGGGGCTGTGTATGCTGTTACTCTGGAAACGGAAGTTACATACCAGCCGCACCATTCTCTGGCTGCTGATGCTCTCGCTGCCGTTCCCCTTTATTGCGAATACAGCGGGTTGGTTTACCACGGAAATTGGACGTCAACCCTGGTTAATTTATGGTTTGATGAAAACCGCCGATGGGGCCTCTCAAAATATTTCGCAGGGAAATGTCATGTTCACTTTGCTGGGTTTCATGGGACTCTATCTGTTTCTGTCTGTCTTGTACTTCTTCCTTGCAATTCGCATCATCAATCAAGGCCCCGAAACGATCAGTATCAATTCATCAGACTCAGCAGTGGAAGCAGGTACTTAGACTATGGAAACGGTTTGGTATATTCTGCTGGTCTTGATGATTTCCACCTACCTCGTCCTGGATGGGTTCGACCTGGGGATCGGCGTACTGCATCTGTTTCTTGCCAGAAATCGGCCCGAACAGAAACAGATCATACAGACAATTGCCCCGGTCTGGGATGGAAATGAAGTCTGGTTGATTGCAGCCGGCGGAACCATGATGATGGCGTTTCCGGGATTTCTGAGTGCGCTCTTCAGCGGGTTCTATCTCCCTCTGACCATGGTCGTCTGGCTCTTGATTTTTCGGGCCATCAGTATCGAATTGCCGCATTATCTTTCCGATTCCTTGTGGGTCCACTTCTGGAATATCATGCTGTTTGTCTCCAGTGGCTTGCTAATCGTCATCCTCGGCGCTGCCATGGCGAATGTCTTTCGTGGCGTTCCCCTGGATGAATCAGGATCGTTCTTCGAACCGCTCTGGACGAATTTTCGAATCGGTCCGCAACCGGGAATTCTGGATTGGTACACAATCCTAAGCGGCATCACATCCGCAACAATTCTTTTACATCACGGCTCACTCTGGCTCGTCGCGAAAACCGATGAGATCGTTCAGCAACGTTCCAGACAGCTTGCTTCCTGGCTTTGTGGCCTGACCGCGGGGCTGACGGCGCTGACTCTTTTTGCCAGCTATTCGGTTCAGCCTCAAGCCAAAGTAAGTTTCGCATCCCATCCCTGGATCATGGCTCTCCCTGCAACTGCAATCCTGGCTCTGGCTTGCTCGTTCTTATTTCGAATCAAACATCACAACATGGCAGCATTTTTGAGCTCAGCTCTGTTCATGTATCTGGTAATTTTCAGCGGCGCAGCCGCGTTGTACCCCAACATCCTCCCCGGTTTGAATCCGGAGTTCAGTTTAACGATTTATAATTCCTCGCCTCCGGCGGAAGAGCTCAAAACAGCCCTCTACTGGTGGATTCCCGGCATTATGTTAGTCGGCATTTACTTTACGATCATGTTCCGCTCACTCCCCAAAACGATTTCTACAGACGCCTCTGAAGAGCATTAAAGTTTTCACCCGAGACGAGTGCGGCAGCGTTTTCCAGCCCTGAACCGGTACCACAATCAGTTTGCAATAGCGCGAATGACAAATTCCGAGCAAATAAACCGGCACTCATTCCAATACGCGGGATGTTGAAAAAACGCAACAATTCCCTAATTCCCTATTCCAAGAGCAACATTCCGAGGGAAATCAGCGTTCTTCGATACTTCACTATTTCTCCACGTCTGACCAGTCTTCAAAATAAATTTCCTCAGACGCGTTTCATCTCAAACTGATTTTGTTAGACTAAAAACGAGAAGACTGGAAAAGTGATTTGGTAACATTTCAACACCCCAAGGGATTTCTCCCATTACCGATCAAGGATGCAGAAATTGTGACAGATACGATCCCGGGCATAATCGTTGGAACCCTGCTGGTTTTATTTGGTGCGGGACTGATTCAATTGCATCGTACCTCATGGTTCCACCGTCAGCACGATGATGACTTAAGCGATGATGATTTTCGGTTCTTTTCCAAGCAATACCGCCGACGGATGCAAACCTCGAGCCTACTGGTTCTGATTGGTTTTCTGATCATGATCGGCGACGCCCCCTATATGCCCTGGAAATCGTATCCGGGACTTTTTGCTGCCTATTGGGGAGGCATTCTGTTAATCGCCTTCTGGGTGTTCCTGTCAGCGATTGGTGATATGAGCGCTTCACGAGTCAGATCAACAAACCTGATTTCCCGTATTCAAGGGCAACAACGTCTGCTCGAAAAACAACTCTTGGAAATCAGAGAGAAGAAAAAGCAGACAACGGATAAAAATTCCACTTCAGAAAACGAGAAGTGATCCGGTGCATATTACGCGATTCTGAAGTTGGAGCGTTCTTGTCAGGCAATGTGAACAAGCCTAGGAAGCGACGCACTCTTTTTTAATCAGAGCATCTGAAGGTAATCGCTTATAACCAAACATCTCGAATGCTTTTTGCCAGCGCTCGTAGATTTTCTTTTCCTGAGCGGCGTCCATTTCGTATTTGTTTTTCTTGTAGGATTTTTGATCCTTCAAATACGGCTGTATGTTCTTTTCCAAATCATCAAATCCATCGAGATTCAGGTGCTCGTAAACTTTTCGGAGCTCGCTGACGGGATCTGCTTCGAGATCTTCAAAACGAACTTCATGCAGTTGACCTTCCGGCACAGTTTCTCGGTCCCGGCCATAAACCTCTAGATGATTCAGGTAAATATTGGACATGTCCTCTTCTAATTTTTCCATATCGAGAGGAGCAAAACCGTTATCGCCAAACATGGTCCGACGCAGATGCAACGTAGAATTATAAACCTTGTAGGGGTCTCGATTGATATAAACGAAGCGGGCATCAGGAAACATTTTCAGCAAAAATGGAATCCGATACGTATGCGTCGGAGACTTCAGCAATACACGCTTATTTCCCCCCGCCTTGAACGTCAGCTTCTTCATAAAATACAAAAATGTCTTTTTCCAGAGTGACGCTTCTTTCGGTGTCAGTTGATCCAACTCATAGAAGCGCTCATACACTTCCGGTTGATCGCTGAAGCTGATCGCCAGATAAGGGGACATCAAATGCAGCAGCAAAATGGATGTCTCATCTTCCTGAGGCAAATCCCAGGTAACCGGCATATTGTCCATGGGACGCTGCTTTGGCAACAAACGCTGCACCACTTGCTTCAGAACGGGCTCAGTGAGCAGAAAATGAGATGGAAACAGCATGGCGCCCATATTGGGATAGATGAATTGTTTATCCATCGACATCAAATTATGCAGCAAAGTGGTTCCGCTTCGCCAATGACCAATGATGAATACCGGCGGTTCCAGTTTGGTCTTGTTGACCCGCCGACTATAGATCAGATTTTCCATCATACTAAAGAATGAGTTGGAAAGACTAAATAAGCCGGAGGTAAGTAAACGAAACAAGCCGGACCAGCGAATGGTGGGACGCAGTCTCAAAAGTTTGATGAAATTGGTGACTCCAATTCCAGACCAGACACAAAAAGGGCCTTGAGAAGATCCGCTATTATTTTCCTGGCTTTTACTCATCTGCAGAGACGGTCCTACACTTTATCAACACAAGTCATAGCCCAGCTAATCAATATTTTGCCTGCGTGTCAGAAAATAGTGATCGATACCACTCGGCCGAAATGTAAAGAATATACTATAAATTTCTGAGATTGTCTGCGGGTAGGCAAAGTAGATTGGCGGCAATGCTGTTAATTTTTACCACTTGATCCAAAATAGAACGGACTTGGTTCATTGGACCTATCATAAGTTTACTTCGGCATCTCACGAGAAAGACTTCGACGAACTCTCTCCCGTTCAATGGGATTGACCAAATACAGACAACACTACTACGAATAAAGTGCGTGTCCTTACTCCCTCTAAACTAACTGTTTCACCTCAGTTGTACAATTGACACGACCAATAATCGCTTTGAATCGAATGATCCCTTTTCAAGCTTCAGAAGCATCAAAGCACATTATACTTCTATCTGAGCAAACCTGAATAGTGGACACCAGCCTAGTCGACTAAGCTCCTCATCGCTTGAAAATCATCTTTCAGTGAGGAATATAAACTTCGAAATACAGGGTAAGCCTGGTTGTATGTTTTTTTGCTTTTAGGGTTTACGGTCGTACTCTCGACGACGCGAATTGTGGCACCGCACGCCTCTACCACATCCTTATACGCCCCGGTCCCGGCAGCCGCCAGCAACGCAACTCCATATGCAGGACCTTCTTCGGCGTTGATTGTCACGACTTTTTGACCATAAATGTCAGCCTGAATTTGACGCCAGAATTTACTACGTGCTCCACCACCAGAAAGCCGAATTTCCTTCACCGGGATATTCAATTCCTTAATGATTTCCAGCGAATCACGCATCGCATACGTCGCACCCTCAATCACTGCGCGGCTCAAGTGAGCGCGACTGTGCCTCAGGCTCAACCCGATCCAGGCAGCCCGTGCATCGGGATCAGCATGTGGAGTCCGCTCCCCGGTCAGATAAGGCAGAAAATATAAGCCTTCACTCCCTGCAGGCGCCTCGGCTGCCTGTTCGGTAATCAGTTGATACGGGTCCACTTTCTGTCGTTTGGCAAGTGCGACCTGCTGCTCACAGAGCTGATTCCGATACCACTGCAAGCTACCGCCGGCAGAAAGCACCACGCCCATCACGTGCCACTTGTCACGAACCGCGTGACAGAATGTATGAGCCCGGCCTTCGGGATCAATCTGCACTTCATCGCTATGAGCAAATACAACCCCACTCGTGCCCATCGTCGCCGAGATCGCACCTTTTTTCACTATTCCATTGCCCACTGCACCAGCGGCCTGATCACCACCGCCGCCGACAACCGCGACACCTCTGGAAAGGCCCAGCAGCCGGGCCGCACCTTCAGTTAAATGACCACTGACGTCTTCTGATTCATAAACATCGGGTAGCAGCGATTCATCCAGTTCCAGTTTACTCAACAGCGGACGGCTCCATTTTCGCTGTTTGACATTCAGTAATAACGTTCCCGATGCGTCGCTGACTTCAGTCGCAAACTCTCCCGTCAGACGAAAGCGAACATAGTCTTTCGGCAGCAACACCTGAACCGTCTTATCAAAGTGCTTCGGTTCATGATTACGCAGCCAGAGAATCTTAGGCGCCGTAAAACCGGTTAACGCGGGATTCGCCACCATCTTAATCAATTTCTTCCGACCGCCGGCCCGCTCCTCGATCTCTGCACATTCCGCAGCCGTCCGCTGATCATTCCAGAGCAGAGCAGGCCGGATGACTTCGTGTTTCTTATTGAGGAACACACTCCCGTGCATCTGACCACTCAGACCAATCCCTTTCACATCTGCTGGCTTGATTTTACCCGCTTTCAAGACTTTGCGAACACTTTTGATCGTCGCCTGCCACCAGTCTTCCGGATCCTGTTCCGACCAACCAGGATGAGGGCTGTAAAGTGGATACTCTACCATTGCGGAAGACAGGATTGTTCCATCTTCCTGCATCGCCAGCGTTTTCGTGCCACTCGTTCCAATATCCACGCCCAGAAAAACTGCCATGCTGTAGTCCCTCATCCTCAGTTAATAAATCAAACGCTGCCACCAGTATCACAAGTTATCTTGATAGACGATATACAATCACTGGGGACAGACACAACCAGTGGGATGGACTGCGGAAATCTCACGAACCCAGATATTGCGAAACTTCGTATCGTTTTGATGAAACTGCAACTGAATCGGCAGCTTCGCTTCATGAGCCGTATAAAACGGTGGCTGATGATAGAAAGTATCCCCTTGAAGTTCTGTATGATTTTGCACAACCACACCATTCTGAATCACGGTAATATAAGCCGGCTTGACTAGTTGGCCGTATTCATCAAATCGGGGTGCATTGAATATAATATCATAAGTCTGCCATTCTCCCGGTTTGCGACAGACATTAACCATCGGCGGCACTTGTTTGTAAATCGATCCGGCCTGACCGTCAAAGTATGTTTTATTCTGATAGGAATCCAGAATCTGAACCTCATATTTCCCCATCAGAAACACACCACTGTTTCCGCGGCCCTGTCCTTTGCCTTCAATTTTTTCCGGAGTCGCCCATTCAAGATGCAACTGGCAGTCGCCGAAAGATTGCTTGGTGTCGATGCTCTGGTCTGTGGTAATCGCATATCCATCCTTAATTTTCCACTTATCGCCGCCCTTCCATTGATCCAGGTTCTTTCCATCGAACAGCACAATCGCATCGGATGGAGGCTGATGCGGATTGGCGGTCACCACGGTTGGCTCTTTCCAGATCAACCCGTTTTTATATTCATCCACCAGATTTCCATAGGTGTGGTAAGCAGTTCCCAGAAAAATCACAACAATTAGAAAATGAAAACCTTTGCGCAAGCCTGTCATAATCACGTCCTTTTATCTCTATGTTGATTGTGTAAAGAATGAATTCAATAATTCGATATTCTAAAAGTGCTCTGACGGTCTGAGTCTTTAAAAAAGAGTCTACCGAATCAATAGTCGAGGCTGGCGCCCCCTTCGGCTTCAATGGCCTGACCGGTCAAGAAACTCGAATCGTCGGTCGCCAGGAACAGTGCCAAACGCCCCATCTCTTCAATCGTTCCCATGCGTTTGAAAACCTGAAGATCAGAAACGCGTTTCAACGCCGTCTCTGGATCGGGCAGGGACTCCGCCCAGTCTCGCATTAATGGTGTATCAATATTACTGGGCAGAATCGCATTCACCCGCACGCCAGCTTCTCCCAGTTCAATCGCCAACGATTTGGTAAAGCTGACCTGAGCCCCCTTGGTCGAGCAATAACTGGTCGAATGATGCTGTCCCAACACCGCCGTCATCGACGACATATTTATAATCGTTCCTTTGGTTTTACGTAGATGCGGCAGCGCATACTTTGCACCAGCAAACGTGCTGAGAAAGTTCACGCGCATCAACGCTTCCATTTCTTCGATACTTGTTTCTTCCAACGACATTGCCGGCGGATGAACACCGGCATTGTTGATGATGCAATCCAGTCGACCGAACTGTTCCACAACCAGTTCAACCGCAGATAAAATCTGTTCATGCTCGCCGACATCACATTGCACAAAGATCGCTTTGCCGGGCCCTTTTTCGTTCAGTTCGCGGGCTAAATCTTGACCTGCTTTCATGCCTCGTGCCAGGATCGCGACCATGCCGCCTTCTTCGCAAAAAACACGCGAGCAGCCTTCACCAATGCCTTTGCTGCCACCAGTCACAATTACAGCGCGGTCTTTAAATCTCATGCTTCCCTCAAACGATCTATCTCGCAGGATCAAACTCGGAATCAACGGGCGATACTATTTCCGGTTTGTCATTTACGGTAACAATTACCGTAAGGGAATTCCAATCAAAGACCAAATTGAATTCGCAAACACGGATTAATTAAATGAGCTTTATTTTCCCCGTGTTCCATTCAGGCTGATCAGCCCGAGTTTACTGCTCCGAACCGAGGCGTAAGATTTCAGGAAGCTCTGCCAGATTCAAATTGCCGCCACTCAAAATCGCTACGACCGTCTTACCTTGAAATCGCGCTTTATTTTTTAAGACCGCAGCCAGCGTGGCAGCCCCCGCACCTTCTGCCAGATTGTGGGTCTCTTTCAGAATGTGATAGGTGGCAATCCGCATTTCATCTTCGCTGACCAATAGAAAATCATCCACGACCGACTGCATAATTTTCTGAGTCAGCTCAGCCGCCGATCGCGTAGCAACCCCTTCGGACCAGGTATCTGCGGATTCCGTTGTCTGCATTGTCCCTGATTTCCAGGACAACTGATTTGCCGGTGCATTCGCCGCCGCTACACCAATCATTTCCGTAGTTGGGCTCAAGTGCCTGGCGACGATGCCCGTGCCACAAACACCACTCCCCATGCCGACCGGAACGAGAATCACATCAGGTGCCTTCAGCGTTTCAAATATTTCTATCGCCTGTGTTCCCACACCGGCAATTAACTTCGGTTCATTTGCGGAATGAATGTATCGCCGTTTTCCATCGACCAATTCCTGCTCCAGATACTGCTTCGCTTCTTCAAAGTCTGCTCCTGCTTCGATGATTTCCGCTCCCAGTAGTTTGATCGCATGCACTTTATCCGGGTTATTATTTTTTGGAACCACAATCGTACATTTCACGCCAAACTTGCGTGCCGCATACGCGAGCGACTGACCATGATTGCCCGTCGAACAGCCTATGATTCCCGCCGCGCGTTCCTCATCAGAAAGCGTGCTGACCAGATTGATCCCCCCACGCACTTTAAAGGCCCCCACCGGCTGGTGATTCTCATGTTTCAAATAGAAGTTGGTTCCCGTCAACTGGCTCAAACCGGGCCACTCATAAAGGGCCGTCGGAGCCAGAACTTGACGAACGCGGGGAATAGCTTCCTGAACATCCTGAAAGGTAGGAATTTGCATAATAAGGGATACCTGACTCAAGAGATTTCGCAAAGAGAATGAGTTCGTTCGGAATGACACAAAACTCTCGTTGAAGTTCGTTAGAAAATCCATCCTTGTCAAGTTCTGAAACGTTTGTTTTCAAGATCAATCAGGAGATCACATTATTGCATCGGATCTAAACGCCTGTTATCATTATGAAAGGGACTGGCTGTGGTCAACGTATCAAGGGCCAGTCTCAAGAAACACTACCTGCCAGACTTTGGGAGTCTGACTACCGTTAACTCAATTCGTTACGGATCGGTGTCACCAAACCAGTTTGCAACGCGTTTGATGTACCAGGAACTCCGGGTTCTGTTGAAATTTCCCCCGGTACTTCTCTCGCGTCCCCGATTGAGGGCGAACTTCCATGTACCGAATCATGCTAAGACATCTCTGGATCGGACTGATTGTCTGTTTCATATTCCCCATTCAGGCCAGTTTTGCACAGAACAAAGTCAGTTTCAATCGTGACATTCGCCCGATTCTTTCCCGAAACTGCTTTCACTGTCACGGCCCCGATTCCACTCACCGCGAGGCAGATCTGCGCCTGGATATCGAAACCGGGTTGAAATCAACGATGGAAGATTCATCAACCATTCATCCCGGCAAGCCAGATCAAAGTCAGTTATTCGAACGCATCACCAGCACCGACGCCGACTTGGTAATGCCACCCGCTGACTCTGGAAAATCACTGAAGCCCTCTGAAATTCAATTAATCAAACAATGGATCACAGACGGCGCCCCCTGGGCCAAACACTGGGCCTATCAACGACCACAGACAACGCCGATCCCTGAAGTCGAAGATCAAAACTGGCCTGTGAACTGGATTGATCGCTTCATTCTCTCGCGTCTGGAAGAACAGAACCTGCAACCCGCTGAGGAAGCAGATAAAGTCACCTTAATCCGTCGCCTCAGTTTTGATCTGACCGGTCTCCCCCCCACTCCGCAGGAGGTCGATCAGTTTGTTAACGATCAAAGCTCAGACGCGTACGAAAAACTCGTGGACCGCTTATTGGCATCTCCCCATTACGGCGAGCGGATGGCCATTTACTGGCTGGATCTGGTCCGCTTCGCAGATACAGTCGGTTATCACGGCGATCAGGACCATAGCATCTCCCCCTATCGGGACTATGTGATCCGCGCATTTAACGAGAACATTCCCTTCGACCAATTCACTCGCGAACAGTTGGCAGGAGACTTACTCCCCCATCCCACGCTACAGCAGAAAATCGCCACTGGTTATAACCGCGTACTGCAAACTTCTCATGAAGGAGGTGTGCAACCCAAGGAATATCTGGCGATCTATGCAGCTGACCGCATTCGGAATTTTTCCGGCGTCTGGATGGGTGCCACGATGGGCTGCTGCCAGTGCCACGACCATAAGTATGATCCCTATACCATCAAAGACTTTTATTCGCTCGTTTCATTTTTTGCCGACATTGATGAAGCAAAACATTTTACGCGAGGTTCGAACCGCCTCCCCACCATCCGAGAACCAGAAATCTTTATTTATACCGCACAGGAGAAACAACAGATCTCCGAAATCGAAGCAAACATCAAAACGACCCAACTGGCATTAAAAGCAACAAAGCAGAAGCAAGAACAAAAACAACTCGAACAAAAACTGGATCAACTGAAAAAGAACCGAGCCGCCATCGATAAAAGTGCGCGAAAAACCATGATTACAGTCTCCATCAAGCCCCGCGAAATTCGGGTTCTCCCTCGCGGCAACTGGCTTGATGAAACCGGCCCCGTCGTTCAACCCGCTATTCCGAATTTTCTGGGAACATTGAAAACGAGTAACAGCCGCTTGACTCGCCTTGATCTGGCAAACTGGTTATCAGACGAAGATGGATATGGTTTAATGTTAGCGCGCGTGATGGCCAATCGCTTCTGGTATCTTTTCTTCGGCCGCGGAATTGCTCCCGTCTTAGATGATTTTGGAGGGCAGGGGGGACCACCTCACTCTCCCGAACTCCTCGACCAATTGGCACTAAATTTCTACAAAGAGCAATGGGACGTTAAACAGACTGTCAAATTCATGGTCATGAGCCGCGCTTATCGTCAGTCTTCTCTCGAAACGACGGAACAGCGAAAACAGGATCCATTCAATCAGCTCCTGAATCGACAGGCCCGCTTTCGCTTACCGGCCGAAATGATCCGCGATAACGCGCTGGCCGTCAGCGGTTTATTAGTGACCGATATTGGCGGCCCCAGTGTGAAGCCTTATCAGCCAGCCGGTTACTATCGGCACTTGAATTTCCCAACACGGAAATACGTCGCGCATACGGATGAACGACAATGGCGTCGTGGCCTGTATGTGCATTGGCAACGGCAATTTCTCCATCCCATGTTGAAAGCCTTCGACGCTCCCAGCCGTGAAGAATGTACGGCGCAGCGTCCCCGATCCAATACACCGATTGCCGCCATGACTCTACTCAACGATCCGACCTTTGTGGAAGCCTCCCGCAAATTCGCCGAAAACGTTTTGCAGAATGGCGGCGATTCCGATGCAGAAAAAATTCGCTATGCCTTTTCGAAAGCAACCTCGCGGACTCCTGAAAACAGGGAAACCGAAGTGCTGATGAATTTATTAAATACCAATCGCAGTGAATATCGGTCAAAACCTAAAGCCGCCGTTGAACTGACGAAATCCGGATTGGCCAAAACGAACCCGGAACTAAACGCCAGAGAACTTGCGTCCTGGACGGAAATCACACGCGCGTTATTAAATTTGAATGAAGTGGTAACAAGGAACTAAATGCAATGAGAATCGGGGACCACATTCAAAACAGCTTGAACCGTCGCACATTCCTGGCAAATTCCGGCGTTGGACTGGGGGCGGCTGCACTCAGCTCGCTGTTATCCGGTGAAACCACCGCTTCAGCCAAATCACCGTCAAAACAGTCGCTGGTCGGCGGACTCCCGGGCTTACCGCATTTCGCACCAAAAGCAAAGCGGGTGATTTTTCTCTGTATGGCCGGAGGGCCCACACATCTTGAGACATTTGACTATAAACCCAAGCTGGCAGCGATGGATGGAAAACCATTTCCCGTAAGCTACACCAAAGGCCAACCGATTGCCCAGCTGCAAGGAAAAGAACTGAAATGCCAGGGACCGTTAACCAAATTCCGCAAGTACGGTAAGAGCGGGCAGGAGGTCAGCGACTTCTTGCCCTGGACGGCAAAAATTGCAGACGACATCTGCATCATTCGTTCAATGGTCACCGAACAGATCAACCACGATCCCGCGCACACGTTTCTCAACACCGGAACCGCCATCAGCGGACGGCCCTCGATGGGCTCCTGGATCACCTATGGACTGGGAAGCGAAACAGAAGAGCTGCCGGGCTTCGTCGTACTCACCAGTGTCGGAGGGCGGAACCCTCAACCGATTGCTTCGCGTCAATGGGGCACCGGCTTCCTGCCGAGTCGCTATCAGGGAGTCCAATTCAACTCGACCGGTGACCCGGTGAACTATTTAAAAAACCCGGCTGGCGTCAGTGCCCGGCAGCAGAAAGAATTAATCGATACCGTTCAGACACTCGATCGCTTCCGTAATCAGCGTGTGGCGAATCCCGAAATTGAAACCCGCATCGCCGCTTACGAAATGGCATTCAAGATGCAGACCTCTGTCCCGGAACTCATGGACTTGTCCGGCGAATCGAAACAGACATTGGAAATGTATGGCGCTGAACCGGGATCGGGAACTTACGCCACCAATTGCCTGCTGGCCAGACGCCTGGCCGAGCGTGGTTCTCGTTTTATTCATCTTTATCACCGTGGCTGGGATCATCACGGCGATCTGGTTCGCCATATGAAAACCTGTTGTGGCTTAACCGACAAACCAACCTGGGCTCTCATCAATGATCTCAAACAGCGAGGCATGTTAGATGAAACCCTCGTGATTTGGGGAGGGGAATTCGGCAGGACTCCGATGTTCCAGGGTAAAGGGGGCGCGGGCCGCGATCACCACATTAAAGGTTTTTCCCTGTGGATGGCCGGGGGAGGGATAAAAAGTGGAATTACCCATGGTGCAACCGACGAGTTGGGCTATAATTCCGTAGAAGACATCGTAAACGTCCGTGATCTGCATGCAACAATATTACATCTGCTCGGAATCAATCATCAACAATTCAGTGTGGAATTCCAAGGCCTGGACACCAAACTCACAGGGGTCGAAGAAGCACACGTCATAAAAGACATTCTTACGTAGCATGGCACTATAGAGTCCCTGAAAAGCGCCCCGATGGTCTTGATCATCGGGGCGCTTCCTTTTTGGGGAACGTAACAGTCGCCAGATTCAAGCTGCGTTTAAACCTTCAAATCTTCTGCCCCTTGTGCCAGGTCACTCTGATAACGCTGTCTGACGGGATCGATGATCTCCGCGATAAACGCATCGACCTGTTCCGGAGCGCGACCAATATATTTCCGAGCATCCAGAGCGCTGGTTAAATCACAGCCGGCAAAGGCTGGATCTTTCTGCAGACGTTCGATCAAATCGTTTTTCCCGCCACGCACCTTTACTTCTGCACCGGCAGCCTGGCTATGTACGCGAATCTGTTCGTGTAAATCCTGACGATCGCCGCCCGCTTCGACGCCGGCCATCAGAAATTCCTCGGTCGCCATGAAGGGCAGTTCTTCGTTTAGATGTTTCTCAATCACCTTGGGATAAACCACCATGCCATCCACGATATTACGATACAAAATCAAAACGGCATCAATGGCCAGAAATGATTGTGGCAGCGACAGACGCCTGTTGGCACTGTCGTCCAGCGTCCGTTCCATCCATTGCGTCGCCGCGGTATCTTCTGCATTCGCGGTCAAGCTGATCGCAAACCGGGCCAGCGAACACATCCGTTCGGACCGCATGGGATTCCGTTTATAGGCCATTGCCGAGGAACCGATTTGATTTTTCTCAAACGGCTCTTCCAGTTCCTTGCGGCTTTGCAGAATCCGAATATCATTTCCCGCTTTATGAGCCGACTGACCAATGCCACTTAACGCCGATAAAACCTGCGCATCCACCTTGCGCGAATAGGTCTGCCCCGTGACGGCATAACGATCTGTGAAACCCATTTTCTCTGTCACACGTCGGTCCAGCTCATCAACTTTCGCATGATCGCCTTGAAACAGTTGCAGAAAGGTCGCCTGAGTTCCCGTCGTTCCTTTGACACCGCGAAAACGGAGTTTTTCCAGCCGATACTCAATTTCTTCCAGATCCAGAATCAGATCATAGCACCAGAGCGTCGCTCGTTTTCCGACAGTCGTCGGTTGAGCCGGCTGAAGGTGTGTGAATCCCAGACAGGGTAAATCGCGATACTCGTTCGCAAACTTCGCAAGATGATCAATCACAGAAACCAGTCTCGTTCGAACACGTTCCAGACTTTCACGAATCATCACCAGTTCGCTGTTATCGGTGACAAAACAACTGGTGGCTCCCAGGTGAATGATCGCTTTGGCATCAGGACAACGTTCTCCATATGTATGCACGTGTGCCATCACATCATGTCTTAGATCTTTTTCAGCCTTCGCAGCCAAATCAAAATCAATATCATCAACGGCAGCTCTCAGAGACTCCACCTGTGCAGCTGTTACAGGCAGGCCCATCTCATGCTGCGATTCTGCCAGCGCAACCCATAATCGGCGCCAGGTGGAATGTTTTTTCTGAGCCGACCAAATCTGGCTCATCTCTTGTGATGCGTAACGACTAATCAACGGATTTTCATAAGTAAGATGACTCAATTTTTTCTCTTTCTTCAGCACGGCGAACCTTGAAGCTCACCCAGGTTCCATTAGCTTATATTTCACGAAGTTCGGTAGGATGTCAGGTTTCTAGAACGGGACCACTTTTACATTCTCGGCGACATGAATTCCCATCGAGATCACATGTCCGTTCCATTCAGAAACGACGATTCCCGCTTCGACATTTTTTTCTTTGACCGTACCTTCCGAACCGATTTTTAAACCCGACCGGGAAAGAAATCGTAGAAATTCGGTTTCCTGATCGGTCACCTGGACAATTTGAACGTGCGTCTCGGGTTGGCATTCAGCCAATGTCGTCAGGTTTGGATAAGCGCGACGCATCTGCCCATCGACCGAAGGAATCGGATCTCCATGTGGATCGGTCTCCGGAAACCCCAGATACTCATCAATGTGATCGACGAGAAAATCACTTACCGCATGTTCCATATTTTCTGCTTCCGCATGAATCTGATCCCAGGTCAGTTTTAACGTTTGAAACAGAAACAGTTCAATCAACCGGTGTCGTCTCAATACCCGAATCGCAGACTGCTTGCCACTCTCAGTCAGGCAGGCTCCTTCATACGGACGATACTCCACCAGCTTGGATTGCTTCAGGGTTTTAAGCATGCTGGTCACGGTACCCGGCGCCACTTTCATGTATTTGGCGAGTTCGCCGGTACTGATCCATTCCGAATCAGACTGCAGGCTGATTTGTAAGATCGCCTTCAAATAATTCTCGACGGTTAAACTAGTTACGTTCACAAATAAATCCTGTTTCATCAAATGAGAAACTCTTACACAACTTAAGAGATTACATGGATCACGAGAAACGTAACCATCGTCCAGAGACCCCAATCGCAGCTCGCAAGCTCTATTTATCCTAGCAACATCACAAAATAGTTGGAACAAATACCCCACACGAATTTAATCGCATTTTAAGATAGCACACTGTTCCCTCCTCTAGTTGTGAATGACTTCAACTCTCTGACATATAAACACTTACTACTGTTTATCGTAGGCCCGCTGATTCCTGACTTTTCTATGAATTCCACTACTTTGGGTGATGCTGATACTCGGATTGTGCCGATTTTAATGATTGTACGGTTTCCTCTCGATCCTCTCCTTTTACTGTCTTATTGTCATAAGGAAGGCCGGATGTTCTGCTGGCGCTTGGTTTATCTCAGGTTCTTGGTAATGCTCCTTTTGGCAGGATCATTCAATGCTGCCACTGCGCAAACGATCTATCGGGAGATCGGGGCCCCTCAAAACCAGCAACGCCAGACTGCCGTCATCGGACTGCTAGGTGAATTCCACCACTGTGCCACCTATGAAATCTCCAGTCAGAATCTTGATTTGAACAAGGTGATAGCCCAAACAGGGGGCATGACTCCAAATGCGTCAGGAATCATCCGCATCATTCGAGGCGGACGCATCAGCCAGGATCTATTCTATTCTCCCAACACTGATTTCCCTCTGATGCATGGCGACGTGTTGATTGGATTAGAATCGTCGGCGAATGACATTAATGTCTCATCTGAGCAAAACTGGAATGGAAGCCGGGGAACTCAACAACAAAAGTCTCCACAACTGATCCAGATTGCGATCCTCAATTTAGTCGACCGTCCGGTTGTGTTCGGCGTTCCAGCAGAAATTGCCGATCTGGCCGGAATTCTACGCTGCCTGAGACAACCCCTCGAACAGTATCCACAAATTGCACAAGCAATCACAGTCATTCCCCCCAAACGAATTCATAACAACGCGGATTTCAAAACCAGAAAACTGACTTCGAAATTCGCATCAGGAACCGTGCTTGTCCTGGGACCTTCCAGTGGCATTGACCTCACAATGATTCCCCATAACCTGCCGAGCCCACGACGCTTGCAGGCAGCACACTCTCCGTTTCAGGAATCACCAAATGAATTAAGACAACCAGCGTCGGTCTCACTCGAAAAAGCTCCCTTTCGACAAACCAACTCTACCACAGAAGTAGAACCACAAATTCAGCACGGGGTCACACACCCGGAAGACATTCCGCAAACGTTAGAATCGACTCCGCTGAAAACGAAAAAAGGAACACTCCAGCTTAACGGCCCCGTTCTGCAGCAGACAGCCGCCAGCTTAACTCTGGTACCCAAGCCAAATAGTCCCCAGGCTGAAGAAAACGCAGGGAAATCGGTCGATCCAACAGACAAACAACAGAACTCTAATTCTTCAACGGTTCCCGACCTGAACCTGACCGTAGCCCCCGCGCCTCCTGTGGATTCCGTTCAGGTTCTAAGTGATGATGATCTACCCAAATTCGAGGAATTCGAAGAGACGGAAAATTCATCCTGGCCACAATGGGTCACTTATTTACTACTGGCAGTCATTGCTGGCGGGGTCTGGAAATATCTCCAAAGACGCGCAGGCCGGAGTAGTACAACCAGTCACACAAACCCCCACACCGTTTCAACAAATAATTCTGAGACAGAACCGGCAACGATTATTACTAACTGGGATTCCTTACCACCACTGCCGAATAAATCACTTCTGGAACAACTCCTGGAGAATGATATCCCTGTCATCGAAGAGACGCCACAAATTCCGACGCAAACATTTATTTATGGACGTCACCAAACCAGATCTGCGCGGGTCGATCAAAAAGAAACCCTCAAGGGGCCTCACTTTACGAAGCAAATCGATCCTGGGCCGCTGGCTTCTGAAAAGCAGAGAACCACAAATTCAGCCCCAGTGGCTTCAGAGCCACCCCAGACGGAAAAAAAATTGAAAGCACCTGCGTTTCGCTTCGATCGGTCTCATCCGGGAACAACACAACCGGCTGAAGAAAAAATGACTCCCACAAAAACGAAGAACGCCTCCACGTCGAACCAGAAACAGTCGGTCGCGGCGGAAGCAAATCAGAATTCCGGTATCCTGGATCGAGTTCTGCAGGCAATGCAGGGAGTGATGCCAAAATGAGTAGCTCATTATATATTAGCTCAACCTGCCTGAGAGTTTTACAAAACGACTCCAACCACAAGTTAACACGCCGCTCCATTGAGACTGCGTATACAGTACTGGATGATACACACGAGAACCGTCAACTGCTGCAAAAAATCGCGGTCCCGTTTCTCTTCTCCGAGGGAACACTAATCATTCCAGGAGAAAACGCTGGGCAAATTGCCCGCTTTTCACATTCACCACTCTACCCGCTTTTTACTAAAGGGGAACTGGGATTAAATGATCCCGTGCATCGGCAGTTACTTTCAACGCTGATTCAGTCCGTCCTTCCCAAAGCGCGGAGAACAGGCGAATATTGTTCGTTTATCACACCGGGAACGGATCCGGCAGGGCCACTCAGTAAACTCGTCTCACAGTTGATCACCCTGCAAGGCTTCACTCCCTTTGCAACGACCATTACACAGTCTGCCGGATTAGCTGCTCTTCCCGCCAGTTTACACTATTCAGGATATATCGTTTACCTTGGCCATTCGCATTCAGAAATTGGGCTGATTCACCAGTCTCGCGTGGTTGTAAGGCATGCTGCCCCTTATGGTAGTGAATGGCTGGACGAACAACTGGCTTATGCTTTCAAATTCTTTACAACTGATTCAGAAGGGGAAACCGTTCCCGATTCTGCGAAAGCCAGAACCAAACGTCTGAACCCGGAGATCAACCTTAGCCCCTACCTCTCGAATCATTCTCTGCTGACTAACTGGTACGAATCGCTATTCGATAGTCTGTTAGACGAATTCGCTTCCAAAATGGATTCGATGCAGAATTATATCGAAACATTGGAAACACTTCCGGTGGTCTATATGGGCGAACTGTCACACATTGATGGATTCGACGAATTGCTGGCACAGAGTCTCTCCAGCCGAAAGATTCGTTTTGATACCGGTCAGGTCATGCTGAAGGAAGACGAACATTTCACCATCACTCGCGGCGCGCTGGTTATGGCTGCCATGGAAGATGAAACGCTCAGTCGGGCTGCTTAATTCTGCTGAACCAGTTCCTGCGTTAACTGGTTCATGAAGTTCAAATAGTTCACTTCCATCGTCCGAAGATTCGTTTTGAAGGCGGTCCTAAAATCCTGCTCACGGTCACCAGCCGAGTATTCTTTGAGCGGATCGCGCTCTGAAATTTTTTTCAGATAACGGGCATAGCGTGCCGGTTGTGTTTCCACCAGATAAAACGTCAGCGCCCACGCCTCGGCATAAGCGTCTAAGGTTGAAGAATGAAACAGTCGGTCATCTCGAATAAATGATTGCAACGACTCTTTTCCACGACGTTTCTGAGCATAATGAGTAAACCACAAGAGTCGCGTTCGATTAATCCGCGAGGCCGACTTGGAACGTCCCCCTGTATGAGCACGCAATTCATCCGACTCGAATGTCGTCGCCAGACCTTCAACAACCCAGCGAGGATTCTCCCCAACACGCGAATGCAAGCCGGTATTAAAGGCAACCTGGTGGGTCGCTTCATGAATCATTGTATCTCGTAACGCTTCGGTCAAATTTTTGCCCGTGGTTGATAATCGCGAAAATGCGATTTCATTTTCAGCCTGATTCTGATCTAGTTCAACAGAAGAGGTCGCAGTGCGCTGATCGAACAAAGCAGTCCGATTTGTATGTGGGTGATAATATCCAAGCAGGCCATCACTGGCACGCACGCCATCTTTTTTACAGTACGCGAAAAATTGATCACGGTCAGGAAAAATAACCGTGACCATTAGAAATTCAGGAGACTTAACCTGATATCCCCGTAACGAAAAATAATGCGAGAAGGAATCGTACAGATCTTCAAATACGCCCCCATATGCTTTTGCCTTACCGCGCGGCGCACATATCAGATAGTGCCTGGTCGCGATCACTTCAAAAACCGGGCCGAACTCTTCCTGTAACTGTTTCTTCATTTTGCTGAGTGGCAGACGCTGAAATTCCGATGCCACCCGGCGGTAGGCTGTGACTTTTTTCAGAGGCACCTCTGACAGTCTGCCGGTCTGATCGATCATCCAGCTGATATCATCGTTATGCGCGATTGACTTGCCGACAAAAACCTCATTTTTGGTTTTCATCTCAATCAGAGAAGGAGGCTTCGCGGAGGCCGGCGTCTCCATTATCAAACAGAGACCGACCAATAGAACGCCAGTCAGAATAGTACGAAAACGGGATAACATCACATGAGTTTCTAATCAGGTTGCAGGTTCTGTTTCAATCATTTTTCTCTATATTAAGTGTAATCCCCAATCTGGGATCCGGCTCCAGAAAACAAAGTCTGTGGCAAATCAGTGATTTAAGACGGATGAATCAAAGGGGACGTAGCGGTTATAATCATCACAACAATTGTATTCTCAAATTCTCCCGGTGATTCCCATACTCTAACTGGTTACAATTGTATTGTGGTGGAATCTCGACGAGAAACGGCTATCGTAGCTTTAGAATAGGATTGGAAAGAATCACTGTGTCACGTGTCTGGTTTCAGCTAGTAATTGTTGCACTCGGTCTATTTTGTGCTTTCACAACAGTCAGCGCGAATACCGTTCTGCTCGAACAAAAAGTAACTGAGCAGGAGCAAATCAAACAGCAGATTTCAAAGCTCATCCAAAAACTCGATTCAAACCAGCGGCTCGTTCGCCAACAAGCTGAACTCCAGTTAGCCGCATTGGGAAAACCGGTTTTATCGTTACTCCCCCCTCCCGAACTCGTTTCCAGCAATTCCGCCCGCGAAGCCCTCAAACGTGTGCGAGTGAAAATTGAGCAACAGGCCGCCAGCGACTCGCTCAAAGCATCTCGCATCACGCTGACAGGCAAACATTCACTCGAACAAATTCTCAACGCCATTTCAAAACAGACCGGAAATCAACTCGATTCCAGTAAACTACCGGAAAAGATTTTAAACAACGAAATTCAGATCGATTTTGTAAAGACTACCTTCTGGCCAGCCATCGACGACTTAACCCATAAACTGCCACTGGCATATCAGATTAATGGGAGCAACGGCTACTTACAGCTTCAACCTGCAACAGAGACACCACCGCTCCAGTCAAAACAGGAAAGACAGATCTACTATGACGGGCCATTTCGAATTGAGGTTGCAGGCATTGAAAGACGCGCACTCATCGGAAACGCAGGGCGTGAATTACTGCGGGCCACGTTTCAAATTCAGGCTGAGCCGAGGTTAAGACCGCTTTTCCTGAGTTATTTTGCCAGTGAAATTCGGGCAAAATCGGATCGAAGCCTGACTCTGCCTCCGTTCAATCCAGATGCGAAATACGAACTCCCATTGGGTGAAGGAGGCAAGGATTTAAAATTCACCATGCAATGGATGATGGACAACAGGCAACCCCTCGAATCAATTCAGATTCAGGGAGATCTGAAAATGGAATTAGCCGCCGAAACACTCCCCATTACCTTTGATCAATTATCGAATTCTCAAGGAGCTGTTCGAAGACGCGGCAATGTATCCGTCGAATTACTGGAAGCAGAGACAATCAAGCTTGCATCCACACAGAACCTGAATGTACGCATTGCTCTGAGCTATGACTACGGCGGCCCCGCATTCGAATCCCACCGCACCTGGATCTATCACAACCGGGCCTATCTGCAGAGCCCGCAAGGCAAGAAATATTGGTTGAACGGCTCATCGCAAACAACGCTGGAAAGCGCTGGAAAAATCGGTGTGCTCTACCGGTTCACCGACCTGCCTCAAAAGCAGACTGACTACCAATTTACCTACCTGGCTCCCACACTGATTACGTCTGCCCCCATTCAGTTTCAGTTTCAAAATCTGAAAGTGCCCGCCGAAGTCAACACGTCGAATTAACCCGACTAGTTCACCTACGACTTCTCTCATAGTGCAACAAAGCCGCCGATTATTGTTGCTCAGCTAATAATTTTGCTTCCTGCTGAACGCGCTCGACCATTCCAAACAATCCATTTTTTCTCTGCGAGCTAAGATACTTATCGAGCTGCAATTGAGAAAAATGTTGTTTGACATCAATCGCCAGGACTTCTTCCGGAGTTTGATTATTATAAATGGCAAGCAACACCGCGATTAAGCCCTTCACGATTAAGGCATCGCTGTCCGCATGGATCTCAAGTACTCTCTGATCTTCGACCTGCTTTAATTCCGTTGTGAGCCAGACCATGCTCTGACAACCATGCACGCGATTCGCTTCCGTCTTGTCAGCCTCAGGCATAGGCGGTAATTCGAATCCTAGATCGATCAGAAAGTCACAGCGTTCTTCCCAATCTTCTAGAAACTCAAATTCCTCTATCAGCTCTTCAATGCTTATCATTTTCTCAGTCGTATTATCTGTTATTGAATTCTGGTTCAATTCCATTAGAGAATTTCCAAGGGTGGTCTGGTCGGATTTTCCAGCAGAGTACGGGCAATTTCAATCGCCGTGTTCTCTGCCACCTTCAGCAGATGTGTCTGCGATTCGCAATCCTCTGTCACTAACTGAGAGATTTTTCCCTCATCGGATTTTTCCCGAATTTCCGCGTTCATCGGAATTTCACCAAGAAACGGGATCTGCATTTCTTTGCCCTTCGCCTGCGCGCCACCGCGGCCGAAGATCTCACCAGACATATTTTCCACAATTCCCAGAACGGGAATTTTTACCTGGCGAAACATCTGCACCGCTTTGACAGCATCTAGTAACGCCACCTGTTGAGGAGAACAGACCACGACAGCACCGGCCAGATCAAGCATTTGCGATAAGGTTAACGAAACATCGCCTGTTCCCGGGGGCATATCAATCACCAGATAATCGAGCTCTCCCCATTCGGTATCTTGGAGAAACTGAGAGATTGCTTTATGTAGCATCGGCCCACGCCAGATGACGGCTTGCTCAGGCTCGACAAAAAACGCCATCGACATCACTTTTAATCCATCCGCATCCACCGGCACGATACGTGTGAGAGTCTGGCCATCCTTCCCCTGAAACTCCTGGGCTACCGGTTTTTCACTGGTTCCCACCAGATGCGGGATGCTTGGCCCGTAGACGTCTGCGTCGACCAATCCGACGCGTGCACCAAATTCTTTAAGGGCATATGCCAGACTTGCGGCGACCGTACTTTTGCCAACGCCCCCTTTTCCAGCACCCACGGCGATTACGTTTTTTACATTCAATCCCAGCCGACCACCTGAGTTCTTTCCCTTGATTTTGGTCGAATATTCAATCTGCAGATCTTCACAATCGGAAAACTGAGATCGGATAGCATTCTCTATCAACTCTGATAATTCGGACTGCAGAGGATACGAGGGAACGGGTAATTCGATTTGAACGGAAACCGCTCCCGTCTCTCCAACCGTCGCCGCCTTTAATAAGCCCGATGAAGACAACGGCTTTTTAAAGACAGGATCGATGAGCTCTTTAAGACAGCCCTTTAAGTTTGTTTCATTGATTTCAGAATTTGCCATCAGCCTTTAATGCTTTCCAATAACTACAAAATTGATTCGTGTCTCAGCAGATTTCTTAACGTTGTCTCGGATTGGGTCGGAAAAAAAACTCCCACTTAGATAGTATCAATCAGCTATTTTTGCTTGCCTGTAATTGAAGCAACCGTCTGCATGCGGTTGAGCCAAATGCCAGCGGCAGATCCTCGCGATCCGCTCTGGCTCGAAACAGCCTATCTGTAGATGAAACACACCAAGCTCTCTTAAGGCCCACTCCAGATTGAATAAGGGTTCTTCCGAGAAAACCATTACGGAAAAAGAAACGTTTGCGCCCAGGCACCTTTGTAAAAACTGCAAACTGACAGGCTTACCGATTCCCAGATCAATGATCACGATCAGTTCTTCTGCAGTTTCTCGAAGAGCATGCTGAAATAGAATGCTCTCAGTAGAAAAACTGCGAATCTGCCAATCCGCTTCCCCTTCAAACTGCCATTGAAGCTCAGATACGATGTGTGTCCGCTCTTCCAGAACAAACACCTTTCTCATAAAAGCCCAATCCCATTAAACATACGACCACACCACAAGGCCTGAGACGACATTGATTTGTCTTAACCTATCTCAATCGTATACATGCCCGGCTTGAATACAACTCATACAAGGGCCCTGAAATCACTCCTCAGAGTTTTTTTTCGATTCCCAGCTTCGAAAGAGAAAACCGAATTCTCAACAATACGAAATATACATAAAAGCACCAATATCTCTGCTTATCAATAATCTGAGGATTAAGACTTGCCACCAAAGCAAAACTGAGGACGTCATAATCGATACAAGTGACGTTTCAGGACCCACTTTGCGACAAGCAGCAACAATTTCACGTTTATTCGAGGACTTTCTGGCCAATCTGGTCGAAAAAAATAGTCAGGTTTACCTTTTTTAATTACGTGAGGATTTGGACTCACAGGTTGATCAGAAAACCTCATCTGATTTTAACCCTGACTGAGTACCTCACGACCGTCCACGAAGCGAATCCTTGGAGATTGCCCAAATGAAATTGTTAAGTTACGTTGCCGCTTTAGCGGTTGTTTGTTGTGCTGGTGCCTCTGTTGAAGCTGCAAGCTTCCTCGGTAAAGGATGTTGTGCTCCTAAAGCAACATGCTGTGCCCCAGCTCCTAAAACTTGCTGTGCACCTGCTCCTAAGTGCTGTGCTCCTGCACCAAAGGCTTGCTGTGCTCCTGCACCCAAGACTTGCTGTGCACCAGCTCCTAAGACTTGCTGTGCTCCTGCTCCTAAGACCTGCTGCAACAATTCTTGCAACACCTGTGACTCAGGTTGCGGTCACCGCAAACTGTTCAAAGGTTCCTTCATGAGAGGTTGCAAAGACCGTTGTGGTAAGATGTTCAATCGTTGCAAAGACCGTTGCTGCAAAGTAAAGGTTCGTTGCTGCAAAGTTAAGAAGTCTCGCTGCTGTGCTCCAGCACCACGAAGTTGCTGTGCACCAGCTCCTAAGACTTGCTGTGCACCATCACCTAAGTCTTGCTGCAACTAATCAGATTTGAGGAATTCTGCAGTCCCGGCACTATGGGATTGGCCTATCAGGTCCGAAGGGCAGCTTCAATTAGCGTGAACGTCAAGTCCGAGGGAACTGTTCCCTCGGACAGACTTCACAAAACAAATTGAGCTTCTAGAACTCCTTCAAATTTGAGAAATTGAACTAAGCAGGTATTAAGATTAAAAATGATGTCTCTCTTTCAGGGAAACATCATTTTTTTATGCGCACACAGTTTACTCACTCTCCTCCAAATCAGATGCTTTCATTTTCACTGAAAAACTTATAGACTCAAGGCAGACAAAAAAACATTACTTTGATTACTTCTGATTCAGCTCAGCTGCCAAGTACGGTTCCATGAAAATTGAAGACTTGCTCAAACGATTCAAATGGGAACAAATTCCCAATACCAAAGGGCGATTTACGCTTAGCCCCTCTGAAAAATCATTGTCAGTCGAAGCGCTGATTGATTCAGAGGAGGTCCAAATTAAACAATATCCATCGGCACATCCAGACGAGTTGATACACGTCGTGGAACTCGAAGATGGAGGTCTGATCTCCTACCAGCGAAAAGATGCAACCTGCATTCATACTTTGAACTCAAAAAACATGTTCAAAAGAAAACAGTGGGAACTCGGGATTATTTCTTACAGTCCCCGACAAATGCCTGAAGAGCACCATCAGACACCATAAACAGTCCCCTCGTCCAGCCAATGATTTCAAATCATCTGCATGATTCAAACCGAAAAAATCTTTTTCAAAATAGCTACCTTATTTTTTGAATATTTTCATGGTTTTCGATCCAAACTTGGCTAGTATGTCTGTGGGCAACCTCGATAAATATCCATTCTCATTTCATTTATAAGTTCTATTAATACAACTTAGCGATGAGGAGTGCGGTGTGCCCAAAGCAATTTGGAACGAGGCGATACTGGTTAATTCAGATGAGACCGTCACGGTCGATGGAGACGTTTATTTCCCGATGGAGTCGGTTAATCATCTCTTTCTGAAAAAAAGCTCATCGACTTCGATCTGCCCCCGCAAGGGAAAAGCACTTTTCTTCGATGTCGTCGTTGAAGAAAAAGTGAACCGCGATGCCGCCTGGTATTACCCCGAGCCTGAACGAGAATACCAGCAACTGACGAATCGCATTGCGTTCTGGAAAGGCGTTCAAATCTGCCAATAATCTTGAAGCCGGTCACCTCTCACTGCCGCTATTGACCATACCAGCTGATGAGCTTTTTGATATCTTGTGAACGAGACAAATTCCTCACGCGGCTGCGAAAATGAGGCAATCCAAATACAGGCGAATATCCGTGATGATGATCGGCAATACTCATCGCCTCATTCACATCCTCTGGTAATAGCGTCGAACGCCCCTCACCCGCGGCAATCCAGCGCGCGATCCACATGATTGCCGGGAACATCAGAGCCAGATGATAAAAACCTTCGACAAAAGGAATCTCATAATAAGCGGCTCCGAAAAAATGCAGTCCCTGAATTTTTACCCGATAATACCGTGCAAACAGCTTTTCACACTCCGGCGGGAGTTCACCAAATGATTCTTCCAATACCGAAAATGAGACCGATTTAAATCGGTCCTGCAATCGAGGAATTTCACCTTGAGTAAACGTAAATTTTAGAGCTGACATCAGCAGCGAAAAACGTCTGGTCAAACCGCGGGAAGAGGCAGCAAAGGTATCTTTCCTCGCATACTGTGCCGCCAGTAAACGAAACTGAATCCCCCCCAGACGACTGGGAGCGGTACGGCTCAATTCCAGATCGCCGGGAATTTCCTGTTCTGTCGCCTGACTGATCAACTCCAGAAATTCATCCAGACGTTGTCCACGAATCGTTTCAAAGCGGGATTGCTCAACTAATTCCACCCAGGCAATCGATCGCAATAGTTTGACCAGAAACCGGGTATCCTTCGCTTCAAAAAACTGATCCAGAGCCCCGACAACTTTCAACGTATCAGGCCAACCCAGTGTTTCTTTCGATGTTAGCCCAGGAGCAGGCGGCGCCTTATAGCGTTTGGGGAGTACCTGATCGACAATTTTCCGGATCTCACCAGCTTGCTGATCAACCCGCTTTCCCAGATTGGAAACCACCGACGGACAGCTGAACCGTAAGCTCACCGCAATCTCATTACCCGCCGGATGAAAGGCATAAGGATAGACCTGGCAAGCCAGTGGTTTCGCTGGTTCACCAAACTTGGCATGGATCCGGCAGAGTCCCTGTTCATTCAGAAAGATACAGGAACCGTCCGACTGGTGCGCTAACCGATATCGCTTGCTGGTCGGCGACAGCCCCATCTTCACAAGCACAGGCTGCCCCGCAGGAATCGATTCGTCCTCCTCCCAACGCTGTTTCTCGATTCGCTCCTTTTCTTCCACCGTGATTTCAATCTCATGCTGTTTACAACAACCGGCACAGTTATGACAGTTCCAGTTTTGGATTGTAGGCAGAATCAATGGGGGCGAAGACATGAGAGTTCTTTGATGGAAACACTTTTATACGAGAAAACACGGCCATTTATTGTAAAGATTACAAAAACGAAACGCAAAGTATCTGCACTTCCAAAATTTCTTGCCAAGTTTTTCTGCCGAGCAGACAGAATCCCCGATTCGGTATAGACACATATTCAAGATTCTCTAAAATCCCGCTCGCTTACTGGATACAAGTTTGTTTTTGTACTCGTCTCCCCGCAGAGACCATTCACATCAATCCCCGCTGTATGTGATGCAAAAACGCCCGAATTCTTCGTTCCAGCAGGCACACCCGTCCATAGATTTTTCCCTCTTTGTAGATCACCAGTCTCTTTTGGGAAATCACTTGGAACATTAAGGACCCAATCATGTCGATGCGATTTCTATTTAATATTTGCTGGTGCGCTCTGCTGAGCTGCGCTGTGTCTGGATGCTATTCCCACCATCAGTATCCCTATGGAGGAACGTATCCCAGCCCGTACGGAGCACCCAACGGTCCTTACGAAATGGCACCTGGTAGCATTCCACCTGGAAGTTATCCAGTCCAACCCAATCTGGGACAGCCCGTACCGCCGCCTCAGGGATCACTCCCTCCAACAGGCTCTCAGGCTTATAGCGATCAGTTTCCTAACAATACAACAAATAATACCAACTACGATGGCGTCGATTCCCAATGGCAACAACCCCTCAATAGCTCCCCCGGTCCGAGTAACGCGCCCTTTGATTCCAATCCGACTGCGTCAGGCAGGAATGCAACACCCGGCAGTGGTCTAAATCAGAACCCCACAGGCAGCCAGGCCGTTCCCAGCTACCAGGACCCGAACAAGATCAATCCCAATTCGAATTCATTCGGGAATGAGTTTGAGCAAAACACCACGCCCCCCCCGTCCAATAACACCAGTAATTCCTTCCCTGGAAATGCGAATGATCAGTTCAATAGCAATCAATCACCGCAGCCTCTCGGCGGCAACGCGTCACCAATGAACGACCAGTTTGGCCCTGGCAGCGACGACCAGTTCCAAAGTAACCAGCCCAACCAGCTCCAGCAGCCAAAAGATGAATTCCAGCAAAATGACAACGAAGGCTTCAGCGTGCCTCAAGTTGAACAGCAAAGCTTTGAAAGTGGCGGCAATAAGTTTGACCCCAATAACAGTAAAATGTCAGCTCCCTCTGACGATGATGTATTTGGTGCTAACCCGAATAAATTCGAAGCCAATCCAATGCCTCAAGACACCTTTGACGCCAACCCCAATGACCAATTTAACTCCAACCCCAACGACAGTAGCCAGGAGTTCCAGCCTCCGACCAACGGTTCCCCAGGAGACAATGACACCTTCCGTCCAAACAGCAGTTCGCAGATGAACTCCGCACCAGGCAAAGTCAGCCACGCCAATCATCAATCTCGTGCCTCTGGACCGCAACTCGTCAAATCAGATCCGTTCATGACACCTGCAAAATTTCAATCAGCTTCGTTTGAATTTCCCGCTGATTCCAATCAGCAGACGTCTGCTGGTAAATCGCCTTCTCCTTTCAATTATGACAAACAAAACTACCGCTGGCTGAGAGGCATTGTTGAATTCGACGAGCAGGAAAAACGATGGAATATTACCTACAACGCCACGCCCAATAAATCAGACAGATTCGGTGGCAACATCGTGCTCATCGAGCAGGGAGAATTAAACCGTTTCCGAAACGGAGATGTCGTCCTGATCGACGGTCACATTGATGGTTCACAACAGGACAAAATGGGTAAACCCTGCTACCGTATTTCTAAAGCACAAAAACTGACCCCCAAAAAATAGCGCCGTCGCTTCACTACCGGATGTCGTAAATATTCGAATTTCTGAAGAGTCTTGATTTTTTCAATACTTTTCAACAAGATATTTCAGCCCTGATTTTAGGGCTTTTTTTACGCCTTGACTCCCCGCTCCCCTTTTCTACCATGTGTTAAGTGCGTCGCACGCGCGAGACAAATCCTCTCTTCACCTGCTCCCTTCCGCACCTGTCGATATTTTTCCTGCGAAAACCAAGCGACTTTTGCAGTTTTACACGCATCTGGAAGCTCCTGACCTCAAAAACCGTTCCTGTTCGTGGGCTTTCGAATGACGTTCGTAGAACATCAAAGTAAGTTCGTAGGACTTCACAAGCACTTCCTGAACACTTCATGTCGCAATCTTTGCGGCTCCACTTGCCCCCGTCACGCACTTCCGCATGATCGCATGTTGACAGAAAACTCCCGCGAACCAATGCTAAGGAACGAACACGCATGGCAACACCAGACACTCCCAAAAGAAAGACCAGCAGTGAAGCCGCCAAACAGAAACTGCTGGATTGGATAAACCAAATTATAGGCATGGGAAGTTTCTCCTCTGAACTCAAAGCGTATGTCGCATAAAAAAGACAATCTCTCACAAAGTTCGGTGAGTCGCGATCACAAACGAGTCTATCTGATAGAACCCAGGCCCCATAGCTGAAGACCCATCAGTGCCACGCATTGACCAGGGAATGAACATGCAGCCTCCCAGCGGTGTCTTGTAAAGAAACACACCATACGCGCAGACAAAGACCTGCAGATACAAGCCAAAAAGCGGCTTTTTCACGAAACCCTTTTCATGAGCCGGTTTCGTGCTAGAATCCCTTATGAATCACAATTTTATTATAAAAACACATTCCATGATTTCAGTAGGCCCCGTCTTTTAAATAGATTCGGTCCCCAGGGATCTGGTAACGCAACAGAAACCCCGAACGCGGGCTCTAATCTGAAACAGACAAATATGACCGCCAATATCACATCAATTCGAAAAGATTTTCCCATCCTGAATTCGAAGCTTCCCAACGGGCAGCCCCTCGTTTATCTGGACAGCGGTGCTTCCGCGCAGCATCCCAAATCGGTCATCAATAAAATTTCGGAGATTTACGAGCACTATTACTCCAACGTGCATCGCGGCGTTCATCAACTGGGAGACCGCGTGACTTCGGAAATGGAAGCGTCTCGAGCGCGCATCCAATCCTTCATCGGCGCCAGTGCACCGGAAGAAATCATTTTCACATCCGGCACCACCATGTCCATCAATCTGATTGCCCAGACCTGGGGCCGCCACTTCCTTAAAGGGGGCGACGAAATCATTCTGAATGAAATGGAACATCATGCCAACTTCGTTCCCTGGCAGGCCATCGCCAAAGAACGCGGCGCAGTTCTCAAATTCATTCAACTGACACCCGACGGACGCCTCGATCAGGAACACTATCAATGCCTGCTCTCTCCCAAAACAAAACTCGTCGCCGTCACCGGCATGTCGAATGTGCTGGGCACAGTGAATCCGATCAAAGAAATGGCACACCGCGCGCATGAAGTCGGCGCCCTGATTTTTGTGGATGGCGCGCAAAGTGTACCGCACATGCCGGTCAATGTCGTCGAAAGTGAAATCGACTTCCTCGCTTTTTCCGGACACAAACTATTCGGCCCGTCCGGCATTGGCGTCTTATACGGCCGCAAAGCACTCCTCGAAAATATTCCCCCCTTTCTGTTTGGCGGGAATATGATTTCCGAAGTGCATCGCGAAGAATCACACTGGGCCAAACTTCCGGCGCGATTTGAAGCCGGCACACCTGCCATTACCGAGGCCATCGCTCTGGGCACCGCGATCGACTATGTCACCGAGCTCGGCTTCGATGCAATTCAGCAACAGGAATACATCCTTAGTCAACATGCACTGCAGAGACTGCAGGAAGTTCCCGGCTTACAGATTTATGGCCCACAGGATCTTGAACACCGGGGCGCGATTTTCAGTTTTAACATCGACGGCGCACACCCCGAAGATTTAGCCACACTGCTCGATCGAAAAGGCATCGCCGTCAGGCACGGCCATCATTGCACCATGCCTTTGCACCAGCATTTAAACATCGCCGCGAGTGTCCGCGCCAGCCTCGCTTTCTACAACACCACCGATGAAATCGATGCACTCATCGACGCCATCGAGTTTGCCAGAAAACGACTCCGCCTCGCATAAGCTGAAGAACAGGCAATCGATCCACTCAAATTATCCCCACTGGCATACGCTCCCGTGAACTACCGCTCGGCTTATCCGACGGTGCTAGTCCGATAACAGAGAAACCGTCCCTACCCGTGTTGTCGTAGGGTGCGGACCCGTGTGTCCGCCCGCAGAGTTCAGGTGGAATGCATGGCTGACGTGCGCAGGTTCGATCTGGACCCATTTGCAGAACAATACAGAGTTGCGTTTCGCAAGGCGGGCAGACACACAGGTACTGCCCCTACATTTAAATAATTAGGCAACCCCGAATTATATCCAAACCCACCTCCGGTTTCGTGTGTTTCGTGGTAGAAAATCAACCTGTCAAAGATATCATTCTAGATCCGCAAATCGAACACTGGATAAGCCCCCCGTGTGCCACCGCTCGGCTTGTCCGACGGTGCTCGTTCGAAAACAGAGAAACCGTTCCTACCCCTATCGATCCAGAGACCGGACAAAGATGTTTGCGTCTTACAATCCACACTTTAGCCGATAAAAGTTGATCTGGAAATTTCACTCAGCGCATAAAAACAGCCGACGTTTTTGCGTCGGCTATTTTTGTGTTTCAAGTTTGCACGTGAAACTTCAGACCAGTTTCACATTTTCTGCTCGTGGTCCCTTTTCCCCGCGTCCTTCTGTGAAGGTAACGCGTTGTCCTTCATAGAGCTCTTCAAATGACACGCCTTCCAGGTTTGACGAGTGGAAGAACAAGTCTTTGCCACTTTCAGTGTCGATGAACCCAAATCCCTTTTGTGTCACTTTCTTGATTGTACCTTCAGCCATCTTCTGTTCCGATTCCTAAAAAATAAAAAATGCAACGTCTCCCGAAACAACTAGTTCAGGCCGCTCAGCTGCAAGAGTTAATTTTAGCGTGACGAAATAATAAAACAAGCAGAGTGAACAAGAATCGCCTGTTTTTAAACGAATTCTTACTCGATTATCGGCAGAATTTGCCTGTTTTCCAGAGTCAACACCACTTTTGAAAAATTTTCACAATCTCCTCTATTTCTGACTTTAACAGCATCCTTTCCGGTTTACCCAGAGAGAAATTCCACACATAGGCATCACGTGTTGAAATATATGTGTCAAACCGAACACAATTCGGGCCGCGAATAGCCAGCAGGAGGTGACAAAAGGGTCGAATAAGTAACTAAACTCCACCCAACTTGCCTGCTCGAAGAGTCCCCATTGACCCAACCCTCTTAGAAACCACTGAAACACCACCTAAAGACCGACAACATCACAATAAACTACTTGACAATTGTACCCAAGCACCGCACTATAAAGAGAGTGATGCCTTTTCTCTTGCTCCAATCCAGAAAGCGAGTACTCATGCTGGTTCCTCGCCCTGTTTCTATTTTTCATCTGACAACCACGCTCTTTGTCCTCCTGCTGCTACTGGCATGGCATGCCCCGGCTGTAGAAGCACAAAAACGCTCGGCCCGACTCAATGCCAAACCCGCAACGACGGTCGAAGCAGCCGCCATGGAATTTGCCCTTTCAGCCGATGAAATCGACCAGCTCATTGGGAAAAAAGCAGACGTCCTCACCACCAATGGCAAACAGGAACAGAATGTCGAAATCACGCGTTTCTTAACAGGCCGCGATAAGAGCCAGATCAAATCAATGGAAATCAAAGCCGAGAATGCCCGCCGCGGCAAACGGCTGTTCGCCACCCGACTCGTAGAGATGACGGTTGACGACAAGACCTATTTTTTCAAGTATCTCCCCTCTCTCAAAGCAGCCACCATTGAAGACCAGACAAAAAAGAACGCCGCGATCAAGGACAAACTTCGATCGTCCAACGAACAGTTCTGGGAAGAAATCGACGAAGAAGAGCAGTCAAAGCACGTCGATGAATACAAAACATTTCTGACTAAAGTCGGAGAACACTTCAGCACGCTCAACATGAAGTTTTATGAAACAAAATATTTCCTGTTTTACACCGACATGCCCGCCAAACAGGTCGCCCCCTATCTCATTCAACTCGACAAGATGAATGAACTACTCGGCCAGTCGTTCGGCTTCAAGCCCGGCCACAACATCTGGCGCGGCAAAGCCGTCATCGTGGCCTTTATGGGAAAACCTGCGTTTCTGGAATTCGAACAGCAGTTTTATAACCGTACCGAAACGGGCAACGCGATCGGCCTCTGTCATTCGCACGGCAACGGCAAGGTGATTGTCTCCTGCTACCGCGGCAACGATCCGAACTTCTTCGGTGCCGTCCTGGTCCACGAAACCGCCCACGGCTACATTCACCGTTATAAGAGCACGGTCTCTATTCCAACCTGGATCAACGAAGGCATCGCCGACTGGATCGCGATGCTCATTGTCCCTTCTTCCAAAGAAGTCCGCTTCCGGCAAATCGAAGCCGCCGCCCGCTTGAGGCAGATGCAGACCTTCGGCGGTCAGTTCTTCAATTCCGACCGACTCGAAGGCTGGCAATACGGCTCCGCCAGCGCCATTATTCAACTCATGCTCAAAGCCAACCCGGAACAATTCAAACTCTTCTTCAACGGCATCAAAGAAGGCCTCACCTGGCAAGACAGCCTGCAACGCGCTTATGGTTTAAATATCGAACAACTCAGCCAGGCCTACGGCCAATCCATCGGCATCCCCCTGCTGACACCCTGAGAAATGTGCGTGTGAAAGATAGAATTAATCTCCAAAGAGAATGGCGGACGTGTGCCAAGGTCAGCAAATTACTGTTCAATAAATGAACAACAAACGATCTAATATAGAGGCAGCGTGTGCCACTGTCGGCTGGCCCGACAGTGGCGGTATAAATGTTCCAACAGGTTAAAAAACATGCCGCCACACAGAAAACAGATCAAACATTACCATGAACCCGGGGACTGCCATGAGCTGACGTTTTCTTGTTTTGATAGAAGGCCATTACTAACAAACCCGGCTTGGAAAAACATGTTGTGTCAGTCGATTGACCGGGCATTGGTCCGTTATGAGTTCCATCTGATAGCCTTCGTGATCATGCCAGAACATTTACATTTACTCGTCTATCCAACAACACACGAATGTAAAATCGATCGGTTACTAGCTGCCATCAAACGTCCGTTTTCCTATCGGATAAAAGAACTACTGAAAGAGCAACAGAACCCGTTATTGAAAGATCTGACAATCCGATCCCGACCGGGAAAAACGGCCTTTCGGTTCTGGTTAGAAGGCCCGGGGTTCGATCGTAACTTCTTTTCAAAGAAGGCCGTTGAAGCAGCAGTCAATTATCTCCACTTCAATCCGGTGAATCGAAATCTGGTTACAGAATGCCGAGAGTGGAAATGGTCAAGTGCCCGTTGGTATGAAAGTAACGGCGAAATAATCGACTCCGACCTGCCAACGATTCATGGTCTTCCCTGGGAATTCTTTGATCAAACGAAACAGTGATGTTAGAGTATCGGAAGCCTGTAACAAACACTGTCGGACCAGCCGACAGTGGCACACAGTGAGGTTAAAAAACAAATGCAGGCAAACCCCAATTGACAGCACAGCTAATAACCGAGTTCACACTTTTAGCTTGTCCGTACGGCTTATCTATCTTCTGGTTAGCATTGTTTTGGGGATTGACTGAATTCCTGTGATACCTTCATGCTATCGTTTCCGTTCGATGAATTTGTATCTGACACTTTACCTTTGCTTCACCTACTGCCTGATAATAATCGAAACAGACAAGAAATAAAAACACAAAGTTGAATCACAAAACGATCTATCTATGTAAGAAACCAACAAACATAACAGCTCCCGTGTACCACTTGTCGGCTTGTCCGACAGTGCTGAGCTATGAGATCACAAAGTCAATACAGGACCATTAGGCAATGACCAAACCCGATCAAACATCAAGGTCCTGGTTTAGCTTACGACGTTTCTGTATTTTCATACTTTTGGTCGCTTCTTTTTGTACTGCTCCACTAGTAATCCAACGTTTTCAGTCCCTGAGATTAACAAGAACCATTGGGAACCAAGGGGGCGAAGTCTCTTTTCGCGTCAGTCCATTGACTGGGCCTGATTTTTACATTTCACCAAATCTGGAACCTCTTATTCGCCCCATTCGGCATATTTCGACTACAAGTTCTGATGTCTTAAAGGTCAACGATCAATTCATCGACTCTCTGGGAAACCAAACCAAGCTCGCTTCTCTTTACCTGGGAACAGAGAAGCACCCAACGAAAATGTCTGATCATAGTCTGATTACATTAACTCAGTATCCACTAAGCACAATCATCATCACAGGCGGAAATTTCACTGACAAAGGCGTGAATGAAATCGTAAACATTTCGACCTTGGAATATCTCGGATTACATCACTTAAAAATCACCGGAGCGCAATTTCACACTGCATCCCATTTAAAAAAACTACAATTCCTGGATCTCTCCCATACTAAAATCACGAACCGGGGTCTAGAAAAACTATCCGCCATTCCCAATCTGATCTATCTCAATCTAAGTCACACCTGTGTGAACAGTGCCGGTCTGCCACATATTCTGAATTTTCAAAAGCTGCGTCGACTGAACATCAACAACTTGCCCCTCAGTCCTGAATCAATATCCTGTCTGGCAAAAATGAAGAAACTGTATGCTCTCAGTCTGCAGGGAGCGTCAATCACTGATGCATTGATCGAACAGTTATCACAGGCAAAACAGATCACACACCTGACATTGATCGATACGAGGTTGACAGATCGGGGACTAATCTCTCTGGGAAACATGACGAACCTGGAACATTTACAGATCAAGAATTCAGCCATTACTGATGCCGGCTTAGAGTATCTTAAAACTCTGAAGAAATTAGAGTACCTTGACCTCTCAGAAAACCAACTGACACATGTGGGCCTGAAATACCTGTCGACTTTGGAAAACCTGGAAATTCTCTATATGGCAGATACCGAATTAACAGATTCCGCAAAAGATAGCCCCTTACAAATTCCCCAGCTCAAAGATATCTGGGTCTATGGCACAAAAATGTCAGCAGCAGGCATTAAATCTCTGCGGAATGCGGGCATCGAAGTCTATACAGATCAGCCCAAATACAGTTCGCACTGAAATGAGAATGCCCAGTATTCCTAATCTCACCTCAGAATTTTACATTCTCAATAGCGTTCTATTTCCCAATTTTCTAAACTAACCACACGAAAAACTCATCGTACCATCAAGGAAGATCGTATCCATGTCTGTAGAGGCAGAAGAAGTAGAGAACACAGCACCCGGCAACAAAAATATTCGGGTTCTGGCGGCAGGCTTCATTGGTAATATTCTCGAATGGTACGACTTCGCTGTTTACGGTTTCTTTGCCCCGACGCTGGGTAAACTTTTTTTCCCTTCTGATAACCCCACCACGTCTTTAATCGCCGCCTTCGGTGCCTTTGCCGCGGGCTTTTTGATGCGGCCCGTGGGCGCCGTATTGTTCGGACATATCGGCGATCGACTCGGACGGAAAAAAGCACTCACGCTCTCAGTGATGATGATGGCCGTCCCCACGCTGCTGGTCGGCGTGTTACCCACGCATGCACAAATTGGTGTCTCTGCTGCGGTTCTGATGGTCATCCTGCGTATGATTCAGGGAGTTTCCGTAGGTGGGGAATATACCAGTTCGTTCGTGTTTCTCGTCGAACATGCACCACCACACCGCCGCGCCTTTTTTGGATCGTGGAGTATGATCGGTGCCACCTGCGGTATTCTGCTGGGATCGGCCGTGGGTGCTTTAATCAATACGTTCACAACCAACGAACAACTACTGGAATGGGGTTGGCGCATCCCCTTTCTGTCCGGAGTTCTGGTCGCCTTCGTGGGTTACTTCATCCGGCACGGCATCCCCGAACAACCTCTCTCCAAAGAACTGGTAGAGCAGGAAGCGTATTCGCCGCTCAAAGAGGCGTTTGCCAGTCATAAAAAAGAATTGTTGCAATCAGCCGGTCTGAATATGATGAATGCCGTCACGTTTTACACGGTCTTCATTTATCTCTCAACCTGGCTCGTCGAAGAAGTCGGCGAGGACCGCGCCGAAGCACTCGACATCAACACCATCAGCATGGCGGCGTTAACGCTGTTTGTTCCCCTGGTTGCGATTCTAGCCGATAAATTTGGTCGCAAACCATTCCTGCTGATCGGGTCCGCCGGTGTCGCTCTGCTATCGCCAACGCTGCTCGGTTTAATGCACCATCACAATTTCGCTCTGATTCTCACCGGGCAAATTGGCTTTGCTTTGCTCATCGCCTGCTTTGCCGGTGCCATACCGGCTACGATTACCGAACTCTTCAAACGTGGCGTCCGTGTGAGTGCCGCCAGTGTCAGTTATAATCTGCCATTCGCCCTCTTCGGAGGCACCGCACCAATGGTCGCTGCCTGGCTGGTAAAAGCCACGGGCAACCCGCTCGCAATCGCCTGGTACCTCTCCGCCATCGCTGCCATCACATTTTTCATCGCACTCACCGTCAAAGAAACCAACGGGAACTCGTTGGATGAGTGAGTTACCAGGTTCATGCTTGAGCGAGTAGAAAATGAGCCGGTGAAAGCGCCGTTACAGGTCCCGGATCAACGGTTTTGACCGGATCGATTGCATTGAGAGTTGCGGCTTAAAATTGCCCTCTCAAGCCACGCAAGTTGAAGAAACGACGAGAGTGTACAAGCCACTTCTTTTCTTTTTACGCCCTCAGGCGGTCTCCATCGGCATATAATTGAATGCCAGGGACAACTTTACAGTTATATTTTGTCGTTGACTGGTAACAGTGATATTGCGCGCGATCTGCTGCAAGAAACGAATAAAACCATCCTGGAGAAGGTCGCGGATTACACTCCGGGGAGTTCTTTTTCTGCCTGGGCCTCCAAAATCGCTTTTTTCAAAGTCCTGTCTTTCCGCCGAGACAGCCAGCGAGAATCGACACTGTTCAGCGTCGAGAAACTCCGTGAGATCTCAGAAAAAACATTATCAAAAAATCATGACTACGATCGACGCCTGGATTCCCTGTTTCACTGTCTTGAACAGTTGCCCGACGACAAACAAAAACTGTTGAAGCAGCGATAGGAAGAAGAACTGACACTGGAAGAACTGGCCAGCTTCTGGGGACGGACTTACAACGCCACGGCAGCGTTATTGTATCGGGTGCGATTAACCCTAATGGATTATGTGAATAAATCCCTTAGGCTGGAGCGGCAGACATGAACGACTCTCAGCCAGACAAGAACCATCTGCAAGGGGATGAGTTGGGGAAGATGATTTCTCTCCATCTGGATAGTCGCATTACAGATGAACAATTTGCCCAATTACAATACACGCTCGAAGTGGATGAATCTGCCAGAGACTTTTACATCGCGTTCATTTCAACACATGCACGACTTGAGCAAAGCCTTAAGAATACCTTCTCGATTAAAAACCAGGCTCATCTTTCAGATAAAGATCTGCTGAATGAACTTTCTATAGCGACTCCGCGCCCCTCAAGACGGATCTACTTCACACTTCTGGGAGTTCCTCTCGTCACCTTACTTATCATTTGCGTCTTGATCATCACGCGCGTTCCTCCAAGTTATGCGACGGTTTCCGATGCGCATCAGGCCAAAATCAGTCAAAAGCAACAGCTTAGCATTGGGAACAGACTGGAAACTCAAGCGTCCTACACGCTGGAACGTGGTCATCTCGAACTCCTGTTTAATCAGAATACCATGGGCGCCAAGCTGGGACCGCATCAGGTGTTTATCACGACGTACCGGGAATTTGATCACCAGTCGGACCCCAATCAAAAAGCGTCCCCGGAACTATCGCCCGCAAAATATCATTCCAAAAGTGAATTAACGACAACGGTAAAAGCGGGAGACAATCAGATCCCATTCGATCTCGAATCGAAATAACCAAAGTGTCAGCGACGGTGTGGTATTGACGGCCAGTCGACAGTACCACACGGCCGCAAGGAGAGTGAGCCTCTCATCGTTGGCACAAAGCCAGCACACAGCCGGTTCACAGCACCGGCTCGCCAGTCTCGGCGGCGAATTTCATTTTCTCGCCTTTATTGAGCAGCACATTGCCGCCTAGCTTTTCCTGCAGTACGAATTTGCTCAACTGCCCGTCGAAGTAATCTTTGCCTGCTTGCACATTCGCATAATGTGTGGCAACTGTCGATGGGGCCAGTGCATAATCGTAAAAGGCAACTTCATCAATGATGCCGGTGAAGGGTTCTCGTCCCACAAAGGTATCGAAGCGTTCTGAAATCAAATTTCCAATCACCGCCGGTTTGGAACCGCCACTGATGATCATCGTCCCCACTGGAAAACGATGAGTCATTCGCAGCTTTCCATCAACGTAAATCGCCTTCACTCCGGTCCAGCCGTTATACGTCGCGACGATGTGATGCGGTTTGCCATCTCGCAGTTCTTCTATTGTCGGGCGGCCCTCTTTGCCATCTAAAGGCATATCCAGTTCGCTGTAGCCCATGCCTGACAAAAACAATCCAAACGACAGACAGGGGCCAGGTTCAACCGTGGGAATTTGCGTGATGCCGGCTTTATCATCATCCTGAAAGCTGAGCAGAATCCGATAGCTACCATCTTCCTTCCGAAAGATTTCATCATAGTCAAACGGACGTTTTTTTTGAGTCACATCAGGAGCTTGCCACTCCGAAACAACCAGGGCTTCGACGGTGATGCCGGTCGAGACCGAATAAGCGCCGGTACCCACTTCTTTACCGCCCCCGTTTCCCAGCAGTATGCTCGCATCGGGCCGGTTATTAAATCGTACGGCTCCCTTGCCGACTAAACCCCGAACTCGCTTCGCATTCTTCCCGGCACGTATCGAACGATTTCCAATCGTGTCCGTTAACGGCTCCGCTTCAGGTTGATCGAAAGTCCAGAAAAAACGGGGCAGGCGGCCGCGCGGCTTCACTTCTACCTGACCATCCAGCACATGCACGTACGTCTCAGCCGCCTCATTCACACTGACTTCGTATTCTGTCCCCCGGTCAACAACTTCAACACTAGGCGTCTCTAATGTGAAAGCACCCGTTCCGTTTGTTCGCCGCGCCGACAACGTGCCGGAAAAGAGCGTTCCCTGGTCCTTACGTTCCATTCCAAACAGAGCAGGGCTCTCAACAGAAATATCAGCCCCCCCCGAAAAAGCGAACTCTACATTTCCCGATGTCACCTTTACCGTCCCTGGCTGAAAATGATGCGTCAACGCGGGAGATTTACCGAGCAGTTCCCATGTCGCCATCGCCACTTCAGAAAGTATCGCTACTTCATCCGGAGGAGCCGTGTTGTCATCGAAATAATATTGCGACGGCTCCTCGGCAACCTGGCGCGGTGCATCCTCTTGCTCAGGTGTTTTAAACAACAGAAACAGACCAATCGACAGCAAACAAACCACCAGACAGAGTGTCTGTGTGATCGGCGGTCGTAGCGATCTTTGCGCTGTCACGCGCGCGGCATGCTGTTGATTCACCGATTTCTCAATCGCCGCCGAAGAGAGCAGTTCACCCGAAGTCACTGCACTGGCTAAACCGATATGCAGAAAGACATAATCCAGATAATCCTGACGATATTCGGGATGGTCCAGCAGCAGACGTTCCAGCGTCTCCATCTCGGATTCCGTAATGATTCCCGAACACTGCGCGTCGGCCAGTTCCCATATTTGCTCTGGAATAGAGTGCTCTGGTTCGGTCATGAAGACACCTCACTGGAAAGACGACGGTTCACACAATCAATTAATGCTTTCCTGATTTTTTTGATCGTTTTATAAATCGCATGCGAGGAACATTTCCAGCGGTCTGCCACGGTGGCCGCCGTTTCCTGTTCCCCGTAATAGGCATCAATCAGTTCTCGCTCACGGCTGCTTAATTTCTGCAGACACTGCGTCAGCGCCAACTGCCGCTGGCTCTGTTCTTCGATCATACTCGAAACATCTTTCGCTAGCTCGGTCACCAGACTGTCGCTGAAGATCAAACGCTTGTTCTGGTACTTCCGGCGATATTTTCGCACCTGATTAAAGGCAATGCCATATGCCCAGTTTAAAAAACTGCGATCCTGATCATATTCAGGGAATTCCTTCCATAGGATTACGCATGTTTCTTGAAAGATGTCTTCCGCAGCAGCCACATCCAGCACCAGCGCCAGGATATAACCATAAATTTTGCGGTCATCCCGGGAGAACAGCCGGAAAAATTCTTCGCTCATGACCGGATTATTTAGATGCTCACTCATGTCGAAGTTAAGTCTATCAATACCAGGACGTTGGAGGGAATCATATCGGGGAAGAAATCAGCGCAGCAGAGGACACAGTACGTCTCCTCTATAGTATGTGGCGCGAATCACTCCAGATTGGTACCCAAAAATGTGCGATTTGCAAAAAAAACAACGAAAACTCAAAACGGATGGTACTAATTCAAAAATCAGCGCGCCATATACTTAATGAGGGCGCGCTTTGGTTCACCCCTGATCCCGCTCCTCACGATAGAACACTGTTGATGTACGCTTAAAAACAACCGAGGAGTCTTTTTCTAAATATTAATTACTTACTTTTTATTTCAGGTTCAGACCAGGGAGAACGAATGTTAGTCGCTCACAAACAAGACCGTCACCCACGTTCCGCGTTTACATTAATCGAACTACTGGTGGTGATTGCCATCATCGCCATTTTAATTGCACTGTTACTCCCGGCAGTGCAACAGGCACGCGAAGCGGCCCGCCGCAGCACCTGCAAAAACAATCTGAAACAACTGGGGCTGGCTCTGCATAACTATCACGAAACACACCGCCTGTTTCCTCCTGGCATGATTTATCGCGTTGTCACTCCTTCCTCTCCTTCCGGAAAACGCACTCCGTTTTGCCTGCATTTGCTGCCGTACATCGATCAGGCCAATATCTACAATCTGTACGATCACGATCAAAACTGGCACGCCACCGTGCATGATCCCCAACCCGCAGGTAACGGCGTGCGACTGGTTCCGATTCCCGTATGGCAATGCCCCACCGACCGTGAAGCGATCTGGAGTTCGAATCCCGATGGCAGTATTCGTGGTAACTATGCGGTCAACTGGGGGCGGGGAACCTTCGGCAATCAAATCGAACCCTCTCCCTTTAGAAATACCTTCGGAGCCAAAATGCGGGACATTACCGATGGCTCAAGTAATACACTGGCAATGATGGAAATGCTCAAACCTGAGACCGGCGCTGATGACTATCGCGCCTGGATCTGGAATGATGAACCGGAATCGGTTGTGATGACACGCGTCGGCCCAAACAGTTCTGCCCCCGATCTGGTAACACATTGTGTTTCCGAAGCCGGTCGCCTGCCTTGCACTGGCGGGATTTCGGGAGGTAACCGAAGTAACGCATCTCGCAGTCTGCACGTTGGCGGCGTACACGCGCTGTTGTGCGATGGTGCCGTACGATTTATTTCAGAAAACATCGACCTTGGCACCTGGCAGAGTCTAAGCAGCATGAGTGGCGGCGAAGTGATCGGTGAGTTTTAAACTGCGACATTGTTACATCTCCAACACAACCAGATATGTTGTGCACAGTAGCTTGATAAAAAAGGTGATTTCAGTGCGTATTACGAATTCGATCCGATTAACTTTCTGTACTATTCTGTTTTGCCTGACTGGGCTGCTTTGCCTGACTGGTTGTGGGAAGAGCGATGCCTTCGAGAGAACTCAAGTCGAAGGCATGGTAACCCTCAACGGAGAACCAGTAAATCAGGGAGTCATCACCTTCATCCCTGAAGGGAAAGGCGCCGCTGCAGGAACAAATATCGAATCAGGAAAATTTGTCATTCCCAAAGAAACAGGCCCCAGCCCCGGAGAGTATCGAGTCGAAATCGATTCGAGTGTTCCCACGGGCAAACAGATTCTGGAAACCGATGGCGAAACCATGGTGGACGAATTTGAAAATGGCATCCCGCCCCGTTTCAACCGTCAGACTGAACTGAAAGTCACTCTAAAAACAGGCAATAATCAACAGTTATTTGATCTGGAAACAGAGTAGACACTTTTTTTCAAACAGATAAACCAGAAACTGACTTATCGGTTATAATCGGTTACACAAAAACAAGAGGCATTCCGACTCACGTTCTGCCTATTAATTCTCCCACTCAGAGAGAAAAAGAAAAGCGAATATGTTTTTTTTCACCAAACGGATTTTCATACCCATGCCACTGTTTTTAGTGATGTTCTGTGTGCACTCCGTGACAACGGCGTCCACAGCAGATTTTCCATTTGAAAAACAGGTGGCACCGATTCTGCAAAAACACTGCATTGAATGCCATAACGACAGCACCCGAGACGGCGGCCTTTCACTGGAGAGTCAGAGCAGTACCCTCAAAGGGGGCGAAAGTGGAAACGTGCTGGTAGCAGGTAAGCCGGACGAAAGTTCGCTGCTGGATTATGTCATCGGCCCCGAACCGGAAATGCCCAAAAAAGGAAAGCCATTATCCAAAGCAGAAATTGAAACACTTAAACAGTGGATCAAAGCGGGCGCCCCTTGGCCAGAGGGCACGCGAATTCGCGAAGCCCAGCTTTCGCAAACCGACTGGTGGTCGTTCCAGCCATTACAACAGCCGGCTGTCCCCTCACTCTCAGCAGAAAATCAAAAACTGGTCCACACTCCCGTCGACGCCTTTCTACTCGCCAAGCTACAAGAGAAGAAGCTCTCCTTCTCCCCGGTTGTCGACCGCCGCACATTGATCCGTCGCCTCTATTTCGATCTGATCGGACTCCCCCCGTCACCCGCGGAAATCTCAATATTCGTTAACGATCCAAATCCACGTGCCTATGAAAGGCTCGTCGATCAACTCCTGGCATCGCCCCGCTACGGCGAACGCTGGGCCCGCCATTGGCTTGACATCGTGCATTACGGCGACACACATGGCTACGATAAAGACAAGCTTCGTGAAAACGCCTGGCCGTATCGAGACTATGTCATTCGTGCCCTGAACGAGGATAAACCTTACTCGGAATTTATTCAGGAACAGCTCGCCGGCGATGTCATCAAACCCTATTCGACCGACGGCATCCCCGCGACCGGCTTTGTTGTCGCCGGCCCGTTTGACTGGGTGGGACAAATTGAAATCAACGAAAAGCTGATTGAGAAAAAAATCACTCGCAATCTTGATCGCGACGACATGGTCGCAACGGTGATGAATACCACCGTCAGCCTGACAGTCCAATGCGCCCGCTGTCACAACCACAAATTCGATCCGATCGCCCAAGAAGACTATTATAGCTTACAAGCTGTTTTTGCCGGCATCGACCGAGCCGAACGGGAATACGACCCGGATCCCCAGACAGCAGACAGACGCAAGCAACTCCTGGCGGCGCAAACCACAACCCAACGCGAGTATCAAAAACTCGTCGATTTGATCAAGACACGCGGTGGAAAAACACTGACGACACTAGACACAAAGATCGCACAGGCTCTCAAAGTCAAACAGGGCCAAGGCGACAAATATGGCTATCACAGCCGAATTGAAAAAACGGACAAAACCCCGAAATGGGTGCAACTCAACTTCAAGCAGCCAGTCACCGCAGATCAGATCACGCTCTACGCCGCCTATGATGATTTTAATAACATCGGCGCGGGCTTTGGTTTTCCCAGGCGGTTCAAACTGGAAATTTCGGACACAGCAAATTTCAAAACATCCAAAACTCTCATCGCCGATCAGACACAAGCAAATTTTCCCAATCCGCTAACCCGGCTCGTCAAATTTGATCTGAAAGGCCAGAGCTTTCAATACCTGAGAATGACGGCCACAAAACTCACTCCCCGCTCGAACGATTTCATGTTTGCACTGGGCGAAATCAAAGTCCTCAATTCAGAAGGTAAGAACCTCGCTACACAAGCAACGGTTACCACCCTCGATTCCATCGAAGCACCGCCCCGATGGTCCCGTAAAAATGTCATTGACGGCGACTATTATCAAAGTCCTGATTCCAACACAGACCTCGCACAATTGCAATCGAAACGCAATCAACTGATCGCCAGCCTAACGACACCTGAAGAAAAAAACACGCTGTTGCAGCGCAGTCTCAAGTTAAAGCAGATCAAAAAGAATCTGAACCAACTTCCCGCGCGTCATAAGGTGTTCGCTGCAGCCACGCATTTTTCCCGACAGGGAAATTTCAAACCGACCGAAGGGGAACCACGGCCCGTGTTTCTGCTCAGTCGTGGCAGTGAAAAAGCCCCCATGAAAGAAGTTCAACCGGCAACCTTAAACCTGATCAAAGGGCTTCCAGGTAAATTCCAACTTGAAGACGCAAATAACGAAGGTGCCCGCAGGCTTGCATTAGCACAATGGATCACCCGCCGCGAGAATCCGCTTACCTGGCGTTCGATTGTGAACCGGGTCTGGCAATATCATTTCGGGAAAGCCATCGTTGATACACCCAACGACTTTGGGAAAATGGGCTCGCTCCCTACACATCCTGAACTGCTCGACTATCTCGCCAGCCGATTTCGTGACGAAGGACAATCGCTCAAAAAATTACACCGTATGCTGGTCTTGAGTACTGCGTATCAGCAATCATCACGCTCCCATGAACAAGGTAATCTAATCGACGGCGATAACCGCCTGCTCTGGCGAATGAACCGCCGCAAACTGGAAGCCGAGGCGATTCGCGATGCGGCCCTGCAAGTTAGCGGAAAACTGGACCTCACCATGTACGGCCCGGGAGACCGGTTGTTTGTATTGGAAAAACCACAACACTCGCCGCACTATTTATACGAAAAGTTTGATCCTGCGAAAGCCAAATCACTACGACGCTCGATCTACCGCTTTGTGGTCCGCTCGGTCCCCGACCCGTTCATGGAGTCGCTGGATTGTGCCGATCCTTCACAGATCACCCCCAAGCGTATCCCGACTCTCACTGCGCTGCAGGCACTCTCCCTGTTGAATGATCAATTCATGGTGAGCATGTCTGAGTTCTACGCGCAAAAAGTCCAGACCGAAGCAGCAGACCTGCCGGCGCAGATCAAGCTGGCTTTCGAAACCGCATTAGGCCGGACGCCGAATGCAGCAGAACTACAGATATTGCAGAGCATTGGTAAACAGCATGGCATGAAAAATGTCTGTCGCCTGATCTTCAACAGTAATGAATTTATCTTTATCGATTAATCAATACAGAAAGTGATCTCATGGATCGTCGTGAGTTTTTAATGTCGGCAGGAGGAGGACTGGGGGGGATCGCTCTGGCGTCTCTACTGGAGAACGATCAACTCCTGGCCGCTGCGCCAACCACAACACAGACACTACATCACCCGCCGCGTGCCAAACGAGTCATTCAACTTTATATGTCGGGCGCCGCCAGTCAATGTGACACATTCGACTATAAACCCGAACTGATTAAAGAGAATGGCAACGCCTGGGATCCCGGCGAACAGGTGCAGTTGTTTCAATCGTCTCCGGGTAAAACTATGCAGGCTCCCTGGAAATGGAAGCAATATGGCGAATCGGGAAAATGGCTCAACGAATGTGTCGCACCGCTGGGTGACTGCGTCGACGATATGGCATTCGTTCACAATATGGTCAGCAAGTCAAACGTGCACGGGCCCGCCACCTTTATGCAGGCCACCGGGTTCATTCTGCCCGGTTTCCCTGGCATGGGTGCCTGGATCAGCTACGGGCTCGGCAGTCTCACCGATAACTTGCCCACGTTTGTTGTGCTACCAGACCCGCGCGGCTTCGCTCCCAATGGTGCTGCCAACTGGTCGGCCGGTTTTTTACCTGCCAGCAATCAGGGAACCATGATCCGCCCGAATTCAGAGACACCCATTTCCAATTTATTCCCTCCCAAAAACGATTTCATCACCCGCCAAAGCGATCGTGACGTCCTGGCTGCCTTAAAACAGTTAAATCAACGCCACGAACAGGAACGCGCAGGAGATTCACGACTCAACGCGCGAATTCAGTCCTACGAACTGGCTGCCAAAATGCAGTTGCAGGCGCCCCAAGTACTCGACCTTTCGAATGAAACCAAAAGCACGCTGAACATGTACGGGTTGAACTCAACCGACTTTGAAGTGCAGGAAGGCATCAGTGAAGCCGCCGAAATCGCGTACTTTGGTAGAAACTGCCTGGTCGCCCGGCGTCTACTGGAACAGGGTGTGCGGTTTGTACAAATCTGGTCGGGAGCAGACAACGGCCATCCCCGCCGCAATTGGGATTCGCATGAAGATATCAAACGCGATCACTGGCCATTAGGTCGCGGCATGTCTATCGGAGCGTCTGCCTTGATTAAAGATCTCAAGCAGCGTGGCATGCTGGATGATACGATTATTTTATGGACCACGGAATTTGGCAGAATGCCCTGTAGCCAGGGCAGCAAAGGCCGCGATCATAATCCGTTTGTGTTTACCAACTGGCTGTCGGGCGGTGGTATTAAAGGGGGTACAACTTATGGCGAATCAGATCAATGGTCCTTCAAACCCGCCGATCCCGCTAATCCGACGATGTGCTATGACGTGCATGCCACGATCCTGCACCAGTTGGGAATCGATCATGAAAAACTGACCTTCCGACACAACGGCATTGATCGCCGTCTGACCGATGTGCACGGGCATGTCATCAAAGACATCATTTCATAACCAATGGCTGTTGAATGTAAACGAAAAAACGAGTGGCCGGTTTAACACCAGCCACTCGCCATTTACTTGTCTTTCAGTAGAAGTTAGACTTGGATTATTCGAAGTTGCCTTTGGTCAACTGAGCATCAAGCCAGGGGCCGGAGAAGACTTCGGAAGGACGCAGTTCCACAGTCGCATCTGTGTGACCTGATCCACCTGAAGCGGAACCTGTGAAACCTGGGTTCAGGAAGCCGTCACCATTCAGGTCAACGACAGCCTTCACGCTACCGTCAGCCATCAGGATGTTGCAAATCTTGTTACGGCCACGACCGTGCCATGCATACCAGTCGCGAGAATCCTGCAGCCACAGAATACCATCAGTTCCAGGAGTTCCAGCACGATTCGGATCTGGCAGCTCAACAGGGATCGCACCAACAACGTTGGTACCGGCAGGCATCAGATCGATGGCACCACCTGATCCAGCAGATGGATTCCAGAAAGCAGGTCCATCGTTGAAGGACTCAGCCAATCGTTCGCCAGAATCTAGAAATCCTGGAATGGAGTGAGACAAAACAGCTTCGCCCACATCACCAGGAGCACCACACCCCATGAAGGGAATAGCTGAAGAAGAAACCCGAGAAGAATCCAGACGACGAATTGTCAGAGGACCTAAGCTACCGCCAAAACCTTTTAAGCCAGATGCAGTAACACCAGCACTGGTTTTTGCACCAGAGCGAACCAGGAACCAGCTGGACGCATAGTTTGTTCCATAACCGTCTTCCAGCAGTTTCGCAACTTGTAGAATACGAGGATCTGTACCTTCTGTTCCTGAAGTCCATGTAGCACAGACACCTTCCAACAGACGAGCTGGTGGGGCATTGTCTTTATTACTGGTATTTGCCACACCGATCATGTCGTTCAGTTTTTCAGAACCCAACAGTGTGGAAGAAGGGCACAGCATCTTCTGAGGAAGACCAGCACCACTGTTCACCATGTCGGCAACCCAACCCCAAGTGTCAGGACATCCGTCACGACGGAAGTCATAAGCACCCGTGCAGTACCGTCCGCTAGGATCGGTCGCAGCGAAGGCATGCATGGAGAGACCGAACTGACGCAAGTTACTTTTGCACTGTGAAGAACGTGCTGATTCACGAGCTGCGAAGACTGCGGGAATCAATAGAGCTGCTAACAAGGCGATGATCGAAATCACTACCAAAAGTTCGATCAGCGTAAAACCTGATCGTTTGACATTACGAGAACGCGACTTTTTCATTTTGTTTCCTGTTGTTTTAAAAGAGTTTGACGGATACGCGAACAATGAAGGCTAAAAACAAATTACTTGTGTAAGAAAACAGGTCATCCCCATCAGCTTGACTTTTGATGTATGATTCTGATCTGTCCCCCCCTGAAACTCACTTCTTCTTTTCACCTCTGGATTGAATTCAATCTGTTACGTTGTCTTGAAGTTTTCGTTGCCGGCTGAAATCTTCAATTGGGAGTACGATATCGTGTGAATGTGAAGTTATTTCCGCCCGATCCATTAAGAACACATGAATAATGCGTAGCAATATTGATCAAACAGGGGCTTTTGTTATGGTTTAATAAACATACGGCAAAGATTTCGCGCAAATCTTCACAATTATGTCGCGTTATTTATTGAGCCCACGAAAGACAAAACTTGAATTTCCCATGTCGCCGCCCCTATAATAAACAAGAGACAATGCCAGGCAGCCTACCCACCTTTGCCTGGCTTAAGTCACCTGCTCAATTAGACTTACAATATGATTGAGCTACCCCACTTTGGGTAAAGTGGCGGACCGGTATTCACTCGTGTTTGGTTTTGAGATTCGTAAATCATTCCGATTAACAGAAAATCCGGGTTTGCAGTTGCTTTGATAAGACTCAATAGTCCGTCAATCACCGCCTCGTTTCTTTCTTCATCACGGTATTGATTTCCCGATCTCAGCGGTTGACCGAAAGAAGAATTATGGTCGTTCGAACGTGCTCATTTTTGTTACTCTGCCTGATCGCTTCCGCTGCGTTCCTGTTTCAAAATGCGTCTGCAGAAACAGAAAAAACAACGCAGATTGATTTTGATTTTGCAACTGATATTCGCCCACTGTTATCTGATGCCTGCTTCTCCTGTCATGGCCCCGATGAAGAACACCGCGAAGCAGAGCTGCGATTAGATTTAAAAGAAAGTGTCTTCGGTGCGCACGACGGACACGCACTGATTGTGCCGGGGAAACCAGACGAAAGTTTGATCTACCAGCGGATGATTACTGCTGATGAAGACGAGCGAATGCCCCCCGTGGATTCCGGCAAAAAACTCTCCACGTCAGACATAGAAAAAATTCGGAAGTGGATTGCCGCCGGTGCCCCCTGGGCTTCTCACTGGGCCTTTCAACCTCCCGAGAAACCAGCACTGCCTAACGTCAAACAAAAGCAGCTCGTTCAAAATCCAATCGACGCATTTGTGCTCGAAAAACTGGAACAGCAGCAGCTGACATTCTCTAAACCCGCAGATCGAATTACTCTCCTGAGGCGACTGAGTCTGGACCTGACAGGCTTGCCGCCAAGTATTCAGGAAGTCGATCAATTCCTCAACGACAAAGCGCCCAACGCTTATGAAAAGCAGGTCAAACGGCTGCTCGCTTCCCCCCATTACGGCGAACGCTGGGGACGCATCTGGCTGGACGCCGCCCGCTATGCCGATTCCAACGGCTATGAAAAAGACGCACCACGCGAAGTCTGGCTCTATCGCGATTGGGTCATTGACGCGTTCAATCAGAACATGCCTTATGACCAGTTTATACTCGAACAAATCGCCGGCGACCTGTTGCCGAACGCGACTCAAGACCAGCAAATTGCCACCGGCTTCATGCGGAATTCGATGTTGAATGAAGAAGGGGGCATCGACCCCGAAGAGTTTCGCATGACAGCCATGTTCGACCGGATGGATACCATCGGCAAAAGCGTGCTGGGGCTCACACTACAATGCGGTCAATGCCACACACACAAGTACGACCCCCTGACTCAGGAGAACTATTATCAGATCTTTGCCTGTATCAATAATTCGTATGAAGCCAGCATTCGCGGCTATACCGATGAAGAACAACACAAACGCCAGGCACTCTTGAAGAAAATCAACGCCATCGAACAGGCACTCAAAGCCAAGCTGCCCGACTGGTCTGCAAAAATGGCCGCCTGGGAACAGACAGTCCAGCACAACCAACCTGAGTGGACCGTATTGAAGCTTACGAATACCGACAGTAACTCACAGCGTTATTTCGAACAGCCCGATCATTCGATGCTGGCACAAGGTTATGCACCATCTAAATTCACGTCCAATTTTGAAGCCACCGTGGATGCTTCTGAACTCAAAGCCCTCCGCCTCGAACTTTTGAATCACCCCAACCTGCCCGCGGGCGGCCCTGGTCGATCGATTGAAGGCTTGTGTGCTTTGACCGATATCAAACTCACAGTCATCAATCCAAAAGATCCCAAGCAAACGACCAGCGTGAAATTCTCTAAAGCCACCGCTGACTTCAGCAATGAACGACAGCAGCTGCCACCAAAATACGCTGATCAAAAGGGAGTCCGCGGGTTTACGGGCCCCGTCGCTTATGCCATCGACGGCGATAATACTACTGCCTGGGGCATTGATGTCGGCCCCGGACGATTCAATCAGCCACGCGAAGCCGTCTTCCGCGCCGACAAACCTTTCGGCTATCCGGAAGGCACGAAATTAAAAATCAGTCTGGTGCAAATGCACGGCGGCTGGAACAGCGACGATAATCAGACCATGAATCTGGGACGCTTCCGAATTTCCTGCAGCAGTGCGGATAATGCCAAGGTTGATCCGGTTCCCGATCCGATCAGACAGATCCTGCAGATTCCCCACACCAAACGTACGCCAGAACAACAGAACCAACTCTTCAGCTATTGGCGAACCACAGTCCCCGAATGGAGCGCAGAAAACAACGAAATCGAAGCTCTCTGGAAACAGCACCCACAAGGGGCAACCCAGCTGGTGTACCAGGAACGTCCTGATCCACGGTCGACACATCTACTCGATCGCGGCGACTTTCTTAAAAAGAAACAAGTTGTCCAGCCGGGAGTCCCCGACTTTTTGAATCGCTTGCCCCAGGATGCTCCTGTGAACCGCCTGACGTTTGCCCGCTGGCTCGTCGATCGCAAATCACCCACCACCGCTCGCGCCATCGTAAACCGTGTCTGGCAGGCGTATTTCGGCAAAGGCATCGTCAGCACCAGCGAAGACCTCGGTTCACAAGGCGCTGCTCCTACTCACCGAAAACTGCTGGACTGGATGTCCGTCTGGTTTATGGATCAGGGTTGGGATTTGAAAAAACTACACACTCTGATCGTGACCTCGCGCACCTATCAGCAATCTTCAAAAGTCAGCCCGGAACTGTATGCGAAAGATCCGTACAACCGGTTCTTCGCACGCGGCCCCCGTTATCGTGTCGATGCAGAACTCGTCCGCGATATCGCACTGAGAGCCAGTGGCCTGCTCAATCCCAAAGTAGGAGGCCCATCCGTGTATCCGCCATCACCCGCGTTTCTATACCAGAAACCGGCCAGCTACGGGCCCAAAACCTGGATCGAAGCTGAGGATGACAATCGTTACCGCCGCGCCATTTATACGTTCCGCTTCCGCTCGGTTCCCTATCCGATGCTGCAAGCATTTGATGCCCCCAACGGCGATATTTCTACCGTCAAACGGACCCGTTCCAACACGCCCTTGCAGGCTTTGACAACACTCAATGAAACGCTGTTTATGGAATGTGCCACCGGCCTGGCGGAAACCACACTGACTCAACAGGTCGCTACAGACGAACAACGCATTGAAACCGCCTTTCGAAATTGTGTTTCCCGTTTTCCCTCCGCGTCTGAAAAACAGTTGTTGAGCCAGTTCCTGACAAAACAACGCACCTATTTTGCAGACCATCCGGAAGAAGCCAAACAGCTTGCCGCTCATAATAAAACGAAAACGAATACTACCGATTTCGCAGCCTGGGTCGCTTTGTCTCGCGTCCTACTCAATATGGATGAAACGATTACCAAAGAATAACCGCAGAAAAATCACCGGCAGAAAAAGAGAGACTGCCCTCTCAATAGCAGCCTTCTTTTTACGTCTTCGATAAAGCAGGTAAAATATCATGAATCAAGATCAACACCCGGCCCATCCCATCGCACGCCGCTGGTTTCTGCAACAATGCGGCGTTGGAGCGGGAGCGATCGCCCTACAGCAGATGTTACAGGAATCCGGATACGCGGCCCCCACAAAAACCGGCGATATCCAAGATCCCTTAGCGCCTAGAAAGCCTCACCATCCGCCCAAAGCGAAAAATATTATCTTCCTGTTTATGGGCGGGGGCCCCAGCCATCTGGAACTATTCGATAACAAACCGGTCTTAGGGAAATTTGATGGTAAATTGCCCCCCGAAGAACTTCTCAAAGGCTATCGTGCCGCGTTTATTGATCCCAACTCCAAATTCCTCGGCCCCAAATTCAAATTTGCCAAACATGGACAATGTGGTGCGGAACTCTCGGAAATCCTGCCGCATCTGTCCGAAGTCGTCGATGACATTGCCATCGTCAAAAGTATGAAAACTGACGCCTTCAATCATGCCCCCGCACAAATCCAGGCGTTAACCGGTTCACAACTCTTCGGCAAACCCAGCCTGGGTGCCTGGACCATCTATGGACTGGGCAGCGAATCGAAAAACCTGCCCGGTTTTGTCGTTTTCAGTTCGGGAAATAAAGGTCCCAGTGGCGGTAACTCCTGCTGGGGCAGCGGCTTTCTACCGACCGTACATCAGGGAGTCATGTTCCGCGGCGGACAGGAACCCGTGCTCTATCTCAAAAATCCTCCCGGCGTCTCTGAGCATTTACAGCGAGATTCGCTCGATACCTTAAAAGCGTTAAACCAGAATCGTCTTGAGCAGGTCGGCGATCCTGAAATCGCCACCCGGATCAATTCCTTCGAAATGGCTTACCGCATGCAGTCCAGCGCACCGGATGTGATGGATATTACCCAGGAAACAAAACAGACCCTCGAAATGTACGGTGCTGAGCCTGGCAAAAGTTCCTTTGCGAATAACTGCCTGCTCGCGCGCCGGCTCGTTGAACGAGGCGTACGCTGTATCCAATTATTCCATGAATCCTGGGACCAGCATGGCGGTCTTGTCGGCGGCTTGAAAAATAACTGCAAAGCCACTGACCAGGCATCAGCGGCGTTAATTAAAGACCTCAAACAGCGTGGCCTGCTCAAAGATACGCTGGTTGTATGGGGCGGCGAATTCGGACGCACGCCGATGGTGCAAGGGGGCAATGACGGCCGCGACCATCACCCCAATGCCTTTACCATGTGGCTGGCAGGCGGCGGCATCAAAGGAGGCACGACTATCGGCCGCTCGGATGATTTCGGATTTAATGTCATCGAAGACGAAGTCCCCGTTCATGACCTGCATGCGACTATTTTGCATCTACTGGGATTGAATCCCCACCGGCTCTCATTCCGTTTCCAGGGACTCGATCAACGTTTAATCGGCGTCAATCCAGCGAAAATCGTCAAGAAAATCCTGGCCTGAATACTCAGCACTCAAAAAAAACCCCTTGTGCGAACACGCAAGGGGTTTTTATTTTATGTTGGTTAATTGCTTTAAGCGGCAATTTCCTGCTCGTATTGTCGAACAGGTGCATCGTTCAGGCGATTCAGAAAACCGTTGTGCTGTTGATCAAACAGTCGTTGTAATCCATCATCCAGCATCGGCATTGAAATACTCAAGGCACGACGAATTTTGCGGGTGTGCAGCGAAGTCTCACCATTGGCAAAGCCAGTGGTGCGTTCATTCAACACGGTTGCTCGAGGCAACACGGGAACAGTCAGACCAAATGTGGTCGCCAGTCGTTGTACGAATTCCACAGGGCTAATTCGTTCGCCGCCTGCGACATGGAAGATGCCTGTCAATCGTTCCTGATAGGCATGTTCAATAATCGCAGCCAGATCCGTCGCTAACAGCGGTGTCGCATGTCGATAACAGTCGAGCTTCGAATAGCTGCCTGCTTCTAACGTTTGTACCAGATTCTCAATCTCGCCTGCCCCATAAGTCGCGGGGTTCCAGCCAAAGACATTGGTTCTGATAATCAGTGTATTGTCACACAGGCTGACTTCGCGTTCGATGGCACGAAGCAACTCTGCTTGCTCACTTTCACACTGTCCCTGGCAGTCCTCTTCATGGAACATCCAAGGGCCAGTAAAAATGGCATCAGAAGAGATGTGTGTAAATCGGGCCGAGTGCAATTCCGCTGCATTCACCCAGTTCCGAACCGCCACCACAGGATCTTTTGTGGCGAATTTTTCAGGATCGATAGACCAGGCAGAGTGAGCAGCGATGCCACAATAAACGACCCACTGTGGACGAACCAGAGACAACCAATGCTCGGCTGTCTCGACATCATCTTCCAGATAAGTATGAGTTTCGCATCCCTGGATGGAAACCGGTGTCGTTGAAGTCAATCCTACAACCCGATATCGACTGGATAAGCAGGTTGCAATATTTGCTCCGGCAACCGTATCAAGTCCAATAACCAGAACTGTTTCCACGCCGCGCCTCCATGCTATGACGTTGTTGTTATATCAGTCAGTACATTGTTCTTTCTTTGATATTCCAAACAGTATGCCTGTTTCTTTTTCAACAGGATCACGACTCGGAAATCAAACTCGCAAAACAATCCATTCGTTTCGCGAGGGGCGGATTATAGATGGCATTCCTGATTTTCACCAACCCCAATTTAAAAGAGAATTTCAAAACCTTGTTTCGGCTTGGAAATTGGATTCGATTCCGCTCGCTTCACCTATAATACTTTACCCATATCAAGCATCTGGAAAGTTGCTCCCCCGCGTTTCATCCTCAAATAATCATCCCGTAAGAATAGAAACCAGATTTTTTTTTGAAAAAACAAATGCAAATCCGAAAAAAGATTAAAGGTTTGTCGCTTTTTTTATTTCATTGCCATTCTTTCGTATTGACCTGACTTTTGAAAAGCAATATCTTCCCGCCTCACATTAGTGATCTCTGCGCCTGATCCTCAGGCCTGTCACTCACCTCCCACACTGATTACCCGTCAAACTGATTAATTCAATTTACCTTTCGTGTTGAAACAGCAGTGATTCATTTCGTACGAAACGGAATCACACACTGACACTATACCTTCTCACAAAGACTTTTCAGATAATGTCCGTTTCGCGTCATTTACCGGAATACCCAATTCTTTTAGCAGGGGTCACTACGCCTGTCTTAAAAGGATTGCGCGAAATGGGACTACCGGTCACCGAACTCCACGAAGACCTGGCCCAGCTTGCCGGCTATCAGCATTCGAACTGGAATCTGCTACTGGTGGGAGCTCAGAAAACTTTCAATACCCAGGATTTACAGTCTCTCTCTCACTCTAAGATCCCGGTCGTCGATCTCTCTGAATTCACCAGCGAAACAGCCGTCGGCCGTTTGATAAATGAACTGGAAACGAAAGCCCAAACCGGTAGCGAACAGTTCAACTCAGCCTTTGTGGTTCAACTCAAAGAACGAGTACAACAGTCGGGCGGTACCTGGATTCGATTGGCAGATTATCCTTATCCCTATCAGGGAGTCATCTGTTATGGCGAATCGGCTTTAGGAAAAGAATTCCGAGAATTCTCCAATGTCATGAGCCCGCTGCCAGTCCCTCTGGAAATGCTGCATTTGAAAGCAGAATATGACTGGCAGGGAAAATCAGATAATCACACACAACGAAAACTCCGCGTCGAACTGGTCAGCAGATACCGACAGGGACTGCCGGTTTCATTACCGTCCATTCCTTCGCGGGAAGAACTTGACTTGCTGTTCCAGAAGATCAACCTGGATCGAAAACAGACACCACTGGTCTGGGTCACTTCACTGGAAACATTTTTCCGCTGGTGGAATTTAAGGCGTCAACTCTCAGTGAGTATCAGCCACATTGACTCTGGTTGGGAAACGATCATTTCAGGAAACATCCTGGGGTTTCATCCCGGGCTTCAAATCTGGAAAGGTCGCCATTCCGCGACGGTCTCACTGGCTCCAGGCGTGAATGAAATCAGAGACGAAACAATCGCGTTTGCAGCCAATCCGGAACGACACCCCGGAGGATTTACTGCACACTGGGCTGGCGTCAATTCCAGCCTGTTACCGATCGACTTTAAGAAACTGGCAGCCTCGGTTGCTTCATAATACGACTAACTATTCCACATCACAGATTGATTCTCCGCGATTGATTTTTTCGATCGCGACTTTGTAGTAGAAAAGGATTGTTCAAATGAAACGTTTTGGTTTAATGATGCTGGGTCTCGCGTTAATTACCCTGACGACAGGATGTCAATGCGGACGAGGCACCTGCGGAAGCTGTAATTATGGTCCCACAATGGCACCGGCCCCGTTTGGTGGTGGTGGTGGATGCTCCTCTGGGAATTGTGGCGTTGGCGCTCCAACATATTCACCACAAGGAGCTTACAACACTTCCAATCCCTATCAGTCAACAGCAGGTCTACCTGTGATGCAGGGATCTGTTCCGACAACAGCCTCTGCACCACTTGATCCACTTCCCATGTATTAAACTGAATACTTGAGAAGGTATCTTTTGTTGAGTGATTGTCGTCTCGGCCTGGTTCAGGCCGATGAGGAATGCAGATCCCGTTCCGACATCAAAACGATTTGAATTCAACGAAAATACTACGAACAATAATATTGTTCGCAGACGTATGGATTGAATCTACCATTCAGCCCTGATATACAGGTAATGGTGTCATCTGTTTTCTCCCCTGCGCGAATAGTTCGGCAGGGCAGGTGCGATTATTATCTGCGAACTTTATTTGAGTATTATACCCCGCCGGGTATCCGAAATTATGGCTGCTTTACAAATCGTTAATTATCCTCATCCAGCGCTCCGCTGGAAATCCAAACCCATCAAAAGTATCTCACCGGAACTGCGTGATACGGTGAAATCCATGTTTGAGTTGATGTACGAAGCGCGGGGCATCGGCCTCGCCGCCAATCAGGTCGCGCTCCCGTATCGTCTGTTTGTGATTAATCTGGCATCAGATCCGAATGAAACGGATGAAGAATTCGTATTCATCAATCCGGAAATCACAAAACGCAAAGGGACCACGGAAGGCGAAGAAGGCTGCCTGAGCCTGCCACAGGTATATGGAGACGTGAAACGATCTGAAGAGATCACCGTCGAAGCCTATGACTTGGATGGCCAGTTGTTCGAAATCACTTTGGATGATCTGGGCGCCCGTGCTGTCCAGCACGAACATGATCACCTTGAGGGCATCATGTTTCCCGATCGAATGGTGGAAGCCAAGCGATTAGAACTGGACTCACTCATCGCTGATTTTGAATCAGAATTTCAACACAAACAGAAGTCAGGCGAGTACCCTTCTGATGACGAACTTCGCAAACAGCTGCAACAGCTTGAAGATGCGCTGGGATAAATCGAACCGCGCACTCTGACTGGTTCGCTGTTTGAGATGCCTCAATAAACGCTTCGCCCCTGCAATAGTTTGATAGAATACCCTGGTTTTCTGCGTCGAAATTGAATTGTCCATCGCCCGCCTAGAGGAGACTCCACCGTGCCTTTAAAAGTTGTCATGATGGGAACCGGCACGTTCGCCATTCCCGCATTTCAGGCGCTGATTGCTTCCGAACATCAGGTGCTTGGCTTATATACCCAGCCCGATCGCACAGGCCGTGGCCATCATCGGCACAAAAACCCGATGAAAGAACTCGCACTCGAACATGGGATTGCCGTCTTCCAACCTCCCAAAATCAATACGCCGGAGTCACTGGAAGAATTACGCCAACTCAATGCCGATGTGCTCTTAGTTGCCGCTTACGGACAGATTCTCTCGCAACAACTTCTAGACACCCCTCAATACGGGGCCTTCAATCTGCATGCCTCACTACTGCCAAAATACCGCGGGGCAGCGCCGATTCTGTATGCCATTCGTAACGGCGAAACCACGACCGGCGTCTCCCTGTTTCGCATCGAACGGGCACTCGATTCCGGTCCCGTGGCGGCGATGGTCGAAACCCCCATCGGCCCCAAAGAAACCACGGGAGAAGTCCAGGACCGACTGGCGGCACTCGCCGCCCCACTGGCAATGCAGGTGCTTGGTGAGATAGAGCAGGGGACTCTGAAAGAAACGCCACAAATACATACTGAAGCGACATTTGCGCCCACACTCGATAAACAGGAAGGCGCCATTGACTGGAACCAGAGTGCCTCTCAAATCGCGTGTCATGTCAGAGCAATGCAGCCTTGGCCGAACCCCTTCTCATTTCTTCACCAATCGGAGCAGGAACCGTTAAGATTGCTGATTCTGGATGTGGAAATACTCAACATAGAGCTAATAAGCGATCTGGATCTCGATCAGAAACTCCTGAATTCCGCCCCCGGTACCGTCATCTTCGCCAATACAAAACGAGTCATCATCAACACGGCCGAGGGAGTTCTGGAACTGAAACAGATTCAACCTCAGGGAAAACGGCCCATGCAGACGAGCCAATTTTTGTGTGGCAGGAAAATCAACCCCGGTGACCGCTTCGGAAACCCGCCCTCAAAACAAGAGTAAGTGCACACAAAGTCACCCCAAATTAACAACTTCACTCTTGCCGCATTTTCCCGTTTCTGAGATGATCCCGCCCCTGAACTAAGGCGATACAGTATTAATAACCACAAGGAAGTGAATTAGATGCGCCGAATTATCGCGGCTCTGATCTTCATGATGATTGGAGCCGGAGGCATGTATGCCGCGTTTGAATATCATGTCGTTCAATCAAAGGAAGGCTGGATTTTCATTCCCAAGTCTCAAACCGGCCTGCACGATACCTATGCCGACATCAGAACCTGGAATGCGACCACCTGGAAGAGCCACCCCAAGTTAGCACAATCACTCGTTGATAACGGCAAAGGAAAACTCATTATTCAATCGGCGTCGACTGGATTTTTCGACGGCCTGTTTCAGAGCGCCCCCAAAAAACGTTCTGCTGAAAATACCCAGACTCCAACCCGACGTAATTAAATCAAACCAAAGATTTTTGAGTTCCCTCAACGCGCAAAAAAAGTACCACCGCAAACTGTGAAACGACAAGCACCCGACAGCCCGAATCAGACTTCAGCCAGGAAGTCTCTCTCAATACTCAAAGCACTGACTTTGAGTGTTTGTCTGTTGCTGTGCCTGCTGCTGACATCAAGCTGTCGTAGTGCTGCCAAAAATCAAACAGTCCATCTGCCAGCCCGGCATAGTGTGAGTGCAGAACAGCTCATCGTGCTCAGTGACTTCAAACTCGGGCAGGACCATGAACTCTTTCAGGATCTGATCAAGCTCCGCGAAGATGTCGCTGCCACGTTAAACATTCCACTCAATAGCGAACAGGTCACCGTTTACCTCTTCACAAATCAGGAAGAATACCGCAATTATCTGGACCTGACCTATCCGGGCCTGCCTCCCCGCCGGGCCTACTTCGTGGGAACTCCTAAAGAATTAGCCGTCTATACATTTTGGGGGGAACGCATTCAGGAAGACCTGCGGCACGAATTCACGCACGGCCTGTTACACGCCAGCTTGAAAACCGTCCCCTTATGGCTCGATGAAGGATTGGCAGAATACTTTGAAGTCGCCGGCAACACACCCGGACAAGTCAATCGCGATCATGCTTCGCGGCTTTCCACCGCCCTCACTAACGGCTGGAAACCCGACATGAAGCGACTCGAACAACTCGAAAAAGTATCACAGATGCAGCGGGTCGATTATCAGGAAGCCTGGGCCTGGGTGCACTTCATGCTGAACAGCACACCGGAAACACGAGACACGCTGCTCGAATACCTGGCAGAACTGAAAACCAACAGCAAGCCTGAAGAATTAAGCGCACGCCTGCCTCGCGACATTCCGGGCGTTGATGAACGGTTTGTGAACTACGTTGCCTCGTTAAACACATTCCCCTCACGCTAAACAGCATCGATCTTTCCCGCATCGCACGAACAGTTTCGCGCCCCGCTGACTTGGGCGACGTCTGCCAATCAGCTAAGATGCACCAGTTAAATATGCCCCCGACCGGACAACGTCCCCGTGATACTGGCCGGACAACGTCCCGTGATACTGGATTGATGAGATGCTGGCCCGACTGCGCCTGTTGCTGGAACTGATTCGCTTCAGCCATACCATTTTTGCGCTCCCGTTTGCACTGCTCTCCGCAGTCCTGGCCTGGCGTGGCCAACCGGTTCGCTGGCAGGAACTGGTCGGGATCTTGCTCTGCATGTTGTTTGCCCGTTCGGCTGCGATGGCTTTTAACCGACTTGTCGATCGGGATATCGACGCCCAAAACCCCCGCACCCAAAGCCGCCATCTCCCCGCCGGACTGATCAGCGTCCGCACGGTATTTCTCTTTACCCTGCTCACATCGCTGGCATTTATCGCCTCGACTCTCTTATTTCTGCCCAATCGCTGGCCCCTGTATCTGTCCGTCCCGGTCCTGCTGTTTCTACTTGGCTACTCCTATGCAAAACGCTTCACAATCTGGTGCCACTATTGGCTTTCCGCCGCTTTGATGCTCTCTCCGCTGGCCGCCTGGATCGCCATTCGCGGCAGTCTTTCACTGGATCCAATTCTGCTGGGACTGGTTGTCTTTTTCTGGGTCGGCGGGTTCGACATTCTCTACGCGTGTCAGGATGTCCATTTCGATCAAGAAACAAAGCTCTCCAGTATCCCCTCACGCTGGGGAATCAGGAAAGCTCTCCGCTTCGCCATGCTCAGCCACGCGCTGACCATCGTCTGCCTGTTCAGCCTGTGGTACTTCGCAGCACTGGGAATTCCCTTTCTGGTTGCGGTGCTCGCTGTCGCAGGCCTGTTGATCTATGAACACCTGCTGGTCAATCCTGATGATCTGGGACGCGTCAATCTCGCGTTTTTTCACGTGAATGCCGTGATTAGTATTGGTTTGTTCTTTGTGGGATTGATCGATGTCTGGCTCGCATAAGCGGGCCTGAATCGTAATAATGAACGGTGTCTCCTGTTGCGCAATCTTTTAGACCGCAGCCAACTCATTTGAACACCGGAATTAGCAAAAAAGAATCAACAGTCAGTCTGATGAATCTGAATCAAAACGAACAACAACAGCTGGATCTCATTACCCGCAAAGTCGAAGCGGGCGAACGCATCAATTTCGATGAAGGCGTTTTTCTGGATGAGAAAGTCGATATTCTGACACTGGGCGCACTGGCCAATCAGATACGCGAACGTAAGAACGGCAACTTCGCGTTCTATAATACTAACATCCACTTGAACCCGACTAACGTCTGTGTTTATCGCTGCAAGTTCTGTGCATTCCGGGCCGACCTGAAATCGCCCCGTGCTTACACATTTACCGACGACATGATCCGCGAACGCGTTCAAGAAGCCCGGGCCACCGGCGCGACGGAAATGCACGTTGTGGGAGGCCTGCACCATCAGAAAAAATTTGATTGGTATTTGAATGTCGTTCGCGTCATTCATGAAGAATATCCCGAGTTGCACATCAAAGCCTGGACGCCCGTCGAAATTAACTGGTTCAGCTTTATGACCAAAAAACCCACTCGCTGGGTTCTGGAACAGATGATGGAAGCCGGTCTTTCCAGTATGCCCGGCGGAGGCGCTGAAATCTTTCACCCCGAAGTCCGTGAACAGATTTGCGAACACAAGGCCGACGCAGAAAGCTGGTTCGAAGTTCACAATGAAGCACACAACCTCGGCCTGCGAAGCAACGCCACGATTCTCTACGGCCATTATGAACAAGCAAAGCACCGCGTCGATCACCTCTGCCGCTTGCGAAAGTTACAAGACAAAACCGGTGGCTTCCAGACATTTATCCCCCTGGCGTTCCATCCCGAAAATACAGGCATGTCAGAAATTCAAAAAGCGTCGGGATTGATGGACCTCAAAGTCATTGCTCTGTCACGAATCATGCTCGACAACTTTGACCACATCAAAGCCTACTGGATCATGCTCGGCGAAAAGACGGCACAGACCGCCTTAAGCTTCGGAGCCGACGACCTCGACGGGACCGTGGTTCATGAACTGATCTACCACGACGCCGGGGCCAAAACGCCGGAAGGTCTGACAGTCGAACAATTACACCACCTGATCAATGAAGCCGGCCGGATTCCCGTAGAACGTGATACACTCTACCGTCACATCGTCAGAGAAGGCGCCGACTGGAGTGTCGGAGAACCAATTCTGACTTCTGCCGCTTCGTGAGTGATTGATACCCAAACAGGAGAACTTCCGCCATGACCGATTCTGCCGTTTCCGACTCCATTCAGGTACAGTCGTTTGACCACATTACACTGGTCGTGAAAGACCTGGAAGCATCCCGCCAGTTCTATGTTGATTTCCTGGGAATGGAACATGTTCCCCGACCGGGGTTCTCATTTGAAGGACACTGGTTTCAAATTGGAGACCAGCAGATCCACCTGATCCTTGAACACGATCAATCAGGAAAAGCCGGGAATCTCGACCCCGAACAGAACACACGCACCCACCATTTTGCGTTTCAGGTCAACGATGCAAAGCAGGCATATGAGAAAGCCCTCAGTCGGGAAATCCCCATCGTTTCGCCTCCCAAATCGCGCCCCGATGGTGCCACCCAAACATTTGTGAATGACCCGGATGGCCACATTATCGAACTCTGCTCACTTACTTGAGCTAGTCTTTACTACTCCGAATAGCTGCATTTTAACGATTTTTCAGGTATTCGTTCAGCAGGGAACGATTTGAGAAATCGTTATGCTGCTATAAGCAACAGAATCGACTGGAAATTCCATCGGGCGATACGGTATACTTGAAAAAAGAGCTTTGATCGGCTCTGCTTTTAAGAATTTGCAGCTCAGACTGACTTCTAACAACCATACAGCTTTAAGAACGAGTAGAGAGGGACAGGGATCGCAATGACGGATGCACCCAAAAAAATGATCATGGGCTCAATGGCCGTTTCCGGATTGGTGGCTGCGCTTGCTCTGGTGGATATCATTATTGGCATCCCGTTCCGAGGAAGCATGATGATGGATATCATGTTCCTCATCTCAGCCGGCCTGGTTCTGTTTCTTTGCTGGGATGCCTGGAAGGACCTGCGATAAGCGGGCTAAGCAGGCAGACCTTAGGCTTCCTTATCCTGCTCGCTTTGCGCGTCCTCTACCACTTCTGATCGCGCATCCGAAGACTCACCCACTGGTGTCTCAGATACCGCCTCGTTTAAAGCAAAAAACGACATTGCTTTCACATCCGGCCCAGCTTCATTGATCGCCATCTCAGTCCCGGTCACTTCAGCCAGTTGCTGTAAAAGTTCGCGAATGATCAGCTCTGCATGCACCTTTTCCTGAAGCCAGGTTTCCCGATTCTGATCCCAGGCTGCATCCCGAATCGCCATTTGTTCCGCTTCGAAACGTAACTGTTCGCTTCGCAATCGCAATTGCTCGTCGCGCTCGGCAACCCATTCCGAGAGATCCTGACGCTCTTGGCGAAATTCGTCACGGTGGCGATGGAACACTTCTTGAGTATGCTCCTGCTCCTGACGTTCTACCGACAGAGATTCACGCAACTGACGGTAATGTGAGGCAAGCGCCTCTCGGGCTTTCTCCAGTCGCGCGCGTGCTGCTGCTTCACCTTCAACCTGAGTCAATTGTGCCCAGCCTTCTTCCAGAGCCAGACGCATCTCCAATGTACCACGATGTGTCTCTTCTACTTCCGCCCGTAACGTATCCAGTCGTTCGCGGCGGCGTTCCAGATTCTCGGCATGCAACGATAGCATATCATTCTGGCGCCGCAATTCGACCTTCTGTGCATCCCGGTCCTTTTTCCAGACCTCATATTCCTGTGACATCCGCTGCGTTTGATTCAATTCATGGCGTTCCACCGAACGCCGCAGCTCGGAATGCAACGATCGCTCTCTAATCAGAGACTCTTCGCGTTGATGTAATAAATCCCGATACCGATCAAGCTGCTTCATGCGCAGCAGATGAATCCGCTCATTCTGTTCGTGCTGCTGTTGCTGGATTTGCTGCTGTCGCTGGAACTCATGTTGGTCCTGTTCGATCTGCTTCCGCAGCCGCAACAGATGATTCTCCTGAAACTTGATTCGGTTCTCGGTCAGCGTTCGTTTCTGTTCAAACTGTTCTTCCCGCGAGCTATATTCGCGCTGCAGATCCTCGCGTTGAATGGTCAGCTGGTGCTCGATCTCTTCAGAACGAATCACGAAGTCTCGTTTCTGCGATTCCAGTGATTCCAGCTCTGCCTGTTTCTTAGAGCCCCACTCTGCCTGTTGCGTTTTCAGTTCCAGCTCAAAGTTTTCTTTACGAGAAGCGAGTTCCTCTTCCACTTTTTGAATCGTGGTTTCTTGTATTTCGCGTTCTCTTTTCAGGTGACTCAACTCAGTCTGCTTTACGCCCCGCCACTCTTCCTGAGCGTGTTCCAGGTCGCGCCGCTGATCATCCAGTGAAGACAGAACATCCTCACGAATTCGGTTCCGCTCCTGATTCATATCCAGACGCTGACGCTCCAGAGCTTCCCGCTGTTGCGCAAATTCCATCAGGATCTGATCCCGCATTTCGCTGCGTTCCAGCTCCAGTGAATCCTGGGCATCGAATACTTTCTCTTGCTCGTGTTGCACGGTCTTCGCCAGCTTTTCACACTCAACCGCTTTGCGAATTAATTCCGTTTCTTTTTCACGAATACTGACTTCCCGTTCGTCATACTGCTCCTCGATCTGACCGACCCACATTCGAACTTTTCGTCGCTCATTATCGAGCTCGCTCAATTGACTGTTAAGCGTCTGCTCGCGACGGCTGATTTCGGCAAACTGCAATTTCAGAAAATTGGCAATCTCGCCCGCCTGCGACAATAACTCGGCACCCGTCAATGAAGCGCCTGCTTCGGTCGCTCCTTGCGTCTGCATCTCGGCAGCAACCGCTGCAAAAGATAGACTTTCTTCGAGTGCCGCTTGCTTCTGCGCACTGAAAGATGAGCCTGCATCCTGTGGAGCGGACTCCTGTGAGGCATGAGGCAAGTCGGCACGGCGTTCAACACCTTGCGGACTGGAAAGTGGTCGAGAGTCAGCCGCGTCACCGCTGTTTGGTTTCATACCAGCAAACGGAGAAGGGGACTCTGTTTGCTGCTCAGACTTGATTTCATCGCTCATGCTGGGATTCCTTTCCCTGAAAAGCGTCTCGCTATGTCATATGTTACAAGTACTAAGTTGAGGAATCCAATTCCTCAACGATCACTCAGCACTTACGATCACACGAACAGTTAAACGACAAAAAGGGCAGAGAAGGATTTAAAGACCATCCTCTGCCCACTATGTATTAAAACCACAATTTCAATTGCGATTATAACTGGCTATCTAGAGATGCGGAAAAACGTTCCTTGGGAGTGACACCCACAAACGTTTCAACGACTTCACCATTTTTGTAAAGCATCACTGTAGGAATAGCACTGATGTTGTTTGAGGAAGCAACGCCTGGATTTTCATCCGTGTTCAATTTTCCAACACGAACCCGGCCTGAATAATCACTGGCAATTTCTTCGATGGTCGGCATCATCATTTTACAGGGACCACACCAGGGTGCCCAGAAATCGACTAAAACAGGTTCCGACGCTTCGATTACTTCAGATTGGAAATTCGCATCAGTGAATTCCAGGACATTTTCAGCCATTACTGGTTGTCTCCGTTACAATTGGATTCGATATATTCATTAATAAAAGCAGAGAAAATCGCTGCGACTACCCTGCAATGACATCAGTTTTCGATTCCAGGATCGCGATTACCCAATGGAAATCAAGAACAAATTTGCTTCGCTTCTCATTGCAATTGTAAAGAATTATAGAGATCCTGTATATTGTGTCAATGCTCTCTATGAAGCCCCAAATGACAAAAACTCTTATCAAATAAGGGATTACGCCACGCGTCACTACACGGAACTAAAATATTTTAACTCGACAAATGGAGTCCTTCTCGACAAAATAGGGACAACACATAATTGTCATTAAGTTCTTATATTAAAGAACTTAATGACATAACCCCTGGGAGTAGATTATGCACTCGTACATCAAAACTCTGGCATTGGCCACAATCTTCTGCGCCCTCGCTCTCATCCCAACGCGCGCCGACGAGTCATCCGAAGACCCCTTTAAGCCCTTCCCAGATCAACTCGCCCCCTCACTGTTCAACGAAGTGGAGGATAAATACGAGTTTGGTATCCGAGCTGAAGAAAAAACACTCTACTACTACGTCTTGAAGCATCTTCGCGAAACCAGCCTCGAGGAGCAGAAACAGGCTGCCCAGTTCAACCTGCAACAAAGACGCTCCGAACTCAAAACGTTCAAAGAGAACCCCAAATTGAAGCTTCCGGTCTTTCCGGATATCTTCAAAAACAGCAATCGCTACAAAGGCAGACTCGTCACTTTAACCGGGCGGGTTCGCAAACTGATTCATTACCCGGCCGAAAAAAATGACTATGGTATCAAAACCCTGTATGAAGCCTGGCTGTTTACTGACGACTCGCAACAAAACCCGACCGTCGTCATCTGTACCGAAGTCCCGCCCGAGTTGAAAGACGGACTCCCCCAAGGGACTGACGTCATTGACCACGTCACCGTCACCGGTTATCTCTTCAAAATGTACGTTTATAATGCCCAGGATACCACGCGAGTCGCTCCCCTGATTTTAACCGGACAACTCGAGTGGACTCCCCAGATCGTGGATGAACGAGGCAGTCAACTCTTTTCCCAAATTCTGGCTGGCTCACTAATCATCCTCATTGTCGGCGTTGCTTTCGCCATGTGGAAAGCAAGCCAGAAAGATAAGCAGTTCCGAGAAACTCGCTTGCCAACCAGCGATGATCCAGTCAGCTTCAACCAATTGGAACAGCAACCTGCTGCCCCTCTATCAAAATCAAAGCCAGAATCAAAGACTGAACCCAAATCCGACGACAAAACGCCGGAATAAACACCCTCAATAAAAGAATATTATATCACTAGTATGAACGCGGACCTCACTCTCGCTCCTGTCCTGAATCGTCCTTTAAAACTGGCAGTTCTGATCTCCGGTGGTGGAACAACCCTCACGAACTTTCTGGAAAAACGGGCAGCCGGTGAACTCAACATTGAGGTACCACTGGTCATCGCCAGCCGCTCCGATTGTGGCGGGATTGCCAAAGCCGAAGCCGCCGGTCTGCGTTGTGAAGTCATCACGCGCCGTGGTTTTGAAAACGTTCACGACTTCAGCACCGCGATTTTTGATCTTTGTCGCGAAGCAGAAGTCGATCTGGTCACACTGGCCGGTTTTCTGTCTTTGATTCACATTCCCGACGACTTCCAGTACCGTGTGATGAATATTCATCCGGCACTAATCCCCGCCTTCTGTGGACACGGGTTTTACGGTCATAAAGTTCACGAAGCCGTCGTCGAACGCGGCGTCAAAGTCAGCGGCTGCACCGTGCACTTTGCCGACAACGAATACGACCATGGCCCGATCATCGGCCAGAGTACCGTTCCCGTCAAAGGGACCGACACCCCCGATCAGGTCGCCGCCAATGTCTTCCAGGCTGAATGCGAACTCTATCCTCACGCCATCCAACTCTTCGCCGCAGGCAAAATCAAAATCGTCGATCGCCGCGCCATCATCGAAGAGTAGCTCCGGTTGCGATGTTCCTCGACCTAAAGCGTCTGAATTCCCGGCGGCGGATTGAGAGGCGTACTCGAATTCGGCGGTATCGGATCATTCGTATGCATGACTTTGTCATACAACTCTGGTGGCAGCACACGCAGCACGGTGAATAAACCTTTCACGCCGTGATACCAGCCTTCGCGCATCCCCTGCGTTTCGCGACGGCTCGTAATTCGATGCAGCTCTTCCTTCGACCACTTCGCGCTGGACATCATCTGCGGAAAACCGGGAACCTCAAAACCGGCTTTATTTTTCTCCTGCCGGATGATCGGCCCCACCTGCGAAACCATGTGGTTCATCATATGGTGGAACATGTGACAGTGTAGCACCCAGTCACCATGATTATTCGCGATGAATTCCACATCCCGCGCTTGCGCAACACCCAGAATCACCGTGTTACCGGGAACCCACGCTGGTTCTGGAATTCGTCCCCCTTCCGTACCCGTCACCCAGTAAGTATGGCCGTGCAAATGCATCGGATGCTGGTGCAGCGTGCTGTAGTTAATAAACCGAATGCGAACCCGCTCACCCAGCTTGCAGACCAGAGGCGTCGTAAACGGACCACAACGTCCGTTCGCGGTAATAAAGTTCCAATCCATCGACTGTGTATTGGGAATGTCCGCATGGGGCATCATGGAAAACTGCTGCGTGACCAACACAAAATCGCGGTCCACCACCGGGTTGTAAGCGACCTTAGGATGAATAATAAACGGCACAACCATCCCGATCGCTTCCTGCATCGCCACATGAGAATGCAGGAAATAAGTCCCTTCCTGATGCACATCATATTCATACACAAATGTGTCACCCGGTTGGATCAGGCTTTGCGTCACACCCGGAACACCATCCATATAGACGGGCAACTCAAGACCATGCGAATGCAGCGACGTCGGCTCGGGCAATTCATTCTTGAACACAATCCGCACCCGATCTCCTTGATACAGTTCCAGTACCGGACTCGGAAACTGATCATTATAACCATAGGCATTCATCCAGATGCCCGGCAATACTTCTCGACGTACGGGAGTGGCACGAAGATGAAATTCTCTCACACCATCCACCATTTTCCCACTCGTTGTTGTGAGGTCCGGCGCAACCACGTTCACGGGTGGCAATCCGGGGTTTCGAAGTCCGGATACCAGCTTGCCACGATCTGTTGGGCTGCCAATCGGACCACCCAGACCGGGATGCATCCGCGGATAGCCATCATCTGACTGAGGCCCCGCAACATCCGCATCGGAGATCGAAGCTGTTTCAGGCTGCTGCCCCATTACCGAACCGGCAGCAAACAGACCGGCGGTCGCTGCCGCTCCTTGTACAAGAAAATTCCTGCGATCGTTGGGAGTTTCCATGGCTCGTCTTTCATCCATTTTGAGTCGTTCTTCTTTAGACACCCTGATTTCTGTCCGGTGCCATCCTTACCGTGGCTTGGGAACAGCGTCGATATGACCGCCACTCAGCGGTGCCGGAGGTTCGGTTAGCCCACCCGTTAACAACATGCCTCGAATCACAATATCCGTTTCACGGTACTCCAGTAGCGCATCGGTATAATGCTGCTGCAGCTCCAGATATCGCCGCTGCGCCATCAACACGTCAGGCCAGGCAGCCCGCCGCTTGACATAACTGGCATGCAGCATCTCATGAACCTGCTTAGCCTTGGGTAACATATCGCTCTGGTAAGCCTGAAGATGCTGCCAGGCTGTCTGGTAATCGCGGTATTGATCGGCCAGCTGCATACTCAATGTTAACTCCAGCCGCTTCACATCAGCCCGCGATCGATTAAGATCAGCCATCGCTTGATCGACGGTCCCACTGTTATTATCAAAGATCGGCAAAGGAATACCGGCGGTCACTCCTGCCACGGTATTGTCGGTTTCAAAGTTGTGACCGAAATTCACATCAACGAGAATATTGGGAATCGGCTGAACTCGTTCTCGTTCGACAGTAATTTCATCGTGGCGTATCTTTTCACCGGCTGCGACCAGCTCGGGACTGTTCTGCAATAGATGATGAAATGCAGAATCCCAATCCAATTTTTCATCCGATGGCTCAAGCGTCCCACTCAGAGTCGAACGAGTTATTTCCGGTGTCCCCACCATCGCCATCAAATTTCGCCACGCCTGCTCCAGATTGTTTTCGGACATTTTCAGATTTAACTGGTTCTGGCTTAAATCGACTTCCGACTGCAGTAAACCAGCCATATTGGTCTGCCCCAGATTGAGCATCTCTTTATGTGTCTGAACACTGTCTTGCGCGTTCGCAACAAGCTGTTTTTGAATTTCCACATGCTGCTGTGCTGACAATGTTTGATAGAAATGAATCCGGACATCATTCAGCACACGCTCATATTGAGCAGAAAGATTCGTCTCCGCGATGCAGGCCGCCTGCGACCATTTCGCACGACTGAGCTGCAGCTTTCCGCCAGTAACAAATTCCTGCGAAATAAAAGCCCCCTGCAATTCACCCGCGGTTCCAACAATTCCGATCTGATCACTGGCATATCCCACAACAGGGTTTGGATAAAGCCCCGCCTGGTAAGCGGCACCAGAAGCCGCATCCACCTGCGCCATCGCCTGGGTCAATGTGGGATTATTAGACAACGCCATTTGTTCGAGCGCTTCCAGCGACATCACGACGTGATGTTCGCTCTGCTGTTCGTTAATAACGTCATCAGGGGCTGGCAGCAGAGGGGCAGCATACTCCGCGAGCGGCAAGGCGATATCCTGCTCATGAGTAACGTGTCGCGTTGTGAACTCGGACCGATTGTGGTTCGCCAAAAAGTCATCGACTTCTTCAAGAGTGAGTCGATACGGCTTTTCTTCCAATGTCGAAACCCGCTCCACCTTCGGCGTTGTATCCTGCCGCTTCGAGACTTGACGCTCTGGCCCTGTGGCACAACCACTGACTAAGACCATCGCCGCCGAAACGGCTAGCGAATATTCCAGTTTCACCGCGACCTCCCTGTCGGCTCTTTTCATCGCGCATTTCTGATGCGCGGGTACACACTGTTCATCGACGGATCAGGTATCGCATATATCGATGTTTTGCTCAAAATCGATACACACCGCAAATCTGGACAACAAAAACCCGGCAAATCAGGAAAATCGGCATATTCCGCTCCGGCCGGATTGAAAACAAGCCGGCACCATGCGAGCTAAACTGGCCAGGTTTTACCTTCAGGAAAAGAAAAGCTGATCATCGGGGCCAGGGGAGGTAGAGAAGAGTGCCCCTTTGGTGAGATGGAAACGAATCCACGATTCCTCTCCGCAAATAGACTTCAGCAGACTCAAAACAGGAAGGCTGGAGAAACTTTACCAATTTCCGTCCTAAAGTGAATATTTCCTTTAGGTAAGATGAAGTCTTTAGGAATTTTCAAAACAACTGACAGATTTTGATTGATTTTGAAAGTTTATAGGGGTATTTTGGAAATATGAATTGAAAGTCAGCGCTTTGTAAGGCATATTCTTTAGGGAAACATATCGTCTCAGGAGGAGTTTGCATGTCAATGTTGCTTGACGAAAGACGGGAAAGCATCCTAAAAATTGTTGAAAACAAGGGATTTGTGTCTCTTGTGGATTTGATGGATTCTGTGGGTGCCTCTGAATCTACCGTTCGAAGGGATTTGGAGTATCTTGACGGAATCGGTCAAATTCGACGAACCCGTGGTGGGGCTGCTTACAGTGGAGAATCTTTAGCTACATTTGAAGACCGGTCCTTTATGTCATCCAGGCAAAAAAGGCTAGTTGCAAAGGCTGTAGCAGATATGGTCTCTCCCGGCGAAGCGGTGCTGATGGATGGAGGCACCACCACACTGGAAGTCGCCCGACAATTGGCGGGAAAACAATTGCAGGTTGTTACGAATTCACTGCCGATTGCCAATCTGCTGGTCAATCAGCCACAAATTGATTTGATGTTGATCGGGGGATTCCTGTTCCCCAAAACGGGAGTCGCATTAGGCAAGACAGCAGTGGACTCACTGAAAAGTGTCCATGTGCGACGGCTCATTATCAGCGTCGGAGGCATTACAGAGGACGGACTTTACAACAGCAACATGTTACTGGTGGAAACAGAACAGCAAATGTTTGAAGCAGCAGAAGAAGTGATTGTTGTGACAGACAGCACCAAATTTGGCCACTCGGCACTGGCCTATTTATGCCCGCTGAATACAGTCGACCACATTGTCGTTGACGATGGTATCTCGGAGAAATGGAAAACCGTGATCCAGAACGCAGGCATCGAACTGACCATTGTAGAAACATAAGCATCCATTCCGGTAGATATTACTCATTCAATTCGAAAAATTGAGATCTGATATTATGACACAACTTTCCAATTCCATCTCACACTCGCAGGTAGAACAACTGGTTCGACAGGCTTTATCACAACAACTCGGAGCAGGGGCCGCTTCCGCACCCACGACTGCCCCGAACCCACTGGTGGTAAATATTTCCGCCCGACACATCCATCTTTCACAGGAACACCTGGAAGTCCTGTTCGGCAAAGGAGCTGAACTCGAAGTACAGAAAGACCTCTACCAAGATGGCTACTTCGCGGCGACTCAGACTGTGGCCGTCGTTGGCCCTCGTCGTCGCATGATTCCTAACGTGCGTGTCTTAGGCCCCTGCCGCGGTGATACTCAGGTAGAACTTGCTTTTACCGACACCATCTCGCTGGGACTCGATGTTCCGATTCGCATCAGTGGCGACCTCAAAGGCACGCCCGGCTGTGTGTTGATGGGCCCCAAGGGTGTCGTTGAACTCGATTTCGGCGTCATCCGCGCTGCACGCCACGTGCACATGTCTCCTGCTGACTGTGCTTACTACGACTGTGCTAACGGCGACAAATTACACCTGAGAATCGAATCACAGGGTTGCACGACCGTCCTGGAAGACGTGGTGGTGCGTGAAAATCCCGAAGTCAAACTTGAAGTCCACATCGATACCGATGAAGGCAACGCAGTCGATCTGGACCATGCCTCTTCAGTCAAACTGTATGTTCCTGAAGGCTGCAAATGCAAACATAGCTGATCCCTGTGATGAGCGAATTGAATCTTGTGGCA
>TARA_R110002095_G_scaffold1245_7_pt1 | contig 119199 bp, 120 predicted proteins | sample TARA_R110002095 | Tara Oceans TARA_R110002095 (sample SAMEA4397255) | marine metagenome | biome: Polar Biome; feature: [SRF] surface water layer (ENVO:00010504); material: water (ENVO:00002006), including particulate matter (ENVO:01000060) such as... | depth 5 m | reverse complement strand
CTGAATCAAGTTCAGGATGACGCGAGAGGGGTAGGAGGTGCGGGGGTGAATCGCACCCTAACAGTCCAACGTGTGGTCCCGCTCCCAGTCGGTGAGGTGGCGGCAGAAGCTGTTCCATTCGTCATGCTTGAGCTTGGCAAATGCCGACACCGTTTCTGTGCCCAGCGCATCCCCCAAAGATTTATCGTTTTCCAACGCGCGCAACGCATCCAACAAGTTGAGCGGCAGCTTCTTAGCACCCTTCACCTTGTGTCCATCAGCGTACATATCGATATCCAGGCGCTTGCCGGGATCGGTTTTGTTGGCGATTCCGTCCAAACCGGCCGCCAGCACGGCAGCCGGCATCAGGTACGGATTGGCGGCACCGTCGGCCAAACGAAACTCGAACCGCCCGGCATCCGGAATACGCACCATGTGCGTGCGGTTGTTGCCGCCGTACGTGATCGAGCTTGGCGACCATGTCGCGCCGGACGTGGTACGCGGTGCGTTGATGCGCTTGTAGCTGTTCACGGTCGGATTGGTGATCGCACATAACGCTTGCGCATGCGCCATCATGCCGCCTAGGAACTGATAGCCGAGCTTCGATATCCCAAGCTCGCCCTTCGGGTCGCTGAACAGGTTTTTCTTGCCGGCTTTGTCCCAGACGCTGACGTGCATATGACAGCCGTTGCCGGTCAGATTCGAAAACGGCTTCGGCATAAACGTGGCGCGCAGCCCGTGCTTTTCGGCAATCGACTTGACCATATACTTAAAGAACGAGTGCCGGTCGGCGGTGAGCAGCACATCGTTGTAATCCCAGTTCATTTCAAACTGGCCGTTGGCGTCTTCGTGGTCGTTTTGATACGGGCCCCAACCGAGCGACTGCATGGCATCGCAAATCTCGCGGATCACTTCATAGCGGCGCATCAGCGCCGAAATGTCGTAGCACGGTTTTTCTTGGGTGTCGTATTCGTCAGAAATTTCGGCGCCATCGGGCGAGGTGAGGAAATACTCGCACTCCACACCGTGCTTCATGTACCAGCCTTTTTTCTGGGCTGCCGCCGCAACGCGCTTCAGGGTATTTCGAGGTGCGTGCGCCACCTCTTTGCCGTCCATCCACAGATCAGCAGCGAGCCAAGCGACTTCCGGCTTCCACGGCAACTGGATCAGGCTGTCGGGGTCAGGCACAGCAAACATGTCGCTGTCGGCCGGTGTCATATCGAGCCATGCTGCAAAGCCCGCGAACCCGGCACCGTCTTTTTGCATACCCGCAATCGCCGACGCCGGGACCAGCTTTGCCCGCATCACCCCAAATAGATCGACGAAAGAGATTTGAAAATATTCGATCCCTTTTTGCTTTGCGATCTGTGCCAGATTTTTAGCCATGTCGTATCCCCTGCTGTACTCAGTTTATCAAATTGCCCGTCATTGCGCGGGTTCAGTAATTCTCTTGGCCCGGAATCCACGAGGTCCCTGCGAGCGGCACCCGCGCCATGGCGGCGGCTTCGACCGTCAGCGCCACCAAGTCTTCCGGCTCAAGGTTGCGCACGTCCGACTTGCCGCACGCGCGCGCGATGGTTTGGCATTCCAACGTCATCACGTTGAGGAAATTCGCGAGCCGGCGCCCAGCTGCGACCGGGTCCAGGCGCGCTGCGAGTTCCGGGTTTTGCGTGGTGATGCCGGCCGGATCATTGCCCTCATGCCAATCATCATAAGCACCCGCCGTGGTACCCAACGCGTTATATTCGGCTTCCCATCTTGGGTCATTGTCGCCGAGCGCAATCAACGCCGCCGTGCCGATGGACACCGCATCCGCACCCAGCGCCAAGCACTTCGCAACGTCGGCACCATTGCGCACGCCACCTGAGACAATCAACTGCACCTTGCGATGCATGCCGAGTTCCATCAGTGCCTGCACGGCGGGGCGGATCGCGGCAAGCGTCGGAATACCGACGTTTTCGATAAACACATCTTGGGTCGCCGCAGTGCCGCCCTGCATACCGTCGAGCACAACCACATCTGCGCCGGACTTCACCGCCAATGCAGTGTCATAATACGGACGCGATGCGCCGACTTTGACGAAGATCGGCTTTTCCCAATCGGTGATCTCGCGAAGTTCTTGAATTTTGATTTCCAGATCGTCCGGCCCCGTCCAATCCGGATGACGGCATGCCGAACGCTGATCGATGCCCTTCGGCAGGGTCCGCATTTCCGCGACGCGGTCGGATATTTTTTGGCCCAACAACATGCCACCGCCGCCGGGCTTAGCGCCTTGGCCAACAACGACTTCGATGGCATCAGCCTTGCGCAGATCGTCCGGATTCATGCCGTAACGACTCGGCAAGTATTGATAGACCAACGTTTTGGAATGCCCGCGTTCTTCGACCGTCATCCCGCCGTCGCCCGTCGTCGTCGACGTGCCCGCCGCATTGGCACCGCGACCGAGCGCTTCTTTAGCTTGACCCGATAAAGAGCCGAAACTCATACCGGCAATGGTGATTGGGATTTTTAACTCAAGCGGTTTCGATGCAAAACGGTCGCCCAACGTGACGGCGGTGTTGCAGGCCTCTCGATATCCTTCCAACGGATAGCGCGAGATCGACGCGCCCAAGAACAGCAGATCATCGAAGTGCGGCACTTTGCGCTTCGCGCCGGCACCGCGGATATCATAGATCCCGGTCGCAGCTGCACGCCGGATTTCCGACATCGTCGCCAGATCAAACGTCGACGACATCTTTGGGAGTGTGCGAGGCGGCGTTGTCATATCATGTCCTTATTCATTACGCTTCGTTCGTTCCCAGCAACCACCCTGGCGTCATCCTGAATCAAGTTCAGGATGACGCCGTGGTCGTGTTTGATAACGTAAGGGCTCAATACGCATCGATATTGTCGATCTTGAAGGTGTAAAGCTGACGCGCCGAGCCGTAGCGTTTGAAACTGGCCGGGTCGGCGTCCATGCCAGCTTGATCCAATAACGTTTTAACCTCGGCGATGTGTTCTTCGCGCATTTCTTTTTCAATGCAGTCCGCACCTAAGCTGGCGACGCTGCCCCTTACATAAAGGCGCGCTTCATAAATGGAATCGCCCAACGCTTCGCCAGCATCGCCCAGCACGACCATGCGTCCGGCCTGCGCCATGAACGCCGACATATGCCCGACCGAACCACCGACGACGATATCGGCACCCTTGAGTGAGATACCGCACCGAGCCGACGCATCGCCTTCGATTACCAACAAACCGCCGTGCGCGGTGGCGGCGGCGGACTGACTGCAATCACCAGTGACCCGCACGCTGCCCGACATCATGTTTTCCGCAACGCCTGTGCCGGCGTTGCCCTCAATTAGAACATCGGCCTTTTGATTCATCCCAGCGCAGTAATATCCGGCGTGGCCTTTGACGGTTACCGAGATCGGCTGCATTAAGCCGCACGCCAGCGCGTGTACACCATTCGGATGGATCACGGTAAATGCGCCGCTGTCCGCAGCTTTCAGGGTACGGTTCACATCGCGCACGGTCATATCCGCGAGGTCGAGGATGGAATTTCGGTCTAAGACGTCATTCATGCGGCGTGGCTCCAGCTATAGATTTTCGCGGGCTCTGGTTCCCAGATTTCAGCGTGATTGACGCCGGGCAAGGTGGCGATGGCGCGAAATTCCGACGACATCGCCACCCAGTCGTCGGTTTCGGCGATGACGGCGGGCTTGCAGGCAATGGGATCGCGCAGCACGGCAAAGCCGTCTTTGGTGCCGATGGCAAAAGTATAGAACCCGTCCAGGTCCTTAAGCGCGCCGTTCAACGCGCCATCCAACCCATCGCCAGAGCGCAACCGCCACGCCAAGTAGCCCGCTGCGACTTCGGAATCGTTTTCGGTTTGAAAACTTTCACCGTGCGCGCGCAACACATCGCGTAGTCGATTGTGGTTCGACAAAGAGCCGTTGTGCACCAAGCACGTATCCGCGCCGGTCGAAAACGGATGCGAGCCCGCCGTCGTAATTGCCGATTCCGTCGCCATCCGCGTGTGCGCGATAGCATGCGTGCCTGTGCGCCCGGCAAGATCAAAGCGTTCAGCCACCAGATCCGGATCGCCGACGCCTTTGAACACTTCTATCGTCGTGCCTTCGGACAGTACCGTAATGCCGTCGACGTGATCGATCAGCCAACGCCGGGCTGTGGCGCCATCGCCGTCGATGCGGAGCACGGCATGGTCGTCGTTGGGCTCAGCTTCGGCCTGGATACCAGTCGCTTTGCTGAGACGTTTCGCGATATCAGCCCAGTCGGCTGATCCTTGTATCGCCAGCAGCACCAACTTGGTCGCGCCTTCAGTCGCGCCATAGACCGCAAAACCGGCACTGTCCGGCCCACGCTCGCGCATTTCATGCAGCATGGCGGCGGTCAGGCGGCCAAGGTCGCCTTCGTATTTCGGGGTTTTCAGATATAAGCCGACAATGCCGCACATAGGCGTTCTCCAGAGCGTGTGTGTTCTAACCGGAGCACACGCTATCTGGAAGAATATTTAATCTCAAGAATAATTTTTTACTAAGACGAAATTTATTTAATCGTCACTGCTGGCGATAATCGACAGGTATTTGCAGGGCACGGTGACCATTTTTAACGGCCCGTGCGGGGCTTCGGCATCGAAATGCAGCGCGTCGCCGGGGTATAAATGATAGTCCTTATCGTCGTGGCGATAGATCAATTCGCCTTCCAACATATAGATAAATTCGACGCCTGGATGCTGAAACACCGGATAGGCGTCGGAATTTTCGGTGAGCGTGATCAGATACGGCTCCATCTTCGCTTTATTGCGGAGCGGCGCACCCAAAAGCTGATAAATGTGCCCAGACCGGGTGCCCCGTCGCTCGATCACCAAGCCGTTGCCGGATTTGACGTAGCTGGCTTCGCGGGTGTCATCGTATTTTTGAAAAAAACTGGCGAGCGGTATGTTCAACGCCGTCGCCAACGCCTGCAACGTCGCCAATGACGGTGACGTTTGGCCGTTTTCGATCTTTGACAACATCCCCACCGAGACCGACGTCGCCTTCGACAAATCCGCCATGGTCATCCCCAGCGAACGCCGAAGCGTCTTTACCTGGGCACCGATCCACATTTCGAGGGTTTTATCCGCAATCGGCTCGCTCATCAGACTTCCTTTAATCCGGGCGGACTCTAGCGGAAAAAAAATTTCATGAAAGGAAAACTATCCACAGATTCATCAACACCCACCCCATATCGGCTCCGAATCTAGCCGCATATCCGGCACCGCCGGTTTGCCATGCGGGGGTTGGGTCTGTTAGGCCCGGAGTCCCATTCATGACGATTGGAGACCTAAATGCCCGATGCTATTGCCTTGCCAAAAGCCCCCATTATCAACGATCTCGCCGACCCGAACTTGGTGCAGACCGAGAGTTTCATCGGCGGCGCCTGGCAGAGCGGACAAGACATCATCGATGTCACCGACCCGGCCACAGGTCAGATCATCGGCTCTGTAGCCCGGATGAGCGGCGACGATGCAATTGCCGCCGTCGATGCCGCTGAAGCCGCATTTCCGGGCTGGGCCGGTACTTTGCCGCAAGAACGCACGCGTATAATGCGCAGGTGGTTTGAACTTTTGTGCGAACATAAAGAAGATCTCGCCCGCATCATGGTGGCGGAACAGGGCAAACCGATTTCCGAAGCCCGGGGTGAAATCGATTATGCGGCGTCGTTCATCGAATTTTATGCCGAGGAAGCCAAGCGCCCGAATCTTGAGAATGCCACATCGCACCTAGCCGACGCGGAAATGGAAATCTGGCGCGAACCGATCGGCGTCGCCGCCTTGATCACGCCATGGAATTTCCCATCCGCGATGATTACGCGAAAAGCCGCGGCCGCCATTGCCGCGGGCTGCACCGTCGTCGTCCACCCATCAAAAGAAACACCGTATTCGGCATTGGCGTTGGCTGAACTGTCGATCCGTGCCGGCCTGCCGGCCGGTGTGTTCAACGTCGTCACCGGCGAGCCCGCTGAGATTGTCGAGCCTTGGACCCGAGATATCCGCGTCCGCGCGCTGTCGTTCACTGGCTCGACCGAAATCGGGCGGCTACTGTACAGCCAATGCGCAGGTACCGTGAAACGTCTGATCATGGAGTTGGGCGGCCACGCCCCATTGTTGGTGTTTGACGATGCCGAGTTGGACGACGCAGTCGACGAGGCGATCAAGGCAAAGTTCGCAACGTCCGGCCAAGATTGTCTGGCCGCCAACCGCATCCTTGTGCAAAGCGGCATCTATGATGACTTCTGCGCGGCATTTGCGGCGAAGACCGCGAAGCTGAGCGTTGGGCGCGGCATGGACGATCCCGACATCGGCCCTTTGATGAACGCAAGCGCCATCAAAAAACAAATCGCCCATGTTGAAGATGCCATCGCCAAAGGCGCGAAATTAGTCAGCGGCGGTAAAGTGCATCCGGAAGGTGACTTATTCTTTGAACCCACCGTACTGATCGATGTCTCTGAAGACGCGCTCATCCTGCATGAAGAAACGTTTGGTCCGGTCGCCGCCATCGCGCGTTTCGAAGACGAAGCCGAAGCGGTCCGCCGCGCCAACGATACCGAATACGGTTTGGTGGCTTATGTGCACACGTTGGATCCACGCCGCATTTATCGGCTCAGCCGGGGGCTCGCGTTCGGCATGGTCGCGGTCAACCGTACCAAAGTCACCGGCCCACCGATTCCGTTCGGCGGTGTCAAACAGTCGGGCTTGGACCGCGAAGGCGGCCGACTCGGAATGGATGCGTATACGGAAGTTAAATACGTCTGCCGCGATTGGCAGTGACGGCCCCCAAATCGGCACGTTTCAATAAGGCAGCACCTCGCCGTCCCAGGCGATCAGTTTGCCGCTGTCTGCGGGCTCAGCCGCGTCGATCACCTGTAGCATGCGGTTTGCCGAATACGCCGGGGTGAACAATTTGCCGTTTGGGACATTGGCCTGAAACGGTGAAGATAATGCGGTGTCCGTTGTCCCGGGGTGCAACGCTAAGGCAATAGCTCGCGGATGCTTTCGGCCAAGCTCAATCGCAAACGTGCGGATCAGCTGATTGAGCGCCGCTTTTGACGCGCGGTACGCGTACCAGCCGCCGAACCCATTATCGGTGATCGAGCCGACCCGCGCTGAGACTGCCGCAAAACAGACTTTTTCGTCGCGAGGCAGCAAGTCGGCAAAGCGGGCTGCGACCAATGCCGGACCCGTCGCATTGACAGCGAACGCGCGTGCCATGTTGTCGGCGCCCAACGCCCGCCAGGACTTTTCCGGCTGCATAGCACCTTGATGCAAAATCCCGCTGGCGACAAAGATCAGGTGCACCGTGCCAAATGACTCTTCAGCAAACCGGGCGGCTGCGTCAATGCTGGCCGGGTCTTCAAGGTCAAGCAGACCCGTTTCAACTTTGCCGGACGCTTGCCCTGGCCGACGCGACAAGGCGAGCACACGACCCACCCTGGGCGCGTCGACGAGCGCTTTGGTCACCGCCGCCCCAATGCCGCCTTGGGCGCCGATCACGACAGCATTCAAAGACATTGGGAAACTTGCCAGCAGGTCTTCGGGCGACGCGGTGTCTTTTGAGATTAATAAGGTCATGCATTGAGTACGTTGCAGAGCCCACCCCGGTTCAACGACACCTTGTTGATCCAAGCCGTTCGCCAAGGCGTAACAGGCATGAGATCAACAACGGACGCCGGAAAGTCATGCGTAAAAAAGCCGATCTCCCGACCAAGCCCTGCTCCATCTGCCAACGCCCGTTCACGTGGCGGCGCAAATGGGCGGACGTCTGGGACGAGGTCAAATACTGTTCCGAGCGATGTCGTAAAAACCGACGTAAAATCGACAAATCCGCCTAGCCCCCTTTGGCAACCAGCCGCTAACCCCTATATATCGATCTGCTATATCAAGTTGGCAGCAACCGACGGAAAGTAACCGATGGAAACGATCTTACACACGCTCGGCACCGTCAGCGCCGCATTGGCCTTCGGCGGGATGGTGTTCTTTTCCGCCGTCGTCGCCCCAATCACGTTCACCAAATTGGACGAAGCCAACGCCGCCAAATTCATTCGTGGTATCTTTCCGTGGTTTTATCTTTTCGTCATCGCCACCGGCGGGGTCGGCGCGTTGGCGCTATTGACGCTGCTGCCGTGGGCGGCGCTCGGGCTCGGCATTGCCGCGTTCGGCGCAGCAATCTCGCGGCAAGGCTTAATGCCCCGCATCAACGGGGCCCGCGATCAAGCCAACGACGGCGACGCAGAAGCCAGCCAACGCTTTGAGCGCCTGCACAAGCTCAGCGTCCACATCAACACGCTGGGCCTGATCGGTACGGCAGCTGCCGTGATCATCCTCGGTCTGAATAGCTAAAATCAGGAGCCTGCTATGCGTCCGCTTCCTTACCGCGCCCACACCGCCACCGGCGACGTCTTTGACATCACCTTTCCGTTGCACGACGACACCGGGTCCGCGATCCGCGTCGAACAGATGCTGGCCGCCGTGCTGGATGCCCTGGACCGCGACATCAATGTATGCGGCGAGACCGCCAACGGCGATGTGCTGCAAGCCCTGGCCATGGCGTTGGCGGTGCGGGCCCGCATGATTCATGCGCCCGGCAACGTCACCGCCCAGTTGGCTGAGACCTTAGTCCGCATGGCTTCCGCCGCCGCGACCGAGGCCGAACGGGCCACGCCCGAAAGCGGCAACGCCTAGAAATATCGTTAGCCCACCTTCACCAACAACCCACCATCAACGGGCAGCAGCACACCGGTGATATAGCTGGCTTCTTCGGACGCCAAAAACAGCGCCGCATTGGCGACATCCCAGGCCGTGCCGACGCGGGTTTGCAGGGGCACCAATTGTTGGCGGGTTTCGCGGACCACGTCGCGCTCGACGCCCTGTTCTTGGGCACGCCGCTCAATCGCCATCGGAGTGTCGATAAGGCCCGGCAAAATCGCGTTGGCACGCACACCGTACTTCGCATTCTCCCAAGCCAAATGCTGCGTGAACGTGTTCACGGCACCTTTTGAGGTTTTGTAGGTCACCGTCTGGCGCGCCGCGATCGACGACGTCGACGACACGTTAATGATCGCGCCGCCGCCCTGCTCACGCATCACCGGCAGGGTGTGCTTACACATCAAAAACATGGATTTGAGGTTGAGCTTCATAAGCTCGTCCCACATGTCCGCGTCCATGTCCGGCGTGTTGCGGTCCCCTTGCGAGCGGCCGACGTTGTTGTGCAGAATATCCAGACGACCGAATCGCTTGCGGCAAGCTTCGACCGCCTGTTGGCAGGCGTCTTCGTCGGTGACATCTACGCCGAACGCCTCGGCCTCGCCGCCCTCGGCGTGGATCAGTTTGACGGTTTCCTGGGCACGGTCTTCATGCAGATCGACGCACAGTACCCGCGCGCCTTCTTGCGCAAATCGTAGCGCCACGGCGCGCCCGTTACCGAGTGTTTCACCAGGTTGCTGTCCGGCGCCGACGACAAGTGCGGTCTTTCCCTTGAGACGCATGATCAACCCGCCTTTGCCATCTCGAGATATAGCGCTCGGAGTTTTTCCGCGACCGGACCCGGCACCCCGTTGCCCAACACATGGCCGTCTATTTTCACCACCGGCATCACAAATGCAGAGGCCGATGTCGAAAATGCTTCACGTGCTTCGTAAGCTTCTTCGGGCGTAAATGGTCGCTCTTCGATTTCGAGATTTTCTTGCGCCGCCAAAGCGATCACGGCCTTGCGGGTGATGCCGTGCAGAATCTCCGTGCCCAAATGGCGGGTCACGATCTTGCCCGCGTGGGTGACGATGAATGCGTTGTTGGAGCTGCCTTCGTTGACGACGCCATCCTCAACAAACCAGGCATCATTGGCACCGGCATCTAAGGCCGCTTGCTTCGCCATCGACGCCGGCAGCAGACCCACCGTTTTAATATCGCGGCGCTTCCAGCGAATGTCCGGCACCGTAATAACAGCGATACCCTTTTCGGCAACCGGGTTGTCGCTCAGAGATTTTTTCTGCGTGAACATCACCAGCGACGGCGTCGCATCTTTTGGAAACGCGAAGTCTCGGTCCGCGGCGCCCCGGGTGACCTGCATATATATGAGACCCTCGTCCAGATCGTTTTTCTCGATCATCTGCATCTGCACCGCCTCAATCTCGGGACCACTGGCCGGCGGCGTCATTTTGAGCTCGTTCATTGAGCGTTCAAGCCGCGCCAAGTGGGCGGGATTGTCGACCAGCTTGCGCCCAATCACCGCCGAGACCTCATACACCGCGTCGGCAAACAAGAACCCACGGTCAAATACGGAGATCTTCGCGTCCTCTTCAGGCAAATACTCTCCGTTGACGTAAACGATCCGGCTCATGACGCACCCCTCGGCTTGCTGATGTGATAGGCCGCTATAAAACGACTCCACCGGCATCGTTTCAATGGAGAAGTTTTATAAACCCAAAATGAAGGCCCGTCCGGGCCGCCACGCCACCTTATTTTGTTGCGTCATCCTGAACTTGATTCAGGATCCATGGGTTGTGCGCGCTCGTTATTGGATCCTGAATCAAGTTCAGGATGACGCGTGGGGGAGTGTCTCGTTTTTAAAAACTTAAACAACGCCCCGCCAACCAAGCGGCTTCCCGGGCTTGACCCGGGATCTTGAGATTAGGTAGCGACGAGGCGCAAAGATCCCGGACACCCCGGCACTGCCGGGGTTCCGGGAAATCGCGGGTGAGGTGGCATATAGGGTTGGCGTGGCGGCGGAAAGTATCCGTTAAAAAATCCCCGCCTCTAAGCCTGCCGCCATCAGTTGGCCGAGGTCGCGGGCTTGGGCGAGGAAATCTTCGTTCCAATCGCCTTTGCATAAAAGCGGATCGCAGATCGGCTTCCACCTGAGGCCCGTTGTGATACTGCCCACAGCGCGCATGGTGCCGGTGCCATCGAGACCGGCGCGAACATACAGCGCATACGGCATACCCTGCTTTTCTTCGAGCACGCCGTAATAGGTGCGGTCAAAAAAATCTTTCAACGCACCAGACATATAGCCGAGGTTTTCAGTCGTCCCCAAGATCACCGCATCAGCGGCGAGCACGTCTGCGGAGCCGGCGTCAAACGGGCTGAGCGCGCGCACATCGACATCATCGATGCCGTCTGCACGGGCACCTTCAACGACGGCATCACGGAGTGCCCGCGTATTTGCCGACGGCACATGCCCGATCACCAGCAGCGTTTTAGGGGCCACGGGTTGCTCAGCTTACTTGAGCAGGGTGAGCGCCAATGCGCCGACCACGAACACCACGCCGACGATCAACCAAACACGCTTTTTCATCGAGTCGTCTGAGACCGGTGTCGGGGCTGCTGCGGCTTCAGGCATGGCTGCTGCTTCAATTGCATCCGCATTACCTGCCTCGCCGGCTTTAAGCGCCGCTTCGAAATTATTAAAAAACTCGCCCGCCAATTTTTTCGCAGAGCCTTCGATCAAACGTCCGCCGATCTGTGCCAGTTTACCGCCGACGTCCGCATCAACATCGTATTTCAAAATGGTGGCATCGCCGTCTTCGCTGAGCGTCACCGTGGCACCACCCTTGGCAAAACCGGCAGCGCCGCCCTTGCCTTCGCCGGAAATGCGATAGCTGACCGGCGGGTTCAAATCGGAGAGTTGCACACTGCCTTTAAACTTGGCCTTCACCGGCCCGATCTTGGCGCGCACTTCGGCTTCAAATTCTGTATCGGACAATTGCGTCAACGTATCGCAGCCGGGGATCGATTGCTTGAGAATGTCAGGATCATTGAGACCGGCCCACACCACGTCGCGGGGCGCTTCGATCCGTTTCTCGTCCGATAACTTCATGGTCGTCTCCGTCGTTATGATGAGCGCACGGCACAAAAGTTGTGCTTTTACAGGTGCCGCAAGAATAGCCTTATAATGCATCTTATAATGTATGTGGGCTTGTATCGCACGCGGTCATGCCCAAGTCTGATGTAGTATATCGAAGGCTCGCTTGCCACCCTGCAGCTTTCCGGCATACTGAAAATTCCGGCATATATGTGCCGAAAATCGGGGGTCCAATCGGGCCGCCGGGCGCCGAAGTCGGCGCCTGTTTTATGAAATAATGCCACGTGATGCGATGGTCATCACGTCGGCGACAAGTTTGGGGGAGTTTTGCGATGCCCGCGATAACGGTCCGTGTGAACGGCGTTGAAGCGACCAAAGAGGTCGATCCTAGGACGCTTTTGAGCACGTTCATTCGTGAACAACTGCATCTGACCGGCACCCACGTCGGCTGCGACACAAGCCAGTGCGGCGCCTGCGTCGTCTCGGTCAACGGTGCCACCGTCAAAAGTTGCGCTGTGTTCGCATGGCAAGCAGATGGCGCTGAGATCAAGACCATCGAAGGTTTGGCCGACGGCGACACCCTGCACCCCATGCAAGAAGCTTTTCGCAACCACCACGGCCTACAGTGCGGCTTTTGCACACCGGGCATGGTAATGACGGCGGTCGACATGGCCGAGAAAAACCCCGACCTCAGCGAAGATGACATCCGCCACGGGCTCGAAGGCAACATCTGCCGCTGCACCGGGTATCAGAACATCGTCGATGCCGTTAAGGCCGGCGCAAAAGCGATGCGGGGTTAATCATGTACACATTTAACATTAAGACCCCCAGCAGCGTCGACGACGCCAAAGCCGCCCTTGAAGCCAACGAAGACGCACAAATGCTGGCCGGCGGTCAAACCCTGATCCCCGTGCTGAAACAGCGCCTGGCGATGCCGGGAGAGCTGGTTTCGTTAGCCGGTGTGGACGCGCTATCGGGCATCACGCCCGAAGGCGACACGATCACCGTCAAATCCATGACGCGCCACGCGCAGGTCGCTGCAAACGCAGACATCAAATCAGCGATCCCGGCGTTGGCGGCACTTGCCGGCGGCATCGGTGACCCGCATGTCCGCAATATGGGGACGATCGGTGGCTCAATTGCCAACAACGATCCAGCTGCGGATTATCCTGCTGCGGTGTTGGGCTTGAACGCAACCGTTGTCACCGATCGCCGGGAAATTGCAGCCGATGACTTTTTCACCGGGATGTTTGAAACCGCACTTGAAGAAGGTGAGATGATCACCGAGGTCCGCTTCCCGGTCCCCGAACGCGCCGGGTATGTGAAGTTTCCGAACCCGGCGACCCGTTATGCCTTAGTGGCTGTGATGGTGGCTAAATACGGGGCCAACGTCCGCGTCGCCGTTACCGGCGCCGGGCCGTGCGTTTTTCGCGTCGCCGAGATCGAAGCCGCGCTCAGCAGCAATTTCAGTCCGGAAAGCATTGAAGGCGGCTTGGTCCCGGCAGCAGATTTGAACAGCGACATTCATGCCAGCCGCGACTATCGCGCGCATCTGATCGGCGTCATCGCACGCCGCGCAGTCGCCGAAGCCCTGAGCTGAGCGGGAGAGAGATCATGGATACGACACCCATCACCAACGGTATCGGCACCCGCGAACTGCGCCGCGAAGATTTTCGTTTTCTGACCGGCGGCGGCCGCTATGTCGACGACATCAATTTGGAAAACCAGTGCTATGCGATGGTGCTACGCTCGCCCGAAGCGCACGCCGACATTAAATCCATCGACGCATCCGAAGCGTTGGCATTGGACGGCGTGCTCAGCGTGATCACCGGCGACGACTGGAAGACGTTTGGCTACGGCACCATTCCGACAAAATCTGGCGTACGTAAATTCATTGATGGCTCGGACCTTAAAGAGCCGCCGCATCACCCGATCGCCATCGATCGGGTGCGCTACGTCGGCCAGCCGGTGGCGTTGATCGTCGCAGAAAGCCGCGAAATCTGCCAAGACGCCATGGAACTCATCGACGTCGAATACGACAGTCTGCCCGCCGTCAGCCATCAAGCGGATGCGATCAAAGACGGTGCACCACAGATTTGGGACATCGCACCTAACAACATCTGCCTGGATTTTGAGCTCGGCGACGAAGAAGCGCAGAAAAAAGCCTTCGCCGACGCCGACCGCGTCGTCACCTTGGAACTCGTCAACAACCGCGTCACCGCCGTACCGCTTGAGCCGCGCGGCGCCGTCGCCGACGTGGACCCGTCGACCGGCAAATTCACGCTATGGAATGCGTCACAAAACGTGCACGCCAACCGCGACACGTTTGCCGAAGTGCTTAACATCGACAAAGAAAACCTGCACCATATCGCACCCGATGTGGGCGGCGGTTTCGGCGCAAAGAACGGCGTCTATCAAGAACCGATTCTGATTTTGCACGCGACCAAACAGCTGCAGCGACCGGTAAAATGGGTCAACGACCGCTCGGAAAGCTTTTTGTCCGATACCCACGGCCGCGACCAAGTCACCACCGTGCAATTGGCCTTGGACAACGACGGCAAATTCCGCGCACTGCGTACCGAGACCGTCGGCAACCTGGGCGCGTTTTGCGGCACCGTCGGCCCGTTCACGCCGACCGGCGGCTCCAGCCGAACGCAAGGCGGCCCGTATCGTTTCGATGCGATGTACTACACTGCCATCGCGGCGTTCACCAACACCTGCCCGCTCGACCCTTACCGGGGCGCAGGCCGTCCTGAAGGCTCATACCAGATGGATCGCATCATTGATGTGGCGGCGCTGGAATTGGGCATGGATCCGTTGGAGCTTCGTCGCAAAAACCTAATTCCACCCGAAGACCTACCGATGAAATCACCGATGGGCTTGGACATCGACTGCGGTGATTTCCCGGAAGTCTATGAACGCACCATCAAGCTTTCCGACCGAGAAGGTTTTGCCGCCCGCAAAGCGACCAGTGAAGCCAAAGGTAAAAAACGTGGTTATGGCATTTCCATGTATCTGGAATGCACCGGCGGCGGCCCCAAAGAAGAAGCCAAAGTGACGTTCCTAGACGACGGTAAAGTTGAGCTTTCGGTCGGATCGTCCTCAACAGGGATGGGCCACGAGACCGCGTTCCCGCAGTTGTTGGCCGGCCACCTGGGTCTGCCGATTTCGGACGTAAAGTTCCGCCAAGCGGACACAGATGCCACGGCAATCGGTGGCGGTCACGGCGGCTCGCGCGGGCTTGAGGTCGGCGGCAGCGCCGTCATTCAAACGTCACGTCAGATCGCCGAGATCGGCAAAAAGATCGCGGCGCACCGCTTCGATGTCGAATTCGACAAGGTGGAGTTCGCCGAAGGCCGCTATCACGTGCCGGGCACCAACCACACCATGACGATCCGTGAAGCCATCGATGCGCAAAACGATCAAGACAACCTGCCGGACGATCTGTCGCCGGGCTGCATGAACATCTCGAGCGTTTTTGAGCGGGGCATCATCTCGATCCCGAACGGGGGGCACGCGGCTGAGGCCGAAGTCGATCCGGACACCGGCGTCATCAAGATTGACGGCTATTGGGTGGTCGACGATTTTGGCACCATCGTTAACCCGATGCTGGCCGACGGCCAGGTCATGGGTGGCGTCGCGCAAGGCATCGGCCAAGCGCTGATGGAAAACATCGTTTATGACGAAGGCGGTCAGCTGATCAGCGGCTCGTTGATGGACTATGCCCTGCCGCGCGCGGACGATATGCCACACATGGTCATCGAATATTATGAAGACGCGCCGACAAAGAAGAACCTTTTGGGCGTCAAAGGCGCTGGCGAGGCGGGTTGTGTCGGTGCCCCGCCGGCAGTGGTCAATGCAGTGTGTGACGCGCTGAAAGAATTCGGCGTCAAACATATTGATATGCCATTGACGCCGGAGCGTGTATGGCGTGCAATCCAGGATGCAAAATCTTAAGAAAAAAGGCTTATCGCCTTCATTATGAACGGTCGTTTTTCGGAATACGTTCTCGCGGATCTGTTGGCATGGCGGGCGCAAGGTAAGCGCACCGCCTTGCTGACGTTGTACAATGTCGAGCCGACCGGGCCGCGCCCGGCGGGCAGTCAGATGGCGAGTTCGGACAGCGGCGATTTTACGGGCTTCTTATCGGGCGGCTGCGTCGAAGGTGCGTTGGTCGAAGAAGCTAAGGCGGCGATCGCGGAAAACAAAAACCGCGCAATCCGCTATGGCGTCAATTCCCCCTACTTCGACATTGAGTTGCCTTGCGGCAGCGCCATCGACGTTTATATCGACGTTGGGTTTTCTGACGCAGACGCGAAGGCGCTTACCGACGCCATGGATAACCGCCGTGCCGTCCGCCTTTTGAGCGATATGCAGACGGGCGCAAACCAGATCGACGCCTTAGCCGGTGACGATGATCGCGCGCAACTTATATTGGATGGCAACAAATTTGATCGACTGTATCGCCCGCCGCTACGCCTTGTGATCGCCGGCAAAGGTCCAGTGGTCGCGGCGTCTGCCGAAATTGCACGGGCTTCGGATATCGAGGTGCACGTTATTTCCACGGAAGACGATACCCGCGCCCAGGCCGAATCTTTCGGCGCCAAGACGTACAAGACGATGCGCCCAGAATTAATCGATACGTGGACTGCCGTTGCCACGTTGTTTCACGAGCATGAGTTGGAAATCCCGGTGCTCGGCGCGGCGATGACGTCGGATGCATTTTACATCGGCGCACTCGGCAGCCGCAGCACCCATGCCGATCGTGTGTCACGATTTATCGAAGACGGTTATAGTGAGGATGCGGTCAAACGCATTAAAGGTCCGCTCGGCATTTCCATCGGATCCCGCAATCCACCCGAGATCGCGATCTCGATGGTCGCCGAAGTGCTGCAAACCTATCGCGCGCGGTTCGCCGTATGACGGCGCCGTCGGATACAGCCGCGATTGTTCTGGGCGCCGGTCGCTCGGAACGCTTTGGGACTCAGAATAAACTTTTGCACGAAATCGACGGCGTTCCCGTCATTCGCCGCACCGTCGAAGCGGTGCTCGGCGCAAATCTTGCCGAGGTGATCGTCGTCACTGGCCATGACGCAGATCATGTGGAGCCTGCCTTGGCCGGGCTCGCCGTTAAATGTGCGCGCAACGCGACGCCTTGGGCGGGGATGGGCACTTCATTAGCGGTCGGCGCAAATGCAGTAAAACCGGGCTACAGCGGCGTGTTCGTGATGCTGGGCGACATGCCAAAATTGCAGTCATCGACCCTGACCCGAATGCTGAAATATTTTGACCCGAAGACGGGGCGCGATATCGCAGTGCCGATTTGCAACGGCAGGCGCGGCCATCCGGTCCTGTTTGGCCCAAGACATTTTCCACAATTATGTGCGCTGTCAGGTGATGATGGCGCACGGCAGATTTTGAAAGATCACCCGGAACGGGTGCAAGCTGTACAGGTCGACGATCCGGGCACACTGTTCGACATCGACACACCTGAAGATGCCGCCGGCGCCGACTAAGTCCGGTTTACATATCCAACACAAGCCGCGCGCCTTTGGCGCGTGACACACAAATACACATCGTGCCGGCCTCGTCGTGCTCTTCCGCGCTCATGGTGGCGTCGCGATGATCAACGTCGCCTTCGACAACATCGATGGTGCACGAACCGCAGACCCCGTCCATGCAGCCAAAATCCGGATCCAGACCGTTATCGATCAGCACGTCCAAGATCGATAAATCATCGGGGACTTGGAATGTCTGGCCGCTTTTTGCCAGCACCACGTCAAAGCCGGACGCCGGCGCATCGGCAAGGGTCGGGTCGGCAGAGAAGCGTTCATAGTGGACACGCTCAGCCGGCCAGTCCTTGGTCACTTCCAAGACCGCCTGCAACAAAGGCTCGGGCCCGCAGAAATACACCTGCGCGCTTGGTGCCATGACCGCCAACACGCCGGCCACGTCAAACATGCCGTCCCGGTCATCCAAGTGACATGTCAGCGCGTCACCGAGGCCAAGGTCTTGCAGGATGTCCGTAAAGCCTGCCGCGGCAGCGTCCCGCGCCAGATAATATAGCTTCATCGGCTTGCCGAGCGCCGCCAACCGGCGCGCCATCGGCACCATCGGCGTGACGCCGATCCCACCGGCGATCAGCACATGGCCGTCCGCCGCTTCATCAAGTTTGAAGTTGTTGCGCACGTCGCCAATCTCAATCGTTGCGCCGACCGTCAGGTTTTCGTGCAGCCAGGTCGAACCGCCACGCCCCTCGACTTCATTCTTCACGCCTATTGCACCCCACGTGCCGTCCTCGGCCCAATCCCACAGCGAATACTGTCGGTTCATTCCGTTCGGTAAAAATATATCAACATGTGCGCCCGGCGCAGCATCCGCAAAATGGCTACCGGCGGCGCTCAGACGAAAACTTTTGATTTCAGCGCCGAGGGATAACACCTCAGTCACGGTTGCGGTCAATTTTGTCATACAGGAGAGAGTCCTTCATGGTCTTTGATCACGTTGATATGCATGGTGCCGCATGCCTCGGAAAGGCGCAAAATAAAATGTGAAAGACGCCATTCTTGCATGTCGCGCCACGAATAGCGCATGTCCGAAACCGGTTATAGCGCTTAAAGATTAAGGCGTAGCGTTCGGTGAATGGGAGAACCGTCATGACACCACCGCACGCTGCATCGCCACCGGACCACGGCCTCTCGCATGGCCTTCCTAATGCGCACTACACCGATCCCGGCGTCATCGCCCTAGAAAACACCGCCGTTCTGGCAGGCGGATGGGCGTCGGTCGGCTTTGCCAAAGATGTCCCCAACAAAGGCGACGTGGCACCCGTGACGTTCTTAAAACAGCCGTTGATGCTCGTGCGCGGCGGCGACGGCAACGTGCGCGTGTTTGAAAACGTCTGTCGTCACCGGGGCATGATCTTGGTCGATCAGCCAACCAATTTTAAGGGCACGATACGCTGCCCATATCATTCGTGGTGTTACGGATTTGACGGCAAACTACGCACGACGCCGCACGTCGGTGGGCCCGGCGTACACACCCATGCCGACGTCGACCCGTCCAAACTCGGTCTGTTTGAAGTGCGGTCTGCCGTTTGGATGGACGTGGTATTCGTCAATCTGGATCGCCAAGCCCCATCGTTTGAGGACTTCATCCGCCCTGTCGCAGAACGTTGGCACGATTTCGCTGGGCGTACGCTTTATCATGGCGGCGAAGAGTCGACGTTTGAGCTTGAGGTCGACTGCAACTGGAAACTCGCCGTCGAAAATTATTGCGAAAGCTATCACCTGCCCTGGGTGCATCCGGCGCTCAACGAATATTCCAAACTGGAAGATCATTACGAAATCATTGATCCGGACGGTAATTTCTCCGGCCAAGGCACGCGGGTGTATGCACCGAACCTGGGCGAGCCCGGACGTCAGTTCACGACCTTTGACGCCCTACCCGCTGCGTGGGACACGGCTGCGGAATATATTTCCCTGTTCCCAAACACCTTGCTTGGGGTGCACAAGGACCACACCTTCGCAATCAGGCTTGAACCCCTTGGGCCGTCTAAAACGCGAGAGCATATCTCGATCTATTATGCCAGCGCGGCGATGTGCGACGGCGAATGGGGCCGCATGCGCCAAGCCAATGCGCAGATGTGGCGTACCGTGTTCGGCGAAGATGTTTTCGCCGTCGAAGGCATGCAGCGGGGCCGAAACGCCGCCAGTTTCGACGGCGGCGCACTGTCGCCGGTGATGGATACGCCGACTCGGGCATTTCATGAGTGGGTCGCAAAGAAGTTCATATCTGCGAGGGGATAACGGCGCCTATTCCGGCCTTCACCCCCCCCTCCGTCATTCCCGCGAAGGCGGAAATCCATCGTCGCCATGGACCCCCGCCTTCGCGGGAGTGACGAGAGGGATAGGTATTACCCCTTCAAAATCATATCCGATGCTTTTTCTGCAATCATCATTACAGGCGCGTTGGTGTTGCCGCTGACCAAGCGTGGCATGATCGACGCATCGACCACGCGAAGACCATCAATGCCCCGCACCTTCAACGACGCATCGACGACGGCGTTCGCGTCGATACCCATCTTGCAGGTACCCACAGGATGATACAGTGTCGCACCGGTGTTACGCGCGTGGGTTAGTAGCGCATCGTCATCCACCACATCGGTGCCAGGTTGCAATTCTTCAGCAATAAATGGCGACATCACATCGGTTTGCATAAGCTGACGCGCGAACTTCATCGCCCGCACATGAGTCTCACCATCATCTTTGACACTCAAAAAATTCGGGGCGATTTCAGGCGCCATGGCGATGTCCGGCGAGGTCGCATGGATGGTTCCTCGGCTTTCAGGGCGCAGCATGCAGGGGCCGATCGTGATGCCTGGAAACGTGTCGAAAGTCCGTTTGTGCGGATCGGCAAACGTCGCGTGCGCGATGTGATACTGCACATCCGGCTCATCCAAGTCGGGCCGGCTTTTATAGAAACCTGCGATGATCCCGGCCGGCATCGTCAGTGCCCCCTTGCGCCTCAGCGCAAACTTTAAGACCTCACCCATTAACGGCAGGCCTCGCGTCAGTTTGTTTAAACTTTCGAGCCCGCTCAGCCGCCAAGACAGTCTCGAAATGTAATGATCTTGCAGGTTCTCACCGACGCCGGGGCTATCATGTATGACCTCGACCCCAAGTGCTTGCAGGCGCGCGCCTTGGCCGATGCCCGACAATTCCAGCAGTTGCGGCGATTGCACGGCGCCGGCACTGAGCAAAACCTCGGCCTTCGCCGCGACCATACGCTCACGCCCATTTTGTGAAAACACGACGCCCACCGCGCGGCCGTTTTCAATCACGATCCGCTTTGCAAACGCGTGGGTTTCAACGTGTAGGTTGGCACGCCCGCGCGCCGGGTCCAGATAAGCGTTCTTGGCGCTGAACCTGCGTCCATTTTTTTGCGTAACCTGAAAATACGAAAAACCTTCTTGGCTTTTGCCGTTGTAGTCGTTGTGCATCGGCTGGCCGAGTTCGCCCGCCGCTTCTATCACTTTATCCAACGTGTCGTAGGTCATCGTCGGCATGGTGACATTCAACGGCCCGTCGATGCCGTGGAAGTCATCTCCACCTTGTTCGCGATTTTCTGAGCGCTTGAAATAGCCGAGCACATCATCATACGACCAGCCCGCCGCCCCCATCTGCGCCCAGGTGTCGTAGTCACGGGCTTGGCCGCGCACGTACAGCATGCCGTTGATGGCGCTGGAACCGCCCAACACCTTACCGCGCGGCACCGGGATCGCACGATTGCCGGTCTCCGGATCAGGCTTGGTCGCGAACAACCAATTGATCGCCGGATTGACCATGGTTTTAACGTAGCCTGCGGGAATATGAATCCACGGATTGCGGTCTTCGCCGCCGGCTTCGAGCAAACAAACCTGCGTGCGACCGTCGGCACTGAGCCGGTTTGCCAACACACAGCCCGCCGAACCGCCGCCGACGATCACGTAATCAAACTTTAAATCCGCGTCCATAGATGCACCCCCCAAAGGCTTTTACGACCGCATCAAATGGCGGTGCCGTTGTTGAGCATAGTCTATCTCGAAAATGCGCAGATAAAAGCATCCATCAAGCGCTGGACAAGCGCCCAGGGCTGGGGAAGGATCGGTTTTTGAAAACGGATACAGCGTAAAGGAGATACCGGTGACGACGCTCGGCCATGGTCGCAAATTCCTCTCGATTCCCGGGCCGACGACGGTGCCCGACGAAGTCCTCAGCGCCATGCATCGCCCGGCGATCGATATCTACGGTGGCGCGCACGGCGGCGAGTTGATGGAAATCACGCTCAGTTGCCTTAAAGATTTAAAGGCGATCTTCAAAACCCAAGGCGACACCTATATTTATATCGCCAATGGCCACGGCGCGTGGGAAGCAGCGCTCGCCAACACGCTGAGTGCCGGCGACACGGTCTTGGTGTGCGAAAGCGGACGCTTCGCCGTCGGCTGGGGCGACATGGGCACCAAAATGGGAATCGACGTCGAACGCCTCCCCGGTGGCTGGCGCCGCGCCGTCGATCCGGCACAACTTGAAGCACGCCTGCGCGAAGACACGACAGCGAAGATCAAAGCGATCTTGATTGTGCAGATCGATACCGCCAGCGGCTGCGTCAACGACATTCCGGCGATCCGTGCCGCCATGGATGCCGCCGGGCATCCGGCCTTATTGATGGTCGACACCATCGCCTCGCTCGCCTGCATGCCGTTCGAGATGGATGCTTGGGGTATCGACGTTGCCATTGGTGGCTCGCAAAAAGGCCTTATGTGCCCGCCGGGCCTGGGCTTTGTTGCCGCCGGACCGAAAGCCAAAACAGCCCGCAAAAATGCTGGCTTGGTCACGTCATATTGGGATTGGGAGAACCGCGACCAGGAAGAGCATTATCGCAAGTATTGTGGCACGCCGCCGGTGCACCTGCTGTTCGCACTGAGAAAGTCCATCGACATGCTGTTCGCAGAAGGTCTCGACAACGTGATCGAACGCCACGCATTGCTGTGCGGTGCAACCCACGCGGCTGTATCCATTTGGGTGCAAGGCGGCGCATTTAATTTCAATATCACCGATCCCGCGCAACGATCACCATCCGTCACCACTTTGTTGATGAACGAGGGCCGAAAGCCGGAACCCATACGCGCGTTCTGCTATGATGAGCTTGGCGTGACGCTGGGGCTCGGTATCGGCGATCTGTCCGGTAAAGCCTTCCGAATCGCCCACATGGGCCACGTCAACGCGCCGATGTTGCTCGGCACGTTGGGTGCGCTCGATATCGCCTTAGACGTGCTCGGCATGACCGATGCGTCATCCAAGGGCGGCAATGCCGCAGCCGCCGGCTATCTCGCTGATCATCTAAAAGCGGAAACTGCATCATGACTTTGCGCTTGGATCAGGCTGACATCATCATCGCAGGCGCACTGAAACATGCCGCCGACGCTGGCTATGATCCCTTGACCGTCGCAGTCTTGGATGCCGGTGGACACTTGGTGGCGTTCAAGCGCCAAGATGCGAGCGGCATCCTGCGACCCGAAATCGCCATCGGCAAAGCCTATGGCGCCCTTGGCTTCGGGCTCGACGGACGTGACTTGAAAGAAAAGAACGCAACGTTCCTGGCCGCCGTCGCAGCGGCATCGGGAGGGCGCATGGTACCGGTACCGGGCGGCGTCTTGGTGCGCACAGCTGATACTGGTGAGATCATCGGCGCCGTCGGCATCAGCGGCGATAATTCCGGCAACGATGAAAAAGCCGCCGTCGCCGGGATCAAGTCGGCGGGTCTGGCGGTATCCGATAGCCTGAACGGCTAAGTCTGCACGCCCGATAACATCCGTCGCACTTGAATGGCCTGACGTCTGCCTTTGACCTGAACAGACTCAGCGGGCTGAAACATTGCGTCCTCCGCATTCGGCACCAACGCCGCATCGATCACGATGTCACCTTGTCCCGCCAGCGCGCAAAGCCGTGCAGAAATATTTACCGCATCCCCGATCACCGTAAAATCGCGCCGGTCATCGGGGCCAATCGCGCCTGAAATAACGTCACCCTTATAGATGCCAATACCGAGCGCGCGCGGAAATGCCTCACTACTGACGCTGCTGACGGTATCTTGGATATCATACGCAGCCGCCAGCGCACGGGCGGGGCCATCGTCCCCATCAAAGCGGGCCAGCACCGCATCACCAATCATTTTATCCACATCACCGCCATGCCGAGTAACAGCATTGACCTGCACCGACATGATTCTATTGAGAAACGCGACAACCACTTCGGGGGTATTTTGCTCGGCATAACCAGTAAAGTCGCGGATATCTGAATAAAACAACGTGGTCTCGACTTTCCGAGACATAATAGCGCCTGCATCGCCCGCGTCCCGTGCCGCACTGATCGCAGTCGCCGACACGAACGACGCAAGGCGATCCTGCAGTCGTTTGAGCGCGCGAGTGCGAGCATCGATATCCAGCTGCGCACGACCGACCAAGGCATTCAACGCGAAGATCAGAATCAACAGCAGCGCCGCCGGCACCGCCATCGTCGGCACGGATGCGCGCAGCAAGATGCTATTTAAGTATGAGACCGGTTCATAAAGCTCGAACACCGTACCTAAGCGATGCGCATCGTCGAAGACAGGTACATAAAGCTCGTATTGCCGCTGACCATCGGGCAAGGCCTTGGAAACTAATTTTGGTGCATCGTCCTTGATCACATCTTTTAGGGCGTCCCCGTTTTCAACCGAGCCGATCTCGTCCACCTTGGTCGCAAATAAGACCCGACGTTCCAGGTCATAGACCTTGAGTTCGGGCAGGTTCATTTCACGGACTTCGTCGTTGAAGGCTTTTTGCAAAGCGGCAGCATCAACGCTCGACGACAACTCCGCCAACGTCTTGCCCTCGATCAAATGCGCCCAAGCGTCGGGTGCGACATCGGCAACGGCGCGAGCAATGGTGGCGGCGCGTCGCTCAGCCTGTTCCAAATAGATTTGTTCGATCACCTGTTTTGCGGTGAGGCCCAGCAAAAACAAAAACAACGCCGTGAACCCCAAAAACGCCGGCACAAAACGGCGCCGAAACAAGCGCGCCAGCGGAAACGGCTGTTCCCCCGGCATGCCGGGAGCATCTTTTGAAACCGACATCTCTTTATTTACACCCCGTTCATTCACAAACCGACACACCGCATTTCTCGCGTCTAAAGCGCCTGAATGCATGCAACGTTACACCCAAAAATTCCCACGTAATTGATCTGTATCAGATCAGACAGATTGATGGTGCCTCAGCTTCGCTAAACCGCGGATCGGGCATTTGCACACCGTCTACGGAAAGGCGAATGGAGGTTGATCGATACGTACCAACGAGGTGACAGCTTTACGCTGCCGCAACCCCGTGCGGCAAATGCTTTGCGATCACATCGACCACCGCCTTTATGAGTTCGGCTTTTGGATATGTTTCCCGGTAGATCAGCCGCACTTTGCGTTCCGCACCCTTGTTCGATGCTTGGGCGATACTGACTCCAGCGCGGGCGCGCCCATCCGCACCCAATGCCGAGGCTGGCAACAACGTAACGCCGACGCCGGCAGCAACCAAACCGATAATCGTCTCCAGGCTGGACGCTCGCGTATCGACCTCGCGCGACGTTCGTTTTCGACCCAGGCCGCAAAGTTTGGCGACTTGGTCGCTCAGACAATGGCCGTCTCGGAGTAAAAGCATCTCGGCACTGTCGATCTTGGTCACGTCGACTGGCTTGCCGGTGTCTAGCGCATGCCCGGTGGGCAGCGCGACCATGAAAGGCTCGCGGTACAGGCTGATTTCGGCAATGCCGTTTTCTTCGGGTACGGTGGCGGTCACGGCGGCATCGATCTCACCCGAGCACAGCCTGCGCTCAAGGCTTTCTGTGACATCTTCCGTCAACGTCAATTCCACCTTCGGGAGCGCCGTTTTCAAAGGGCGCAGAATTTCCGGCCAAAGGTACGGCCCGATGGTTGGAATTGTGCCGAACCGCAAACGTCCGGCTAAGGGATCAGCAGCGGCCGCTGCCGTGGCTTCGATCTCGTCGGCGATGAGCAGCAGGCGTTTCGCATGCTGCACGATCTCGGCCCCCACGGGCGTCACCGAGACGCGACGATTTGTGCGCTCAAACACTTTCACGCCGAGACTATCTTCCAGTTTCTTGATTTGTCCGCTCAGCGCCGGCTGCGAGACATTACAACGCTCGGACGCATGCCCAAAGTGGCCTTCTTCAGCGACGGCAACGATATATTGAAGATCCCGGAGGTTCATGCGCGTATCCTATGCGTCCTCGTTTTATGTATTGCTTATTATATTTATAAAAACAATCCACTTCAACGATACCTAAAGCTCGCTCAAGACGATGAGTCGACGCAGAGCACTTCGACCAGAAACGCCATCGTCGAAGGCTGGCGTGCTCTCAAACTCGACGCCGAGGCCCAACTTAGTTTCGCGGATTTATTTAATTCGGCGGCGCCATAGAATGGCGCGACGGCGCGACGTCTTCCGGGATTAAGTCTTCATTTTTCCAGCTGAAGAAAAAGAACAGCGTCCATTCGCGTTTTTGCGCGAAGCCGAACTTTGGGCCGGTCGCAGAGACGAACCTGCCGCTTTCCGCATCGAAGCTGGCCAACGCAAACTTGGCGATACCGCGCCGCTCGCCGCGTTTATACAAGGCGGCCTCGGGTGACTTTAACGTACCTGCCAACGGAATTGGGATCTCATAGGACGGCAACCCGATCAGCGTTTCAAACGAGTCAATCGAACTCGCCCCAGACCGGGCTTCGATGACCAGCGTGGCGACGTCACGCGAGGCGGCAATCTGGCCATCATTTTGCAAAATCTTTTCGCGGAACAACGATGCGGCATAGGCCGCGAACGTGCCTTGAAGGCCGCCCGCATCCAAAAATACTTTCTTGCCGGCAACGTCGGGGAGTTGAATATCTTCAACGGCGCGATCAATAGCACGCGATATCAATAGTTGTTCCGTTGCCGAATGATCCGGATTCGTAACCCGCTGCGTGGAGCACGCCGAGGTCAACAGCGCCACGCCGAGCAGTGTGCCCATGATAACACATCGCATAGAACAAACTTTCAAGACGCGTGCAAAAAACCGAAAACGCATTGAGCAGATATAAGACAAAGGGCCGGAGGTACAACCCCCGGCCCCAGAATGGCCTTATTTAGTCGGCTTTCAACTCAAGCCGTCGCGCATGCAAGATCGGCTCGGTATAGCCGGAAGGCTGTGCGAGCCCCTTGAACACCAAATCGCATGCCGCTTTGAACGCGATACCGTCATAGCCCGGCGCCATTTTGGTGTAGCTCGGATCACCGGCATTTTGCTCGTCGACGACGGCCGCCATCCGCTTCATGGTTTCCATCACTTGGTCTTCGCTACAAATGCCGTGATGTAGCCAATTGGCAATGTGCTGCGACGAAATCCGCAGCGTTGCGCGGTCTTCCATCAGGCCGACATCATTGATATCCGGCACCTTCGAGCAACCGACCCCTTGATCAACCCAACGCACTACATAGCCCAAGATACCTTGCGCATTGTTGTCGAGCTCAGCCTGGATGTCTTCTGCCGACCAGTTTGGACGCTCGGCCACAGGATAGGACAGAATGTCATCAAGGCTCGCACGGGGGCGAGACTTCAGCTGTTCCTGCACATCGGCGACCAACACATCGTGATAATGGGTCGCGTGCAGGGTGGCCGCGGTTGGCGACGGCACCCATGCCGTGTTGGCACCCGCTTTCGGATGCGCAATTTTAGCTTCGAGCATATCATGCATAAGGTCGGGCATCGCCCACATGCCTTTACCGATTTGTGCCTTGCCTTTAAGGCCGCACATCAGGCCGACATCGACGTTCCAATCTTCGTAAGCGCCGATCCAAGCGGCACCTTTCATGTCGCCCTTACGCAACATCGGGCCTGCTTCCATGGAGGTATGAATCTCATCACCCGTACGATCCAAGAAGCCGGTGTTAATGAACACGACCCGTTCGCGTGCGGCACGAATGCACTCTTTAAGGTTCACCGTCGTGCGGCGCTCTTCATCCATAATGCCCATCTTGATGGTATTGCGGGCAAGGCCGATGGCATCTTCGACGGCAGCGAACAGGTCGCTTGCGAATGCGACTTCGTCCGGGCCGTGCATCTTCGGCTTCACCACATAAATGGAACCGGTACGGCTATTCTGAAATGGGCCCACGCAGTCCAAGTCATACTTGGCGATGGTCGCCGTCGCGAGCGCATCCAAAATGCCCTCAGGAATCTCGTTGCCGTCCGCATCCAGCACCGCGGGCGTGGTCATCAAGTGACCGACGTTCCGCACCAGCAGCACCGAGCGACCGGCAACCGAGGTCTCACCGCCACCCGGCGTGGTATAGGTGCGATCCGGGTTCAGCGCGCGGGTGACGGTCTTGCCGCCTTTTTCAAAAGACGCCTGTAAATCGCCACGCATCAGGCCGAGCCAGTTGCCATAAACAACGGCCTTTTCTTCGCCGTCGACGGCAGCCACGGAATCTTCGCAGTCCATAATCGTGGTCACGGCGGATTCCATCATGATATCCGCCACGCCCGCCGGATCGTCTTTGCCGATCGGATTGCTGCGGTCGATCACGAGCTCAAAATGCAGGCTGTGATTAACGAACAAAATCACGCTGGGGGCAGACGGGTCACCGTTATAGCCGGCGAAATCTTCCGGCACGTCAAGCTGGGTCTCGGACCCGTCCTTCAATGACACCACGACAGAGCCGTCGACGACCTTGTAGGCCGTCGCATCTGTGTGCGAGCCGCTTGCAAGCGGTGCATGCTTATCGAGGAAATCACGTGCCCATGCGATAACCTTAGCGCCGCGCTTGACGTTGAACTCTTTGGTGATCTCGCAGCCGTCCGTGGACGGGATCGCATCGGTGCCGTACAGCGCATCATACAGGCTGCCCCAGCGCGCATTGGCAGCGTTCAGAGCGTAGCGTGCATTGGTCAGCGGCACCACCAACTGCGGGCCGGCAATCGTCGAGATTTCCGGGTCCACATTACTGGTTGCGACCGAAAAATCTTCGCCCTCGGGCACAAGGTAGCCAATTTCAGAGAGAAAAGCTTTGTAAGCAGCAAAATTCGCCGGTTTATCGCGGTTTTCACGATGCCAAGCGTCAATTTTCGCCTGCATCTCGTCACGAACATTCAACAGCGCTTTGTTGCGCGGGCCCAAATCGGCGACCAGCTTGGCGAGTGCCCCCCAGAAGGTGTCGGCATCCATACCGAGTCCGGGCAGCGCATCTGCATCAAAAAAATCAAAAAGTGTTTTTTCGACCTGTAAACCTTCGATATTAACGCGTTCGGTCATAACTATCCTCATTCTTCCAACATGTGAGACGCCCCCGGCCATCTCGTTGCGCAGGGTTATAATGCACACGCGCAAAAATACCAGACCCAGGGGATTTGCAAAGGTATGTATAGGCAGCGTTACAGATGTGCCTCGCGTTCAAAGCCAGGGCCGGCATATCGCGCGATAACAGGTTATTTCTTCGGCGAACCCGTCGGCAGTTCAATCCCCGCCAAGGCTTGAAAAACCTTGATCACAGCGGCATCGTCTTCACGACCCAGACCCATGGCCCGAGCCGCCAAAAACTGCTGGTGTGCGGTCGCCGACATCGGCAACGGAAAGCCTTCCCGCTTACCGGTTTCAAGCACGATCCCCAAATCTTTGACAAAAATATCCACGGCACTTTTCGGGCTGTAGTCATTGTTCAAGACGTTCGGCACGCGGTTTTCAAACATCCACGAATTACCGGCGGATTTGGTAATCACGTCATACACGGTATCCGCATCCAAGCCTGAGCGGATCGCTAGCGCCATCGCTTCCATGGCCGTCGCGATGTGTACGCCCGCCAGCAATTGGTTGACCATTTTCATGGTTGAGCCGGGCCCGGCTTCGGCACCCAATTCAAACACGGTCTCAGACACCGTATCCAAAAACGGGCGCGCGCAGGTGAATGCATCCGCCGTGCCCGACGCCATCACGGATAGCTTGCCTTGCGCCGCTTTTGCGGCCCCGCCTGAAATCGGCGCATCCAAATAATGAATGCCTTTCGCAGCCAGCCTCGTTGCGACGTCAATCGCATAAGCAGGCGGCACCGTCGCGTGACCGAGCACAACGGCACCTTTCGGCAGCCCATCGGCAGCGCCGTTGTCGCCAAACAACACGGACTCGGTTTGCGTTTGATTGACCACGACGATGGCGAAGATGGCGGCATTTTCCGCAGCCTCTGCTGGAGTCGCCGCAACGGCGCCACCTGCTTTTAAAAACACATCCCGGGCCGCCTCAGACACATCGCAGCCAGTGACCGCCAAGCCGCCATTCAGCGCCGATTGCGCAATCCCCATACCCATTGCACCCAGGCCGACAACGGCCACTTTTTCTAACGATGTGTTCATGATGGCCCCTCCGCCGATTGATCCGGCTATTGTCCGCATCCGCACGCCACGAGCAAGACCCGGCGGCATAGATTAGGCCCCGCAAACAACAACGATCACATTTCTAGCACTTTAAGGGCAGTGTAAATCCCGTTATGTATAGTCAACATGTATAGTCAACGGGTCGCAGTTATAGAGTCAGCCCCCGCTTGAGGAACAGACAAATGAGAACAATGATGACCTTCTCGCGCACCATCGCCACCGCTTTTCTGTCTCTGTTCGTTTTGAGCAGCGCGCAGGCCGCCTATGCCGACACCATCCGCATCGGTGAGATCAACAGCTATAGCCGCCTGCCGGCGTTTACCGAACCCTATAAAAAAGGCTGGCAGTTGGCCCTTGAAGAAATCAACGCATCGGGTGGCATTTTCGGTCGCACGCTAGAAGTCATCAGTCGCGACGACGCCGGCAAACCCGGCAACGCGGTGAAAATCGCCGAAGAACTGATCAGCCGCGACAAGGTCGCCTTGCTGGCAGGCACGTTTTTCTCGCACATCGGGCTCGCGGTCTCAGATTTCGCCAAACAAAAGAAAATGCTGTTCATCGCATCCGAGCCGTTGAGTGACGCCCTCGTGTGGTCGAAAGGTAATGATTACACCTTCCGGCTGCGTCCATCGACGTACATGCAGGCCGCGATGCTGGCCCGCGAAGCGGCAAAAACCGATGCCGTCAAATGGGCCACCGTGGCGCCCAATTACGCCTACGGCAAAGACGCCGTGGCGGCGTTTAAGCAAGTCCTGAAAAGTCTGAAGCCGAACGTTGAATTCGTCGCTGAACAATGGCCGGCGTTGTTCAAGATTGATGCAGGCGTCACCGCACGCGCGCTCGAGGCCGCCAAGCCCGATGCGATTTATAACGTCACCTTCGGCTCGGACCTCGCCGCGTTCGTGCGCGAGGGTGCCGTCCGCGGCCTGTTCAAGGACCGCACCGTGGTCAGCCTTTTGACCGGCGAGCCGGAATATCTGGAGCCGCTGAAAAGCGAGGCACCCGAAGGCTGGATCGTCACCGGATATCCTTGGTATGCGATTGATACCGAAGCGCACACTACCTTTAAGGCGGCTTATGAGGCGCGCTGGAACGAGGCCCTGAAAATGGGCTCATTGGTCGGCTATAACACGATGATGACCATTGCCGCCGTGCTGACCAAAACCGAAGGCAGCACCGAGACCGATGTCCTTTTAGCCGCAATGAAGGACCTGAAAGTCGCAACCCCGCAAGGCGAGATCATCTATCGGGCTGCCGATCATCAGGCCACCATGGGGTCATGGGTTGGGCGCACGAAGGTTGTCGACGGTGCCGGCCAAATGGTCGATTGGACCTATGTCGATGGTGGCGACGTACTGCCGTCCCCAGCCGAGGCCAAGGCGATGCGTCCAACCGACTAATCACCGGTTATCCGTTTTGACGGCTGGCTGCACGTCGACGTGTCGCCTAGGATAGGACTGCCATGGGCTTTTTTGTCGCGCAGTTCCTGACCGGGCTTGCCAGCGCATCGTCGCTGTTTCTCGTTGCGGCCGGCTTGTCGATTATTTTTGGCGTCACGCGGGTCGTCAATTTCGCGCATGGCTCGCTGTATATGATCGGCGCGTTCATCGCTTATAGCGTGGCAAGCAGGTTCGGATTTTGGATTGCCGTTCCGGTGGCGGCGCTAGGCGCCGGTACGCTGGGATGGGTGATGGAGCGCACGGTGCTGCGCCACCTGTATAAAGCGCCCGAATTATTTCAACTGGTCGCAACGTTCGGGCTGGTGCTGATCATCCAAGATGCTGCGCTTTGGCTTTGGGGTCCGACGGACCTGTTGGGACCGCGTGCGCCAGGGCTAACCGGCGCCGTACAGATTCTGGGTGAGCCGATCCCTACCTTCGATTTGTTTTTGATCGCCGTCGGCCTGGCTGTGCTGGGCGGGGTCTGGTGGATGTTTGCGCGCACCCGGTTCGGCGTGTTGGTGCGTGCCGCCACCGAAGATCGTGAGATGCTGCAAGCGCTGGGCGTGCGCCCGGACCGCTTGTTCCAGGCGACGTTCTTTATCGGTGCCGCGCTGGCCGGACTCGGCGGCGCCCTCGAAGTGCCGCGCCAGACGGTGACGCTGAGCATGGATTTGACCATCATTGCCGAAGCCTTCGTCGTCGTCGTAATCGGCGGTATGGGCAGCGTGCTGGGCGCGTTCTTGGCCGCCGTACTGATTGCCGAATTGAACGCCTTTGGCATTTTGATCTTTCCGGAAATCACATTGGTGATCGCGTTTGTGGTGATGGCGGTCGTACTGATCGTGCGGCCCTATGGTCTGCTCGGCAAAGCACCACAGGGTGCTCACGCGGCGATCGAAATTCAACCACCCGCCAAACTTGGCAGGTATGGCCACGCTGCCGGCGCACTTTTGCTGGTCGGTCTGCTGATCTTACCATTGCTTGCCGGAGAATTTGCCGTCGTCCTGATGACCGATGTGTTGATCTTTGCGCTGATGGCGGCAGGCCTGCACTTCATGATGAGCCCCGGCGGGCTGATCTCGTTCGGGCATGCGGCGTTTTTCGGATTGGGGGCTTATGGCGCAGCGCTTTTAAGCAGCAAACTTGGCGTCTCCATGTGGCTGGCCCTTGCCGCTGCCCCCCTAATTGCCGCCATGGGGGCGGCGCTGATCGGGCTATTCGCGGTCCGGCTCAGCGGCGTCTACTTGGCGATGCTGACCTTGGCCGGCGCGCAGATTTTATGGTCGCTCGGCGTACAATGGCAGGACGTCACCGGCGGCGACGACGGCATTTTGGGGATTTGGCCCGCCGACAGCGTCGCCGGAACCACCGCCTTTTATTATCTTTGCTTTGGACTGAGCGTCACCGCGATTACGGCGATGATGGCCGCGGCAGGCGGACGGTTTGGGCTGTTGCTGCGCGCCACCCGAGATAACGCACCCCGCGCCCGCGCGCTCGGCATCAATGTCGGTAAGCGGCGTTGGGCCGCCATCGTCATCGCCGGCATGGCGGCCGGCTTGGCCGGCGGCTTGTATGTGTTTTCGAAGGGTAGTGTATTTCCGGGCGCCCTCGCCATTCCGCGTTCGGTCGATGCGTTGGTGATGGTGTTGCTGGGCGGTCTGCACGCGCCCGCCGGCCCGATCATCGGAGCGGGCGTCTTTACGTTGCTGGAAGACAGCCTCAGCCGGCTCGATTACTGGCGCGCCCTATTGGGGACCTTCATCGTCGCCATCGCCATCAGTGCGCCGGGTGGCATCGGCGGCGCATTGTCGAGTTGGGTGACCCGCGCGCAAAGACGGCGATCATGACGATCATGCTCGAAGCCCGCGCGCTGCGTAAATCCTTTGGCGGCCTTGTCGCTGTCGACGACGTATCGTTCACGCTCAGCCGAGCCGAGCGCGTCGCCCTAATCGGTCCCAACGGCGCCGGCAAGTCGACGTGCTTCAACCTGCTCAGCGGAGAAGCCGCTGCCGATACCGGGCGCATTCTATTAGACGGCATCGACATAAGCCGCTTAGCCCCGCACATGCGTCAACGCGCCGGGCTTGGCCGCACCTTTCAAATTGCCGCCGTATTTCGCTCGATGACCGTATCAGAAAACGTGACGACGGCGCTGATCGCCGCGGGCCGCAACCCCGACAATCGCCGTGCCTTGTTAACTGAGGTCGGGCTGGCAGATTTGGGCGCACGTCCCGTGACCGATCTGGCCTACGGTGACATCAAGCGGGTCGAGATGGCGATGGCATTAGCGGCGCGCCCGAAGGTGCTGTTGTTAGACGAGCCCACCGCCGGAATGGCGGGGCCCGAGCGCACACGCATCATGGAAACGGCCGCAGCCCTTGCCGACCGGAACGGCACCGCGCTTTTATTTACCGAGCATGACATGGATGCCGTGTTCGACTTCGCAGACCGAATATTGGTCATGGATCAAGGCCGCTTGATTGCCGACGGCACGCCCGACGAGATTCGCGACGATGCCGAGGTAAGGCGCGTGTACTTGGGAGACCCCGATGCTTGAGGTCAACAACCTGACGGCCGGCTACGGTGCGGCACGGGCGATCTCGGAAGTTGCGTTCCGCGTGCCGACGGCCGGTGCCGTCGCCTTATTGGGCCGAAACGGTGCCGGCAAATCAACGACCATCAAATCGGTGATGGGGCTTTGCGATGTCTATGACGGTCGCATCACATTAGACGGCGTCACTCTTTCCGGACAAAGCCCGGATTCAATTGCGCGCGCCGGCGTCGGCTATGTGCCCGAAGACCGCCGCGTGTTTACGGACTTGAGCGTCATGGAAAACCTAGAGACAGGCCAAAAGGCCGGTGCTGATGGTGCGGTAATTTGGACTGCGTCCAAGGTGTTTGATCTGTTCCCTGAAATCGCGCGACGACGAGATGCAACGGCGGGCACGCTGTCGGGCGGCGAGCGGCAAATGCTGGCCATCGCGCGTGCGCTCATGGGCAACCCTTGCATCCTTTTGCTGGACGAGCCGTCCGAAGGCTTGGCGCCAGTGGTCGTACAACGATTAGGCGAGACCCTGAGTGCACTGGCGTTGGAAGGGCTGACGCTCTTGCTGGCCGAGCAAAACAAAGCGCTGGCGCGGCGTTTGGCCAATAACGTTGTCATCCTAGAGACCGGCCACGTGGTTTTTACAGGCACCTTCGACGATCTTGACCGCATGCCCGAGTTGCTGCAGCGCTATTTAGGCGTGTAGAGCAGCGCGCCGTTCACCTTTCCTCTCATCCCATAAAGTGGTAGATAATATCCCAAAAAGTGGGGAGAGACATGTCTGAGTCTGCTGAACCGGTGGTGGTTAAGGCCTTCGCCGTCATTGAGGTGATTCTGTCCGCAGGTCGCCCATTATCGCTGCCGGAACTCGCCGAAAGCTTGGGCCGTCCAAAACAGACCGTGCATCGCACGGCAAAACAGTTGGAACAAAACGGCTTTTTGTATCGCGAACCGTTGCGCGACCGCTATGCTATCGGTCCCAAATTATTTTCAATCTCACGCGACGTCATGGGTTGGTGCATGCGCTATGCGCCTCGGCATGCGGCCCTCACCCGCCTTGTCGATGAATTGGGCGAGACCTGCAACGTCGGCATTTTGGATGGTGACGAGGTTTTGTACATTGACCGGGTCGAAAGCAATTTTCCGCTGCGCGCCGAGCTTCAACCGGGCAGCCGCGTGCCGATCCATTGCACTGGCCTCGGCAAACTTTTCTTGGCTCACCTGCCAGGCCGCACCCGCAAACGGGTGTTGGAAAGAATCGAATTGACCCGCTTCACAGACAAAACCCTGACCGACATCGACGCCCTTGAGACCGACTGCGCCGAAACACGCAATCGGGGCTATTCGATCAACAACGAGGAATTCCACGACGGCATTCTAAGTGTCGCGGTGCCGATCCATGCCGACGGCAACCGAGTGATCTCGGGCCTCGCCGTGCATGCCCCCGCCGCACGCATGAGCGTCGAGCAAGCGGTCGCCACAGTCCCCATCCTGCAAAAATTCGCCACCGAGATCGCCGAAGACTTCCTCAACGAAAATGGTTGAATCGTCAAAAGGTTACTGTTCGAAACGTCAGATTAATACGAGGCGCAAGCTTCTTTGCCGACTTCGGAACGGCATGTAGCCAGTTTTCTTGGGTCGTCCCCCGCATCACGAAAACGCTGGCGTGCGCGAGATCTACGCCCAACGTCGGCGCCGTGTGATGCGGTTTTGGTTTAAAGCGAAAGCGGCGGGTCGCGCCGAGACTGACCGACGCGATGATCGGCGCTGAGCCCAGTGCCGCCTCGTCATCCGCATGCCAGCCCATGGAATCCCGACCGTCCCGATATAGGTTCAGCAATACGCCGTTGAAATGGGTGCCACTGAGTTTTTCGGCAACTTCTCGGATACGCTGGACACTCTCACTCCAAGATGCAGGCACATTGGTCAGGCCGGAATAAGTATACGTTGCGTCGCCCATCCAACATGTGAGCCTCGGCATCGCTTGCAGTTTGCCGAACAGTGTAATTTGTTCGTGCTTCCAGGGCACCTCGGTCATCAAATTTTGAAAAAGATGATCTGCATCAGGGACGGCATCAGAATAAAGCCGCACATCGCCGCCAGGTAAATTGAGTGGCAGATCGAGCGGCAGCGCCACATCGCCGAGCCGCAAATCCGCGTTCAGTGCAGCCCCGGTTTTTTATAGAAGTCCGCGCGCGCCGCACTCTCGACTTCAAGTTCGATAATGCGTTTGTCACGATACAGCGTCAGCGGCACCGCGGTGCCGGCCTTACCCAAACCCCAGATCATTTTGTACATCGCCGACATGCAGGTCACAGGTTGACCCGCAACTTCGAGCACCAAGTCACCGGCCTCAAGCCCCGCATGGTCGGCGGGGCCGCCGGACCATAAACCGGCAACCACGACTTTCCCCGATGCCTCAGCGGAAAACATCCCAAGCCATGGCCTAGGCGGAGTCAGGCGACCGCCATGCATAGTAAAAGCTTCCTTCATGTCGGCCAGCAGATCAATCGGCACGATCATATTGCCTTCGCGGGCTGCATTCCCTTCATCGTCCGCATCACCTTCTTGCACAAACAACGAACCAATGCCTTTGAGCGTGCCATCATAGCCGATCAGCGCTGAGCCGCCCCAAAACGGATGCGGCGGCGAGGTAAAGATCGCATCATCGATCAAATATTCCCAATAGCCGGCAAACTCGCGCCGCCCGACGACTTCGACAGCAATCGACTGCGCACACCCACCGAAACCGGCGACAATGGCCCGGTCGCCCAAGTTGAGATCTTTGGCGGTACCGATGGGGAGCGGTTTCGCATTCGGTTTGCCCATCAACTGCACCAAGCCCAAACCGGTTTCGGTGTCGGCGCCGACCACATAGCCTTCGGTAGCGCCGCCGTCCGCATCGCAGACCCACACTTGTTCTGCTTCGACGATCAAATAGCCGATTGTCAGCAACAGCCCGCTCTCGTCGATCAACACAGCATGGCCGGTCCGCTCTTCCCCCAAAGACTGAACGGTGAAACCGTCCGCAGGCGCACGGGTGCGGATCAAATGCACGGCACGTAATGCTTCTTTGAGGTCGAAGCTCAGGTCTTCCGGCGTCGGTTGCAGGGCCGGATCAATTTCCGGCATGTTTTCATTCGCCATAGTTTCCCCTCACATCTTTATGTCGGGAGAGGACGGTAAATTTCAATGCCCCACAACCATTATGAAACAATCGGCAGGCAGATCGCAGAAGCGCGCCCGGCACGGCGGAAAAATTGCAGCCTAGGGGGACGTCCGTCGGGAATTCGCGTGAAATGGTCGCTATCCGCTGCCGCAATCGAGACCCGAATGCGATGCCCGGCTTTGAAAAGGTACGACGTCGGCAACAACTCGAACGCGACCTCAGCGGGCGTGCCCGGCACCAAGTGCTGCGCATCCGCCTTATTGAAAGAGTGCACCGGCCCGGTCGTTGGAATTGTCGACGGATTCTCGCCGGGCGCGCGGTGCAGCGCACGGAACACACCCTCGGTCACATACACCGACCGCCCGTCCGGTGTAATATCGGAAATATAGACGAAAAAGCAGGCATCTTTTTCTGAACTGGCAAAATGCAATGTGACGATCGGATGACCGCTCATTTCGGCATCAGCGGTCAGCGGCGCGCCGGTGTAATTCAGCATATGCGCATCACGACCGTGCCAATCGTCGTAGTACGTCTCAACATTGGCAATATACAGCCGATCATAGCGTGTGTGAAAACCGGTGCGGCAATCGTAATCGGCCTGATAGACATCTTCGCCATCGGGTTCTTCTGATGCCGTCTCGGACAACCCACCGCCGTCGGCAAAATAGAGTTGTGTGTTCGGTTGCGCCGGTGGCCACGTATCGGCAGCCTGCCATTTTTCAGCGCCCATAGTGTAATAATGCACACGCTTTTCCGCGTTCAAGCCGCTGTCCATGCCCTTTAGATGCTTATCGAAAAACCGTAACACTTCTGCAGCGACAATCGGCTGCTGCGCATCGGCGTCCTTTGGCCGCCACGGGCTGCAATGCCCCCGCGCCCCATGATCCCACGGCCCCAACATCAAACGGTTCTCGGGGTTTTGCAGCCACAAATGCCGCTGAATGGTGCCCGTCGAATAACCGCCACCGTCCATCCATCCGGACACCGAATAATACGCAACGTGACGATCCGTTTCAGGGTTATCTTGGTGATAATAATACGGCGCGATCTTGGCGCTGGTATAGTCGGGATCGTCGCTCAGTGCGGCGTCGCGATAGCGAAACTGCTGCGTAAAGTCCTGCATATTGAAGTTCGCCGCGTGCTGTTTAATTGCGGCTGCCAGAAGGCTGGCATCGGTATCATCATCCACAGGCGCCGGGCCGGCGAGATCATTGTCCTTAAAATACGCATAGTCCGGGATCAGATCACGACGATCGAAATCCAGCGCGTCGGACAACTGACCATAATTGCGTGTCACGCAGGTCAGCAGCACACCGCCTGGATAAAGATGGTTCGACCAGGTGTCCCACACCGCAAACAGCGGTGCGACGGCTTTAACAGCGGGATGATTGGTGGTCGCCAAAAAGTCAGACGCGGCGCCAGGATACGAAATTCCGGTCGCGCCTATATTGCCGTCACACCAATTCTGCTGTGCCACCCAATCCACAATGTCGTGATGATCCAAGCGCTCAGCCGGTGAACGGAAACCGTCTCGGCAACCAAAGCTTGCCCCCGATCCCCGCACATCAACGCACACCACCGCATAGCCCCAAGGCACGAAATTGTCGCGATAGAACGCCACAGTCGGGCACGCATCCATACCGTCCCGATGCCCTTCACGTAACGCAAAACGCCGGTAATACGGGGTAAAAATGCAAATCGCCGGATAGGTTTTCCCTTCATCCGCCGTGCCGGGCAGATGCACATCTACCGCCAGACGCACGCCGTCTCGCACGGCAACATACGCTGAACTCAGTCGTTCGCCCTGATACGGCGCCGCTTTTGCTGCAACATAATCCTTGGGTGGCGTCTGCCACCCGTCAGTAGCCATGTTCGTTGTCATTTGGTCGTTCCCCTCCAGCACAGACTTGCAGAATAGCCGACAATGCGAGACGCTAGCAAAAGTAAAAGTGGCAAATAAATGGGGAGGAAATGACATGAGCAACGTGCATGCCCTGGAACTACCGTCTATCCGTGACCGGGTTTCCGAAGAAGAATGGCAAATGCGAGTCGATCTCGCGGCGTGTTACCGGTTGGTCGCACACTACGGCTGGGATGATCTTTTGTTCACCCATAACTCGGCGCGCATCCCCAACACCGATCATCATTTTCTGATCAATCCGTTTGGCCTGAAATTCGAAGAGATCACCGCATCGTCGCTGATCAAGATTGATTGCGACGGCAACAAGATCATGGAAAGCCCGTTCGGCTATATCAAAGCCGGTTACACCATCCATTCGGCAATCCACATGAACCGCGAAGACGCGGTGTGCGTGATGCACACGCACACCATGGAAGGCATGGCGGTCTCTGCACAAAAGCAGGGCTTGTTGATGCTCAATCAAAAATCGATGTGTTTTTATAATCGCGTCGCATACCACGCTTTCGAAGGTATCGCCGATAATCTGGACGAGCGCGAGCGTCTGGCCGCCGATCTTGGCGATCTAAATGCCATGATCCTCACCAACCACGGCCTGATGACGGTCGGCGAAAGCGTTGCGCACGCATTCATCCTGCACAAGCGCCTCAACGATTCATGCGAATTGCAGCTTAAAGCACAGTCCGGCGGGGCCGAGCTTGTGTTCCCATCGCCCGGAGTCTGCGAGCACACGGCACAACAGTTTGCCGAATCTTATTCATCCGGTGGTAATGCCGCTGTGCAGTGGGAAGCGCTGAAGCGCATGCTGGACAAAATCGACCCCGGCTACGCCGAGTGACCCCTATGAAACAGGGCATGGTCACGGCGCCGCAGCCGGAAGCCGTCGAAGCCGGTGTCGAGATGCTGCGTGCCGGCGGCAACGCCGTTGATGCTGCGATTGCCACCGCACTGACACAAACCGCCGTCGACCCATTTATGTCAGGGATCGCCGGGTTCGGCTCAATGCATGTGTATATGCCGAAGATCGGCGTGCACCAGTGCTTGGATTTTCATGCCCGTGCGCCGGCCTCGGTGACACCGGACATGTGGGCCGACAAGCTCGTTGCCGAGTGTGAAGATGGGTTCGGCTTTATCCTCAAAGGCCGCGTCAACGAGGTTGGCTACGAAGCGATTGCGACGCCTGAAAGCCTACGCGCCTATGACACGGCACTTAAGACTTGGGGCACGAAAAGCTTGGCCGAAGCCATTCAGCCCGCCATCCAACATTTGGAACAAGGCTGGCAAGTGCGCCCGCATGTGCGCTATTTCTGGGATCAACACGAGCCCGGCGGGCGTGTTGATCATTACGAATATCTGCGCGGCTCTCCGGCGACGGCAAAGATTTATCTGAACGCCGACGGATCGAAAATCAAAATGGGCGCGCTGCTGAAAAACCCGGACTTGGCCGCGACCTATCGACGCATCGCCGACGTCGGCGCCGACGATTTCTACGAAGGTGAGATCGCAGCAAAGATCGTTGCCGATATGGAGGCCAACGGCGGCCATATCTCGGCACAAGACCTGAAGAACGCCGGCCCTGAAAACACCGATCTGTTGTGGACGGAGTATCGCGGCTACCGCGTCGCCTCCAACCCGCCGCCCGGCGGCGGCGTGATGGTTCTGCAAATGCTGAACATCCTCGAAAACTTTGACCTGAAGGCAATGGGCCATAACAGCCCCGACTACATCCGCACCGTCGCTGAAGCGATGAAAATTGCCACCGTCGATAAGGATACGTCCGTCGGCGACCCCCGCTTCGTCGATGTCCCGTTAGATCATTTGCTATCAAAAGACTATGCCAAGACGCTCGCAGATCGGATCAAGTCTGGTGAGAAAACCCATGTGCCGCGCCTGCAAAAGGGTACAGATCAAAAAGAAACCACGCATGTGTGCAGCATTGATAACGACGGCAACTGCGTTTCGCTGACGCATTCGCTAGGCATGCCGTCCGGCGTCGTCACGGAAGGTCTCGGCTTCGTTTACAACGGCTGTATGGGCGTTTTCGATCCCAGGCCCGGCATGACCGGCTCGCTGGCACCGGGCAAAGCGCGCTTTACCTCGATGGCGCCGACGATGGTTTTCAAAAACGATAAGCCGGTGCTGTTGATCGGCGCACCCGGCGGCACTTATATCGCCATGGGCGTGTTGCAGGGCATTTTGAACGCGCTTGATTTCGGCATGGATGCGCAGCAAGCCGTCTCCGCGCCGCGATTCTCGGCAACCAGCGACCTCATCGAAATCGTCAACCGTATTCCCCGGCGCACCCAAGCGGCGCTTGAGGCGGAGGGCTATCAAATCCGCCGCTATGCGGTCAGTTACCACTTCGCCGGTGTGCACGCGATTCGTATCACCGACGATGGCCTGGACGGCGGCGCGGACCCCGGTCGCGACGGCATGGCGCTTGGCCTCTGAACCATCGATGACGATTGAAATCTCTCTGCTATCCGAGGCGGACCTGGGTGACACGCAACGGTTGATGCGCGATCTTGGTTACGAAATCGAGATCGCCGAACTCGCAAAACGTTTCCAAGCCGTCTGCGCTTACGACGACCACGCCGTGTTTACCGGTCGCATAGACGGCGAGGTTTTGGGCATCCTGCACGTTTACCAACGCGCAGCTCTGGAAAAACCGCTTGAAGCGTATGTGCAATCTTTGGTCGTCAGCGAAGCCAAGCAGCGCACCGGTATCGGTCGCGCGTTGATGCAAGCTGCTGAATCTTGGGCACAGGCACGCGGCCTATCCTCGATCTCACTGCACACCAGCCAACACCGCGAAGGTGCGTTCGCGTTCTATACCCGAGAAGGCTTTGAAGAGGTCTCACGCGGGCGGATGCTGCGGAAAAACCTGCTGAGGGGAGCCTAGTCGAGCTTTAGCTTAAAACCTTCATGCGAGGCCACGAACCCGAGGCTTTCATAAAATCGGAGCGCATCTGGTCGCGCTTTGTCCGAAGTCAGTTGCACCAGCACCGCGCCGCGTTCGCGGGCACGCGCGATCATCTGTTCGAACAGCCAGCGCCCGACGCCCTTACCTTGCCAGGCATCGCCGACACGCACACTTTCAATCATCGCGCGCAAGGCGCCTAGGCGGCTAAGGCCTGGAATAAACGTCAGCTGCAGCACGCCGGCAATTTTGCCGTTGCCTGCGTCCAACACCCAAAGTTCATTGTTGGGATCACCCTCGAGCGCCTGAAATGCATCTAGGTAAAGCGGGTCGCCCGGTCGTTCACGGGACTGACCCAAAGGATCGTCGGCGAGCAGGGCGACAATGGCGTCCACATCCGCTTTGGCCGCTTGACGCAAGGTTAGACCTTCAAATAATGGCATGTTGGATGCTCCCTTTTTTAACATTCTCATCGCCTTGACCGGAGCCGCAAGGAGTTTAACCTGATTGGTATTCTAAACGCATCCCGGAGCATATCATGAACAATCCCGCGCCCAATCTTCCCGCCCTCGACGCCGACGAAATCCTGAAAGGAATCATCGAATGGGTCGATATCGAGAGCCCGAGCCACGACGGTGTCGCGGTCAACCGCATGGTCGACCGAGTGAAAAACGAAGCCGAAACGCTGGGCTTAAATATCGAGCGCACGCCGGGCGTCGACGGGTTCGGTGATATTCTTCGCTGTCGCACGCCGTGGGGTCACAAAGGCCAAGATGGCGATACACCTGGAATATTAGTCTTATCGCACTTGGACACCGTGCATCCGATCGGCATCAAAGACACGAAAAACCCGATCCGGCGTGAGGGTGACAAGGTCTATGGGCCCGGCATCTATGATATGAAAGCCGGCGCCTACATCGCGCTGCACGCCATGCGTCATCTGATTCGTGAAGGTCGTGAGACGCCGCTGCCGGTCACCTTCATGTTCATCCCCGAAGAAGAAATCGGCTCACCGACCTCGAAAGCAATGATCGCCGAAGAAGGCAAAAAGCATAAGTATGTCCTGGTCACCGAACCGGCCCGCGAAGGCGGCAAGATCGTCACCGCCCGAAACGGGCGCCTACAATACGAAATCAACGTCAAAGGTGTGCCTGCACATGCGGGTGTGCGCCATATGGACGGTCATTCGGCGATTCATGAAATGGCGAAAATTATTATTAAACTCGAAGCGCTGACCGATTACGATAAAAGCCAGACCTGCTCGGTCGGTATTATTTCCGGCGGCACGTTGACCAATGTCGTGCCCGAAGACTGCCAGATCAGCGTTGATATCCGCATCCCCGACATGGACGCGGCTGCCGAAGTGATGGCATATGTCGAAGGCCTCAAAGCGGATGACGAAGCGTGCACGATCACGGTTACCGGCGGCGTCGATCGCCCGCCTTATGAAAAGTTCGAGGGCATCGAAAAACTGTTCAACCATGCCAAAAGTCTGGCCGCCGAAATCGGCTTTGATCTGCAAGATCTGAAAACAGGCGGCGGGTCGGACGGCAATTTCACCGGCGCGCTCGGCATCCCAACCCTGGACGGACTCGGCGCCGATGGCCACGGCGCGCACTCCAACGACGAGTACATCTATTATTCCAGCTTGGTCGAACGCTGCCGTCTGATGGTGCGCCTAATGGAAACCCTAGATTAGGCAGCAGAACGACGCACCATGCGTCCGGGTCGGGCCGGTGTGCGGCGGCCGTCTTCAAGCACGATATCGCCGCCGACGATGACATGGCGGATGCCGTCGGCAGGTGTCGTCGGTTCTTCAAATGTGGCGCGGTCGAGCACCGTTGTGGCATCGAACATGGTGATATCGGCGATGGCGCCGACCGCCAACACACCGCGATCCTTAAAACCGAATACCTGCGCCGTCAGGCCAGTCATCTTATGCACGGCGGTCTCCAACGAAAACAGATGTTCATCGCGGCTGTAGTAGCCGAGCACGCGCGGAAACGAGCCCCACAATCGTGGGTGCGGTGCGTCGGTGCCGGGAATGCCGTCAGAGCCGATCATCGCACGCGGATGCTGCAGGACGCGGCGCACGTCGTCTTCGTGCATCGCAAAATAGATCGCCTGCGCGGGCATGAGTTCTTCTGCAGCCTCGACCTGCGTCATCCCCCATTCTTCGGCGATGTCGTGCAAATACCATCCCGCCGTTTTCGGGTGTTTGTCGGACGCCACAATCAACACTTTTTCCGCCTCACCGATCCGCCCGGCCATCAAGGCCGTCGCGCTGGCGATGTAGGGGTAGACGTCGAAGTGGATGGTCTGCCCTTCGGCCAATTGTTCGATGCGGCGCAACGATACCTTGGTGCCGCCCCAGTTCGAGCGGCCTGTCACCTTGTGATGCGACAGCACGACGGGCAGCGCACCGGCACGACCGATCTCGGCGGCTTCTTCAATGGACTGCACCAACTTGTCGGCTTCGTTACGCAGGTGCGTCGCATACAAGCCGCCCTTGGCGCCCGCCACTTCGGCCATTGCCGCGACCTCGGACGTCGGCGCTTCGAAACCTGCCGGATACATCAGGCCCGAACTGACGCCGATCGCGCCGGCATCCAGCGCATCGCTTAGCCGCGCCCGCATGCGCGCCAATTCATTTTCGTCGGCGGGCCTGGACACATCACCCTGCATGGCTTCGGCACGGAGCGTATTGTGGCCGCACAGCATCGCGCCGTTCAGCGCCGGCGTTGCGTTCTCGAACGCGCGCACGTAGTCAGAAAATTCAGGGAACCGATACTGATCCTTACGCCCCAGCAACGCCATCGGCACCGGCATTTCCCAATCGTCCGCAGGCACGAACGGCGCCAAGCTGACGCCGCAGTTGCCGCCCACCACCGTGGTCACGCCTTGGCTGATCTTGCAGTGCATATCAGGGTCGTCCAGCAACGCCCGGTCATCGTGGGTGTGGCAATCGATAAAGCCCGGCGTCACCATCAGGCCAGCGGCATCGATCATATGCTCGGCGATGACCTCGTTCACATTACCGAGCGCCGTAATACGTCCGTCCTTGAGGGCAATGTCGCCCATCACCATCGGCGCGCCGGTCCCGTCGATCATATGCGCGTTGATGATTTTGATATCAGCGGTCTGAGTCATGTGGCGGGCTCCGAAGTCGGCGTGGTCAAAAGGGGAATTTGCGAGTAGGCATCCATGATCGTGCCTGCAGCCAACACGGTGAACGCAGCGCCCGCATAGGATTGGGCTTTCATGCGCTCTCCGGCGTCGCTGCCGTGTCCACAGGCAACATGGACGGCGCCCGCGCAGCCGGCGCGCTTTGCCGCCGCGATGTCGCCGGCACGGTCGCCGATGATCCATGAACCAGAAAGGTCTATCGGCATTATTTCAGCCGCGGCCAACAACATACCCGGATTGGGTTTACGGCCCGGATGATCCGGCACGTTATAAGGGGCAACGCCGTCCGCGTGATGCGGGCAGGCGAAGACTGCGTTGACGAACCCACCGGCATCAGCGAGCGCGTCCAACATTGCGTCTTGCACATCGATAAATTCGGCCCAGCCATAGGTGCCGCGCCCAATACCGGCTTGATTGGTGACGACGACCACCGGCACACCACGCGCATTCGCCGCACGTATGGCATCTACCGCACCCGGCATCACGCGCATATCGGATACTTTGTGCAAATAGTGCACTTCTTCGACCAACACACCGTCCCGATCCAAGAACAACGCTGGGCGACGAGTCGGCGCGCCCGGCACCCGAGTCAACAATTGCGCCCAGATACCATCGTCATCGATCTTGGCGCCGAATGGCAGGTGTGCAGGGATGGGATGTGACGTCATCAAAAGAAACTGTTCCGTGTCTCGCGTTATCGATTTGGCCCGAGTATGCTCTATCCCATGCAGCCGATCAAAGCCGACGACACCCACGCCCCATTCGAGATTGCCCCACCACCGCCCATCGCACCGGCACCAAAGTGGCTACGCTGGTTTTTGTGTGGGCTCGGTCTGGTGTTGGTCGGCATCGGGATCATTGGCGTGTTCGTGCCGGTATTGCCGACGACGGTATTTTTAATCGCAGCGCTTTGGGCATTTTCAAAAAGCTCGACTCGATTTCAGGCATGGCTTTGGTATCACTCGAGCTTCGGCGGCCCCGTTCGAGACTGGCATCAACATCGGGTCATCGGGGTGCGTGCCAAAGTATTTGCCGTATTGGTGATGACACTGAGTTTTCTATACGTCGCGATCTGGGTTGCCGAAGACTGGCAACTGCCAGTGGCGCTGGCCACCGTCATGCTGCCTGCCGGCCTATATGTCGCAACCCGCCCGAGCCATCCACCGACAATGTCGAAGAGACCGTAAATGGAAGATATGTCGACGATATTTACCGTTTATGGCGGCCTGTTTACGAGTGCGTTTTTGGCCGCCACGATGCTGCCCGTGGTCTCTGAAGCCGTGCTGGCAGGCTTGTTGATTGAGCGCGCCGACCAAGTGTGGGCGTTGGTGGCGACGGCAACGGCGGGCAACGTGTTAGGGGCAATGTTGAACTGGGTGCTCGGTCGGTACTTTTCCGAGCTCCGTCACAAAAAATGGTTTCCGGTGTCGGAAGCGCATTACGACCGTGCCATCGGCTGGTATCAGCGATTTGGATACTGGTCACTGTTGCTGGCATGGGCGCCGATTATCGGCGACCCGCTGACTGTGGTCGCCGGCGTGCTGCGCTGCCACATCGTGCCGTTCGTGATTTTCGTCACCATCGGTAAGTTGATCCGCTACGTCGCCATCGCCGCAATCACCCTGCATTGGACGGGCGCTTAAACCGCGCGGTCGACCAGGTATAGTCCGACGACGCCGGTGATGATCAGCGCGATGCAGGCAAACCTGAGCGCGCTGGCCGGCTCACCCAGTGCCGCGATTCCTATCACTGCGACCAGTGCTGTACCGAGCCCGGACCACACTGCATAGGCGGCTGACACAGGGATACCCTTGAGGGCGAGACCAAGTAAACCCAAGCTTACCAGATAACCAAGCACGGTGATGATGACAAACACCGGCTTGGTGAACCCCATCGACAATTTCAACGAGATGGTACCGACCACTTCAAAACAGATGGCGGCGATCATAAAGAGCCAATGCATGGGGCGCTCCTTTGATGCGGACGTTGAGCCTTCGAGACGCCTAAACGTTGAACTTAAACAGCATCAGATCACCGTCATGGACGAGGTATTCCTTACCCTCTTGGCGCACCTTGCCAGCGTCTTTGCAGGCCTGCTCACCGCCCAATGAAATAAAATCATCATAGGCGATGGTTTCGGCCCGGATAAAGCCACGCTGGAAATCGGTATGAATGGCACCCGCCGCGTCGGGTGCTTTAGCGCCGCCGTGCACGGTCCAGGCGCGGACCTCTTTAGGACCTTGAGTGAAGAACGTGATCAACGACAACAGTTTGTAGCCGGCGCGAATAACCCGGGCGAGGCCGGTTTCTTCGAGACCCAGTGTTTCCAAGAACTCAGCCTTTTCTTCAGCCGAACTCAACTGGGCGATTTCTTCTTCGATCTTGGCCGAGATCACCACGGCCTCGGCGCCCTCGGCAGCGGCTTTCTCAAACACGCGCGCGGATTGGCTGTTGCCTTCGGCGGCCATGTCTTCTTCGACGTTACAAATATACAGCACCGGTTTACCGGTCAGCAGTTGCAGCATTTTGAATGCGCGTTTCTCGTCGTCTGCGAGTTCCAGCACGCGGGCCGGCTTGCCGTCGCGCAGCAAGGCCAGCGCACGATTGCAGATATCCAATTCCTTCGTCGCGTCTTTGTCGCCGCCACGAATCCGTTTCATCAGCGGAATCTCGCGCTTTTCCAGGCTTTCCATGTCGGCCAGCATCAATTCGGTTTCAACCGTTTCTGCATCGGCGATGGGATCAATCTTGCCTTCGACGTGGGTCACGTTTTCATCTTCGAAGCAGCGCAACACATGACAGATCGCATCCACCTCGCGGATGTTCGCCAAGAACTGGTTGCCGAGGCCTTCGCCCTTGGAGGCACCACGCACAAGACCAGCAATATCAACAAATTCCAAACTGGTGGGGACGACCTTTTGCGGCTTGGTGATGGCGGCAATGGCATCAAGCCTAGGATCGGGAACGGTCACGCGACCGGTGTTCGGCTCAATCGTGCAAAACGGAAAGTTCGCTGCTTCCGCCTGCGCGGTTTGCGTCAGCGCATTAAAAAGCGTCGATTTGCCGACGTTCGGCAGGCCAACGATCCCGCAATTGAATCCCATAATTTATGCCTTTTCGTTATCGTCGTTGTTGGTGGCGGGTTTTGGTGCATTTGGTCTGTTCGGGCTGATACGGTGCGCGACTTTGCTCATGAATGACGAATCATCGCCGTCCAAGACATCGCCCAAGAATTCCGCACAACCGTCAACCATCGGATCCAGCCAATCGCGGTCGACTTTGGCAAAGTCCTTCAGAACATAGTTTTTTACTTCGGCCTTATCGCCCGGATGACCGACACCCATGCGCACCCGCGCATAGTCTGCCCCGAGGCTTGCATGGATCGAGCGTAAACCGTTGTGCCCGGCATGGCCGCCACCCCGTTTTACGCGCAGCTTGCCCGGCGCCAAATCGATTTCATCGTGGAAAACGATGATGTCTTTCGGCGGAATTTTATAAAACGTCGCCGCCGCCAACACCGAGCGTCCGGATTCGTTCATGTATGTCATCGGTTTGAGGATAAGTGCTTTCCTGCCGTCGACCACAGAATCGGCGATCTCGCCCTGGAACTTTGTGCGCCAGGGCGAAAGGCCATGGCGGCGGACGATTTCGTCCACCGCCATGAAGCCGATGTTGTGTCGGTTGCCGGCATAAGTCGGGCCGGGGTTTCCGAGACCGACGACAAGAAACATAAGGAATATCCGTCCTGAGGATTACTCCTCGGACTTTTCCTCGTCATCGCCGCCATCTTCAGCGTCATCACCACCTTCAGCAGCTTCTGCGCCCTCTTCTGCCTCTTCCTCATCGCCTTCTTCGGCTTCGGTGTAGACAGTCGGTGCGGCAATCGTCGCAATGGTAAAGTCACGATCCGTGATCGTGAGTTCAACGTTCTCAGGCAGTGTAATGTTGCTGATGTGCACCGAGTCGCCGATCTCCAGACCAGCCAAGTCGGCGATCAAGCTCTCCGGAATGCTGTCCGGCGAACAACGCAACTCGACCTCGTGACGCACCACGTTGAGTACGCCGCCTTCTTTGAGGCCCGGGCATGTCTCTTCGTTGATGAATTCCACACCCACTTCGACGGCGAGACGCGTTTTCGCGCTGAACCGCATGAAGTCGACATGCACCGGCATATCGTTGACCGGATGGACCTGCAGGTCACGCGCCAGCACCTTGTAGGAGTCGGACCCGACTTGCACTTCGTAAACGTGCGAGAAGAAGCCCGGCTTTTGGATTTCCTTCATCAAGTCGACAGGGTTGACGGAAATCAATACTGGCTCTTGCTTGTTGCCATAGATAACACCCGGAACACGTCCGGCGCGGCGTACAGCACGAGCGGCCCCCTTGCCGGCCCGATCGCGAAGCTCCGCATTTAGTGGATGAGCAGTAGCCATGTCTTTAACTCCTTGTACAACATGGTTGCAGACGGCCTCCAGGGGTGTCCGTCTGCGGGAACCGACCCGAACCGCCGGGTCGGAATTCTGTGTTTAATCGAACAGCGACGAAACTGAACTTTCGTGGCTTATTCGCTGCATCGCCTCGCCAATCAGCGGCGCGACGGTCAATTGTCTAATATTCTGTGCAACACGTACGGCTTCGGTCGCTTGGATACTGTCGGTGATCACAAGATGCTGCATCGGCGACGACGTCACCCGTGCCACGGCACCCCCCGACAACACACCGTGCGTCACATAAGCGGAAACCGATTCTGCGCCCTGCTGCATCAAGGCAACGGCGGCGTTACACAACGTGCCGGCACTATCGACGATATCGTCGACCAAGATGCAGTGGCGTTTTTCAACGTCACCGATGATGTTCATAACTTCCGACACGCCCGCGCGCTCGCGGCGTTTGTCGATGATCGCAAGCTCGGCGCCCAAGCGCTTCGCGAATGCGCGTGCCCGTACAACACCGCCGACGTCCGGCGAAACGATGACCAAATCACCGGTATCGCCGTTCATGGAATCTTCAATGTCTTTGGCCAACACCGTCTCGGCATAGAGGTTGTCGGTCGGGATATCGAAAAAGCCTTGGATTTGACCGGCGTGCAGATCCATCGTCAAAACCCGGTCGGCGCCGGCTTCGGTGATCAGGTTGGCAACCAATTTAGCAGAAATCGGCGTACGCGGACCCGATTTACGGTCTTGACGGGCATAGCCAAAGTACGGGATTACCGCCGTGGTCCGCCGTGCAGATGCGCGACGGAGCGCATCCAGCGTCACCAGCAATTCCATCAGGTTGTCATTCGCCGGATAGGACGTCGACTGCACGATGAACACATCTTCACCGCGCATGTTTTCCTCGATCTCGACGAAAACTTCCATATCCGAAAAACGCCGCACGCTGGCTTTCGTCAGCGGCAGGTTGACGTAGGCCGAAATGGCCTCCGCAAGTGGACGGTTCGAGTTGCAGGCGATGATTTTCATGTAAAATTTCCGGGCCCCAAAAGCGCGCGGAACATATCAACCTGTTCCCCCCCTGTAAACGCTTTGATGGCACGAATATAAAACGGCGGTTTTTCGGGAATTACCGCAAAATGAGCCTGATTAGTAGTTGCTTGGCGGTGGTGGGGCGCGTCCGGGGATGGTGGGCAGGTCAACGTCTGGGAAATCGGGCAATTGTTCGCGTTCTCGCAGGCTGGTGTCGGCATCCCCAAACAGGTCCTGAATGCCACGTACCGCCGCCAACGACACGGCTTCGGCAACGTGGCCCCATTCTCCGTCCAAACTGCCCGCAATGATGATATTTTCCTGCACTGCATTGCCGACCTCATCGCCGGTCACAGTGCCGACGTTCCATAAAATCCGCACATATTGCCGCCCGTTCACGGGATCACCCATATCCACCGTGCCCCGAATGACGAACCCGGCTTGGCGGGGGTCTTCGGAAATCGTCACGTCGCGAGCGCGCAATGCCGATTTCAAGCCGGCCGTCAGCGCTTCGTTGCCGTTGCCCGGCGCACCGACCACGGGCTTGATCAAAAACGACGGCTGCCCCCAGCGGACCTGCGCAAATGCTGCGCCACCCGGCCCGGCAGGCCTGGCATCACCCGGGCGGCGCGCATCTGCATCCATATTCGGCGCAAGACCCGCGAGCAGGCCCTCGTCTTTATCTTCGACAGTTGCAGGCGCGGTACCGCCGGGCGGTGGTGCGACCACAATACCATCCCCGCGGATCGCTGGGCGGGTCAGCGGCCTCGGCGGGCCGGCAGGTTGCATCCCAGACGCATTCGTGTCGCCTTCGGGGGGCAGCGTCAGCAAAGACGGCAACTCATTAGGTGGCGGAATTTTCGCATCCGTCTGCTGTGCCGCGTCGGAGACTGTCGGTGGCATGACATCGCTTGGGGCTTCGGCTTCGGTCATTGTGCTCTCAAGGCCGACCACATTGCCGTTGGTACGCTCGGAGATCCGGGCCAACGGCATGGACGGCTGCTGATTAACGGCCTTTTGGGTTTCCGGCATTACCCCCATCGGCGTAGGCGAAGGCCGGGTATCACTATGGGTCATGGTCAGATCCATCGGCGGGCTGACCTGGGCTTCCACCATATTAACGACGCGGGGTGCCGCATCGGCGACCAACAGGTTGATCGCTTCGGGCGCACCGGTCTGCCACAACCGATTGTCGATCACCACTTGCTGGCTGTAGGTCGCGACGTGGGTGCCATAGGGCGCGCGAATCGCCCATTCGATGGTCAGCCACGTCACCGCACCCCGGGGCTCTGTAGAGATCACGCTGCCGACCACGGACGCGCCGGCCTGATTGGGTTCAAACGATAATATCGCCGGGCGCTGATGATCGCGAAGCTCGGCGGCGATCGCATCCGCCAAGATCAGTGCCGTTTGAGATGGTGCACCTTCCAAAGGTACGACAAACACCACCTGGGCCATTGCTGCTTCGCCGCTTTGTGCACCGCGATTCGCAGCGGGCGGTGCGCCGGCACCGATTGGGGCTGCATTTTGAGCACACGCTGATATCATTAACGCCAAGCTGAGCGCCAGACACAAGCCGATTGCCCGCACACGTGCAGGACTCAACAGGCGTCGCCAAGGCCCGTAAAATGAAAGATCGTTCGCCACCTTTGGAATCTACCAGTCCGCCGAGACGTTTTCAGTAAAAACGACACACGAAAGCCACCAAACACGCAATCGGCACGCAATTAACTGGGCGGCGGTGGCGCGCGCCCCGGGATTTGCCGGAGCTTTCGGCGCGGTGGCGCAGGGGGTTGCGCCGACGACGGCCCGCCGCCCAAATTCGGCGCGCGCAGCTTTGACGGGTCATGTTTTTCGATGATACCGACGATTCCGGCCGTGGCGGCCGCGGCCACGAACGCCGCTGTCTGCCCCCAACGGCCATCCAAGCTACCGGCAGGAACCGCGTTGGCTTGATCTGCCGTACCCAGTCTTTCGTCGTCGACTCCATTCACCGTCCAGATAATGCGGACCGCCTGCATGTCGTCGTCAGGCGCGTCGATGCTGACATTCGCACCGACATTGAACACTGCCTTTTCAAGATCATCGGTTAGACGCAGCCCATGCCCCGACAGCGCCACCGTCATCGCGCGTCTGAGCGCCGTATTGCCATCACCCGGCGCCCCCGTCACTTCACGCACGAAAATCCCGCGCCGCCCCAGCAATCGATCCCGGGTACGAACATCGTCGCTATCCCCAAAAATCATCCGCGCCACACGGGTGCCGGTGGTCAGACCCACGCGTTCCAAAATCGTTGGCGAACCGTAATCCCATTCCAAACGGGTTGCCGGGATATCTTGGACGAACGCATCCACGGTCTCGCCGCCGCGCTCGTCCAGTTGCCAGCCGATGCTGACCAGGGTGCGCGCTGTTGGATCGTTCTCGTTGATATGTACGTGCCCGGTCAGGATGAATCGGCTCTGGTTAAGCGCGGTTGCCGCCGGAATTTCGTGTTCGCGTTCCAGGTTATTCGCCACGGCTTCGGCCAAAAGCTGCCCCATCGGCCGCGTGGTGCCGGTCAGCGGCTCGACCTCGACCCCTTCGCGGAACAAATTATCGGCAAGCGGATTTGGCGCGTCGGTCTCATCGCGACCGAACGGGCGCGGTAGCGGGCCACACGCACTCAGCAGCAGCAAAAGCACAAGACCGGCCGCAAGCGCCCTCACGCGGTGCCGAGCCCAACCACGCATGTCGCCAGTAACCCCAACATGATAAAAATTAAAAAGAACAGCATATGCGGCATTTTCAGACCTATGGTCAGGGAATTCATTCAGGGGATGTGTGGCAGTTCAAGCGGCAACCGCGATAGCCGTTCAGGCGCGCCGTCGGTGGTCAGCACGGTCTCGCCTAAACACATCGCCAACTGCTGATCACTGTCAAAAATAATCATATGGCAAAAATATATCATACCGGACTCAACGATGACCGGGTTGTCGGCGTAAATCATCGGCCAATCCATCCAATTCGGCGCGAACGTGGTACCGAGGCTATAGCCACACGCGTTCAAGCGATGCGCCTGCATACCCGCATCATCGATAACATCCGCATGCGCCTTAAAAGCATCGCCGACGATGTTACCGGGCGTGAGCGCCGCTTCGACGGCCAGCAGCGCATCACGGGCAACATCGAACATCTGTTTTTGCCGCGCCGGCAGGTCGCCAAACACCATGGTCCGGAACATCGCCGCGTGATAGTGCCGATACGTCCCGGCCCATTCCAAATTCAGCTGATCGTTGGCCTCTAGGGTGCGCCGACCGGTCTTAGTACGACACAGCAATGCATCACCGCCCGAGCCGATGATGAACGGGTTGCCGGGCGAATCGCCGCCGCCTTTGTATATGGCGCTGTGCATTGCAGCCAACACGTCACCTTCGGAAACGCCAGGGGCAGCAACGGCAGCGGCCGCATCCCACGCATCGTCGGCAAGCTCTGCCGCGCGGCGCACATAATCGATTTCAGCCGCGCTTTTGACGACGCGCAACCGAGTCACCAAATCAGACGCATCGACCAACGTGCAGAACCCCTCAAGAGCCGCGTCCAGACGTTTTCCGTTGCTAGCGGTCAGACCATAAGATTCATATTCAACGCCGAGCTTTCGCCCATTGCAGTCATGCCCGACCAAGATATCCCGAAGCTCGGACGCTGGACTGGCGTCCGGATGATCGACCCAGACCCGGATGTCTTCGATGACTGAGGTGTTTTGCGCTTGGCGCAAATCGGGCGCACGGGTCAGCAGCGTCATGGTCCCATCAGCGCCCAGATATAGACATTGGAAGAACACATACCCGAACGTGTCATAGCCGGTCAGATAGAACATGGTTTCTTGGCGGAAGATCAGCAGGCCGTCCAAACCGTCCGACTGCATCGCAGCACAGGTGCGACGGCGGCGATCCGCGAGTTCTTGCGTTGAAAAATGAAGGGCCATTAAGCGAATGTGTCCTTGCTCAACATGATGGTTGAAAGTAGCCGCCCGTAGTCGGGCTCACCCTTGTGGGTGGAGCGGCGATAACTGAAAAACCGATCCGCATCGGCATAAGTATCAAGACCCAAAACCTCAACCGAGCCGACACCCGCGCTCCGCAGTCGTTCCGCGACGTAGCCCCCGAGATCGAATTGAAACTTTCCGCCCTGTGCACCGTTTTGAAAAAACCGTACATTGGCGATGCTGGCTTCCATAAATGCAGTACGGAATTCAGCCCCGACTTCATAGGACGACTGGGCAATACATGGCCCCACAGCACAAGCAATGCGCCCGAGTCTGGCACCCTCGTCCGTCATTGTTTCTAACGTCGATTCCAGCACACCGCCGAGTGCCCCTTTCCACCCCGCATGCGCAGCCCCGATCACGCCGGCGTCGGCATCGGCAAACAGCACCGGCGCGCAATCTGCGGTCAGGATACCGAGCGCAATGCCTGGCTGAGACGTTACCATGGCATCGGCCTTCGGGGCCTCAGCCAACGCCCAAGAGGTTTCAACCTGGACACACGTCGGGGAATGAATTTGATGCACGGTCACCAGAGCGTCCGGTTCAACATCCAAGACCGCCATCGCGCGGGCACGGTTGTCGATCACGGCATCACGTGCATCGTTTGACCCCGGGCCACAGTTCAGCGACGCATAGATACCGTCACTGACGCCACCGTCGCGGGAAAAAAACACATGCCGAATGCCGGCTAAGTCTTTAAGGGTATCGGCGCTAATCATCCGTAATTATCGGTGAAAGTGCGCCGCCATGAAAGCCCGGTGTTGCTATATTCGCGTGAAATCCTGCGCTTCGTCCTTTACATATTCGACAACCAGAATATGTTAGTCGGACACTCAGATGGAGGACACCGTGATGGACCGCCTCTCTCCCGAAGATGCGCAACGCCGGATCGAAGACGGTGCAACATTGATCGACATTCGGTCGCAAAAAGAATTCACCGACGCACATATCCCAGGCGCTGTATTGTTGCCCGCTGCGCTGATCGACGCTGACTGCACGCCGCAGATCAAAGACGGTCAGGTGGTGTTTTATTGTTCGAGCGGCGTGCGCACCAAAGCCGCACATCCGGCTATCGAAACCGCCGGATTCACGGACACTGCCTATATTGACGGCGGCTTAAACGCTTGGCGCAGCGCCGGGCTTCCGGTTAAAGCCGCAAACAGGAATGCGCCTAAGCTCGGCATCCAACGCCAGGTGCAGATCACCGTTGGCATCCTTTTGCTGATCTCGACGGCATTAAGCTTTATCATATCGCCGATGTTTGTGATCGCCGACGCATTGATTGGCGCCGGCTTGTTGATGTCTGGGCTCACCGGCACCTGTATGTTGGCGAACGCCCTATTGTGGATGCCGTGGAACCGGTCCAAAAATCAAAACCAAACCCAAAGGGAGAACGCACATGCGTAACGGGAGACATCTTTTCAAACGACTTTACATGGCCGCTGTGGGCGTATGTTTGACGGTCATACTCGGCGCACCTTCGGCACAAGCCGCCGATGTTTTGGACGTAAAAACCATCGGTACAGACTTGGCCCGCGATATTGCGAACGAGACCGTCAAAGCATGCACCGACAAAGGCTATTCGATCACCGCCGTCGTAACCGACCGGTCCGGGCAGATCATGGCCGTGCTCCGCAGTGAATACGCGGCTATTCAAACCATGGAAATCGCCGCAGGCAAAGCACGCGGCGCATTAATGGCAGGCATCCCGACCCGTGAGTTGCGCGCCAGCCGCCCCGACCTTGCCGCCAATCTGATGCACTTAGACAGCATCATGATGATGGATGGCGGTCTGCCGATTTCCGTGGGCGGATCGCGCATCGGCGCTGTCGGTGTCAGTGGCGCACCCGGTGGCGACATTGACGAAGCCTGCGCCCAAGACGCCTTAGATGCGCTGTTCGATCGTATCGAGTTCGCGCAATAATCAGGTATTGATCCAGATCAACGCCGACGGGGTTTTCGCGACCTATTATATTCACAATATTGAATATAATAGGAGGCTACCATGAAACCCAATGTTGGCGGCGTTGATCGTGCGCTTAGGTTTATTGTCGGCGTCGGACTGATTTTAGTTGCGCTGTTCAGCCCGCACCCGCTCGCGGTGTGGGGCTGGGTCGGCCTTATTCCTCTCATTACCTCGGCGATCCGTTGGTGCCCGGCCTATGCGCCGTTCGGCATCAGCAGTTGTTCAAAGGGCCAAACGCAAGAACATTAACCGTCAGCGATCACGCATTGGGATCGCCGTCTCGAACGAGGGCGGGGCGGGCTGGGCCGGGTGCGTAATCGCGAGCGCTTTAAATAGGTGCCCCATAGCATCGACGGCAGTCAGTCGTCGATGCTGCGTTGAAATCTCGCCCGCGCGTTCAGTGCCGATGGCTGCGGCCAAGGTGGCTGCGCGCTCATCAATCCCCAATCGCTGCAAGAGCGCGGCCTGGGTCAACGGGCCCCAAACTGCGGCCCCGGCATCGCGTGCGCAGGCCACAAGCGCCGCGAAATCCACATGCGCGGTCAGGTCAACGTCACCTGGCTCTGCAAGCGGATCAGCGTAGCCGTGCCGACTGACCGCCTGCAGCGTCTCGCCCAAGCCGCCGACGGTATGTCCGTAATCGATAAACAACGCGGCACCACCCTGTGCGCTGAGCCGCCCAGCCAGGTTTTTCGTGACCGCAAGGACGGCAGGAGAGTCTTCATAGATCGCGCCTTCCGCAGCGGTGCGAAAAGGTGCTGGGATGAGATCGGGATCGACGGCATCTGCGGCAACGAACTTGAACGCCCCATCCGCCCACGTCACGGCGCGATGGTGCCACGTCCCCTTTTGATAAACATATTGGCGCACCGGTAACGCATCCAAAAATTCGTTGGCGAGCACGATCATCGGCCCGTCCGGTAGCGCATCGATATCGGCATGCCACATCACGGGCAAGCGCGCGGACTGCAACGTCTCGCGTTGGCGGCTTTGCAGCACCGGGCTGGTTTCAACCATATGCACCTGCACAGCGTCCAAGAACCCCGGCACGCCGGCCGCGGCACGGATCGCATCCGCCATCAACGTGCCGCGCCCGGGGCCGAGTTCGACCAGGTTCACATGGGCAGGCATGTGCATCTGCTGCCACACCACCACCGCCCATAACCCCAACAGTTCACCAAACATCTGACTGATTTCCGGCGCGGTGGTGAAATCACCTCGGCAGCCGAGCGGATCGCGGGTCATATAATAGCCGTACTGGGGATCGCCGAGGCACGTCGCCATCCAGTCTTCGACCGGGATCGGGCCGTCGTTCTCAATGCGGGCACACAAAACATCGCCGAGCGTTTCCGGCGACGACATTTTAAACCAGCGGCTTGCGCCAAGCGCGCCAGATGAAGAACACACCTGCGGCAAACATCGGCAGCGACAGCCATTGGCCCCATGTGGTCCCGAACGCCAAGAAGCCAATATAAGAATCGGGCTCGCGGAAGAATTCCGCCGTCATGCGGGCCAACGCGTATCCAGCGATGAAGATGCCCATCAGCAGGCCGGGTCTGCGGCGCACGGCATCAAAGCGGCTGAAGATAAACAAGATCGCAAATAACAGCGCCCCTTCGAGCAGGGCTTCATATATCTGACTGGGATGACGAGGTTCAGGCCCGCCGGTCGGAAACACAACCGCCCACGGCACGTCCGCCGCGCGGCCCCATAGCTCGCTATTAATAAAGTTGGCGATACGCCCGAAAAACAAACCGATGGGCGCGACGCAACCCAACAGATCGCCGAACCGAAGCGGATCGATATTGCGCCGACGCGTGAACCAAATCGCCGCCACGACAACGCCTAAGAACCCGCCATGGAACGACATCCCGCCTTCCCAGACGGCGATGATCTTGGCCGGGTTCGCCATGAAATAATCGAATTGATAAAACAGCACGATGCCGAGCCTGCCGCCCAACACCACACCCAACGTCGCCCATACCAAAAAGTCGTCGACGTCGGTCACCGTACACACTGGAGGTGTGCGGCGGCAGAGCCGCTTCATATACATCCAACCCAATATTAGACCCGCGAGATAGGCCAGCGAATACCAACGCACGGCAAATACACCGACTTCAAAGATGACCGGATCGATGCTCGGGAATGGGATGGCAAATATCATAATGGCGATCAGCGATACGGGTCAGTGTTGGCGAGGAAATCTTGCACATAGCGCGAGACGCCCACTTCGAGCGGCGTAAACTGCCCGTTGTAGCCGGCATCCCGGAGCCGCGTCATCTTGGCTTCGGTGAAATATTGATATTTTTCACGGATATCTTCGGGCGTCGGCACAAAGTCGATCATCGGCTCTTTATCCATAGCCCGATAAACGGTGGCCGCCAAATCGGCAAAGCTACGCGCTTGACCGGTGCCCAGGTTAAACAGACCCGACACCGCCGGCGTTTCCAAAAGCCAGCAAATCACGTCGGCGCAATCATCAACCGAGACAAAATCGCGCAATTGGCCGCCATCAGCGTAATCCGGATTATGTGATTTGAACAATTTGCAGGCGGTGTCTTTTGCGGCGAGCGGTTGAATCTGCGAGACCACGCTCTGCATCCGGCCCTTATGGTATTCGTTGGGCCCATATACATTGAAGAACCGAAGCCCGGCCCACTGCGGCGGCCGCGCCTGATCTGTCGCAAGCTCGCGCGCCACCCAGCGGTCAAACAACAGCTTCGACCAACCATAGGCATTGAGCGGGCTCAGCGCGCCAAGCGCGGTTGCCGACATATCATCGTCAAACCCATCTGTGCCATCGCCATAGGTGGCCGCGGACGAGGCATAAATAAACGGCGTCCCAGTGGCCGCACAAAACCGCCACAGGTCGCGAGACAAGCGGAAATTGGTGTCGACGATCAAGTCCGCATCGCGCTCGGTCGTCGCCGAAATCGCGCCCATGTGCACAATCGCCGTCACGTCATGCGCGTTCTCGTGTAAAAAGCCGTCGATGTTTTCAGGGGCGACAATGTCATAAAGGGTGCGCTTCGCGATGTTCCGCCACTTATCGTCGACGCCCAGCCAATCGACGATCACCAATGGTCCGGCGCCCTTGGCTTCGAGGGCGTAGGCGACATTTGATCCGATAAAGCCGGCCCCGCCGGTAATCACATACATATCTGCGCCTCAGCCTCGCTGGTTGCTGTACCCGATGTCACGTTGCTTATTCTTACACGTTGTTTGCTCCTTATAAGCCCGCATACCCACACGCGTAAAGCGCCGACACCTTGCAGCACGACTGGGAAATCGCCATATTCGGGTTGTTGTGAAGCGCCGCGACGGCTCAGGAGAGAAGAAATGCAAACGCAAAACAAAATGTTCGACGATTTGGCCCGCGTCGCCAACGGTGCCGTATCCACGGTGATGGGCATGAAAGACGAGATCGACGCCCTGATCCGCCAACGCATCGAACGCTTCCTCACCGACGCCGACATGGTGCCTCGCGACGAATTCGACGCCGTCAAAGCCATGGCCGCCAAAGCGCGCACGGAAAACGAAGCGCTGGCGAAACGCATCGATGCACTCGAAGCGCAACTCAGCAAAAAACCTGCGGCGAAAAAGCCGACCGCAAAGAAGGCGGCACCGAAGAAAGCTGGCTGACTGGGCCCTCGTCAGCGCTCCCAACCTCCCCCACTTTAAGCGTCATCCTGAACTTGATTCAGGATCTGCACGTAGACAGGCATTGCGACGCGCTAGAGAAATGGATCCTGAATCAAGTTCAGGATGACGCCGTGGTGTTTGGAGCCCGAAGTCGTTCCTGAAGCCGGCGTAGAATCAACTTCTCGTGCTTTCATGACTTCTTATCCACAAAACTTTGTTAATCATTGATTAATTCCTCTTGCGCGCGATTCCAACATCGGGCAGGGTAAATGTTGTAGGTGGTCGATGGCGTTTAACGATATCTAGGTGTTACCTCTAGGTATTGTGTCTAGGCTCCAATCGGCCATAACGTCCTACCGGCCGGGCATGAGAGGAGCTCCCATGCGAACGATGGAAATCACAAGCGAAACCCAACTCGCCAATCCGTTGGACATCGTCGAGAAAATCGTCGAGTTCAACGACTGGACATTTGACCGCCGTAACGATGAAGAAATGGCGGTGCAGGTGCCGGGCACTTGGTGCGATTACAGCCTGTATTTCGCCTGGAACGATGACATAGGTGCGATGCACTTCACCTGCGCTTTCGACATGCGTGTCCCCACCGAACGCCGCCAGCCGGTGTTTGAGCTGTTGGCCGAGGTCAACGAACGCTTGTGGATGGGGCATTTCGGCATGTGGACCGACGAAGGTCTACCGATGTATCGCCACGCGTTGCCGATGCGCGGCCAACAAGAGCCGACGATGGAGCAAATGGAAGATCTGGTGGAAACCGCACTGATCGAGTGCGAAAAATTCTATCCGGCCTTCCAATACGTAATTTGGGGCGGCAAAACCGCACCGGACGCGATTGCAGCCGCAATGATCGAAACCGTCGGCGAAGCCTAAACAACGATTGATGGAGTTCATCCGATGAAACTGCTTCTTGTCGGTGGCGGCAAGATGGGGGGCGCCATGCTTGAGGGCTGGCTTAAGGGTAGCCTGTCTCCAGACGATGTCACCGTAATTGAACCGTTTGCCGAGGCCGCCACACAGTTGAGCCGTGATCTTGGCGTCACGTGCGTTGCCGATGCCGGCAAACTGGACGATGACGCCGCACCCGAGACCGTGGTGCTGGCCGTAAAGCCGCAAATGATGGACGAAGCACTCCCCGCGTATGCGCGCTTTGCGGGGCCAGACTGCTTGTTCGTTTCGATCGCCGCAGGCAAAACCATCGCATACTTCGAAAAGCATCTGGGATCAAAGGCGGCGATTGTCCGCGCCATGCCGAACACCCCCGCCGCCGTTGGGCGCGGGATCACCGTCGGCTGTCCGAATCCGCATGTCTCTGAGTCGCAACGCGCCTGGGCGGATGAACTGTTGTCCGCCGTCGGCGAGGTTGCCTGGGTCGACGACGAAGGCCAGATCGATGCAGTGACCGCATTATCAGGCGGTGGGCCGGCGTATGTCTTTTTGCTCGCCGAGGTTATGGCTGAGGCCGGGCGGCAAGCAGGCCTACCGGCGGATTTAGCGATGCGTTTGGCGCGCGTGACGGTGTCCGGCGCCGGCGAATTGATGCATCAATCGAGCGACACGCCGGCAACGCTCCGCAAGAATGTTACCAGCCCAGGCGGCACCACAGCGGAAGCGCTGAAGGTGTTGATGGCCGATGATGCCCTGCAGCCATTGATGACCAAGGCGATTGCCGCGGCGACGCAACGCTCGAAAGAGCTTGCAGGCTAGGCACTTCCTCCCCATTTCGGATATAATGGTGGTTTCTATTTCCGTATCGGGAGACGAGTCATGGCCGCAGCAAAGCCGACCAAGACGACAAAGACCGCAAAACGCCGTAAGCCCACGGATACCCGGAGCGTCAGCGACAAGCTGATCGACGGCGCGCTGGACCTTGCCGCGACGCATCTTTGGCGGGACATGTCCCTGGCGCAGATTGCCGAACACGCGGGCATACCCCTAGGCGACGCGCTGATGACGCTGTCGGGCAAAGCGAAAGTCCTCAAAGCGCTCAACAAGCGTATCGATGCAGAGGTCTTGGGGGGCCTGGAAAAAGATCCCCTCGACGGCAGCATCAAGGACAAGTTGTTCGACGTTCTGATGCGCCGCTTTGACGCCCTTGAAGGCCGCCAAGCAGCGATGGCGTCGATTGTCGCAGACGTCGCCCGTGATCCGATGCTCGTCGCCTGCCTGACGCCTCAGTTTAAAAAATCCATGTCCTTGTCGCTCCAGGCCGCCGGTGTAACGACGGACGGCTGGCGGGGGCTGATTAAGATCGAGACGCTCGGTATTATTTATATGAACGCGTTCCGGGTCTGGCTAAAAGACACGGACGCCGGCTTCGCGGCGACCATGTCGGCACTCGATAAAGACTTGGCGCGAGCAGAAAAATTTGCGGAAAGCATACCGAATCTGAAGCGCCGCACGGAAACCGGCGAAGCCGAAGCGGCTTAAAAGCCCGGATTCCTGCCATTTTAAAATATATTGCGCCTGCGAGAAAAAATATTGTGCAGCGCACAAAAAACCATTGACAATTGGCCTCTACTCAAGCATATTGTGTCCATGTTGCGGTGCAGCAATAAAGAAATTGCCGCCGCACTACGACTTACCGGATGCGCCGCATCCCTGACTGGAAATGGAGATAATTACTATGTACACCGATTTCATGAAAATGGCCGAAAAAAACCCGTTCTTCGCTGACTACTCGAAACTGATGGGCGATTTCGACCCGAAGAAAATGGCTGACGAATTTGCTAAGATGACCAAATCTTTCGACATGCCGAAGTTTGACTTCGACGCAGTCATCGCACTGCAGAAGAAAAACCTCGACGCGCTGAGCGCCGCCAACCAGATCGCCGTTGAAGGCACCCAGGCAATTGCTAAGCGTCAAGCCGAAATGGTTCAGCAAGCTATCGAAGAAGCTTCCAAGCTGATCGACAGCTTCTCCAAGATGGACAACCCGCAAGCTGTTGCCGTTGCCCAAGCTGACCTCCTGAAAGCTTCGTTCGTAAAGTCGGTCGACAACACCCGTGAGCTGGCTGAGCTGGTCACGAAGTCGAACGCCGAAGCTAGCGACGCTCTGAACGGTCGTGTCGTCGAATCCCTTGAGGAAGTCAAAACGACCGTCCTCAAAGCTGCGAAAAAGAAGTAAGTCTTCTCACCCTGAAGTGAGTTAAAGACAAGAAAGAGGGGCGCACTGGGAAACTGGTGCGGCCCTTTTCTTTTGCGCATCGCTCGGGCATCTTCGCCGCCGACTGAGGTTGAACGGGAGCATGACCATGAGCGAAGCCGAAACGCTTTCCTTCGATGATTTTTTAAAAATCGACATTCGCGTCGGCACCATCATCCGCGCCGAGCCTTATCCCGAGGCCCGCACGCCGGCGATTAAACTGTGGATCGACTTCGGCCCCGACATCGGCGAACGCAAAACGTCCGCGCAGATCACCAAGCACTACGACCCGGAAACCCTGCCCGGTCGCCAAGTTGTGGGCGTCGTCAATTTTCCGCCGAAGCAGATCGGTAAGTTCATGTCGGAAGTTTTGGTGCTCGGCATCCCGGATGCAGAGGGCGAGGTGGTGCTGCTGAAACCCGACCTGGACGTGCCGAACGGTGGACGGATGTATTAAGCTGGGCTCAATCGAGGCGCCGGACGATCCGCTCTAGCGCCAGGTCCCTGATCCCGAGCGCACGCAAATGATCCGCGGTGCTTTCGATATAGTCCGTGCAGGGGCCGGCGCACCCGGCACCGGTCTGCACCAAATCGAGCGCCACCGCGTCACTGAGCCGCCCCGCGTACTGCCGATGTGCGGTGTCGGCAACATACGTGAGCGCCGTCACAGGCGCGCGGCCCGTGCCCGGCAATCGACAGCGCACCCAGGCCGGACGATACACGGCCGTGACCATTTCACGCACATGCACCGCTTCATAAACGGCCTTCGCGTCAATTGCCCTGATCCGATAGGCGATGCCTTTAGTGATGCCACCCCGGTCCAAACCAAATACCAGACCCGGATTCATCTCGGTCCCCCGGTAAACCCAGGAATACACGCAAAGTGCGCGATGATAGCCATCAAGCAAGGCTTGGCGGCGTTCTTGATAACGAAAGTTCGGCTGCCACATCAATGAGCCGTAGGCGAACAACCAAAAGCTGCCTGTGGGCGCCGCGAAGCCCGGCACGCTGGCTGCGGGCGTAAAAGAATGACGCTTAGTTTCGCTCATGATCGATACACCGGATCAGCCTCGCGTCACCAAAGCGACGCCCAGCATCGCCGCCGCCATGCCGACTAAGGCCAACACGGTCAAGGTTTCGCCGAATAGAAAATACGTCTCGACCGCGACCACCGGAGGCACCAGATAAAACAAGCTCGCAACCTTCGATGCCGCGCCGCGCCGAATCAAAACATACAGCAGCGTCACGGCGCCAAACGAAAGCGCCACCACCAGCCACGCCATCGCCAGAATAGATTCCTGATTCCAATCAACCACCATGGTCTCTGTGCTGAACGCGAACATCCACATCATCACAGCCGCCGCGCCGAATTGGATGGTCGAACCGACCCGAAGGTCGATCGCGCCGGCAAACCGCTTTTGATACAGCGTCGCCAAGGTGATCCCGATTAAGCCTGTGACGCAGGCCATAACACCGCGAAACCCGCCGGTGTCTCCCGCTTGTTCCCAAACCACCATAGTGATGCCTGCAAAACCGAGCGCGAGGCCAAACCATGCACGCGCACTCAATCGCTCCGACAACAACAGCCCGGCCAGCACGGCGGTGAGCACTGGCTGCACACCGACGATCAACGCCGCAATACCCCCGGACGTGCCGTTATGCACCGCGTAAAAAACACCGCCCAAATAGATCCCATGCATCAAGATGCCGACGACGGCAGCGTGCAGCCATGTTTTGGGATCTCGGGGCAGGCGCACCCGCATCACCAATAACACAACAAAGAACAGCGCGGACGTCAGGGTAAAGCGATAACCCAAAAACGTAAACGGCTCGGCATGGGGCATGCCGAATTTGGCGCCAAGGAACCCGGTCGACCACAGTAGAACAAACAACAACGGCGCAAAGATGGTCATCAGCATATCGGAACGATGGGGACTCACGGCGCACTGCCCTTGGCTCTGGTAAACATCAACGGAAGCTATGCCCTTCCAGCATTCGGAGCAATGGCTTAGGTTGTTACCATGGCACAACACCCACCGAGCACACCTGAGCGTTTTCCGAAAAAATCCCGCACTGTATTTGAGACCCTGTTCACAGGACGACGTCTACCGATCAGTTTGCTGGTCTTACTGGCAATCGGCGCGGGCGCATATAGCGCTTGGTGGTTCTGGCTCGCAGGCGAAGCCCGCGCACGCTTCGAAAGCTGGGTCGAAGCTGAGCAGGCAGAAGGTCGTAACGTATCTTATGAAAATTACACGGTCTCGGGTTTTCCGGGCCCGCTGGTGATCTATGTCGACACGCTGCGCATTGATCACATACCGGGTGGCTGGACGCTGTCGATGCCAGCCGTGGACGTCACGCTTAAACCTTGGAAATTTAATATTCTAACGGGCAGCGTGCGTGGCCCTGCCAATCTGAGCGTGCGTACCGGTCCCGCGACCGGCGTATATCAATTGCGCATGACACAGAATACGTTCCGGGCCGTCATCCGCCGCGCAGCCTCCCTCGACCTCGCATTCCAGGGTGTTGATATCCAAAACCTCGGCACCGGTGAAACACTGCGCGCGGATAATCTTACTACGTCCCTCACACGGGGCAGCGTGCCGATTTACGCGACACTTGAACTAGAGGCAAATGGGATAACCCTGCCTGCAACGCTGAACGCGGCTCTCGGCGACGAGGTAAAAAGCCTGCAGCTTCGCATCGACGCCTCAGGGGCTGATCTGCCGAGCGGGCTGAACGCAAACAGTTTGGAGGCGTGGCGCGTCAACGGCGGTGCTTTCGACGTCACAAATCTGTCGATCATTCACGGGCCGCTCGGCATGAAAGGCGCAGGCACGTTTGCCCTCGACGGCAACCTGCAACCCGTTGGCGCTTTCACCGCAAAGATCACTGGCTACAACGCCGCCATTGATGCGCTGAGCCGCATCAAAGCGATCCCACCGGGCAATGCGGCAATTGCAAAAATTGTGCTGGGCGCAATTGCCAAAGTGCCAAACGGCGGCGGGCCAAAAATGATCGAGGTGCCGTTGACGGCACAAGATCGATATCTTTCGGTCGGGCCGGTTCAACTGCTGCGTCTACCGCGGATCGTCTGGCCGGATCGTTAACGGACCCGGCACAACACTCTGGACACACGGCCCGACAAAATCAGATCGCGGGCTTTGCTGGGATACAAATCAGCCGAGAATGCAGCGGGCGACGGATCATTCCCGGTCTCCGCCGCAGACGCATCAATCAGGGTACGCAGCGTCGCCGGGCGTGCGGTGATCACGCGCCCACGACGGCGGTCTTCGGCCAAAACCACACCGTACACCTGCCCGTCAGGTGCGAATGCCGGGCCGCCCGACAATCCGCCCAGCGAGCCGTCCCGATTCGGGATGCGGCTCCGCTCCGCCCACACGTCGGCGCGCTCGCGCGTTTGGTAACGGCCGCGCTCACGCAAGATGGTCGAGCCGAGCTTGCTGCCATGCACCGCACCAGGCTTGCCGGCCGGGAAGCCGACCATATAAATGTCATCGCCCTCTTCCGTGGTCAGCGAGACCGGCGTCGGCGCACGAGAACTGCGCAGCAACGACAGATCGGCACTCACATGATGGCGAATATCGGTGACCTTGATCGCGCGTTTCGGCGCAACCTGAAGGCCGACATCATCGCAGCCGTCGATCACATGGCGCGCAGTCAACCAAATGCCCGGACCAATCGCGAACGCGGTCCCTGTGCCAGATCGGCGCGCTTTCGGAATATCGACGACCGAATTCTGATTGGTGCCGAGCCAACCCGGCTGACGCGGCTTCTGCATCGGCGCCTCTGACAACCATGCCTGGGTTTCGGCGTCCCACAGCGTATCGTCGGGTGCCGCCTGATAGCGCTCGGGCGCAGGGCGGCGGGGATTATCTTGCCTAGGACTTGGCGTGTCTTCACTACGCAACAGCTGACCGATCACGACGACGATCACCATCACGATAACAGCAAGAATATCGCGGGCGCGCATCAGGACAGCTCAGCCAGAAACAGCGGCGGCGTTGATGGCGGCAGCAGCGAGCTTGATCGAGATCAACAATACGGCCGCCCCCATCTCACCGGCTTCGATGCGCGCCGGCAGTCCCTGCATCAGCAAATCTGCGATACGGTACGCAATGATCTGCAAGACCAACGAAACTGGACCCCAAATCAGTATTTCGTAAACACTGACGCTGGCCGCCATCGCGAATGCCAGCGGCACGGCAAGCCCGAGGATTGCACCGCCCAACGAAACGGCGGCTGCGGTGTTACCGCCCCGGATCAAGGCCAACTCGTCCCACGGCGTCATCCAGATATAGATGAGAACACCCACGATCAAGATCGCTAACGTCACGCTTGAATGCAAAAGCAATATTGGAAACCCGGCGAGAAAACTGTCGAGCACGGCTTGCATAGTCTGCCTCGTCATCTAGGAGGAAATGTATTTTAGGCTTGGTCGGCGTCAATCACGCTCCGACGAATCGCACGAGTCCGGGTGAACTGGTCGAACAACTTATCGCCATCACCGCGCCGGATCGCACGTTTGAGCTCGGTCAGGTCCTCGTCAAAACGGCTGAGGACCTCTAAAACCGCGTCTCGGTTCTCGAGAAAGATATCCCGCCACATGGTCGGGTCAGAGGCGGCGATCCGGGTGAAGTCGCGAAAACCGGAGGCCGAAAACTTAATCACCTCCTGCTTTAAGTCGTCGCCCAAATCGGTCGCCGTACCGACGATGGTATAGGCAATGAGGTGCGGCAGATGCGAGGTGATCGCCAGCACTTGATCGTGATGATGTGGGTCCATCGTCTCGACCGTCGCGCCGGCTTGCCGCCAAAGGGCGGCGACCCGCTCAACCGCATCCGGATCGGTGTCGGCCGCCGGCGTCAGGATCGTCCAACGGTTCTCGAACAATTCCGGAAAACCCGCATCGGGGCCAGAATGCTCGGTCCCGGCAATCGGGTGGCCCGGCACGAAATGCGCATGAGCCGGCAGCGCGGAGCCCAGGCTTTCGAACGTCGGCGCTTTGACCGAACCGACATCGGTGACGATGACGCCCGACATCAAGGCCGGCGCAATATCGGCGGCAATTTTTTTGTAGGTGCTCATCGGCGTGCAAACAATCACCAAATCAGCGTCTTTGACGGCGTCCGCCGCAGACAAGGTGATGCGATCACATATGCCGAGTTCCAGCGCCCGATCAATAGTTTCTTGGCGTCTGGATGCGACCACGATCTCGCCAGCCAAGCCGTCGCGACGCATCACCCGCGCCAACGACGAGCCGATCAGGCCGATTCCGATAAAGGCCACGCGGGCGAACATAGGCTGCGTGCTCATGACGCGTGGTCCGACGAATTCCGTCCTAAGAAGCGCCCTAAAGCATCGACCAGGGCCTGCATTTCGTCGGCAAGGCCGATCGATATCCGCAGACAATCAGGCAGACCGTAGCCGGCCATCCGCCGGACCACGATTCCTTGCGATTTTAAGTACACGTCCGCCGCTTCGGCGCCCCGCGCCGGGTCGCCGCCGAAACATACCAGCAGAAAATTGCCGATACTCGGCGTTACATCGAGACCCAGCTTGCTCAGTTCAGCCGCCGTCCATGCGCGCCATTCGGTGTTGTGATCGCGGCTCATGGTTTCAAACGCGACATCTTGCATCGCCGCAATGCCCGCCTGCATGGCCGGCGCCGAAACATTGAACGGGCCACGCACCCGGTTCAGCACATCGACCACGTTGGCCGGCGCATAGCACCAGCCTAAGCGCACCGCGCCCAACCCATATATTTTTGAAAAGGTCCGTGTCATCACGGTGTTTTCACCCGCATCGACCAGTTCAACTCCCGCCGCGTAGTCTTCGGCGGTAACGTATTCGGCATACGCAGCATCGAGCACCAACAAAATGTCAGGGCGCAGTCCATCGCGGAGCCGCTTTACTTCGCTTGCCGGCAAGTATGTGCCGGTCGGGTTGTTTGGATTTGCCAAAAAGACGATGCGCGTCCGCTCGGTCACCGTAGCCAACAAGGCATCGACATTTGCGGTCTTGTTGGTTTCGGGCGCGGTCACCGGCACGGCGCCGGCAGCCCTCGCCGAAATCGGGTACATCAAAAACCCGTGTTCAGAATACAAAACCTCGGACCCGGGGCCGCTATAGGCCTTGCACAGCAAAGCAATCAGTTCGTCAGAGCCCGCGCCACAGACGATGCGTGCCGGATCCAGACCAAAGCGCGCACCAATCGCCGCACGCAGCTCAACGGCGCCACCGTCTGGATAGCGATGCAGCGTCTCAGCCTCAAGCGCGTGCGCCTTCGACGACATTGGGCTCGGACCAAACGGCCCTTCGTTCGATGACAACTTAATGACGCGTTCGACACCCGGAATTTTCGACTCGCCGCCAACATAGGCCGCGATCTCCATCACGCTCGAGTTCGGTTCGGGTCTTCTTGAAGATGCGCTCATACGCCGTCGCCATCACCGGAAACATCACGCATCCCCAATGGCGTACCATAGCCGCCCAAGTGTATGATCCGCTGCGCGGCATCGCCGATGTTATCGATAAAACGTGGAAACTGTCGACCGCTCGGATCAACGAAGCCAAACGCTTCAACCAAATACAGCCAACCCGGCGGTCGGTTCGGATCATGCCACGCCTGCACGAACGCCGCCGAGACGCCGGCGGAATTCAACGCGTCTTCGATCTTGCGCGTGCTGATTTGGATTTCCGTTTCAATCGCCAAGAATGAGCGGTCCCGCCCAGTCTCTTCCTGCGGCACCGGACAGATCACAGCCGCTTCCAGACCGCTTCCACGAATATTGGCGCCGGGAACAAACGGCAGTCGTGCGATCACCTTCGGCGTGTCCTCGCCCTCAGACACCATGTATCGCCACCAGGGATCAGGGTCGTCACGGCTCGGCCACGGGACAATGCCGACGGCGGCATCTTGGCGACGCACCGCATCGACCACGGCACGGCCGGAGTGATGGCGCGTCATTTTCGTAAAACTGCCGTACTGGTCGCGGGCCAAATCCCAATAACCGGGCTCGTCGGCACGGTCGATGACCGCGGCAGAAAAAGGACCTTCGAAGCTGAGCGTGGCGACAATGATCTCGCGCCATATGCGGCACAATTCGCGCTTTGGGAAATTACCGTGATGGCGCGCGGTCAGGCGATACATCATCTCCGCCTCGCGGGCCGGGCGGATTTTTACCGCCTCGCCCTCTTTGATCTCGCGCACTTTTTCGACGATCTGGGTCCGCTGGATCAGCAGGTCCTGAATCTGGTCGTCAATGCCGTCGATCTCGGCTCGTACCGCTTTCAGTGCTTTTTTCTTGTCCGTCATGGTCCGGCTTTCAGCCCAAAACATTGATCATATAAGGTTCGCTCAAGGTTCACCCAAGGCGGCTAGTGATAATGCCAGCGCCTTGGAAAATCAAAAGAAAGCGTCAAAAAGGTTTACCCGCCAGATGACTGCCCCATGGCCGTTGCAAGCATTTCTCGGAAAAACGCTAATATTCTGTCCAATATTTTGAGTTCACGTTGGCGCTGTTCGGCATCGGCGGCGATCGCCGCTTGTTCAGCCGCTTCGCGTTCTGCCGATATTTGATCATAAGACTTCTTTGGGACTGCCGCCGCATCCGATGTGGTCGTGCAGATCAAATTTTCGCCCTCAAGCTTACAAACTGCGATCTCGCCGGTTTCCGTATTTAACCGCCAAACGCGGTCTTCCGTCGCCTTGGTGATCTGATATTTGCCGCCACCGTCTGAATGTACCGGCAAGGCCGCAACTAAGATCAAAACGAGTGTGAGTAAAAAAGTGCGCATCGGTCAGGTCCTTTTTGTCGATCTTAGCGCTATTTTGTCGGGTGGTGTCCGAAAGTCTATGCTGCATAAAGCGTCGGGTCATCCATGTCGGCATCACGAAAGCCTTTACGGCGCAAATGGCACGCGTCGCAGCTGCCGCAGTGCCGCCCATCCGGGGTCGGATCGTAGCAGCTTAACGTCTCCGCGTAATCGACACCTAACGCGGTCCCAGCTTTGATGATCTGGGCCTTGGTCATATCAATCAGCGGTGTGTGCAGGGTAAACGGGCGCGCGCCCTCAACCCCCGCCTTGGTGGCGAGATTCATGACATCTTCGAACGCGCGCACAAACTCCGGGCGGCAATCGGGGTAGCCCGAATAATCCAGCGCATTCACACCGATGAACACATCATATGACTGCGTTGTCTCGGCCAACGCCAACGCAAACGACAAAAATACCGTATTGCGGGCGGGCACATAGGTGATCGGGATGCCTTCACCGATTTCCGCGTCCGAGCGATGTTTCGGTACATCGATATCCGCTGTCAGCGCGGAACCACCAAACGCGCGCAGATCAATGTCGGCGACCACATGGCGCACAACCTCGGCTTTCGCGGCGAGCTTGGCGGCTGTATCGATCTCGGCGGCATGACGCTGGCCGTAGCGGAACGTCAGCGTCACCGGCGTAAATCCGTCCGCTTTGGCCATCGCGAGCACGGTGGCGGAGTCTAGGCCGCCGCTCAATAACACCACAGCTGGTTTAACGTCTGACATCATATAATCTCCGGGTCGCACGCCTATTATATCGAAACTAAGTTGATCGGCGCGCTGATTAGCACAAAGGTAGAGAAATGACGAGGTCCGAGCCGAACCAAAATGACGCCCAGCAGATTAAGGATGCAATCCGCACCGAGGCGCTTAGGCTCGGCTTTTCTGCCGTAGGCTTCACCGACGCCCGCGCCGACCCCAAAGATAAGGCGGCGCTCGCCCGTTTTTTAAAGGCCGGCTACCACGCCGGCATGGACTGGATGGACCGCGACGACGGTCGGCGTGGCGACCCGCAAGCTTTGATGGCGCACGCAAAGTCAATCATCGTTCTAGGTGTTAACTACGGCCCCGGCGAGGACCCGCTAGCGGTGCTTGCACAATCTGATCGCGGTGCGATCAGCGTTTATGCACGGGGCCGAGATTACCACGACGTCGTCAAAAAGCGGCTCAAACAGTTGGGGCGCTGGGTTGTTGAAACCTATGGCGCCGACATCAAGGTGTTTGTCGACACCGCGCCGGTAATGGAAAAGCCGTTGGCGGCGCGGGCTGGCATCGGCTGGGTCGGCAAGCATACCAACTTGGTCAGCCGAGATTTCGGCTCGTGGCTATTTTTGGGCGAAGTGTTTACGGACTTAGATCTGCCGCCCGATGCACCCGAAGTTGATCACTGTGGATCGTGCGACCGTTGCATGCGCGCATGCCCGACGGACGCATTTCCGAATGCCTATGAAATGGATGCCGGGCGATGCATCTCGTATCTGACGATTGAGCATGCAGACGACATCGCAGACGATCTGATGGATGCCATGGGCACACATATATACGGCTGCGACGATTGTTTGGCGGCGTGCCCGTGGACGAAATTTGCCGAGCCCACGTCGGAGCCGAAATTGATGGCGCGGGTCGAATTGACCCGGCCTCGCCTTACCGACTTGGCGGCATTGGATGACACCGCGTTTCGCGCATTATTTGCCGGCTCGCCGATCAAGCGCACCGGGCGCGACCGATTTGTGCGTAACGTGTTGATCGCCATCGGCAACACCAAAGACGCGTCGCTGCGCCCGCAAGTCGAAGCCCTAACAGCGGACCCGGCCCCGGTAGTGGCCCGCGCCGCCGCCCGTGCTTTGCATAAAATAGACCACTCTTGACCGAACTGAGCGGACAGCACACCCTTTACGCATGAGAAGATATATCGCCGCATTGACGTTTCTACTCGGACTGCCGATTTCGGTCGCCGCGCAAGGCGTGTATCCAAGCATCGGTCCAAAGGAAATTCCAAGGGCGCCGGTCTTAAAGCCTGATCAAAAGCTTGCACCGGGCGATGTGTTTCGGGATTGCCCGGAGTGCCCGGACATGGTCGTCGTGCCGCCTGGGCTGTACGTCATGGGCACTAAGAATGTTAAATCAGAGCAGCCCGTCCGCATCATACGCTTCAAAAAACCGTTCGCCATCTCGCGCTTTGAAATCCTGCATTCGGAATGGCAGTCGTGCGTCGATGCGGCAGTCTGCCGCCATCAGCCGGACGATCACGAATGGGGCAAAAATCGTATGCCGGTGATCAACGTCGACCACATGATGGTGCAAATTTTTGCCGACTGGCTGAAAGGGCGCACCGGCAAAAATTATCGCCTGCCGAGCGAGGCGGAATGGGAATATGCGGCCCGCGCCGGGTCAAAATCCAATTATTGGTTCGGCGAAGACGTCGGCAAAAATCAAGTGAACTGCCGTGAATGCGGCGCGCCGTGGTCCGGTATCGGCAATGCGCCGGTCGGGAGTTTCCCGCCCAACCCGTGGGGTCTTTATGACATGCACGGCAACGCGTTTGAATGGGTCGAAGATTGCTGGCATCCAAATTACGAGGGCGCACCCAAAGATGCATCGCCTTGGGTCGAAGATGGGTGCAAGTACCGCGTCATTCGCGGTGGTTCATGGTACTATTATTCACGCATGTCACGGTCTGCGAACCGGCAAAAGAACCCCGGCCAAGTGAAAAGTTACTGGCTCAGCTTTCGAGTTGTGCGCGAACTGCCTTAAGACGCCACCTGCCGAATGATCAGTCGTCGCTGCCCGACAGGCGATCAAGCTTCTTTTGCATATCCAGCATTTGCTGACGCAGATCGTCGATGTCTTTGCCGCCGCCTTCGGCTTTAGGCGCAGCGTCAGGTGGTGTACTTGGCATGCCCGGCATACCTGGTGCACCGGGCCAACTGGCTTTACCACCTTGGCCGTCTTCACCATAGAACGGCGTAAACATCTTCATGGCGTTCTCAAAAATCGCCATGTTCTTTTTGGAAATTTCTTCCATCGGGCTGAACGGATTCAGGCCACCGAAAGCGCCGTCAAGATAGTCGCGCATCTGCTCTTGGTTGCGCGCGAAAGACGACATCGAATGCTCCAGATAATTAGGCACCACAGCCTGCAGGCTGTCGCCGTAAAAGCTGATCAGATGACGCAGGAAACTGATCGGCAGCAGGTTCTGCCCCTTGGATTCCTCTTCGACGATGATGTGCGTCAAAACGCTGCGTGTGATGTCTTCGCTAGTTTTAGCGTCATAAACGGTGAACTCCTTGCCGTCTTTGACCATCTGCGCGAGGTTATCGAGCGTCACGTAACTCGACGTCTCGGTGTTGTATAGGCGTCGGTTTGCATATTTTTTGATCGTGATCGGTGCCTGGGCCCCATCGGAACCGGCGGCATCCTGCGGCTTTTTCGCCATGACTTGGCTCCCTTAAATTAAAGAACAACGTACTCTTCGCAGTGTTGCGCTGCAATACAAAAGACTTCATGCGGGCGCGGGTGCAGCATAGTTGCAGCATTGTTATACTATCGGCGGTCTTATTGGATTGAATATCAAACAATAACGACGAGGTTTCTTTGCCTCTGCGCAGGTCCGCGCTATAGTCAACAAAACACATACGTCGGGTGGTACGCATCAAATTGGCCAGGGGCCGCACATGAGTGATGACGAGAAAAAAATCGACGCGGAAGAGATGCAAAAATTGGCCCGTGAATACGTCGATTTATGGGAACAACAGATCAAAGCACTTGCCGGTGACGCCGACCTCGCTAAAACCATGGCGCAAACCACGGAATTGATGAATATGGGTGCGGCGAATATGGCCGCGATGATGCAGGCAACAGGCACCAAGGCAACGGAGACATCTGAAACCCATGGACCCGAACACGGCGCCTCGTCCGCTCACGCTGCATCTGGCAATTCAAAACATGACGCTGGCAAGCTCGCTGCTCGCGTTGCCGAGCTTGAAAAACGGCTCAATCGCCTGGAAAGCCTCGTTGAGCCAACAGGCAAAATTGCTCCGCGCAAAACTTAACGGCATCGACGACGACGCATTTAAAGCCGCCGTCGCCGCTGAGGCCGCGCACCGCGTTGCACAATTTGGGGCCGGCATTGCCCAATTTCGCACCGCCGAGCGCTCTGGCGCCCATCCGCCCCTGCCGATCTTTTGGCAAGACGGCAGCACCCGCGTATTGCATGCGGCACCGAAAAGTAGGTCTTCCAAAACCCCGCCGGTGATTTTGATTCCATCGCTGATCAACCGCGCATCTATTTTGGACTTAAGCCCGAACCGGAGCCTGACACGACACCTGCAAAGCCAAAACATTGATACGTATCTCGTGGATTGGGATGCGCCTGGTGAGGCTGAGCAGTCCTTTACGCTTGACGATTACATCGCGCGATTGATCCAAATCCGCAACCAAGTGACCGAACGGGCCGGCGCCCGCCCGGCATTGGTCGGCTATTGCATGGGCGGCCTGCTCGCGCTGGCTTGCGCCGCCGAAGCACCAGACAAGGTCGCAGCGTTTGCGGCATTGGCCACTCCTTGGGACTTCGATGCTGTGCCAGAAGCGCCCCGGCGGTTGCTGGCCGCATCAATGCCGGCATTTGAGCGGGTCATCGAGATCGCCGGCGCGCTGCCGGTCGACGTGCTACAAGCCATGTTTACGGGCTTAGACCCCGGCGCCACCGTGCGGAAGTTCCGCCACTTCGCAGACATAGATCCCAGCAGTGCCGAAGCGTGTGCGTTTGTAGCGCTTGAAGATTGGCTCAACGACGGCGTCCCGCTGGCTGGCGCAGTGGCACGTGCATGCCTGCGCGACTGGTACATCGACAATGCAACCGCCAAGGGCGTTTGGTGCGTCGGCAAGCACCTGATCACGCCATCAACGCTGAATATCCCAAGCTTGGCCGTGATCCCATCCGGCGATGTCATCGTACCGCCGGCGTCTGCACAGGCCTTGGCAGACACCCTGCCAAACTGCAAAACCATCATCGCAAAGGCCGGGCATATCGGCATGGTCGCTGGCTCAGGTGCCAAACGCGCCTTATATACACCGCTCTCAATATGGCTTAGTGACGGCCTTGGCGCGTGACTCCGGTTGAAAAAGCCCGGTAATTGGCATAAGTCATAGTGAAGGGTTTGGGTTTGGTTAACGGGGCGCCAAACCGGCAGACGGCAACGTCCGCGTTGCTGTCCTGATTCGTTAGAAAATATTTCACCCAGAGGAGAGAAACATATGACTGAAGTTGTAATCACAGGTGCCGCACGCACCCCGGTCGGGGCCTTCTTGGGCGGCCTCAGCTCGGTATCCGCATCGTATCTTGGCGAAGTTGCCATCAAAGCGGCGCTTGAGCGCGCAGGTGTCAGCCCAGAAGACGTGTCCGAAGTGATCATGGGCCAAATTTTAGCAGCAGGCGGCGGTCAGAACCCGGCACGCCAAGCCGCTATGGGCGCCGGCATTCCAGCCGAAAAGACCGCATACGGCATCAACCAGCTTTGCGGCTCGGGTCTGCGTACCGTGGCACTCGGCTACCAAGCCATCAAAATGGGTGACAGCGACGTCGTCGTCGCCGGTGGTCTGGAAAGTATGAGCCAGTCCCCACACGTGATGCACCTGCGCAACGGCGTGAAAATGGGCAGTGGCGAGCTGATCGACACCATGATCAAAGACGGCCTTTGGGACGCCTTCAACGGCTATCACATGGGCAACACCGCCGAGAACGTGGCACGCCAATGGCAACTGACCCGTGACGAGCAGGACGCGTTCGCCTTGGGCTCGCAGCAAAAAGCCGAAGCCGCGCAAAAAGCCGGTAAGTTCACCGATGAAATCGTGCCGGTGACCATCAAGGGCCGCAAGGGCGATACCATCATCGACACCGATGAGCACCCGAAGCACGGCACCACCATCGAAAGCCTGTCGAAGCTGCGCGCAGCCTTTGACAAAGAAGGTACGGTCACAGCCGGCAACGCATCGGGGATCAACGACGGTGCCGCTGCACTTGTGTTGATGAGCGCCGAAAACGCCGAGAAGCGCGGCGCACCGGTGTTGGCCCGCATTAAGTCGTGGGCGACCGCGGGTGTTGATCCGGCAATCATGGGCACCGGACCAATCCCGGCCAGCCGTATGGCGCTGGAAAAGGCCGGCTGGTCCGTCAACGATCTCGACCTGATCGAAGCTAACGAAGCGTTTGCCGCACAAGCCTGCGCCGTCAACAAAGACATGGGCTGGGATACCGACAAAGTGAACGTAAACGGCGGCGCCATCGCGCTCGGTCACCCGATCGGTGCATCTGGCGCACGGGTCTTGGTGACACTGTTGCACGAAATGCAAAAACGTGACGCCAAGAAAGGCCTGGCGACCCTTTGCATCGGGGGCGGCATGGGCATCGCCATGTGCATCGAACGCGACTAGGATAAAACTATACGACCTGCAGTCGGGGGCGGTGATTGCCGTCCCCGCTAGCAGAAAAATAAAAAGACGTATAAAATAAAACCATAACGACCGTCAAATGACGGCATCATTGGGAGGTTACATCATGGCAAAAGTGGCATTGGTCACCGGCGGCACGCGCGGCATTGGACGTGCGATTTCCGAAGGTCTTAAAGGCGCAGGGTATACGGTTGTCGCAAACTATGCAGGCAACGACGAGGCTGCGAACGCATTCAAATCTGAAACCGGCATCGAGGTCGCCAAATTTGACGTCGGCGATTTCGACGCGGTGCAATCCGCCGTCAAAGACATCGAAGGTGCGCACGGGCCGATTGACGTACTCGTCAACAACGCCGGCATCACGCGCGATAAGCCGCTGCATAAAATGGACAAAGCCCATTGGGACGCGGTCATCCGCACCGACTTGGACAGCATATTCAACCTGTCGCGCGCTGTCATCGAGGGCATGCGCGAGCGTAAATACGGTCGCATCATTTCGATCAGCTCAATCAACGGCCAAAAAGGCCAGTTCGGCCAAACCAACTATTCGGCCGCAAAAGCCGGCCTGATCGGCTTCACCAAGGCATTGGCTGCAGAAACCGCATCCAAAGGCATCACCGTGAATGCCGTTTCACCCGGCTACATCGGCACTGAAATGGTGATGGCTGTGCCCGAAGACGTTTTGAAAAACGTCATCATTCCGCAAATCCCCGTTGGCCGCTTGGGCGAAGCCGACGAAATCGCGCGCTGCGTGACGTTCTTGGCCTCCGACGATGCCGGTTTTATTACTGGCTCGACGCTCTCGGCAAACGGCGGTCAGTACATGGCCTAATGCGGTCAAAGACAGTCGTCGACATGAAACGGCATACAATATTAGGGGCGGTGCTTTTGGGTGCCGCCCTTTTTGCGTCGATTGAGCCGGCCCTTGCAGGTGGGCGATTTTGGACACTGCCGATGCCCGGCATCCGCGCTATTGAAGCCTTGCCCGACGGCACGCCTGTTGTGGTCGACGGGGTCGGCGGCAGGCATCGCGTTCGATTGCACGCAGGCCAGATCGTGCTGCAGCCCGCAGGGCCCGCCGTCGACCTGAGCGCACCACCGCAAGCTCTACCCGATGCCGTGATGGTGCCGGGCGCGCACGGCCTTTGGGCGTGGCTGGATCAACCGGCAACGCGTTATGAGCACGGCGTGTTGGGCGATGCGATTGAGGCTGGCGGACTCAGTGTTGGGTATCCGGACGGATCACGGAAATCACTGACGCTGCCAAAAGATCGCGTCTTCGAAGATCGCGCGCCGCGTTTCGTCGATATAGACGGCGATGGGCGCGACGAGATTTTAACCGTCACCTCATACTTAGACCGGGGCGCCGCATTGACCTTGGTCGACCCAGGCAGCGCGGGCGGGATGTCGCCTCGCGTCGTTGCCGAGGCAGCGCCCATCGGCACGCCGAACCGTTGGCTCAATCCGATTGGTGCCGGTGACATCGATGACGATGGACGCATCGAAATGCTGGCGGTGATCACACCCCACATCGGCGGCACGCTGACGGCGTATGAATGGCACGGCGACGCCCTCTCGATAGACCATGAACTCAACGGTTTTTCGAACCATGCCATTGGGTCCCGCGAGCTTGGGCTTTCAGGGATGGCCGACCTAGACACACCTGCCGATGGGATCGCTGAGGTCATCGTCCCTGATCAGGCGCGTCGCGCCATGACCGTGGTTCGCTTCACCGACACACCCCGCATCGTCAGCAAAATTAATCTTTCGGGCCGTATCGTTCATCGACTGGTGATCTATGACCTGGACGGCGACCAAACGCCTGAACTGATATTCGGCTTGGACGACGGATCGCTGGTGGTTTGGAAACCTGGACTATAGCCTGGGTCATTAATTGTTTCGCATCCATCGACGGAAAAACATGCCCCAGCACGATCCGGCAAAACGGCTGAAGGCCACATTGATCGGCAGCACTGCGGTGCTGATGTGGGGCACGTTAGCGTTGTTTACGACGCTCACCGGCACCATCCCGCCGTTTCAATTGGCCGCCATGTCTTTTGGCATCGCGTCCGCGTTTGTGGTCCTTAAATGGCTGGTGCGCCGCGAAGACATCGCCAAGCATTTGCGCCAACCCATCGGCGCATGGGTGCTCGGTACTCTTGGGCTGTTCGGCTATCACTTCTTTTATTTCATGGCGCTTCGCAACGCGCCGCCGGTTGAGGCCGGGCTGATCGCCTATATGTGGCCGTTGCTAATCGTCGTCGGCTCGGCGCTGCTGCCGGGTGAGCGGCTGCGCTGGTGGCATGTTGTCGGGGCGCTGGCCGGGCTCGTCGGCGCCGTGCTTTTGATTACCGGCGGCAAAGGGATCACGGGATTTAAATCCGAATTTGCGTTCGGCTATATGATGGCAGGCGTCTGTGCGCTGACATGGTCAACATACTCTATAGTCAACCGCCGCTTCGGCGCCGTGCCGACCGATACCGTCGGTGGGTTTTGCGCCGCCACCGCTGTGCTCGCGACCATCTTTCATCTGGCGTTTGAGGCCACCGTTTGGCCGGCGAGCGGTTTGGAGTGGCTGGGCGTGATTGGCCTCGGTCTTGGCCCTGTGGGGGCTGCGTTCTTTACCTGGGATTACGGCACCAAACACGGCGATATCCAAGTGCTGGGTGCACTCGCGTACGGCGCACCACTGATCTCAACCGTGTTGTTGGTGGTCTTTGGCAAGGGCGAAGCCACGTGGGCGGTCGCCGGTGGGTGCGTGCTGATCATCGGCGGCGCGCTGCTGGCATCAAAACAACTGCTGCAACGGCGCCGCCAATAATCCCCACTCACTAAATTTCGCGCGCTTTGTTAAGCCGGCTTCGGCACCGTTTGTTCGAATGACGGGCGTGCCGAAATTTTATCGAACCAATCCGCCAACGCCGGACGGTCATCACGCCAACCGAAATCCGGGAAGCGCAGATCAATCCAGCCGAGACCACACCCGATCGTAATTTCAGCGATGGTGATCGGTCCGTCGGTGCCGGCCATGCTGTCAGCCGCTTCGTCGGCGGTGTCCATGCATTTGTTCATGGTTTCTTTTTGGCGTGCGCTCCACCAATCCCAGCGCAACTCTTCAGGGCGGCGCATGTTTTCCACTAAGAACAGCACACCCGCATCGGTCATGCCGTCGCCGGCGGCGGCCAGCGTCAATGCTTTGAACCGGGCGTCGGACTCGGTCGGAAAAATCTTCGAGCCCGTGTTCAGGCTATCAAGGTACTCACAGATCACCGGGCTATCATACAGCGCCATGCCGGCATCGGTCATCAAGCACGGCACTTTACTCATCGGGTTGGATTGACGTAGATCGGTCTCTGCAGACCAAGGGTCGGTAGTGACATTTTCGATTTTGCCGGCGAGTCCGCATTCAATGGCAGTGACGGAAACTTTCCGCACGAACGGGGACGTCGGGGAATAGCGTAGTTGCATCGGATACCTCCTCAGGCGTTTATTTAATGTTTCTGCCGAGGAAGATATGGGCGGACAGTCCTTATGTCACGCGCCAGCATGCAGGGTAGATCAAAACCGGGGCTGACCCGGGGCCGGAAACCCTATACGCTCTGGCCCATGTGGTCTGACGTTGTTGATTTACGCGATTTTTATGGACACCGCACCGGGCGCACTGCGCAACGTATGGTGCGGGCCCGCTTGCGTGCGCTATGGCCTGACGTCAGCGGGCAACGCGTATTGGGCCTTGGCTTTGCCACGCCGTACCTAGGCGTCTTTCGGAGCGAAGCAGAACGCGTGTTGGCCGCCATGCCCGCCGGTCAAGGCGTGCTGCGTTGGCCGGTGGGCGAGCGCGGCCTGACGATGCTGTGCGATGAAAACGACCTACCGCTGCCGGACCTTTCCATGGACCGAGTGCTGATCGTGCATGCGCTCGAATGCTCAGAGAGTGTGCGCCCGTTTTTGCGTGAAGTTTGGCGGGTGTTGGCGGATTCCGGGCGTCTGATCATCGTCGCGCCGAACCGGCGCGGGCTCTGGTCCCGGTTTGAGTCGACTCCGTTCGGCCATGGCCTACCGTATTCCCGCGCGCAATTGAACCGGCTGTTGCGCGACAACATGTTTGTGCCGATGGAAACGAAACGCACGCTATTCGTACCGCCGATCAACAATCAGCTGTTGATGAGTTCAGCACCTGCGTGGGAAAATATCGGCTCAAAGCTGTTCCCGGCCGCAGGCGGCGTCGTCATCACCGAAGCAGTCAAACAAATGTACGCAGCCACCATTGCCGCCGAACCGAAACGCAAACAGATGTTGGGGGCGCTCCCGGAACGTAGCCGCGGCCTGACCCCCCATTCACGTCGAGATACACCAATCAACACCGACCAGAACCGATGACCGACGCGCCGACATCTTTCAAAATAGACAACATTAAAGACGTCACCGACGATGTTCGCGTGCTCAGCCTGCGCACCCCGGACAATACGCCATATGCGTGGCGTGCCGGGCAGTATGTTTGTCTCGGCCTCGGCGATTTTGAGTCTAGACATTACTCCATCGCCAATCCGCCCGGTGACGGCGCCCTTGAAGTCCACGTGCGCCGATCCGGCGCCGGGGGTCTTTCCGATCATATCTGCACACAACTCAATATCGGCGATACGCTGCACGTCGAAGGCCCCTTCGGTGCCGCATATTTTCGTACACAGCACGGCGGCCCCCTTCTGGCGATTGCCGGCGGCACCGGCTTGGCACCGATGAAAGCCGTCGTAGAAGCCGCACTGCAGAGCGAGCTAAACCGCGACGTGCATTTATATGTGGGTGTGCAGACCGAACGTGATCTGTATCTCGAACGCTATTTCATTAAGCTCACGCATACGCATTCGAACCTTCGCTTCATCCCCGTGATCGCCGCGCCGACGGAAAATTCGGGTCGGCGCTCGGGTCTGGTCGGCGATGCGGTGGCCGCCGATTTCCCATTGCTGTACGGCCACCAATGCTACCTCGCCGGGCCCCCCGCCATGATCGCCGCCTGCCGGAACATGCTGAAGCTGAAATCCGTCCCCGCCCACGATATTTTCTCAGATATCGCTTAACGACCAACTCCCACCGGCGACTTCCCGGAAACGCCACCGGGGTTATCCGGGACCTTGGAATGACGCCGGGCGCGCTAAAGATCCCGGATCGCTGCGCGTCCGGGAAGTCGCGCGTTGGGGGGATGGGACAAGCCGCAAGGGGATGCAAAAGACGACATCATTGATGCAGACGCCAGTTCGGCGTAAAACCCGCGCCATGACATATGCGGTCAAAGAAATCTTCTACACCCTTCAGGGCGAAGGGCGCCATGCCGGAAGACCGGCGGTGTTTGTGCGTTTTGCCGGCTGCAATTTGTGGAATGGCCGCGAACAAGACCGCGCAAATGCCGTCTGTAATTTCTGCGATACTGATTTTGTCGGCACCGATGGGATGGGCGGCGGCAAGTTTGCCGATGCCGACGCATTGGCCGATGCAACTGCGGCGGCGTGGCCTGAAGACCACGACGGGCCGAAATTCGCTGTACTCACCGGCGGCGAACCGTTGCTGCAAGTCAACACCGTACTGATCGACGCACTTCACGGCGCCGGCTTCGAAATCGCAGTTGAGACCAACGGCACGGTCAAAGCGCCCGATGGCATCGATTGGCTCTGCGTCAGCCCGAAAGCCGATGCGCCGCTAAAACAGTTGACGGGGCACGAGCTGAAGCTCGTCTACCCACAACAAAAAGCGCGGCCGGAGATGTTTGAAGGCCTCGCGTTTTCATGTTTTTCGCTGCAACCGCTGGACGGGCCGAACGCTGAGGCCAACACCCAGGCCTGCATCGCATATTGCAAATCCCATCCGGCTTGGCGGCTCAGCCTGCAAACCCACAAAGTGTTGGGCATCCCTTAACGAGAACGAGAGAACGGACGATATGGAAATTTTTAAAGAATTCACCTTCGAAGCGGCGCACGACCTGCCGAACACGCCCGAAGGTCATAAGTGCCGTCGCCTGCACGGTCACAGCTTCCGCGTCCGCTTGGCCGTTGAAGGCGATGTCGATCCACACACCGGCTGGGTGATCGATTTCGCCGATATCAAAGCCGCCTTTCAGCCGATTTATCAGCGCTTGGATCATTATTATCTCAACGACATCAAAGGCCTGGAAAATCCTACGTCGGAAAACATCGCGAAATGGATTTGGGCCGAGCTCAAGCCCGCTCTGCCCGGCTTGTCCGAAGTAAAATTATGGGAAACCTGCACGGCGGGTTGCACCTATCGGGGTGATTGATTGCTTTAAGGTCCCGGATCACTGCGCGTCCGGGACCTTTGAGCGAGATCTACCCCCGACCGCGATACGGCTGCACGCCCTGATCGGGAATCCAGATACCCTTCGGCGGCTCGCTGGTCTGATAAAACACATCAATCGGAATGCCGCCGCGCGGATACCAATAGCCGCCGATGCGCAGCCAGTGTGGGCTCGTCGCCTGAATGATTTTCTGTGCGATATCGATGGTGCAGCTTTCGTGAAATCCCGGATGGTTACGGAAACTGCCCAGATAAAGCTTTAGCGACTTACTCTCGACGATGCTGGTTTCGGGGATGTAATCGATCACCAAGTGCGCAAAGTCCGGCTGGCCGGTAACCGGACATAACGACGTGAACTCGGGTGCCACAAAGCGCACCAGATAGCGCGTCCCCGGGTGCGGGTTCGGCACACATTCGAGCGTCGCAGCGTCGGGGCTTTCCGGCAGCTCGCTGGCAGCGCCCAGTTGGGTCAAGGTTTCGTGAGTCTGATCTGACATAAAAGTATCCTACGTCATCGGCATTCCGAGAGGAAGTTACGTTAACGCGATATCGCCGTCGGTGTATTCGGCGGCGAACGCTTTTTGGAAATCCGCGAACGTGCCCGCTTCGATGGCAGTGCGCATATCGGTCATGAGTTCTTGGTAGTAATGCAGGTTGTGGCGGGTCAACAGCATCATGCCGAGGATTTCCTTGGCCATCACCAGATGATGCACATAGGCCCTGGAATACGTTTGACAGGTGTAGCACGCGCAATCGGCATCAAGTGGGCGGGCGTCGTCTTTGTGGCGCGTGTTGCGCATGTTCACTGTACCGCGCCGCGTGAACGCTTGATTGGTGCGCCCGGATCGAGTCGGCAGCACGCAATCGAACATGTCGATGCCACGTGCCACGGCGGCCACCAAGTCGTCGGGTTTGCCGACCCCCATCAAATAGCGGGGCTTATCTTGGGGCAATGACGGCGTGGTGAAATCCAAAACCTTGAGCATCATCTCGTGGCCCTCGCCAACCGCAAGGCCACCGACGGCGTAGCCGTCAAAGCCGATGTCGGTCAGCGCCTGCACGCTCTCATGACGCAAGTCTTCATAAACGCTGCCCTGCACGATCCCGAACAAACCATAGCCCGGACGCGCATCGAAGGCATCCCGGCAGCGCTGTGCCCAACGCATAGATAAAGCCATGCTTTCGGCGGCCTCATGCTTTTCGCAGGGAAACTTGGTGCATTCGTCCAACACCATGGTGATATCGGCATCCAACATGCGTTGGATCTCCATGGATCGTTCCGGTGTCAGATCGTGATAGCTACCGTCGATGTGCGAGCGAAAACGCACGCCGTCTTCGGTCAGTTTGCGAAGATCCGTCAGCGACATCACCTGAAACCCACCGCTGTCGGTCAGAATCGGCCCAGGCCAATTCATGAATGTGTGCAGACCGCCCAACGCGTGAATGCGTTCCGCGGTCGGGCGCAGCATCAGGTGATAAGTGTTGCCGAGGATGCATTCAGCCCCGGTCTCGGCGACCCATTCCGGGGTCATCGCTTTGACCGTGGCAGCGGTGCCGACCGGCATGAAGGCCGGCGTCTCGAAGCTGCCGTGCGCCGTCATCACCTGTCCGCGCCGGGCAGCGCCGTCAATGGCCTGAAGGGTAAAGCCGAAGGCTGTCATCAAAGGTCCTCGTTGAGGGCGGCGCGCTCGATAAAGCACGCGTCGCCGTAAGAATAAAACCGGTATCCATGCACAATGGCATGGGCGTAAGCGGCCTGCATTCGATCTAGCCCGGCCAACGCCGAGACCAACATAAACAGGGTCGAGCGCGGCAGATGGAAATTCGTCATCAGCGCGTCGATGCCGCGGATGCGATAGCCCGGCGTAATAAAAATATCGGTGTTGCCGTCATAGGCATGGAATCGGCCTTGATCGTCGACGGCACTTTCCAAGGTCCGCAGCGACGTGGTGCCGCACGCAATGATTCGCCCGCCGGCTGAGCGCGCATCGTTTAACGCCTGCGCGACCTCGGCCGACAAAATCGCGCGCTCGGTATGCATTTGATGATGATCGGTATCTTCGGCGTGCACCGGCTGAAACGTGCCGGCACCGACATGCAGCGTGACGCGGTGATCGACGACGCCTGTGTCTCGGACCTTGGCCAGCAGTGAATCGGTAAAGTGCAGGGCGGCGGTTGGCGCGGCGACAGCGCCGTCTTTTTCAGCAAACATGGTTTGATAGTCCGAACGGTCGCTCTCTAATCCGTCTGAGGGTCGCTTGATATAGGGCGGGAGCGGCATCACACCAAATTTTTCCAACATCTCGATTAACTCGCGACCGGCGACGTTGAACTTCAACCAGCGCTCACCCATGTCGCCGACGTCAATGCAATCGGCGGCAAAACCTGGCCCAAACACGATATAGTCGCGAGGGTTGAGCTTGCGCGCCGGTTTCGCGAATACGCGCCACGTGTAAGCATCGACCGGCTGGTGCAGGGTGATTTCGATTTTAGCACTCTCGGGGCGGCCTCGGTTGGTGGCATCGCCGCGCCGACCGACCAGGCGGGCCGGGATCACCCGTGTGTCGTTAAACACCATCACGTCGCCAGGGTGCAGCAGATCCGGCAAATCGCGCACATGCTTGTCGGCAAACGGGCCGGTGGCTGGGACATGTAGCATCCGCGCGCTGTCACGCGGACGCACGGGCGCCTGCGCGATCAACTCAGTCGGTAGGTTAAAATCGAAAAGTCCAACATCCATGATGCGGGGTTTTATACGCTTGCAGCGCGCCCGACAATCGTGGAACGTTTATGTCTTATTGGTGACGCGGCACATAAGCCCGCCCCTAACAACAGACGAGGTTACCTATGTTGCGTTTAATTCTCGCGCTTTTGATCCCATGGCTGAACTTTTTCACCATCGGCAAACCGATTCAGGGCATCATCTGCCTGATTTTACAATTATCATTGATCGGTTGGATCCCCGCCGCGATCTGGTCGGTGTACGCACTGAGCCAGTACGACACCGACAAGAAGATCGCGGCCTCAAAGGGCGAATAACGCACCTGACCCGGCTTATGAACCGTCTTTGGGCAACGCAATTTCGCTGCCCTCAGCGGCGGCGCGTTCTATTGCATTAAGAATATCGATGCCGTGCACGACGTCTTCGTTCGGCACGAGATAAGGAACGTTTCCGCTCAACGTGTCGGCAAAAGCCTCAAGTTCGGCACGTTCCATATCGAAGCCCGAAAAATCTTCGACGCTGATTTCATCGCCGTCGATCATGCGAACTTCGAGAATCGTCTCGTCGCGGACTTCGGCCCAACCGAGCGTGCCGAACACTTGCACCCGCCATAATCGGCGCGTCGCAAACAGCGTCGTCATCACACCAGTGACGCCACTTTCGAATTTCAAGCTGGCAAATGTAGTGTCGTCAATATCGGTCGGTGCGGCATGACGTTCCGAGACGGCGCGCAAACGTTCGACCCGTCCCAATATACCGATCATCGAATCCATCATATGCACGCCCATCGCCGTCATTCCGCCGGCAGGGCTCTCATCGCGCGATGCGCGCCAGTGCTCTGGCCCGTAGCGGAGCGCGCCGTTGCCGGAAATATTGCCTTCGGCATGAATGATGTCGCCGAGCGCACCTGACTGTACCAAGCCTTTGAGTTTGCGCATCGCCGGCAGAAAGCGGCGGTTGAATCCGATGCACAACGGCAGTCCGGCACCGTCCATGGCGTCGACAGCGCGGCGCGCATCGTCGGCATCCAACGTGAAGGGCTTTTCGCAGAATACAGGTTTACCGGCCGCGGCAGCGAGAATCACTTGTTCTGCATGCTGGCTGTGCGGCGTCGCCAACACAATGCCGTCCAACTCGGGATCATCCAGCAACGCTTGAAAGTCATCGCGCAGATCAATGCCCTTGGCGGCGCAATAATCGACAGCGCGTTCTTTGCGCCCGGTCACGCCGGCTGTGAAGGTGATCTTATCAGAAATGCCCTGCACAGAATCAATCAGGACCTGACCCCATTTACCGCAACCGGCGATGCCGCATTTTATCATGTGTTGTTCCCCAAGCATTATATCGTTGGAATTGACGGGCCCCGGTGCCTCACCCATGGTGAATACATGATGCACGAAGAACGCCGCGCGCTCCGCAGACGGTATCAGATTTTTTTCATACGGCAACGACATGGTTGAAACGCCGCATGTTTCTATGAGCCCGACCGCCGACGCGTCGCGCGCCGCGGTATTGCGAGGCGTCGGCCTGATGGCTATGGCGGCCATGGTGGTTGCGCTGATGCATGTGTTAGTGCGCGATGTGTCAAAAGACGTGCACCCGATCGAAATTGCGTTCTTCCGCAATGTCGTCGGCTTTGTGATGTTGCTGCCGTTTTTGCTACGCCAAGATCGCGCGCTTTGGAAAAGCAAACAGCCCAAACTGCAATTAATCCGCGCCATAATCGGCACCTGCGCGCTGTTGAGCTGGTTCACAGCCTTGAGCATGCTGCCGGTCGCAGACGCAACAGCGATCAGCTTCGTGACCGTGCTGTTCATCACCATCGGCGCCTCACTTTTCTTGGGCGAAAAGGTCGGCGTGCGACGCTGGACGGCGATCTTGATCGGTTTTTGCGGCACCCTGATCATTGTGCGTCCAGGCACCGAAGTGTTCGGGCCAGGGGCACTGGTGGCTTTGGCGTCTACGGTATTTTGGGCATCGGCGTTGATATGCGTAAAAGTGCTGTCGCGCACGGACTCGTCGGTCACCATGGTTTTCTATGCCAATGTATACTTCACGGTTTTCTCGGCGATCCCGGCAATCTTCGTTTGGACGTGGCCAACGTGGGAATTAATCGGCTGGATGCTCATCATCGGCGTGATGGCAACCATCGGCCACTTGTGCATGGCGCAAGCATTAAAGACGACAGATGCCACCATTATCGCCCCGGTTGATTATACCCGCCTGCTTTGGGCAGCAGGGGTCGGCTATTTGGTGTTCGGTGAATTTCCCGATGCGTGGACTTGGGTCGGCGGCACAGTGATCTTCTTGAGCACGGTCTATATCACGTATCGCGAGTCCGCAAAAAAGCGCGTCCCGCACGGCCCGACGACACCAACACCCAACGCGGCTGCCGACAAATAAGCCAATACCTAGTCCAGATCGAGAGGATAAATCGGACGTCGCAATTGCGTGAAAGGCAGTTTGCTGATGTCTTTGCCGGACAACGCGCCCGCGTCGCAGATCAAGATTTCGCGTGCCAGCGGCTGAAACGCAGCGCGGAAATGCTGCATCGATTTCACCGCGACGACGTCGCGCTGGCGGGGGTCAATGCCGGCATGCGTAAAGGCTTCGACTTCAGTCAGTTGCAAGCGGTTTGACGCGACCACGATCTCGACCCCGTGCGCTTTGAAAATCACGGTCGGCCCCAAATGATGCGTGACGCCTTTCCATCTGGGCCCTTGCGCCACATATGTGCCGTCGGTGACCCGCACAACTTCGCCGGTGACTTCAATCGGCGGGCCGAAGGTGGGATCGGTTTTACCGCCGAGCATCACCGTTACTTCCGCCCCCACGCCCGCTTGCACCAAGGTTTGCGCCGCCTCGACATCGCATATCGTACCGAAACAGGCATTGTCTAAGCCCGCCTGCAGCATGCCCTGTAACAGGAATGTTGAGTCCCCATAGGCACCCGAGCCTGGGTTGTCGGAAAAATCGGCGACGACAATCGGTCCTTGGTCTTTTCCGGCAGCTAATAGGTCGTGCACCTGTGCGATTGTGTCTTCGACATTCAAATACGTGTTGGAATCGAAATGCCGGGTATCCCAGACGTAATCCATATAGTCCTCAGCAATCGCCTGGAAGCGGGGATCGTTTCCATTCCCGGTGACCGAGACAGACGGGCCTGCCTCCGCCAAATCAGCAGGCGTGAACCCAGCGTGCAGGCTGACCAGCAACACATCAGGATCTTCGGCTTCAAGCTTGGCGGCGCGCGCCAGTAACTTGGTCATCGGGTTGTCCGTCGTGGTGCGGCCATCATCTAGACCTTCAATCGTAGGACGTCTGGCCGTGACGGCGACCGGCGTCACCTCGCCCCGCATCGTTCGATCCAAAACCCGGGCCGCGCGCCAGGACGTCTCGACTTGGTCAATATGCGGATACGTTCGGTACGCGCATATTATATCCACATGCCGAGTCATCTGATCGGTGACGTTCGCATGCAAATCAAGGGTGATTGCGACCGGCACGTCCGGCCCAATCACATCGCGAAGGGCTGCCAACAGCGCGCCTTCGGCATCGGCATGGTCAACGCAGGCCATGGCACCATGAAGATTCAATAGCACGCCGTCGAACGGGCCTTGGTTGGCGGCGGCGTCTAATATCGCTACGGTCCCAACCTCCCACGCATCCCGCGCGACCGGCCCAGACGGCGTCGCCCACGCGACCACGGTCCGCACCAAATCCCAATCCATGTTTTCGGCGGCTTCTTCAACGCCGGTCGGCTCGATGGTGGCGCCTTTAATCGCGCCCGGAACGTCATCACCGAACGCTAAAAGATAATTAGAAAAATTTTCCAAGCGTGTCGGTAGTTTCGAGAACGCGTTGCTCTCGTGTCCAAACAACCCGGTCAAAACGCGAAATGCCATTGCTATACCCCATTATTCAGTCACGAACAGACTGGAACGCCGCCGCGGTATCGTCCAGTCAAAGGAGTTTTTCCACACAATCAACCATCGCAGGCATGGACATATGATTAGAATCGTAAAACAATCAGTTATGCAGGGGTGCAAGCTGGCGCCCTTACCCATGGCAAAGACGAATGCCGAATACTAAACAGGGAGGCGTGAGCAAAATGTTCCGCAAATTCGTAATGAGTGCCGCCATCGCGGCAGCCGCAACACTGGCAGTGCAACCTGCCGCTATTGCCGGCAAAGCAAATGACGAACTGATATGGTCAACCAACCGCGAAGCGGCGGTGGCAGATCCATACTACAACAACACACGTGAATTGGTGATCATCGGCAACACGGTTTGGGACGGTCTGCTGTTCCGCGACCTTAAGACCGGCGAGTTCGTGCCGCTGTTGGCAAAGTCATATAAGTGGGTCGACAACCTCACCATCGATTTTGAATTGCGTGACGATGTGGTTTTCCATGACGGCTCCAAATTCGGGCCGGAAGATGTGGTCTACACCGTTAAGCACACCTCAAACAAAGATAACGGCGTGCTGACGTTTAAGAACGTCAGCTGGATGAAAGATGCCGAGAAAACCGGCCCGAACAGCGTCCGCATTTACTTGCATGAGCCATTCCCGGCTGCGTTGGCATACTTTGCGCAAGCGGTCTTCATCATGCCCGAAGGTCACTATGATGGCGCACCAGACGGCGCAGACGGCAAAAAAGACTTTGCCGCTGTGAAACCAGTCGGCACCGGCCCTTACAAAATCACCAACGTGGTTGCCGGCGAAAAGATCGAAATGGTCCGAAACGACGATTACTTCAAAGGCGGCCCCAAAGGTACGGCGGAAATCGGCAAACTGACGTTCCGCACGATCAAAGAAATGAACACGCAAATCGCCGAGCTTCTGACCGGTGGCGTGGACTGGATCTGGGACGTGCCGAAGGATCAAGCCGAAAAGCTGGCTGAACGCGGCGGCACCACGGTGACCAACGCCAAGACCATGCGCGTCAGCTACATCGCTTTCGACGTTGATGGTGACAGCGGCGACAAAAAGTTTATGGACAAGAAAGTCCGGATGGCCGTCGCACACGCGATCAACCGGAAATCGATTGTTGAGAACTTAGTCGGCTCCGCATCGGTCGTGATCAACGCCGCCTGCCACCCAGATCAGTTCGGCTGTGCCGAAGATGTTAAAAACTGGGAATACGATCCTGCAAAAGCCAAAGCGCTTTTGAAGGAAGCCGGTTTCCCAGACGGGTTCGAGACCGAAATCTACGCATATCGTCAGCGTGAGTTCACCGAAGCCGTGATTGGCGATCTGGCCAACGTCGGCATCAAAGCCAACCTCAAGTTCATGCAGTATCGTGCGCTGCGCGATCTGGTGTGGAAAGGCGTGACCCCGATGAACCACATGACTTGGGGGTCAAACTCGATCCCTGACGTTTCGGCCATCACCAGCCACTTCTTCTCTGGTGGTCGCGATGATCCAGCGAAAGACCCAAAGGTTATTGAAGCCCTGAAGGTCGCCGATGGCTCCGTCGACCCGGCCGTGCGCAAAGCAAAGTACAAAGAAGCCCTCGATATCATTACTGAGGAACTTTATTGGCTGCCGATGTTCACGTATGCCAAGTACTATGCCTACGGTGAAGACGTCGACTTCACGCCGACCCCGGACGAAATTCCGCGGTTCTATACGGCGAAGTGGAAGTAACAGTCACGGTGTCCGGTCGGTGCCGCAAAGTGCTGCACCGACCGACCCCTTATTTCGGGATATTTAAGGCATGCTGATTTATGCCGTGAAGCGATTGAGCGTCGCCCTGTTGGTGGCCATGACCGTCTCACTTATTACCTTTTCGATGATTTATTTGTCCGGCGACCCGGCGATGGCGCTGGCCGGCGAAAGTGCGTCACAGTCGGATATCGAGAATATCCGCCGGGTGTACGGCTATGACCAGCCGATCATAGTGCAGTATTTTTCCTGGCTCGGAAATGCGCTGACCGGCAACCTTGGACATTCACATTATTTAAAGACAGAAGTATCTGAAGTGATTTTCACGCGCCTGCCCGTCACCATGACGCTCGGTGCATGTGCGCTAACTTTTGCGCTGACACTGTCGATCCCGTTGGGGGTTGTGGCCGCGATGCGCCCGAACACACTAATTGATCGCATCGCGCTGACGATTGCGGTCATCGGCCAAGCGCTGCCGAGCTTTTGGTTCGCGCTGATGATGATCATCCTGTTTGGCGTAACGCTGCGCTGGCTACCCATCACCGGCAGCGATTCCTGGATGAATTTTATCATGCCGTCTGTGGCGCTCGGCTATTACGTGACGCCCGCCGTCATGCGCCTGACGCGCGCCGGCATGCTCGAAGTGCTGTCCAGCGATTACATCCGCACCGCGCGTGCCAAAGGGCTGCGACCAAGCGTGGTGTTGTTTAAGCACGCACTGCGCAACGCCATCATCCCGGTGGTAAGTTTGGCGGCGGTGCAGTTCGGCTTCATGCTCGGCGGCTCCATCGTGATCGAGACGATTTTTGCTATCAACGGTCTCGGCCAATTGGCGTGGGAGTCAATCCTGCGCGCAGACCTTCCGATGATGCAGGCTATTGTTTTGGTGCTGTCGTGTTTTTACATCGTGCTCACGTTACTGGCCGATTTGTTGAACGCGTTCCTTGATCCACGAATTCGGGTGAGTTGATATGGCTGACGGCACCCCCATTGTTTTGAGCGATTCACCCCGGGACGGCGTCGAGCCGTCACCGAGCCAACGTCTGAAAAAGCGCGCCTTCAGCCATATGGGCTTTGTCATCGGTGGCCTCGTCTTGCTGGCAATATTCGCGATGGCGATGCTGGCCCCGCTGATCGCACCGCACGACCCATATGATCAGCAACTGGCCCGAAAGATGATCCCGCCGATCTGGCATGATAGCGCCAAAGCGAGTTGGGAATTTCCACTTGGCACCGATCAATTCGGGCGCGATTACCTGTCACGCCTGATCCATGGCTCACAGATTTCGCTGCTAATCGGCTTTGCAGCGATGCTGATTTCCGGTGTGATCGGCACCGCTCTAGGTGTCGCTGCCGGGTATTTCGGCGGCCGGGTCGACATGGTCGTCAACTTCATCATCACAACCCGCTTGTCACTGCCCGTGGTGCTGGTGGCGCTCGCCGTGGTGTCGTTGGTCGGCAACTCACTTTGGATCGTGATCTGGGTGTTGGGCCTGTTGATCTGGGATCGCTTTGCCGTCGTGATGCGGAGCACCACGCAACAAGTGCGCAACCTTGATTATGTCGCAGCCGCCCAAGCCATCGGATGTTCCACATGGCGCATTATCTTCAGCGAGATTATGCCGAATATCGTCAACAATCTGATCGTCGTCGCCACCGTCGAAATGGCGCACGCGATCATCCTGGAAGCTGCGCTGTCGTTCTTAGGTTTAGGTGTGCAGCCGCCGGCGCCAAGTTGGGGCCTGATGATCTCCGAAGGTAAGAACCACATTCTGTTCGACCCTTGGCTGGTCGGCATCCCGGGCGTAGCGCTGTTCGTGCTGATTCTTTCAATCAATCTTTTAGGCGACGGCATCCGTGATGTCACAGCCCCCGAAAACCGAAACTAGGCCCGACATATGAGTGAACGCATCCTCGAAGTCGGAAATCTGACGGTCGACATTCCGGTCGGCAACGGCATGCTGCATGCCGTGCAAGGTATCAGCTTTCACGTCGACAAAGGTGAAACGTTGTGCATTGTGGGCGAGTCCGGGTGCGGTAAGTCCCTGACTTCGCTTGCGATTATGGACTTGCTGCCTTCAAAAGCGATCCGCAATGCCAACACCCTTGAACTCGACGGCGAAGATATCCTGAACGCCTCTGAACGGCGGATGTCAGATATCCGCGGCAACACCATGGGCATGATCTTCCAAGAACCGATGACCAGCCTGAATCCGGCGTTCACCATCGGCAATCAGATGGAAGAAATCCTCAAGCGTCACCGCAAGGTCTCGACCACCGAAGCCCGGGACCGCGCGATCTATTTGTTGGAAAAAGTCGGCATCACTGCGGCCGCATCAAGACTCAGCCAATACCCGCACCAGTTATCGGGTGGACTCCGGCAACGCGTGATGATCGCCATGACGCTGATGTGCGGCCCTGACCTTATCATCGCCGACGAGCCGACGACGGCGCTGGACGTCACCATCCAAGCGCAGATTTTGTTGTTGTTGGCCGAGTTGCAGCGCGAATTTGAAATGGGCTTGATCTTAATCACCCATGACTTGGGCGTGGTCGCGCGGATCGCAGATCGTGTCGCCGTCATGTATGCCGGCGAAGTGGTCGAAGAAGGCACTGCCGATCAAGTGTTCAACCGACCGACGCATCCGTATACCCAGGGCTTGTTGGAGTGCATTCCCATCCCCGGCAAGACCGAGCGCGGCAAACCGCTGGGCTCGATCCCCGGCATCGTGCCGTCATTGGTTGGTCGGTTCGAGGCCTGCCACTTCGCAGACCGCTGTCCATTCGTGATGGACGACTGCACGGCAGGTAACATCGCTTTGCGCCCCGCCGCCGAAGACGGGCACGCATACCGCTGTTTGTTGGATCCCGAACAATGCGCCGCCAATGCCAAAACCAAGGGGGTCGCATGACCGAAACCGTGATCCGCGCCACCGACGTCACCCGTACATTTATGATTTCAGCGGGGGCGTTTCGTGGCAAAAAGCCGCTCCGCGCCGTCAACGGCATCAACCTTGAGGTTGAGCGCGGTGAGGTACTGGCGTTGGTCGGCGAGTCAGGCTGCGGCAAGACAACGCTGGCAAAAATGCTTTTGGGCCTGCTGCCGCCGACCAGCGGCACGATTGAGCTGACCGGCCAGCCCGTCAACAGCATCCCACGCCTGGAAATGGCCAAGCTCGTACAGCCGATTTTCCAAGACCCCTATTCGTCGCTCAATCCGCGAAAATCTATCGGCTCCATCATCACGCTGCCGCTGCGCGTTCAAAAAGACCAGAACCCGGAGACGTGGCGGAAACGAGCTGAGGAAATCATGGAGTTGGTGGGACTGCCCAGTCGCCTATTCAACAACTACCCGAACCAGCTTTCAGGCGGACAACGGCAGCGCGTTGCCATCGCGCGCGCCCTCATCAACCGCCCCGAAGTGGTGATCTGTGACGAGCCGACGTCGGCGCTTGACGTCTCTGTACAATCGCAGATCCTTAATTTGCTGCAGGACTTGCGCAAAGAATTGAATCTGACCTATGTCGTTATCAGCCACAACTTAGCCGTGGTTGAACACATCGCGACCCGCGTCGCCGTGATGTATTTGGGCCGCATCGTCGAACAAACCGACACCGCGACGTTGTTTGATGCGCCCGAGCATCCGTACACGGAAGCGCTGCTCAAATCCGTGCTCACGCCAGACCCATCGCTCGGCATCCCGGACACGCAATTGGGCGCGGCCTATCCAAACCCCGTCGATCCACCGAGCGGCTGCACATTCCATCCGCGGTGTTCAAAAGTCATGGACCAATGTTCCGTGCTTGCACCGACACCGACGAAGCGGCCACACGGGCATGTCGAATGCCATCTTTATGGCGACGCCGCTAAACCTGAAAGAGCTGCATCTTGAACACCAAATCCGACGCCATCAGCACAATTGATGAATATTTCGACGCCGGCGCTTTTATGACGGATCTGGCGCGCCGCGTCGCCATTAAGACTGAAAGCCCTGAAATTGAGCGTCGACCGGAACTGTACCGCTACCTGACCGACGAGATGACGCCATACCTTCAGAACATGGGCTTTTCTTGCGAGATTCATGAAAACCCCAAACCCGACGGCGGACCGTTTTTGGTCGCGCATCGCATTGAAGACCCAAGCCTAACCACCGTCATGACTTATGGCCACGGCGATGTGGTCCGGGGCTATGACGCACAATGGCGCGAAGGCCTGACGCCTTGGGAAATCGTCGTCGAAGGAGAGCGCTGGTACGGGCGCGGCACAGCCGACAACAAGGCACAGCACACGATCAACTTGGCCGCCATGAAGGCGGTATTAGAAACCCGCGGCAAGTTGGGCTTCAACGTTGTCGCGTTGATTGAGACCGGCGAGGAATGCGGCTCGCCGGGATTGCGTGAATTCTGCGCGGCAAACAAAGATCTGTTTAAGGCTGACGTGCTGATCGCGTCGGACGGTCCACGCCTGCAGCCGGACGTACCTACAGTGTACATGGGTACGCGCGGCGTTTTCAATTTCACCATGAACCTAGAACTCCGCGATGGCGGGCATCATTCCGGTAATTGGGGTGGTCTGCTGTCAAACCCAGGCGTGATTATGGCGCATGCATTAGCGTCCATCACCGACGCCAACGGCAAGATTCTAATCGACGCGTGGCGGCCTGAACCGATGTCCAATTCAGTGCGCCGTGCGATTGCCGACCTTGAGGTCGGCGGCGGCGACGGCGCACCCGAGATCGACCCCACATGGGGCGAGCCTGGGCTGAGCCCGGCTGAAAAAGTATTCGGCTGGAACACATTCGAAATTCGCGCGTTCGAGTGCGGCAACCCACGCAATCCCGTAAACGCGATCCCACCGCGCGCGGTCGCGCACGGTCACATCCGCTTTGTTGTCGGCACCGACCCGAACAAATTCTTGCCGGCCCTACGCGAACACCTGGACGCGCAAGGGTTCGAGGCAATCCAATTGAAAGCCGAGCGGGACATCATGTACGCAACACGGCTCGACCCTGATCATCCATGGGCCAAGTGGGCGATTGATACCATCGGTGACGCCAGCGGCAAAAAGGTCGCCGTACTACCAAACTTGGGCGGCTCGCTGCCGAACGATGCATTTGCCGATATCCTCGGCCTGCCGACGATCTGGGTGCCGCATTCCTATGCCGGCTGCTCACAACACGCGCCGAACGAACACGTGCTGGCGCCGGTGTGCCGTGAAGCCCTTGAGATTATGACAGCCCTTTGGTGGGAGCTGGGTGAATCCGGCACCCCTGCCAAGATCGCCGCAGTATAAGGAAGTATAAACATGTCCGAGCTTTGCGATCTCAGCGCTCTTGAATTACGCAGACGGATTGGTGCCAAAGAAATTTCCCCAGTTGAGCTGCTGCAAAGCTGCATCAAACGCATTGAAGCCGTCGACGGCACCCTCAATGCTATGGTCACAAGGTGTTTTGAGCGCGCCATGGATGAAGCTAAGACCGCAGAATCCGAAGTGCTCTCGGGTGAGCCCTTAGGGTTGTTGCATGGCCTGCCGGTCGGCATCAAAGACTTGGAAGCGACCGAAGGTGTGCGCACCACGTTCGGCTCGAAACTATATGCCGACAACGTACCGGACGCAGATCAGCTATCCGTCGCCAATGTGCGGGACGAAGGCGGAATCATCATCGGTAAGACCAACACACCCGAATTCGGCGCCGGCGCCAACACCCGGAACTTGGTTTTCGGGGCCACCGGCAATCCGTTTGATCCAATCAAAACCTGCGCGGGCTCGTCGGGAGGCTCCGCCGTCGCGTTGGCCGCCGGCATGGTACCGATTGCCAGCGGTTCTGATTATGGCGGCAGCTTGCGCACGCCTGCGGCATTTTCCGGCGTCGTCGGATTCCGCCCCTCGCCGGGCACAGTGCCGTCCGAAAACAAGCCCGCCGGTCTGTTGCCGTTCTCGGTGCTTGGGCCGATGGGTCGGAGCGTCGGCGATGCGGCATTGATGTTGGCGGCGCAAGTCGACGCCGATCCACGCGATCCATATTCCACCGGCATCGATGCCACCTTGATTGATCCGATCCGGGGCGCCGACTTAAGCGCTGTCAAAGCGGTGTTCTCAACGGACCTGGGATGCTCGCCCGTCTCCAAAGCGAACCGATCATTGTTTGCGGAGCGCACACAAAGCTTCCGCCACGTGTTTGCGGACGCCCAAGACCGTGACCCGGATTTCGCCGGCGTGCACGAGTGCTTTGAAGTGCTGCGCGGTGTGGTCTTCGTCGGCGCGCATGGGGAGCGCGTGCGCACCCGTAAGGCCGACCTAAGCCCGAACGTCGTCGACAATGTGGAACGCGGGCTGATGTATTCGCTGGAAGACGTCGCCAAGGCGCATTTGGCACAAACGCGAATCGCGCGCGCATGGCTTAAGCTGTTTGAAGAAGTCGACGTCGTAATCTGCCCGGCTGCCGCCGTCACGCCGTTCCCGCATGCCGAATGGTATGTGTCGGAAATTGATGGCGAGGCGATGCCGACGTACATGCGTTGGCTGGCGCTTTCTTATGCGCCGACCATGGCGAGCGCATGTGGCGCGGTGCTGCCTTGCGGCGTCGATGCGCACGGCATGCCGTTCGGCATTCAAGTGCTGGGCCCGCCGGGTGGCGACCGCCATGTGTTGGAGGTCGCGCACGCGCTTGAAGGTGTGCTCGCCGCCAATCCGGCAACTCAACGCCCAATGCCTGACATCGCGGCACTGAGCGCAAAATAAAATCACGTTGGGGAAATCATGAAACTATTTACCGCGTGCCTCGGCACCGAGACCCATACCCAAGCACCATTGCCGACCGACCTTGCCGCGTTTGAAAACTCGCATCTGGTGCGCGGCGGCAAGCATGGCGACGTGCCGCACATGTTCGGCGCACCCTTGGTGATCTGGCGGGAGCACGCCAAAGCCAAAGGCTGGGATGTGGTCGAAAGTTTGTCTGCGTTCGCGACGCCATCCGGGGTCACGATCCGCAAAGTCTATGAAGATTTACGAGACGAAATCTTGGACGACCTGAAAGCCGCCATGCCCGTCGATGCCGTAATGCTGAGCCTGCATGGCGCCATGGTCGCCGAAGGTTATGACGATTGCGAAGAGGACCTGGTGCTGTCGATCCGGGCGATTGTCGGCAAAGGCGTGCCGATTGCCGCCGAGTTCGATCTGCATTGTCACATCGGGCGCCGCTTCGTCGACGAGCTGACCGCGCTGGTGATCTATAAGGAATACCCGCATACGGACTCTCGCGAGCGTGCCGAAGATCTTTGGCAGATCATGGAAGGCGTCTTTGAAGGGCGCACCAAGCCGGTGATCAGCTCCTTCGATTGCCGCATGATCGGCTGTTATCATACGACCCGCGAGCCGATGCGCTCTTTCGTCGACGGCATGACCGCGCTGGAAGGCAAAGACGGCGTGCTGTCGGTGTCCCTTGGGCACGGCTTCCCATGGGGCGACGTGCCGAACGAAGGGACCCGCGTTGTCGTCGTCACCGATAATGCCAAGGCGCACGGCGATGCGTTGGCGGAAAAACTCGGGCGCCAGCTTTGGGATATCCGTGACGAGATCACCCCCAACTATGTGGATATCGATACTGCGATCACCGAAGCGCTCGCCACCGAGGGCGGCCCGGCGGTGATCGCCGATATGGCTGACAACCCTGGCGGTGGCGGGCCCGGAGACAGCACGTTCATCGTTCAGCGCATGTTAGAACGCGGCATCGGCATGGCGGCTGTCGGCGGCATCTGGGACCCGGTCGCCACCGGCATCTGCGTTGGCGCAGGTATCGGTGCGAAGTTTCCGCTTAGGATCGGCGGCAAAACCGGCCCGGTTTCGGGGACACCCTTAGATCTCAACGTCGAAGTGAAGAACATTATTCAAGATGCCTACGTCGACAGCTTAGGCGGGTCAAAACGGTATTTGGGCGACGCCGCTTGGATTCACGCGGAGGGCATCGATATCGTTATTCATTCGGCCCGCACGCAAAACACCATGCCGCATTTTTTCGAAGCGCTCGGCATCGACCCAATGGCGCAACGGATTTTAATCGTCAAATCGATGCAACATTTTCACGCCGGCTATGCACCGATTGCCGGCAAGATCATCTATTGCGCTGCACCGGGCACGCTGCTTTGGGATATGACACAGGTCGCACACGAAAACATCGCGCGTCCGGTATGGCCCGTTGATGCTGACCCCTGGACGATAAACGAACCGCGTCCTTGGGAATGACGGCTAAAGCGGCAACTTAATCCGCACCCGAAGCCCCCCCATCGGCGAATCTTCGAGGCTGATATCGCCACCGTGGGTCTGCACGGCATCGCGTGCAATCGTCATACCGAGCCCGACCCCACCGGTGCCGGGATTGCGCGATGCTTCCATACGATAGAACGGGCGAAATACTTCAGCCCGTTGATCTTCGGGAATACCCGGACCGTCGTCATCGATGACTATTTCAATTCCATCCCCCCGCACGCCGGCGCGAATCGAAATATGCTCGGCATAGCGCATCGCATTTTCGACCAAGTTGGTGACGCAGCGGCGAAACCCGTTTGGACGCAGCGTAACATCGATCCGCCCTTCGGTGTGTAGATCGATACGGGCCCCTTGGCGACGTGCGTTTTCGGCGACGTCTTGCAGTAAAACGGAAAGATTATACTTTTCGGGCGTCTCGCCTCCCTCGCCCCGCGCGAACGCCAAATAGCCTTCAAGCATGCGCTCCATCTCGGCGATATCTTGTTTGAGGTCTTTGATATCTTCGTTCGCGCCGAGCATTTCCAACTGCAGCTTCATCCGCGTCAACGGCGTGCGCAAGTCGTGTGAGACGCCGGATAACATATCGGTACGTTGTGCAATCTGACGACGGATACGGTCGCGCATGGCCATGAAGGCACTCGCGGCTTGGCGGACCTCGGTAGCCCCTTCGGGTTTAAACGCATCCAAGGTGCGACCCTTGCCGAAATCATCAGCCGCCAATGCCAATCGCCGGATCGGCTTCACCTGATTGCGCATAAAAACCATCGCGACCGCAAACAAAACCAACGACGTACCGACCATCCAAATCACAAACACATAGGTGGTCGAGCTGAACAGCCGCTTTCGCGTCGTCGTAATTTTCAAAACACCATCGGGCAATTGCACGTCAATAGCCACGTCTTCAGGCAGCCCTTCGCTGTCGATTAAGAACGGCTTGTTGACCATGGAGCGGAGCGATTCGGACAGCATTTCGTCCAGCAGGCTGTCGGTCGCAGCGGGCTTGTTCGGCAAAATTCGATCGGGATCAAACGAGGCCTGAAATTCGAAATGACGGGACGCCATATCAAAAATCCATTCCCGATCTTCAGGCGTTGGGAAATCACGCATCAAGCGAACCAGCATCGCCGTATCGCCGGCGACCGAGCGTGCCAGACGCAAGGTCACTTTATCCCAGTGCGATTCAAAAAAGATCAGCGCTGAGACCACCTGCAACAACACCAGCGGCGTCACGATGATCAACAGCGAGCGGCCGAGCAACGACTTCGGCAAGAACCGCTTGATAAGAAGGCTCAGCGGTTGTCCGGCCACAGCACGTATCCTTTCCCCCGGACGGTTTTTAAATAGCGGGGTTCACGCGGATCACGTTCGATTTTGCGGCGAAGCCGCGTCACCTGTACATCAACGGCCCGACTTTCGTTACCTGCTTCCGTCGCCTGCGCCAGTTCATCACGAGTCATCACTTGGCCGGGACGGCCCGCAAGGGTACGCAACAATAGCGTCTCAACCTCGGTCAAGTGAACGCGCCGACCGCGCCGTTTCATTTCGCCCCGCTCCAAAGAAAACACCGCTTCCCCAAAATAGACTTCCCGATTTTCCGGCGATTGCGCACGGGCACGTTTGAGGATGTTGTGAATGCGCAAAACAAGCTCACGCGGCTCAAACGGTTTTGTCAGATAATCATCCCCGCCTTTTTCGAGGCCACGAATCCGGTCTTCGCTTTCCGTCATCGCGGTCAGCATCAAGATCGGGGTCTGGTCCGTTTGCCGCAGGCGTTCCGCAAATTCGAGCCCATTTTCGCCCGGCATCATCAGATCCAGAACAATCAAGTCGAAGGCTAAACCCTGCATCAGGCGCCGCGCTTCTTCGGCGTTGCCGGCGGGCGCGACCAAAAAGCCGTTGTCGCCGAGGTATTTGGCGATCAGGCTGCGCAGCCGGTCATCATCATCAACGACCAGGACATGCGGCATATCTTCGGCGGGGGCGGGCGCATCCATCATACATACATTCTAGACGTTCATCGCGCCGGGGTCATGCCTGAGGTTTGCCCTAAGATTACGCCCGAGATGAAGCGGCTGTTACGACGGCTCATCGCCACGACGAATCACACGGTCGCGGTCTTCTTCGTTGATAATGCCGCGCATCACCGTACGAAATCCAGCCACGGCATCGGCACCGGCATCGCGGAACGCCGCCGCGACACGTTGGCTTTGACGGTCGGTCAGTTGGCGTTCCAACGACGCGCCCTTGTCGGTCAGATACAAGCGACGACGGCGGCGGTCGTTGGCATCGGTTTCTTGGGTGATGAAGGCTTCGTCAACCAATTGGCTGAGGACTCGAGACAGGCTTTGTTTGGTAATTTTCAAGATCGCCAGCAGTTCGCCCACGGATATACCCGGGTTCGCACCGACAAAATAAATAATGCGATGATGTGCACGACCGAAGTCAAAGGCATTCAGCACCGCATCCGCCTCGCCGGTAAAATCGCGGTAAGCAAAGAACAAAAGCTCAATGGCTTCACGCAAATCTTCGTCACGCAGGAACAGCGGATTGACGCGAGGGCGGCCACGGGTCTGTTGATCGGACATAACGCACTTTCCTAGGCACCACGAGTGAAGTCAAGAAAATTGGTCAGTGTTGTTGACATATATTCTTTTCACTGTTAAAACACGCAATATCCAAGTTGTTGAACCCTAAAGAACGAAAGAAAATTACAATGTCTGGTCCTGACTTCGCAAATCATGATGGCAAGATTTGGTACAACGGTGAGATCGTGGATTGGCGCGACGCCAAAGTCCATGTGCTGACCCATGGCCTGCATTATGCGTCGTCGGTGTTTGAAGGCGAACGTATGTACGGCGGCAGTATTTTTAAACTGCGTCAGCACACGGAGCGGCTGTTTTATTCCGCCGGCGAACTCGGGTTCAAAATTCCTTTTACCGTCGAAGAGATCGACGCGGCCTCGATTGCGGCCTGCGAGATCAACGGTATCACCGACGGCTACATCCGTCCCATCGCATGGCGCGGCAGCGAAATGATGGGCGTGTCGGCGCAGCACAACACCATCAACGTGGCCATCGCGGCATGGGAATGGCCATCGTATTTCTCGCCGGAAGCACGGATGAATGGGATCAGCCTGCAGATTGCCAAATGGAAGCGCCCGAGCCCAGAAACTGAGCCTGTGCACGCCAAGGCCGCCGGTTTGTACATGATCTGCACCCTGTCCAAGCACACCGCCGAAGCCGCCGGTTATCAAGACGCCTTGATGATGGATTATCGCGGGCAGATCGCCGAAGCAACCGGCGCCAACATCTTCTTTTTGATGTCGGACGGAAAGCTGCACACGCCAACGCCGGATTGCTTCTTGAACGGCATCACCCGCCAAACCGTGATCGAGCTTGCCAAAAAGCGCGGTGTCGAGGTGGTCGAACGGGCCATCATGCCCGAGGAAATGGCGAACGCGACCGAGTGCTTCTTGACCGGCACCGCAGCCGAAGTGACCCCGGTCGCGAAGATCGGCGATTACAGCTTCACGCCGGGTGACGTGTCGCGGAACCTGATGGAAGATTACGACCGCGCCGTCGGCAAAACCAAAGCGGACGCCGCCGCGTAATCTTTCTTCAGAGGCACTAGAAAACATCAAGCGGTGCGTACCGGTCGGTACGGGCGGAACGGCGCGGTAAAAACATTTATTACGCCGCCGCCGACGATCACGTGCGATGTATCCTCGAAGACATGGCCGAACATGCGCTGGAGCCCACCGTCGCAGGAGAGACACGAACATGAGTGCGCGTTGCGGTCACGATCACAGCGTATCGGGCACCGGCCCTGCGGCACGCCGCGCGCTTTGGGCGGCGCTGGTCATCAATGCGGGCATGGTCGTCGTCGAACTATCTGCCGGCGTGCTCGGCGGCTCCGTCGGTCTGCAAGCGGACGCGGCAGACTTCTTTGGAGACGCGCTGAACTACGGCTTGTCGCTGATGGTCCTCAATCTTGGCCTAATCTGGCGCACGCGCTTAGCGACCTTAAAAGGCAGCGTGATGGGTCTGTTTGGCATTTGGGTCGCTGGAATGATCGTTTATCATGCGCTCAACGGGACCGTACCGTCCGCGCCCGTCATGGGCAGTATCGGTGCCTTGGCATTGATCGCCAACGTCACCTGCGCCGTCATTCTATTCCGCTTTCGCGGCGCCGACGCCAACATGAAGGCGGTCTGGGTCTGCACGCGGAACGATGCGTTCTCAAACGTCGCCGTGATCATTGCGGCGTCCGGGGTATGGGCGTCAAACAGTGGCATCCCGGACTTGGTCGTGGGCGGGATCATCGGCACCCTTGCCATCATTGGATCCATTGAAGTGCTGCGTGCCGCCGGGCAAGAACGCCGAAACGGTGAACCGATCAGCGTCGGCAACAGCGATTGATATATCGCAATGACGCGCGCCTGCGCCGCACCCTAGGGTCTTAAATCTTTTCAGATACAAGGATCGTAAATGCTCACGCCAGACCTTGATGCCTATACCCCCGCGAAAATCACCGAACGTGTAGAAGCCGCCGGCGTCAGCAAAGCAGAACTGGCGATCATGCCGACGTTTGTACTCGCGCTCTTGGCCGGCGCGTTCATCGCATTCGGCGCGATGCTGTTCACACTCATCGTCACCGGCAGCGATTTGGGTTTTGGGCCAACACGGTTGTTGGGTGGAATCGGCTTTTCGCTGGGCCTGATTTTGGTCGTGGTTGCGGGTGCCGAGCTTTTCACCGGCAACAACCTGATCGTCATGGCCTGGGCCGACGGCAAAGTCTCGACGCGCCGATTGATGCGAAACTGGGCGATTGTTTTTGTCGGCAATCTGATCGGCGGCATTGCGATGGCCGTCATGGCCGATTTGTCCGGCGCCTTTTCCATGAACGCAGGCGCCGTTGGCGCCACGGCCATCGCCATCGCCGAGGCGAAAATTGCCCTGCCGCCGCTGGAAGCATTTGTGCGCGGCATCCTTTGCAATGCCCTTGTCTGCCTCGCCATTTGGCTATGCTTTGCAGCCCATTCGGTGACCGATAAAATTCTCGCCATCGTATTTCCGATTGCAGCGTTCGTGGCGCTCGGGTTCGAACACTCCATCGCCAATGCGTATTTGATTCCAGCTGGCTACTTCGCCGGCGCCGACAGCGTTGACCTCGCCGGTTTCATCGCCAATATGATTCCGGTAACAGCCGGAAATATTGTCGGCGGCAGTGTAGGCGTCGCCCTGGTGTATTGGGTGGTATATGGACGACGCAACGAAGGGCAAGACCGCTAACTTTGACCCGCAACGTTTCATCGATGCACAAGAATCAGTCTATGCGACGGTGCTGGAAGAACTTGCCGACGGCAACAAGCGCACGCATTGGATGTGGTTTATTTTTCCGCAGATCGCAGGCCTTGGCAGCAGCGAGACATCAAAAAAATTCGCCATTCCCTCGCTTCAGGCAGCCCAAGACTATCTCGCACACCCGCTGTTGGGCGCGCGCTTGCGGGAATGCACCTCAAAAATTTTCATTCACGCCGATCGCGAACCAACGACGATCTTCGGCGATGTCGACGCACTGAAATTCCGCTCGTCGATGACACTGTTTGACGTCGCAGCCGCCGAAGACGAAACCCTATTCGACGTCGCGCTGGCGATCTTTTTCGGTGGCGGTCGCGATCACGAGACGCTACGCACCCTTGACGCCTAAAAATTATCCTTAAGACGGCGGACCTCAGCGAACACATCGACAATATCCGCGCCGGGCATGCCGAGTGTTGCCTGAATGTCAGCGCTGGACGGGCGCAGGAACGGGTTGGTCGCGCGCTCTTGGCCGAGCGTTGAAGGCACCGTTGGCACGCCTTGCTGCCGCTTGGCGTCGACGTCGCGCATTAGTGCTTGCAGAGCCTCGTTCTGCGGCTCGACGGTCAGCGCAAAGCGGCCGTTGGATTGTGTGTATTCGTGCGCGCAATAGACCCGCGTGCTGTCCGGCAGCGCATCGAACTTAGCCAAAGAATTGACCATCTGCGCGGGCGTGCCCTCGAACAAGCGCCCACAGCCCATAACGAACAAGGTATCACCGCAAAACAGCGCCTCGGACTCTTCGAACCAATACGCGATGTGGCCGCGTGTATGGCCCGGCACATCAAATATCTTGGCCTCGGACTGGCCCAAGTTGAAGGTATCACCGTCGCCGACCTCAACATCGATACCCGGAATCCGATCCCGGTCGGCGCGCGGGCCGACGATGGTACAGCCGGTTTGCGCTTTGATTTCAAGATTGCCGCCGGTGTGATCGCCGTGATGGTGCGTATTTAAAATATGCGTCAGCGTCCAACCCGTTTGATCCAACGCCTCAAACACGGGCCCCGTGACCGCAGGATCCACCACCGCCGTTGCGCCGGTTTCCGGGCAATGCGCCAAGTACACGTAGTTGTCGTTTAAAACCGGGATTTGTTTGATATCCAGGCAGCTCATCTCGCATCTCCTAAAAAAGAAACCCCGCCGTTGCTGGCGGGGTCCCGTAAATCTCTAAGACCCTAAAGGGCGCTTAAATGTTCTGCTCAATCCACTGCATGAGTTGGCTTTTCGGTAGCGCACCCACTTTGGTGTCGGTCACTTCGCCGTCTTTGAACATGATCAACGTCGGAATGCCACGTACGCCATAGGTGCTGGGCGTCTCCGGGTTATCGTCGATGTTGATCTTGGCAATTGTCACGCGGTCACCCATTTCGTTCGAAATTTCTTCGAGCGCGGGCGCGATCTGTTTGCATGGGCCGCACCATTCGGCCCAGAAATCGACGACCACCGGGCCCGACGCGCCGAGCACATCATCTTGAAACGAACTGTCGGTTACTTGTTTGGGCATGACTGAATTCCTTCGAATTTCCTCGGAAAAAATAGCTTGGTGTTCTGCTGATACTACGCGGATAGCCCCACAGCACCAATGCGTTTCGTTGCTTAGAATCTAGGTAGGTCCCGATACCCCGTCAAGGTGCGTGGGCGTCCAACATATTATCCGGCAGTTCCATCCACTTAGGCCCATCCGTCCACAATAATATCGCGCGCACGGGTAGATTCGGGAAGATGCCGCTGAGTGCAGCGCGGTAGGTCGCCATTTGCCGGAGATAGATCTCGCTGACATCTTCGATTCGATTAGGGGACGGCCTGTTGGTCTTGAAATCGATGATCAGCACGGCCTCTGATGTCACCACCAAGCGGTCGATCTGGCCGCTGACGGCGCGCGGGCCTTGCTGGCTATCAATCACGCCGGCGATCGGCACTTCAGCACGGGCGCCTGGACCGAAAGCAGCCGCCAACGCCGGGTCTTCCAAGACCGCCATCACTTCGTCGGTGAGCGCCCCTTGTGCAGCCGCGTCAAATCCATGCACCGGGCGTGCGACAAAGGCTTGGCAGGCATGGCGCCGCGCATCCGGGGTGAGTTCCGGCAATGTTTGCATCAATGCGTGTACCACCAGACCCCGCTTAAAGCGTTGCCCGTCATCGCCGCCCAACGGGGAGCGCACCGGCGGCTCCACACCGTCCGGACGAGACGGGCTCAACGGCGTAGACGGCAACGGCTCCGGCCCCGGGGGTACTCTCGCCCAATCCGGCAAAGCCGCCACAGCTTCATCGGATGCCGCCGTGCCGCCATCACCATCAGGTGCGGCGGCGGTCTGCGGCTCGGCATAGACCAAACGCGTACGGCCATCAGATTCGTCCACGCGCGTCCCAATTTCAGCCATCGCGCCCGATATCATGTCATGCCAGGACACCTCTTTTGACGGCCTCGCGGTGGTGTAGCCGGCCACATACAGCCGATCTTTGGCACGGGTCAGTGCGACATACAAAAGCCGCCGATATTCTTCCAGCGTGGCTTCGCGCCGGGCGTCCTTCAAGGCCGCCAACGCCGTCGTTTCGTTGCCCGCATGCCCCGGCCAGACCGGTACGCCGTCATCTTCAAACCAGCGAATTTTGTCTTCGTTTTGCCCCGCCGGCACCGACCCGGCGTCAGCCAGAAATACGATTTCTGCCTGCAAGCCCTTGGCGCCGTGCACGGTCATCACCCGGACCTCGTCACGGCCTTGCTCCAAGTCGCGCTTCACCTCGGTGGTACCAGTTTCCAGCCAATGCAAAAAACCTTCCATGGACGGCACGTGATCGCGCTCAAAGTCCAGCGCGGCAGAGAGAAACTCATCGATGGTATCAGCGGCATCCGGGCCGAGGTCACGGATCAATGCGACCCGTCCGCCTTCGCCGTTCAACGCTTCCGAGAAAAATTCAAACGGCGGCATAAAATCGACGCGCCCGCGCCAGGTCGCAATCTTGTCCCAGGCCGATTTAAAGGCCGGTGTGGCATCGCGCATTTTAAACAGCGATGTGATTAGGCGGACACCCTTGCCCCGGTCATAGGCCAACTCGAACAAGTCGGTTTCCGAAAGGCCGACCAGCGGCCCTTTCAGTACCGTCGCTGTGTTGAGATCATCTTCAGGCAGCAACGCCAACCGGCCCAGCGCGATCAAATCCTGCACCGCCAGTTGATCGATCAAATTCATCCGGTCACGACCGGATACCGGCACGCCCCGGTCTTTCAGCGCCGCCGTCATCGCCTCGGCAAAGCCTTTGCGCTTTTGCACTAAGATCAAGACATCGCCAGGCCGCACGACACGCCCTTGCGCAGGCAGCACTTCGCAACCGTCGAGCCAGCCTTTCACGGTATCGGCGATACGTGTCGCGACACGGCCCGCCGGACTGTCGACAGGGATATGATCTAGTGGCGCATCCCAGGGCTCATCTTTTGCGTCATTTTCGGTGGGCTCTTCCAACGGCCAAAGCTCGACCGCGCCGGCCTGTCCGGTACGCGCCGACACATGACGAACCTTGACATCGTTGAAGCTGAGCCCGCGCGCCGCGTCCGCGTTCTCAAAAACTTTATCGACAACTTTCAGGACAGCGGGCGCCGAACGGAAACTTTCCGCCATCTCGACCGGACGCCACAAACGGGTGGCACTGTTCACCCGGTCTGCGAAGGTCGCGCGCATTTCACCGAATTTGCGGGGGTCCGCGCCTTGGAAGCTATAGATCGATTGCTTCTCGTCACCCACCGCGAACACGGTACGCGGGCCTTCGGCGGTTTCTTCAAAGCGGCTTTGGCCGGAGAAAAAGTCGCTCGCGACCTCTTCGATCACGCGCCACTGTTCAGGGCTGGTGTCTTGTGCTTCGTCGACCAGAACATGTTCGATGCCGCCGTCCAATTTGTAATGAACCCAGCTGACACCGGACGGCGAGTTCAACAAGCCGGACGCGCGCTCGATTAAGTCGTCGTAATCAAGCCGTCCACGGTGGCGTTTAATGTCCTCGTAGGACGCATTGAGCGCCGCCCCGATACGGATCAAGGCCTGGGTCGAGAACGCCGCGTTGACCGCCTTGATGGTCTCAAGGTGTTCGATCAGTCGTTCACCATAAGTCACCGCAAGTGCGCGCGCACCCGGATCGAACGCATCAGCGTTTTTGGTCACGATCGTGGCTTCCTTTTTCAGCGGGCCCTTTTCGGTGACAAAGATTTTCACAATATCTTCGCGCCACGACAGCATACGTACTTCGACTGGCGCCGCGAGCCATGCCCGCACGGTCGGGACAAGCGTAACATTGCCCGGCGAGCCATGTTCCCAAGCTGCACACAAACGCTCAATCATGCTTGTATCGGTTGTGTCCAAATCGCACGCAGCCCGGATCACATCGTCAACGGTTTGCCCGGGCGTCACGCCAAGGGCCTGATAGACCGCATTGCATAACGCGTCGGCGCCGCCATGCATCGCCAACGCGTGGCGAAACTTTGCACGATTGCCATCAAGCTCGCGGATCAACGATGCAAATCCGTCTTCATCGACCATGCCGGCAATTGCGGCCAGCGCATCGGTCAGCGCCGTCCCCTGGGCCTCGGCCTCGTTCAGCATATGATCGCGGGCATCCAGCTGAGTTTCGCGCTGATCGCGTTCATCCATAACCCGAAAATCCGGCGCGATCCCGGCTTCCAGCGGAAACCGCCCGAGCAGCGATTCACAGAACGAGTGGATGGTACGAATCCGCAGACCTTCGGGGGCTTCCAAGGTCAGTGCGAAAAGCTGTTTGGCGCGGGTCAGCAGCGCTGCGTCAATGTCTCTCTCGCCGAGCGCACGCAGTTCGAGGGTCAGCACATCGTCGCTCATCGCCGACCAACTGCTCAGCAACGCAGACAAGCGGTTCGCCATTTCGGCAGCCGCCGCCTTGGTAAACGTAAGGCACAAAATCCGCTCCGGCGCGACGCCACCGAGCAACAGCCGCGAGATACGGTCGACCAACACACGGGTCTTGCCGGTGCCCGCATTTGCCGACACCCACACCGAGGCTTCGGGCGCAGCGGCTGAAATCTGTGGGCCGGTGCGGTTGCTGACTTTAGGGAGAACGTTGGTCATTCTTCGCTTCCCTCTCCCGCGCGCCAAGCGGCAACCCGTGCCAAATGATCGTAGTCGTGAAATCGACCAACAAACTGAGGGCGTGGATTCGATAGATAGGGTGTATCTTCATCGGCGAACCGAACGATCAGACGGCTAACACCCCTTAAGGTGCGTTCGACTACGTCGGCAACATCCAGTTTTAAAGCATTGGCCTTCCCAGGCTCCCGACCACCCGAAACATAAACATACATTAGCTGTACAACTTCGTCTTTCGGCACGTCTTTGAAAGCCTCTTTGTAGGCCATCACTGCCTCCAACGGTAGTTGAGGCTCAAGGCCGCTATTGACCTGTGGACCCGTGGGCGGGTTTCCGGTTTTATAATCTAAAATTGCAAGGCCTACACCTGGTTGATGATCGATGCGGTCCGGCTTGGCGGTGATCTTAAAGCCGCCCACGACGGAATCGATGTTGTACTCACCCCGCTCCTCGATCAAGGACACCTGCCAGCCTTCGGCAAGCCGTCCGCGCTGCCAATCAACAAACCAATGGGCGATACGCTGAAAGCGTGGCCACCAGAAAGCCTGCACGCCAGGCCTCGCCAACAGCGGTGCAAAAACATCGCGTCCGATATCGACAAGGCGACGTTCGGCATCCTCCGGCAACCGGTCCGGGTACGCACGAACGAATTGCTCTAACGCATCGTGGACCATGTTCCCCCTATCGGAAGCCCCCGGATCAGCATCCAGTGGATCTAGTTTTCGAAGCCCCAAAATATGACGTGCATAGATCGCATAAGGGTCTCGGATCAAGGTTCCGATCTGGGTGACCGATAATTCCTTAGGCCGTGCCGAAATTGGTGGACAAGGCCTCGGCTTGGGCGGCGGCGTATGCTTAGCGCGGTCCAAGGCGGTCGCCCAGCTGAGCCAGGCTTCATCTACCCCAGGCGCCAGCGGGTTCGTGAGGCCGGCGCGCGCAAACAGGTTATCAAGCCTGGCCAACCAACGAGACGGCACCGTCGGCGCACCGCCGACCCGATCGGCCCGGGTGATGATCACCTCTTTCGCCGCTAATGCTTGTTGAAAATCGTGGGCGGTCAAGCCAATCCGCCGTTCAGGCGCTTCTAGGCCCATGTCGGTCATCATCGGACGGCTCATCCACGGATTCGTCTCCGGCGCCGGCGGCCATGTACCTTCGTTAAGGCCACCCAAAATCACGGTGTCGGCATGCTGCAAGCGGGCTTCCAGCAATCCCCAGATGAACAGCCGCGGATGCGCCCCAAAGCGCGGACGAACGACGCGCCCGTCCATCAATCGCTCGAGCATGCCGGGATACGCCGCACCCTCAAGCCCGCCTAAAACCGGCAAAGAGTCCGCAAGTTCAGCCACAAACCGGGCCACCGCTTCACCGGCGTCACCGGCCCAAAGCCGCTGCGCACCCTGCTCTTCGTCACTTGCGGCCAAGGCTTCGGCGCTGGCAACGTGCGCAGAAAGCACATCGGTGTAGATCACATCATCAGCACGCAGCATCTGCATCAGCGGCGACATCACCTTGTCGATCCGATCCATCAGCGGACGCAACCGCGCCAACTTTTTATCCGGATCAACAAGCGCACGCAGCCCTTTGATGCCGGGCGCAGGCCGCGGCCCCCGCAGCACCGCAACTTCGAGCCCGCGCACCAGATCGCGAAAATCAGGGACGGCCATCCCGCCCGCTGCCAACGGATGTTTTAAAAGCGCCAGCAGTGCAACTGGCGCGAGTCGCTCGCGGGCGCAATCGGCGACCAAGCGGAGAAATGCACCAGGTGGCGTCGATGCCATTGGTTGGCCCGCAGAATCGTCAAGCTCGACACCCCAGCGGCCAAGCGCGGCAGTGACCCGCCTAGCCAAGGCGCGGTCCGGCGTCACCAACGCACAGGTTTTTCCAGGCGTCTCAAGCTGGCGCCGCATGATCAAGGCAATCGCCGATGCTTCATCGGCAGGCCCCGGACAATCCAGACGCGTCACCCCAACGAGGCCTGCGCGCAGAGTCGCCACATCCGGCAACGGCGCTCTGGGTGCGCTCGCAGGCGCCAAGGCCGATGACAAAATACGGCCCCGTGCCTGGCTATCGGAATTTGCAGGCGCCGTAATGGTGCCAACCGCATCTCGCGCAACATCAAGCCGCAGCAAAAGTTGCTTCAGGCCAAACTGAGGATGCGTCGGGCCTAAAAGTGCCCAGGCATCTTCCGGCATATCCCGGTCCAGGCCGGGCAAAATAACCGCCCCCTGCGGCAGACCGGCGATCACCAACAACAAATCTGCCGTCGCCGGAATCGACCCGGTGGAGCCTGCGGCAATCACTGGAGTTGTCGGCGGGGTCTCAGACCATAACTGCGCTTGACCGCGCAGCAACGCATTACGCCGTGCCGCCGGGTCGAGTGCCCCTTCGAGGGCCAAAATATCCGGCCATGTGGTGATAATAATGTCGAGAAACCGCAAAACCTTTTGCCAATGTTCTGCGTAATCGTCTGCGACCAGCGTTGCGAGCGCGCCCGGGTCGCAGTCTTCCGTTGCCATCCGGTCAATCAGTTTACCGAGTTCCAACGCCAACGCCGTTGCCTGCGCCGGCTGCATACTATGATCGGGCAATGCCATCACGGCGCGGGTCAGCAGCAATTGTCGCTTCAAGCCCGGGATGGCGGCAGGCAGGTCTGCGGCACTGGCGGCACCCGGCTCTTGCCCGGCTTCAAAAATCGCAAGCTCGTCCTCGTCGATGTCGCCCAAGGGCATCAAGCGCGGCAGCAACGCCGTGCGCCCGCCACCTTGGCGCAAGAACGCATCGGCGAGCGCGCGACATGCGCGGCGAGTCGGCAGCAACACGCGCATCTCGGCCAGCGTCATCGGATCGCCGCCGGCATCTTCGATCAAACGGGCTGCTAACGCATCGACAAACGCCGTGCCACTGTCGATGGAAAAAATCCGCGGCGTCGGCGCATCGAACATCTAGGTGGATCTCTTTTGTTCGCCGGCGAACGGCATGCTCACAAACTTTTCCGCGTCTGCCAAACCTTCGGGCGTGCCGATATGAAACCATTCGCCGTCATGAATGATTCCGTAAAGTCGCTCGTTGGCGAGCGCTTGATCAAACAACACGTTGAGCGAAAATGCACCGTCCGGGGCATCGGCAAAAAGGCGTGGGTGCAGAATTTGCACACCGGCAAACAGCCATGGTGCGGTCTCACCTTCCGGGCGACGATCAAGCCGACCCAGGGGGTCTGCGATAAAATCACCGATCCCAGCATAGCCGTTGCCGTAAACGGTTGAATGCAAAAGCAAGAGCGCGTCCATTAATTCGTCATCCCACGCGTCGGCCAAACGATGCAGCGTGTCTTCGAGCCCGTTCAGCCAAAATGCGTCAGCATTGGCAACATAGAACGGCTGTGTGCCCAATTCGGGCATCGCGTTTTTAACGCCGCCACCGGTCTCGAGCAGATTGGGCTCCTCACTGAATACGATCTCGGCACGGTCTTCAGAGTCCAAGTAGGCGCGGATTTGGTCGCCCCGGTAATGCAGATTGACAATAATCCGCGTCACGCCGGCGGCGACAAAGCGGTCGACGACGTGGCCGATCAACGGCTTGCCGGCCAAGGGCACCATCGGTTTCGGCAATGTATCGGTGAGCGGCCGCATGCGCTTGCCCATGCCGGCTGCGAGAATCATGGCCGTCGTCGGCACGTTGGACGTCATTGCGTTGGCGCTCTCATTACTCGTTTGCACTTGAATTTTTTGAACTGGGGGTCACGCGCAGTTCGCTCGGTACGTGACGCGTGAACCATTTGGCAACCGACGACAATGCCGGATGCGCGAGGCTGTTTTCCAGCAGCGACCAGACATGCGGAATATGTTTTAAGTATTGCGACTTGCCGTCTCGTTTGGACAGGCGCGTGAAAATGCCGATCACCTTGGCATGCCGCCCGGCACCCAAAATCGCCATGTCATGGCGCAACGCAGCTTCGTCCATATCTTCCATCGCCGCCAAATAGCGCTGGATCAAATGTTCTTTGAGATCGGGTGCAACATCGCGTCTGGCATCTTCGAGCAGCGACATCAGGTCATACGCCCTAGCCCCCGAAAGCGCGTCCTGGAAATCCAACAGGCCGCACTGCGCGGTACCGGTCCGATCCTGGAGCCACATCAGATTGTCTACATGATAGTCCCGCAGCACCAACGTTTCCCGCTTGGAGGCCAACGCGGCGAAGGTCTCCTGCCAGACCGCTTCATAGTCGCCCCGCGCGACTTGGCCGAGGTCCTTTTTGCTGACCGCCGGCACATACCAGTCGATGAACAACATGACCTCTGCCATCAGGCAGTCCATATCATAGGGCGGGATATCGGCAGGCAAATTTTCCGGCGCGGCGGTTTCGTGCAGCTGCACCAAGGTATCGATCGCGAGCTCATACAGCATTGCTTCGTCACCGCCGGCGGCGAGTTCGCGCGTGTAGGTCTGATCGCCCAAGTCTTCGAGCAGCAAAAAGCCGCGCTTTTCATCTTCGAATATAATCCGAGGCGCGCTGAAGCCGTGCTGAGTGAGATATTTTGCGACACGCACGAACGGCGTGATGTCTTCGTGTTCCGGTGGCGCGTCCATCAGCACCGCAGCACGGTCGCCTTTACTGACCCGGTGATAACTGCGAAAAGAGGCATCCGCTGCAAGCGGCACGACCGTCGCCCCCGCCCATCCCGCGTTGGCCAGAAACGTCTTTTGCGCATCGGCGCGCGGACTCATGCGTCGCCTCCGATAAATACGCCTTTAAGCCGCTCGGCCCACGCCGGATCGCCGCTGAATGTAATGTCGCGCATAGCCTCATTCTCCCCTTCCGTCAGGGTGACCCGAAGATGTGCTTTGGGCAAGTAAGGACCAAGTCGATCCGGCCATTCAATCAGGCTGACCGCTTCTACAAACGCGTCTTCGATGCCGAGCTCGAATGCTTCGTCCGGGTCTTCAAGACGGTACAGGTCGAAGTGCCATACCTCGATCTCACCCCGTGCATACGTTTGCACCAAGGTGAAGGTCGGGCTCGGCACGTCTTCGGGCGCACCCGGTAGCGCGTTAACGAGCGCACGCGCGAAGGCCGTCTTACCAGCCCCCAACCCGCCGTCCAACGCAACCACGTCGCCAGCCCGCAAAAGCGGGGCCAATTGGCGTGCAATCGCTTCGGTCTCGGCGAGGCCAGAGGCTTTCAGTTGGACAAGGGTTGCGTGTTTGCTCGGCATAGTCCGGTTGTATCGCCGTGCTTAAGCGCGAACAAGGCTTGAACGGCAGGGCGGCTCGACCCATCCTTAGGCTGCACGATATTTGATTTGGATCCGCCGTTGACCGTACCTGCGCCACAACAAACGTTTTCGACGGACGTCGCCGTGATCGGCGCTGGGCCAGTCGGGCTGTTCACGGTGTTTCAATTCGGCATGTTGGGCATGAAGTGCCGCGTCATCGATTCGCTGGAAGCCATCGGTGGCCAGTGCGCGGCGCTGTACCCGGAAAAGCCAATCTACGATATTCCGGGCTATCCGGAAGTTTCCGGAGGCCGCCTGATTAACGCGTTAGAGCATCAGGCAGAGCCATTTGCCCCGCATTTTCATCTCAATCAACAAGTCATCGGGCTTGAAGGTAACGCGGGCGCATTTCAACTTACCACGTCACAGAACAACGTGATCGCAGCGAAGGTCGTGGTGATCGCAGCGGGCGTCGGTGCGTTCGGTCCGAAACGTCCACCGCTGCCAAACATTGAGACGTTTGAAACTGCGGGACCTGGCCTCGGTGTGAACTATATGGTTCGCCGCACTAAGGATTACGCCGGCAAGCGCGTTGTCATCGCAGGCGGCGGTGACAGCGCCGTCGATTGGGCCGTTATCCTGGCGAGCGTCGCAGCAAAAGTCACCGTGGTGCACCGTCGCGCCACCTTCCGCGCGATGCCGGAAAGTGTCCGCCAGCTAAAATCTCTGGTCGAAGACGGCAGTGTCGAACTGATGACGCCGTTTCAATTGGCGGGTGTATCCGGGACCGACGGCATTTTGCAGACCGTCACCATTGCCGACGTGGACGGCAACGAGCGCGCCATCGACGCCGATGTATTGCTGCCGTTCTATGGATTGTCGCAAGACTTAGGCCCCATTCGCGACTGGGGCCTGGGTGATAGCCGGCGGGGCGTCGCGGTCAACCCGGTCACGGCGGAGACAGACCGCACCGGTATCTTCGCCGTAGGCGACGTTGCCGAATACCCTGGAAAGCTGAAATTGATCTTAACCGGCTTTTCCGAAGCCGCATTCGCGGCCCACCATGCCCACAACATCGTGTTTCCAGACACGGCCTTGCACTTTGAATATTCAACGACCAAAGGCGTCCCACGCCCGAACGGCGCTTCGTAAACTCTATCGTTTGGATTATATCAAATTGCCGATATAATTCTATTGATGCGCACAATGTTGCACCATCGTTTTATCCGTTTGTCTGCCTACGCTGTTGTTGGGTTAGTAATTGGCGCGCAGTTCGCGATGTCAGACGCCCGTGCTGACGGCGACCCGGCACGTGGTGCAGTATTATCCAAAACATGTGCTAGCTGCCACGGCGAAGCGGGCAAAGCCCCAATTGACGGCTATCCGCTACTGTCGGGGCAAAAACTCAGGTATCTCGTCAAACAATTAAAAGAAATGCGGCGATCCGCAATGCAACATGCAGGCATGCTCAGCGAAGACAAAAGACACATCACGCAGATCACACGCGCCACACGTTCGAACGACATCATGGATCCTTATGTCATAAACTTAAACGACCAGGAAATATTAGACGTCGCGACGTACTACAGCACTTTGAATTGCCAACAAGAGATCGGTCCTACACCTACGGTGCCGCCGAAAACTGAAGTCCGATGTCGCGCTTGTCATGGCAGAGTCGGTATCAGCGACCGCGACACAATACCCAACATCGCTGGCCAAGACGTGAGGTACCTCATCGAACAGTTAAAGGCATTTCACGCCGCCGCAAATGACACGGGACTTAATGAAAACGCAAAAAGGCGTGCGCCAATCATGGCATCCCAGGCCAAATACTTGACAGAATCTGATATCATCGCGATGGCTGAATATTATGGTCGGCTGCCTTGCAATTAATCATCGTCGTTTTTTGAGGGACGTTTTTGATGCGCAAGATTGATATCGTGCGCGCGCGCGCCGAAACGCCCGGCGTGCAGAACGTGCTACATTTTAACAATGCCGGTGCCGGCCTGATGCCACAGCCGGTTTTGGATGCCCTGACCACACATTTACAGCTCGAAGCGAATATCGGTGGCTATGAAGCAGCAGCTGCAACGTTGGCACAGCAAAAAAACACCTACAACGCGATTGCGCGGCTCTTGAATGCGAAACCAGAAGAAATCGCGCTTGTCGAGAATGCGACGGTGGGATGGCTGATGGCCTTTCATGCGATGATCAAAACATTCAAGCCAGGCGATAAAATCCTCACGATCGAATCCGAATACGCGACAAATTACATCACCTATCTGCAGGTCAAACGCGAGTATGGGCTTGAGATCGTCGTGGCGCCCAGTGACGAGACCGGCAGTGTCGACGTAGCCGCTTTGGAATCATTGATCGACGACCGAGTGAAACTGATTTCGATGACACACATCCCGACCAACGGTGGCTTGGTTAATCCGGCGGCCGCGGTTGGGGTCGTCGCTAAAAAGGCCGGCGTGTTGTACCTGTTGGATGCCTGCCAATCCGCCGGCCAAGTGCCGTTGGATGTCGCCCAGATCGGCTGCGATGCGCTGTCAGTGACGGGGCGCAAGTACTTGCGCGGGCCACGCGGTACCGGATTTTTGTATATCCGCGAAGACTTGGCGAACAGCTTGGAGCCACCGTTCTTGGATTTGCATTCGGCAAAATGGACCGGAGCAGAGACCTATGAGGTGCGCCTGGGCGCCAAGCGGTTTGAGAATTGGGAGTTTTATGTCGCCGGCGTGATCGGGCTCGGCGTTGCCGTCGACTATGCATTGAGCTTTGGTATGGATGCGATCCACGCCCGCCTGACAAGCTTGGCCGAACAATTGCGCACTCAGTTGAGTGCCATTCCGGGGGTCCACGTAACCGATATCGGGCGTGAAAAAGCCGGCATCGTGACGTTTATAAAAGATGGATTTGAGTCGCCAGATATCCGCGCATTGCTCAGCCAGAAAAAGATCAACGTCAGCAGTTCAAATCGCAATTCGACCTTGTTGGATATGGATAAGCGGGGGCTT